>Ga0247844_1006401_pt1 | contig 14109 bp, 11 predicted proteins | sample LaCtaG_FD_192421 | JGI IMG/M metagenome (GOLD analysis project Ga0247844, IMG submission 192421) | Freshwater microbial communities from meromictic Lake La Cruz, Castile-La Mancha, Spain - LaCruzMarch201714.5m_1 | ecosystem: Environmental > Aquatic > Freshwater > Lake | place: Spain: Castile-La... | reverse complement strand
CAAAGCACACTCGCCCAACCAAAAACTGTGCAAAGCACTAATTGGTTCTTTTTTGTTTATTGAAATAATTGTTCTAATTGCTTTAAGCCAAAGCAAAGGTTTTTTCCACTTGGCATATTTAGCAAAAGAATAAACATTACAATTATTCCATTTATAAACAGCATTATAAGCTGGGTAATGCATAGTAATGATGCTGATTTTAAATCCTTGATTGAGCAAAGCTTTAAAGTAAACTTGTAAGTAAGGCATGCAAGTTGTGTCGGCTTCATTTTTAGCAAATCCTGGTGTAATAAAAACTATATGAGACGTTTTTTTTGTCATCAATAAAATATACTTATACTGTTTTTTTTGCTTAATTTTTAAAATTTAATATGTTGGCAAGTGTAAATATCGTTGAATAATTTATCCCCCAAAACTTCTTTAGGCGATTTTGTGTTTTCACGAATCGTTCCTTTAAGCCAACCCAATTTAACCAAATGATTATATACTAAATCGGCTGCTAATTGATGGCCAAGCGGATTCCAATGCGGATCGCAACACCAACCAAAAATTGGTTCTTGCAATTTATATTCATCTCTATATTTTATAAAATCAGGCTTTAAATTCAGCATTGCAATATTGTTTTTATTGATAATGGTTTGCAATCGATTTTGCGCATAATCAATATCAAAATCGGGAGGAAGATAGTTGTCTTGCATTTGCTTACTTATTTCGTTTTTCCAATTATACGACCATTGAACAGGACCTGGTACATTCACCACCAATAATTTACTGCCCAATTCATCACATTCTTTTTTTAAAGTGGCTAACGACCATTCTGTAATTTTCCATCCATCATCCCATAATTTATTGAAACCAGGCCTGTAAATATTGTATGCAAAACTTGTTTGTTTAAAAAAATCTTTACCTGTAAAATTAAGCTTGTCAGTTTTCCATAAATTTCTTAAAGCTCTATATGTAAAACTGTTCTTTTTAAACCAACCACCAAAACTTTCAGTGCTGTTAGTTCTAATTTCAAAATTATTTATTTGTTGAATGCTATCGTTTTTTACTTCGCAACAAGGACTATAAATTTGTCCTTCACTTTTAGCTAGCGCACATTGATTATCTCTTATGTCGTTTTCAAGGAATAAAAACAATATGGTTAAATATGGTTTTTGAGGTTTCATCAACTTTCGCCATAATAAAAGTTCTTGGTAAGTTCCATACCCACAAACTCCACCATTCAGTACATTATTATTGCTGTAAAGCGAAAGTTTTGTAGCCAAGTGTAACCTATCAGATACTGTTAAACCATGCAAAAAAGAATCGCCTAACAATCCAATTTTTAAAGCATTATCGGGCATAGTAGGCATAATACGCATTCCAATTTCATTGGTTTTTATTTGTGTGTTTTCTACACAACTTTGGTAATAACTTTCATTTTGGTTAGCCATTGGAACGTAACCAATTTCTTTGTCGCTTTGGTAATTTATTCTTGCAGGGTATTCCGTGAATTTTGATGGAATAAAACGCAATGTTATTTCGAGTAGGGTAATTAAAACAAGGATATTAATGCTTGCCACTAATAAATATTTTTTCAACATTTTTCCTGTAATTTTTTTGTTAGTGGTTAATTTTTTTGAACATATAATTTGGCTTACTAGCAATGGTTACAAATCGAGTATCCTTCTTTATATTTTTTACTATTTGAGCACTACCAAAACTTAAGTGCAATGAAGAATCGTCCAAAAGTATAAAGCCATTTATTACCAAATTATCCGCCACGCTTATAAAGTCATTTAAAGCTACTTCATACGAGTGACCTCCATCAATGTATGCAAAGCTAATTTCTCCACCTAGTTTTATTTCATTACCAAATAAATCTGTTTCTGTTTCTTGCTTGTTCCATTTACTAAAAAACACATCTGATTTCAAATGAAAAGAATGTGGTAGATTTTTTAAACTAAGTAACTTAGTGGCATTTATAAAAGCGTTTTTCATATAAATAGAATAGTCTTCTCTTAAAACATCTTCCCTTCCATCAATGTGTAAAATGTTTTTATTTATTTGGTCATCAAAGCCTTCATAAATCCAAGCATCACAATTAAACATGGGGTTATTTCTTTTATGTTTTTGCATCAAATAAATTATCAAATTAGTTGATAAGCCACCATAAGAACCTATTTCAAGAACACTACCTTGTGCAGGCATGTTTTGAATTGCAAATTCCATTAATGGAATATTTCCATCATGAAGCATTCCCTCGCCAATTAGCAAGGTTCGGATTCGTTTAATAAAATTGTCTGAATTTGCTTGCTTTTTAAGCTTGATAATACTTAATAATTTGTTTAGCATGTTAATTTCATTGTTTAATATTTTCTATTGAATTTCATACAAATTCCAGCCATCACCATAGGACTTTAAAACCTTGAGGTTTCTATTTACCATTATTTTATTCCAGTTGATAAGTGGGTTTTTACCTATCCATTGTTTTTCTATCTGTGCTCCATTTACCAAAACCAATGCGTTTTTATTAAAACTTGCGTATTCTTTGTACCAAATATTTTGATAATCTAGTTGCACATTACGCCCTTTCAAAGCAATATCCATATCAAAAATATATATGGTTTTTCCTGAGTAAATTATTAAATCATTAGCAATTGTTTGTTCTAATTGATTTCTTTGGTAAAACATTTTTCCAAAATATAAAGTAAAGCCCAATTGCGTAATTACAATCATTATTATAAGCCAATTGTTTATTATTAAAACAGAAAATATTTGTTTCAGAACTGGATAACAAAACAAGATAATTAGAGGAAAAGATGCTAATAAGTATCTTTTATTTTGAAATGGAATTCCGCCTAAGAATATGGCATATATTATTAGCGAAAAAAACATCATATTTTGAAACGTATTTCCTGTAAATAATTTGAATTTATACTTCAATGCTATTACTAAGATAATTAATCCAAATGCAAAAAAATGTGGGTGAATAAAAGAGAAAAAAATAAATAAAAAGTTTATAAACTTATAATATGCTACTCCATCTACTGTTATAAATGTATTTTGAAATAAATGAATAGGATTCCAATCGGTAAACAAATGGTGAGATAAAAATTTAAAGCTTTCGTTGGATCGTAATAAAAAATGAGGTGTTGAAATAATGACAACTATTACAGCTGAATAAAGCAACAATTTGTAGTTTTTATTTTTAATTATTTTTATAAAAGTAATGGCGATAAATGGTAATAAAACTACAATAGAAGCATACCTGGTTTGAAAAGCCAACATGCTAAAAAGGAATCCTAAAATAAAATGGCCATTTTTAGATTGGATAAGGTAATTGAAAAAATAATAAATTGCCATTATTGTAAAACAACAAGCTAACATATCGCTCATTACCACAAAACCATGAATGATAACAATGGGTGAAAGCGTGAAAAATAAAAAGCTTACTAAATGATTAGGCTTTTCATTATAAATAAGTTCAATAGTTTTATCAATATAAATCCAGGTAACTAATGCAGCAACAATGGAAACCAACTGTAGTGCCATCGTTGTATTTTGAATGAGAAAGTTGAATAAACAACCAAAAAATGGGTAGCCTAATCCCCAAAAATAATCGCCCAATAAAGTGCCATTTACAAAAAATGAATACATTTCATTGGTGTATCGTAAATATTCGTAAGCATCTTGACCATAAAGTCCATCGAACTTTAAAACAAAACGAACGATTATAAACAATATGATAGAAAAGCCGACCCTTATAAAATTTAACTTATTCATGTTCAATGATAGTTTTTTGCTAAATTATTTTTAAAATAATAATTGTAAACTAAATAAATTGACAATTGAGTCATCACATTTGCTAAAATTGCCCCTAGCAAACTCCAAATATGAATAAAAATAAAACAAAGAATGAAGTTCAGTAAAATGGTGGCTGCGCTTATAATCATTACTTGTTGCTGCTTTTGATTTTTAAACATAATGTATATTTTTAGCATGTAGAAATAAGTAAAAAATCCATATAAAAAACCAAGAAAATACATGGTGAAAGGAAAATCGAAATGATAAATAATTTTGATAGCAAAGTATATTGCTATTGTACCAACTAGCGAAATTATTAGGCCAATTACTGTAAAAAATCGTTGAAGTTTTGAGTAGGATGAAGGCGGAAGGCGGTATAAATTTTTGATATATGGACCAATAATTAAACCAGGAATTGACTGCATAAAAAGTAAAAAACTACTGAAAACTTGGTATTGGGCTACTTCTATTTTTGACGATAACCATGCAATACTAATCATATCCGATTTTTGTTGCAAAACTCCCAAAAAACCAATCATCATAAATGGAATAAATGGCAATAAATTTTTAAAATTTGGTTTTATAGTAAACGTAAAATTGAAATATGTTCTAAAATTAATAATTAGTATAGCAGTTTTTATAAAATAGCCAATGGTTATAATTAGTAATACATCATGAAATGTTATAAAATTTTTAAATAAAACAAGTGAGGAAATAGTAACTATTAAACCTGCAATTTCTGCTAAAATACTCACTATAAAATTCCTTGAAAATAAAATAATAGCCTCAAATGATTGCATAAAAAATCGCAAAATTATCCAACCCGACAAATGAAGAATGGAAATAAAATCTGAAGAAATAAAATACGTTCCAACCAATACTGGCAATAGTAAAAATAAACGATTACTAAATGACTCCATCCATAAAAACTTCCTATTGGATGGGTTTTCACTAAACGATTTCACCAATGATTCTCTGTTTCCCCAAGCACAAATTTGTGTTCCTAAATACATGTAAAGTTGTAGTATAGTAATTTGTCCCCACCATTCTGGAACAAGTAATCTGATGATAATAGCAGAGGTAAGTATATTGGTTACATTGGGCAAAAACATACTTGAACTATGAGCAAATATGTTGTAGAAACGTAAAAATAACTTTGATTTTAAAAAACTCAATTTGTATTTATTTTATGGGTTTGGTTTGCACAAATAATAATAAATTTAAACTATTATACAACTTATAAGTAAGTAAATAGTAATGAAGGTTCTTTTGGTAGCTTATAAATTTTTTAGCGTAATAAATTATTTTGTAATTATTTTTAGTTATAAATCTTGCGAAAATTTATATTTCGACTTTCTAAATTTATATGTTCAACTCCCAAAAACAAGCTAAAAAGTTCAATCAATTTGCCATAAATATGGCGATTATGTTGGCTACTTTCATCGTCTGTTTGTTGTTGGTTGAAGTGGTTTATCGGTATCAACTATTTGATTTTTATAAAGCGGAAATAACTTATTTAAATAATTCAATAAAAGACAAAAAAAGTAAAAAGAAGGTGTTGGTTTTTGGTGATTCATTTACTGCAAACATGAATAATTATGTAACCATTTTAAATGATAGTTTTTCGGATATTCAATTTATCAATTCGGCAATGCCAGGAATTGGTGCACAAGAAATAAATGTGATTGCAAAAAACAGAATAAATCAGTTTAATCCCGATATGGTAATTGTTCAGTTTTATGTTGGAAACGATTTACTTGATATCAAAAAACCTATCAATTGGAATAATATTTCTTTTGCTAGAAATTGTTTTTGGTTATTGTCTAATCACCTTTATTCATGGAGGTTTATTAACTATAGATTGGGGCAATTTAAAAGCTCAATTGGGCAATCGGTGGAAACTTCAAAACTGAAAAACAATGATTCTTTTTCTTCCGAAAAATTTAGTAAAAGAGAAAAATTACTGTTAGTAGCTGATCCATTTTATTACGATAAATCAATTCATGTATCTGATGATTTTAAAGGAAGATATGACGCTTTTATAGCAAAAGTTACTGATATTTCTGAACTATGTAAAGCAAGAAATATTAATATAAAAATAGTTGTGATACCAGCTAGTTGCCAAGTGAATGAACACTATCAAATGAATCTTCAAAAAATGGGAGCGAAGTTTGAAAAGACCTCAATAAACGATACTTTGTATCCATTTATTCAACAATTAACTGAAAACATAAATGGTAATTCAACTCAGGTTTTAAATCCATTATCAACCTTTCAAAAAGCAGATTCAATTGGAAGAAGATTATATTACGAAAATGATATTCATTTAAACAAAAATGGAGATAGTGTATTAGCTCAATTTATAAGTAATAACTTCATAAAATGAGGCTACCACATTTTTTCAAAATCTTGTTTTGGAAACGTTTTTTTTACATTCAAAAACAGGGAGTTTTGTGTATTTTTTAGTTGTAGAAAGTTTTTCTTTCTTCCTAATTTTGATAGTAAAGCCAAAGGAGTTAACACTAAAAAATATAAAACAGTCAGCAATATTTTCGGGAAAATTAAACCCAATATTTCAGATAACTTCATCCAATAGAATGCTATTTTATTGTTTAAATAACTTGAAAAAATAGCAATTAAACCAATAACCAAAGCTGCATACAAAAACAACACTAAATGATTGTACCAATAGATTATAAGTAGCGCTGTTACAATGGTTAGCGTAGTTTTATATGGATTTATTTTCTCTTTCATTTTTAAAATAATGTATAAATAAATGGGGCAATGGCGCTTCCTCCGCCAAATACAATTAACAATCCCATTACCAATAACACAATAATGATGGGTGCTAACCAAAACTTTTTTCGTTCCAACATAAATTGTGTTATATCTTTTATAAAATCTATCATTTTTGTTATTTATTCATTTCTTTACAATAATAAAATTCCTTAATCAGGTTTATACGCTTGCTTCCATTTTTCTTGATTTTTCCAATCTTTTTGTTCCACTTTATTGTATACAAAATTGCCAATTACTAGGTAATCCATTTCGGTATTCATAAAACATGAATAAGCATCAAAAGGTGAGCAAACAATAGGTTCCCCACGAACATTGAAGCTTGTGTTTATTAGCATTGCAACTCCCGTTTGTTTGTAAAATTCATTAATCAATTGCCAATAACGTTCATTGGTTTCACGGTGTACAGTTTGAATACGAGCACTAAAATCAACATGAGTAATGGGCTGGAAAGCACTTCTGTTTAAATATAATTTTTCTGGAATAGATAATTGCTGGTAGTTATCAGACAAATTATTTCGCCATTCATTTTTTATAGGAGCAACAAATAACATGTATGGCGATGGTTGATTCAATTCAAAATACATGGAAGCATTTTCGGCTAAAACCGATGGTGCAAAAGGCCTAAATCCTTCTCTGTATTTTATTTTTAAATTCAATTTTTTTTGCATTTCAATATTTCTGGCATCGGCCAAAATGCTTCTGTTTCCTAGTGATCTTGGTCCAAATTCCATTCTGCCTTGAAACCAACCAACCACTTTTCCATCAGCCAATTTTGAAGCAATTATTTCATTCAATTCACTGAATTTTTTATAATAAGTGAATGATGCTTTCACTTTTTTGTTCATTTGGTCAATTTCTTTGTCACTGTATTCAGGACCCAAATAAGCACCTTGCATTTCATCGGTTTGCCCATTAACAATTCTTTCTTTACCAAAATACAAATAGTAAACAGCTAATGCCGCACCAAGCGCTCCACCTGCATCTCCAGCAGCAGGTTGAATATAAATTTCTTTAAATAAATTTTCCTTCAATAATTTGCCGTTGGCAACACAATTTAAAGCAACTCCACCTGCCAAACATATGTTTTCAGCACCCGTTATTCGTTTAGCTTCTGTAGCCATTTTTATAACTATTTCTTCAGTTACTGTTTGAATAGCTAAAGCAAGGTTACAATATTGTTGTGTTAATTCCGATTCTGGTGCTCTGCGAGCAAAACCAAACAGTGTTTTCCACTTGGTTTCATTGACCATTTTTAAACCTGTAGCATAGTTAAAATAATTTTGGTCTAACCATATTGAACCATCCTCTTTTATACTTACCAAATGCTTTTTTATAAGTTCAATAAATGTTTTGGTTTCTTCCGAATCAGGATTTCCGTAAGGAGCCAAACCCATTAATTTATACTCACCAGAATTTACTGTAAAACCTAAAAAATAAGTAAATGCGCTATACAACAAACCCACCGAGTGAGGAAACTCCATTTCTTTTAACAATGTAATTTGGTTGCCTTCTCCTAAACCAATGGAAGCGGTGCACCATTCACCAACTCCATCAATGGTTAAAATAGCAGATTTTTTAAATGGCGAAGTGTAAAATGCACTTGCTGCATGAGCTAAATGATGCTCGGTGAACAACAATTTTATTTTTTTCTTATCATAATTTCCAACATTTTTTAGCTCATCAAAAATGAGTTTTTTTAAAAAAAGTTTTTCGTTCAACCAAACAGGAATTGCAGTTAAAAAACTCACCAAACCTTTGGGAGCAAAAGCGTAGTAGGTTTCTAGTAATCGTTCAAACTTAAGAAATGGTTTGTCGTAAAAAACGATGGCATCTAATTCATCTAACTCAAATCCGGCTTCACTTAAACAATAAATAATGGCGTTAGTTGGAAATTTTTCCGTGTGTTTTTCTCTAGTAAAACGTTCTTCTTGGGCCGCAGCTATCACTTTACCATCAACAACTATTGCTGCTGCCGAATCATGATAAAATGCTGATATCCCAAGTATTTTTTTCAATATTACAATTGCTTTTTTTGAAATATTTAAAACTAGTTTTCAATCATTTTTTTGTTATTCAAATCAATGGCAACTAAACCCGCCATAGCACAAAAAACCAACATCATGGTTTTATCTATATCAATAAAACTATTGAATAAACCCTCAATAAAAAATGTTGTTAGCCCTAACAGCAATGCTATAGATAAATTTTTATTTTTTTTATTTTGATAATAGATGTTTTGCAATCCTAATTTCATGGTTGAATAAACCAAACTTATATAAATAAGTAAACCAATTAACCCTGTTTCGCATAAGTAGCCCAAATAATCAGAATGGGCATTGCCTCTGTCGCCTTTATAAGTACTTATTCGTGTAACTAATTCTTTTATTTGAAATCGTCCGTATTTAAATTGATAAGTACCCGGCCCAAATCCAAAAAGTGGTTTGTTTAAAAACATTTGCCAAGCACAATACCACCTATTAAGTCTTTCAGTATTTGAAGCATCTGTGTTAACATTTCCCATAGATTCAATATGCTGACTTACATCTTTATTACTCACCGATTTGTTGCTTTTAAATTTATCTTTTAGCGTGTTGTAACTTAAATATCCAAGCAAAGATGTAGAAACAATAATCAAAACAATAAACTTCATTTTTACTTTAAAATGTGTGGCTAAATACAGCAAAAAAATCAATATTAAACTTACCCAACTAGCTCTGGAATAAGATAAAAATGTTGCTACAAAAAACACTATAACCAGAATAATCCAAAATAACTTACTTCCTTTTTTGCTTTCACTAATAAACAAAATTATGAAAGGAATTAGAAAAGCTAAACATGCTCCATAAATGGTGTGATCGTTATAAAATGGTTGTGTCATTCTATAGGCAGCTCCAATACTAAAATTATACTTACTGTGAAAAACAACTGAACTAATAATAGGAAATATTAACCCTAAAATATAGAGAACATATATTTTTTTTATGTTCTCTATTTTTTTAAAAACTGCTATTGAATAAAAGTAATAAATACTTACATACAATAACTTAATTGCTGTTCTTTTAAATGAAACCAATGGCATTGTACTTACACAACTCGTAATTATCATCCACAAAAAATCAATTAAAATAATTACTGTTATTGGGTGTTTCAAAACAGCAAAATCTAATTTACCATTGATAAAAAAATTAAATGATAGATAAATAAATAGAAGAACAGCCATCAATTCCGAAGGAAAGGAAATAGATAAAGTGGCACTTTGTTCCATAACAAACGATAATGGAACAAAGAAAACTGTAACATAAAAAAAAATTTCTTTATCAATTATCAACGACAATAAAAGTGCAACAGCTAATATTGTATATACAATTGTAGAAATTATAAATACATCGTTTGTAAGCAATGAAAGGTTAATAACAATAATAAAAAAGAGCGTTATTAGAAATACTTTGTGCTTACTTAAAAAAGTTACTGTCTTACTCATTCTTTGTTCAAATAAGCATTTAGTGTTTTAAGTTTTAGCTTTAAAACCAATACTATAGAAACAACAATAATGGTTAGTATTGTTGTAATCGATACGTTTACAAGTAATAATGGTGATACTTTTTTTCGTGATATTACTCCTTGGTTTATTACATAAATGCTTGGAAGTGGTCTTTCCAATTGGGTTTTTACCCTTTCATATTTAATTTTTAGTTCATTATAAATCACTTTCTGCAAAATATATTTATCTATTTTTTCTTCCAATAAAGTATTGTTGCCTGTTTTTTTACTATCAAAATTAAATTCATGATTCGACAACAAACTTATTGATGGATTTCCATATTCATCGCGCATTATTTTAATTGAATTGACTAATGAATCAAGAATATTTTTTTGGTTTTCAAATTCTTTACTAATTGATTGGTGAGCTATTATAATATTCTGCTTTAAAATCCTATTTCTTATTGGGTCAACTAAACCAATAATAGCATTTACTATATTCGATGATAGGAGAGGATCCTTTGTTTTTGCCGATATTTCTATTGACATAAAAGGTGTTTTTGCAAAAAACACACTGGTTAAAATTTCTTTTTGTAATTCATCTTTCCATTTTTCATCTGTTGTATCAATTTCAAAATAACTTACCAAATCGAATTTTCGGCTTATACTGTCTTGTATTTCTTGCGATTGAAGTATTTGTAATAACCTGTCTGCTTCTACATCATATCCAAACATTGGGTTGTTATAGGTATCTTCCAATGAATTTGAATAAGTTGGAAATATTATACCTGTCGACTTATATTGTTTAGGTATTATAAATGAAATAATTACAGTTAAAGTAAAACTTATTGCAATTGACTTCAAATAAAATTTATAATTCAATACAATAAATTTTATAATTTGTAAAAGGTCATTCTTTTCTTTTTTTTCTTTCATTGGTATTTTGTTTTTTGGAGACTAGTTTTTTTAAAATTATTCTGAACAATAGTTTATTTTTTTTATATAAAAAAAACAAAATATGTGTTTTAGAAAGCTTTTTTTAAATTTCCATATTCAATATTTACATAATCAAATAATTAATAATATTTGAACTATAAAAAACATCAAATTTTTACAATCTTCAAATCAATTGGTTTGGCTTATTTTTATAATATCAGCTACTTTTTTACTGCTTTATATAAATACAAATCTATATAGTTTTCGTTCGATTGTAAGTTTATATAACCCAATTTGTCAATTTCCATATTGTCCTTAAGTACTAAAATATTTATTCCATCAAGGTTTATATTTACCTCTTTGCCATTTAGTTTTGTTGAGGCTAAATTTGCATTAGAAATCACTTCAATTTTTGTTTCTCCATTGGTAAAATCCTGTCTAACCTCGTTGGTTTCATGGCTTAGTTCATACATAATTTTTCCTTTATTTATAACTGCCAAATAACTTGAAAAATTGTTTAAATCTGCCAATTTTAAGCCTAAAGTAAAAAGTTTTGTTTTAAGTTTTTCTGAAATATTTCCTTTCCAATTTCCTCTTGAAGTTAATATTACCAGCTTGTCGTTATTTTCACTTAAAAATTCAGCCATTTCAATGTTTGAACTAAAAACCACATCTATATTGCTAAATGTTCTAACATAATCGTGGCTAGGCCTAAAAAAATAAAAAGTATCATTGTTTATTGAATCATTTATTGAATTAAAAAAAGTCCTGTTTCCATAAATTTTTTGTTTGTTCCAGTTGTTCAAAATATTTCTAAAATTTGCATCTGGCACAACTAATAAAACATTTGCATTTTCAGGTGTTTGAAGTATAAATTTGGAATAAGATTGATGCAATTCAAAATCAATTTTTTTGTTTTCGTTGTTTCGTTTATTGGCTAAAAACTGTGGGTATTGCCAATTCCATTTATAAAACTGGTGGTTTTTATCAACTGCAGGGCTATCGTTCCAGTTATAAGTTTCTATGTTATATAATCCTTGAATGGTGTTTATTGAAAAGCCGAAAAATGATAAAATTAGAAACAAAATAAGGGCTGTTTTATGGAGTTTTTTTGTAAAATCAACATGTTTAATACCTAATAAAAAAAGCAAAAACAAACAAGGAATAATATCGGTGCAAAGCCTAGCTCCAAAACTCCAACCTCCCCACCAATTGCTTAAATTTCCAAGACTCAATATGTAAATCAAAAACCAACCTATTAATAGTTTAAACAATACCGTTTTTCGTGCTTCAGTAAAAACAGTTAAAAACGACAATATTAAAAACGGACTGTAAATAAGCAAACCTCTATTAGGGTTAAACAAAATAAGAAAAAATCCTTCCCAAATGCTTACAGTTTTGGTCATGCTTTGCCACATGAGTGGATTATAATAAAAAGGAATAAATATGCCATACCAACTGTAAGACATAAGCATAAAAAAGCCCAATAAAATTACAAAAGTTATAATGGTTTTAAAAATCAAATTTCTTTGTTTTAAAAGCATCCAAACAAAAAAGATGGCAATAAATACCATGGCACTTGGCCTGCAAAGCCATGCCGAAAAAAGGTAAAATCCCAGTAAGCCAAAATTAGATTGATGGCTATTATCTAATTCCGATTTTGCTATTTCAATCAATAATAAAACAATAAAAATAAGCTCAGAATTGAAACTCCATAATGCTGTTCCACATGTGCTGATATATGATGTAGAAAAAGTAAATACTAAAGTAATAAACAATGCAGCATAATCGCTAACAAATAACCTGGCCAATTTAAAATTTAATAACAATAATATCATTGCTAACATGCTTGCTATAAGCATTTGTAAACCTGCATCATGCTCAGGAATTAACATGTTCATTCCCAATTTATTTGCAATAAAAACAAATGGAATTGCTATAATTGAATTACCAATTGGGTAGCTATATTCTAATTGCTTTTTTTCGTTATTAAACCTGAATTTCCATGTACCATTAGAAAACTGATTTGATGGTATTTGATCATAATATTTCGACAAATTTACATCCCCATTTTCTATAATTGCTTGTGAAGTTAGTAATGTTAACTGACTATCGCCACTGGTTTGCTTTACATTGGAAGTTTGAAATACTGCAAAAACTAAAATGCAAGCTATAAAAAGAATAAAATGAATGGAATTGAATTGTTTCATAAATGTAAAAAAAATCAAATATATACTTATTTGTAAAAATCAAAATAACTTATTCTATTTCGTTTTTACGGCTCAAATTAACTAAAAAAAGGTACTTTCCTTTTTGTATTGGAATGTCTTTTATTGGGTGTAATTTTAAAAAATATACTGTAAATTGAACTTAATACATAACTTATCAATTAAAATATTTGTTTTTAGTTTTTTTTATTTTATTTGTAAAAACAATAAACCAAATATATGAATACAGAAACAAGAATTTATTCAATGGATGATGTTAAAATGTTGCTTACCTCATCTACAATTATTGAAACAGCAATCCTAAACAAAGCCTTCCTTATTGCCGAACGTCCATCTTGGGTCGATCCTTTTTTTACAGACTTACAAACTAAAATAGATACAGTAATTCAAACATACTTAGGTGTCGACAGTGCCAAAGAACTTCGTAAGTATTCTATTGCAATGAATAGCTTACAAAAAAAGGCTAAAGTTTCCTTGGCTAAATTTAAAGTACAAATTGATGAAGATTTTAAAAAAGACCCAATCAAACAAGCCGAAATTTTAAACTTGTTAGGTTTCAATACCCACTTAAAAGATGTACAAAAAGACAGTCAAGAAGCCTTAATTAACTTGTTGTTCCAATTCAAAAAAAATTTAGATAAACCTTTAGAAACCCAAATAAGTGCCAAGATAAATATAGTTACAATTAACGAAATTTTAGGCTATGCCGATACAGTAAAAAATACAAACGTTAGCCAAGAAACAGCAAAAAATGTAAAGTCAACAACAACTACTAATTATATTACCGAGTTCAACAATTTATACTCAGAAGTAATTTCAGTAGCCAAAATAGCTGCTAAATTTTATCAAGACAATCCTACTTTAAAAGAACAATTTA
>Ga0247844_1006399_pt1 | contig 14111 bp, 12 predicted proteins | sample LaCtaG_FD_192421 | JGI IMG/M metagenome (GOLD analysis project Ga0247844, IMG submission 192421) | Freshwater microbial communities from meromictic Lake La Cruz, Castile-La Mancha, Spain - LaCruzMarch201714.5m_1 | ecosystem: Environmental > Aquatic > Freshwater > Lake | place: Spain: Castile-La... | reverse complement strand
CAAGGACCTCCACGCAATCCTCATGGGACGCCAGATCCTCCATCACCTTCAAGGGAATTTCAGGGAATTCCCTTTCTGAAATCTCTACCGCAGGACCGGAACAGATTGCGGAGACGCCCCCCCCCCTCTGGTGCAGAAACGCCAATACCGGCAGGATCGCACGGGCGCCGCCGGGATCGTGGGCGACACCAATGATTGTCCGGCTCTGGTTCATCGGAGTTCGCCAAGATTCTCAACCACCTTCTCAAACGCCCGCACCACATCGTCAAGGTCCCGTTGGTTCATCGGCGGCCGCATGTATTCGTGCGTAAACAATTCTTCGTAGTGCATCCGCTCGGCGACCGGACAAAGACCCTTTTGGTAGTCGGCATGGCCCTCGTATCTCGGGCAGTTGAACGAGCAGGAGGTCCCTGCGCGCTGCTGATAGATCGGCTGCATGTAGAGCGGCTCGACATAGCCTGCCCCGATCAGCTTTCCGGTGCTTTCGCGAAGGACAGCGCTGGGAAGTTCCGCAGCGACGGCATCCACAAAAAGATCCCGGGGAATGCCGGTTTCGTCCTGTCGATATTTCAGAGCATGCGCATAGTAGACGTGCCGGCAGTCCGGATACGTTACGGGCAAGACCAAACCGGGCAGCACGCTCAGCTTTCCGGCCAGATATTCGCAGTTTTCTATCCTCGCTTGGATGTAGCCATCCGCGCGCTCCAGTTGGGTGATTCCGATGGCCGCCTGAATCTCGGTGAGGCGGTAGTTGAACCCCCACATGTTTTTGAGATCTTCGACTCCTTTCGGAAGCACAGAGACTTCCCCGTGGTTTCGGATCAGCTGAAGCCTTTCGGCAAAATGGTCGGAGTTTGTCGTCACCATCCCGCCCTCACCGGTGTGGATGTGCTTGTGGTAGTTCAGCGAAAAGACCCCCATGTCTCCAATCGTTCCCACCATCCGGTCCTTGTAGGTTGCCAACGGAGCCTGAGCGCAATCTTCGATGACGACCAGGTTGTGCTTTTTGGCCAGCTCCATGATCGGATCCATGTCGGCCGGATGGCCGAAGATGTGGACAACCAGGATCGCCTTTGTGCGTGGGGTGATCTTTTCCTCGATGCTCTTGGGATCGAGCGTGAAGATATCGTCCTGAATATCCGCGAACACGGGAACAGCCCCATAGACGACCGGCGCAATCGCCGAGGCGCTCATCGTGTATGGCGAGACGATCACCTCATCTCCCGGGCCGACACCCGCCGCACCGATGGCCGCAAAGAGACCGCTGGTGTTCGAGTTGACGCTGATGACGTGCTTCGCTCCGAATGCCGACCCCCACCTGCTTTCAAATTCCTGAACCTTCGGGCCCCCAAAAAAATCCGGATGCCAGCACCCCAGAAACTGCGACATGTTTCCGGTATCCATCACCTCAAGCGCGGCCTGCTTTTCCGCCGCCGTGATCGTGTTGTATGCGGGGAAGAGCTCTTCCCGGACCGGCTTTCCGCCGTTTATTGCGAGCTTTGCCATATCGAATTGCTGACGGTTTCCGGAAGCGAGCAGATCGCGCCGCACGTATCCAGGGTTGCGAGCGCGGTCACCCCGCTCGAAAGCGGCGACTCCCCGCGAGTGAGGAAGCCGTATACATTTTCAGCGGCCCGCCGCATCGTTTGGGAAGGGTCCTCCTTTTCCAACGGACTCTCTTTTAGCTCAAAATATCCCGGATACACCGAATTTTCTCGGATGCCTGAAAATTTCCAAACCGTTCCATCCCTTTCCCCCATCCAAAACGAACTATTTTCGAACATGAGCTCCAGTTCGAGGTGGGAGATGCGGTCCCCGGGCAGGCATTCAAAATGAAATGGAAAGGCATGGGCTCCGTCTTTCAGGACCGCGGACCCCGTGAGCCGGACGTCACCGTCCTTCATCGGATCCTTCCGGAGCAGAGAGCCGCCTGCGACAGAAGGGTTGAAGAAAAGCCCGATTAAATCGGCAAGATGCGAGCCATTGTGAAACCATCCTCCATAGTAGCGGATGCGAACACTCAGGATCTGCCCACAGGCTCCCTCCCTGAGCAGAGCGAGGCAAGCCCGCGCGGAATCCGACCAACGCCGGGAGTAGTTCACCATCAGGCCAACGCCCCGGTCCCTGTATCTCTCAACGATCGCGCCTGCCCTTCCGGCGTCCAGAGCCAGCGGCTTTTCGCAAAAAACGAGGCGCGGGCTCAAGCCGAGGCAGGCCTCCAGCATGTCCAGGTGGGTGGCGTCGGGCGTGCAGATGGAAATGATGTCGGGCTTCCATGTCGCGAGCTCACCGATATGCCCGACGGCATGCGGCACATTCCAGCGGCGAGATGCGGCGCGTGCGCGCTCCAGATCGGAATCGCAAAAGGCGACAACATCGAACCCTCCATGCTGCCGGTAGGCGTTCACATGGGTCAGAACGGCGCCGCTCCCGGGATCGTCAAATCCCTGGGCGATTTTTCCCGCTCCCAAGATGGCTGCCCGCATCATCACAAATCCCTCCGTTTCTTGCAGGCCCGGTGCAAGTCGGGATGCCTGTCGATCCAGTCGATCACCTCCCGCATGCCGAAATTTCCGTTCCGCGCGCTGCAGTCCTCATAGAGCGCCTTGAGGAGCTGGTAGTCTTCGAGGTAGTCGAGTGTCACCCAGATGTCTGGACGACCGAGCGGAGGGTCGTAGTTGATGAACCTCGGCCGATACCTGTCCCCGTTCCCCTCTCTGTAAAACCGATAGGAAACGTGTTCTTTTTCCTCTTCGTCTGGATGATCCTCTAAAATCGCGTAGAGGTCCCTCGCTTTGAAGACCTGCACCACCATTCCCTCAGGGGCATTCCCTCCCGGGGATCCATTGGAAACATACCTTGTTGCATGCTGGAAGGTTTCAAAGAATTCGACGGCGTGATCGACCTGCCAAGGGTCGAGAAGGGGACAGTCCCCCGTGATCTCCACGATCGTGTCGGCCCCAAAGGCCTGTCCCGCCCCGCAGACCCGCTCCAAAACGTTCTCCTCGCTTCCGCGGAAGCAGCCGACCCGAAGCCTGTCGCACAACTCCTGAATCGGGTCGTCTGTCGCATTCCCCGTTGTCGCTACCACAATTGCATCGAGTGAAGAAGCCCGCTTTAGGCGCTCCAGCAAAATTTGAAGCAACGGCTTGCCTCCCGCCTCCATCATAACCTTTCCGGGGAGACGGCTGCTCGTCATCCGGGCCTCGATTGTGCATACCTTCATCTTGTTTGCCGCGCCAATGAACGCCCTGCGGAATTCACTATTCGAAACTGTCCCAATCCAACGGGGTGCCCTTTGCCAAATCGCGTTTGGCCCTGCGACCCAAAACATTCGGTAGATATTTTGGGAGCATTCCGTTCCCCGGGCGTATGCAACGGATATTTTGATCCGTCAAGGGATCTCCCAGTGGGATATCCTCCGCCACGAAAAGCGAGCGACGATATACGATTTCTGAAGCCTCCCGCTCTGTCGGATCATAAGTGATCTGGCCCACGGCCTTTTCCGCTATCCGAATGGCTTGCACCATCTCGGCGAACTCGCAAGGCTCCATGGAGAAGGCGCTGTCCGGGCCGGGCTCGTTTCGTGAGAGACAGAAATGTTTCTCGATGATTTTGGCACCCAGCGCCACCGCAGCAACAGCGACGACGCTCCCAGAAGTGTGGTCGGAAAGGCCCGCGCGCACATTAAAAGTCTGCGCCATGTGCAGGATGCGGGCTAGATTGGCTTCCTCCGGGGGTGCCGGATACGCGCTCGTGCATTTTAACAGGGAAATTTCGGGGCATCCGTTTTTGCCGAGGATCTCGACGGCCTCGGCGATTTCCAAAAGACTTGCCATGCCGGTGGAGAGAATCACTGGTCGTCCTGTCTCAGCCACTTTCTTGAGCAACGGATGATGGATGACTTCGAAGGACGCTATCTTGTAAAAAGGTGGATCGAACCGCTCCAGGAAGTCCACCGCCGTCTCGTCAAATGGCGAGGAGAAACAATCGATTCCAACTTTACGGGCTTCGTCAAAAATGGCTTGGTGCCACTCCCAGGGCGTCTGGGCCTCCTGATAAAGTTTGTAGAGGGTCGTCCCATCCCAGATCGTCCCGCTGCGAATTTGAAAATGCTCGTTGTCGCAGTCGAGAGTGATTGTGTCGGGAGTGTATGTCTGGATCTTCACCGCATCTGCACCGCAGTTCTTGGCGGTCCGCACGAGCTCCAACGCAGTCTCAATCGACCCGTTGTGATTGGCGGAGATCTCGGCTATGATGTAGCACGGCTGATTACTTCTGTCCGACATAGGTGTAGAAGAAGACCGTCCCCTCGTCTTGCCGGAAGCGGTGAGAGTGAAACCCGATGTGCCGCGCGCCGAACATGGAGAACTTCTCGACGAGCTCATCCTCCGAATGCGTGATATTGATGAAGTGTTCACTGCCTCCAACGCAGGAATTGACCCTGTACATTCCGTTTTCCAGCCTCGTGGAATGGTCCGTATATGCAGTGCTCCCGCTGCCGATCATCGTTGCATAGATGATTCCGCCCGGTTTCAATTGCCGGTGGAGCGTTTGCAAACGAAGATGCAGGAGCTCATTGGTGTAGTAGTAGAGCGAATCGATTGCCAGAATCAGGTCGAATTCCCCGCCGAAATATAAATCCTTCTCTTTGGGCATGGCGTCGATGACCGCGAAATGATCTGCGATGTCAGGCATGCGCCGACTGCATGCGCCAATGTTCTCCCGACTGATATCGACCCCATAGGCGTCGAATCCCTTTTCCTTATAGAAGAGAACGGCAGAGCCGGAGGCGCAGCCATAATCCAAAACCCGCTCGTGACGTGCGCCGGTCAGTCCGAAATCCTTGGCGATGATTCTCCCGAAGGGGCGAAAAACATGGCTCTCAACGTGCTGGGTGTCGTAAAGGCGATCCCAATAATTGGCGTTATGGTGCAGGCAGTTAGGTTCCATAGTTTCTATGATATCCTCCGCGACCTGTTGGCTACGAAGCGCCCCTTAAGGGGCAGGTGAAAACCGGGGTGAGGGCGGAACGGAACCTGCCTTCGCCGGGCATCATTCAGGAGCCGCGTCCTCATACCAGACACAGAGAAATCCGTCGGCATCGATGAGCACGTCCGGAGGCAGCTTCCAACGTGGATTCCATGCTTTCCGGTCTTCAAAGCGATACTCAGATCGGAGAAGATGCCGGTTTCCCTTGGTTTCAAGAATCGCCCCCTCATAGGGCATAATCTTTCCGATCGAGGTCATGAGACAGATCTTGGGCTTGACCCTCCCCGAGTTCCTGCCGCTCATGCTCGCCTCCCTTAGCATCTGGATGCTGGGCAGCAGCGGCGTTCGGAGGTGGTTGAGGCCTCCAATGGGCACACAGTGAAAAATATAGTGGTTTTCAATGCCCAAATATCTGAGTGCATCAAATAAATCCACAAGCTCGTCGACCGAGTCGTTTACACCCTTGAGCAAGACTGTTTGGTTGTAGACAACTCGGACCGAATCGAGAACGCGGCGGTAGGCCTCCTCGACCTCGGGAAACAATTCCGCAGCGTGGTTGATCTGCGTCGCCACCTCGACCCGGAAAGGATACTTGGCTCCTATCACACTGAGGATCTTCTCGTTTACTCTGTCCGGCTGATGGATGGGAACTCTTGTTGCCACCCGCACGATTTTGATTTGCGGTGCATCTTCCGCAATTCCATCAAGCAACACCCGCACCTTGTCCGGTGCCAAAAACGGGTCGCCTCCTGTTATCAAAACCTCGCGGGCATAGTCCCGCTGCTCGGAGCTGCCGATATACCGAGCGATCCGGCGGAGATCCTCGCGGCTCTGGTTGAATGGGTCGTAGTTGCGCCTAAGGCAATACCTGCAGTGCGCGATGCACTGGTAAAGCGGCTCAACCAAAATAACGCGTTGGTAGAGCCGTTCAACTCCGGAGAGCTTTTTCCCCTCGAAGTAAACATCCGCGGAGGCCTCATAATGCTTCAACCCCTCGCTTGTGCGGATCGCATACTCTTCCGGCAACTCTGCGTATTGCTTTGAAAGAACTCTGAGAACGACCTCATCGTTCGCAAGACGGGCCTGTTCAAGTTTGGACCTTAGAAAGGGAGCGATGAGCTCGGGGAAATTTTTGTAGGCGTTTGGGTCCACCTGGTAGGGGACGCCATTGGCGTCGGAAGCCGCCCGCTCCTCATCCCGAAGCGGGGTGAGGCTGATCTGCACCAGATCTTCAACCTGATCCACAACCTTGCGCATGGTCTCAACATCGTCGAACTTTAAAAACAGGCAGCCAATTGCATGGTCGGACCGAGTGTAGGGATTTACAAAATCACCCTGCTTGAAAAACGCGCGGTAGGTTTCCATGTATGGCAGAATCTCAGCATCGAAATCCACCGATTCCAACACTCCCGGGAAGCGAGTTGCAATCAGATAGCTCGCAACAGTTTTCGCTTCGACCTCACCGACTGGCGGGAGGTGGTAAGGAACTCCCAGGGCCGCGTAGACGGCTGCTTCGGTCAGATTGCACCCGGTTGACAGCTGGATCAACTCGGGTACGAAATTGCCTCCAGCTCTCAATCCGATATCAATAATATAAGGGACGCCACCAGAGACGATCCCATCAAAATTCAGGCTGCCGGAACGAATGCCTGCCCGCTCAATGAGCTCATGAAACTGCCCGTCCAACCGGGAAGTGATTTCCGATCCATACAAGCCCGGGAAAATCTCGCCGCTGGGCACATTGGAGATGCGGTTTTTGAGGAAGTAGTTGTGTCCATAGTGCCTGAAAGCGAGCTTGCCGGCCTGCACGAAAATATCACCGTCGAGCTCCATCATATCAGCCTTCAGAAACTCCTCGAATATTACTTTTCCAACCTTCGAGTTTTGGATAGCGGAATGAAAGGCAGCGGCAGCTTCTTCCGGCGTATAAATGACCGTCTGTCCTTTGGTTCCGGCGGAATCAACCGGCTTCACGACGATCGGCAGCTTTAATCGCAGAGCCCCCGGAACCTGGTCGCTATGGTCAATGACGGCGAAGTCCGGATGGGGAAGCCCTGCGGCTTTCTGGAACTCTCGGAACGAATCTTTGCGCGAGAGCATTTCAGCAGCGGCAATAGGGTTGCCTGGCAACTTGAGCGCATCTGCAATGAAAGCCACCGAGCGCACAGATGAATCCGACGCGTAGGTCATCACTCCATCAATGTGATGGCGTTTCGCCACCTCAAGAAGAGGCTCCGCATCGCGGGTGGATACCTTTTCGAAGACATCTGCAAATTCACGCCCGGGGGCATTTTCATTCAGGTCGGCCAGAATGACATGGCACCCGTTGTCCCGGGCGCATTTTATCGCCGGAACCTGAAAGACTGCGCCCCCTAGGAAGAGTAGTTTCTTATTCTGAATGCTCATATGGTGTTTGTTACGAATATCAGGGAGGATCCAGTCACAAAAAGTTATTTTGAGGTCCGGAATTGTTGGGCGCCCTGTTTGGCTGTGCAATCCCCGGGCATATCGGGAAGCAACGAGCTCACGAAAGGATAGCAATCCATGCTCTGAGTCAACATTTTTTGCGCAAGGGCGCTTGCTCCACTGACGCTGACGGCGATCTTCGCGTTGCGGGAGAGTTCCGCGCGCTCCATCAGGGCGTCTGAGAGCCTGTCCACCTCGCCCATGACCGCGGCGATCGACGGGTCTTGGCTGAGCACAACCACCGCCCCCCTGCTCTCAAACTTTTTTGCTTCTGCGTATTGCTCCGCTGTCTGCGGCAGCACAATGGACGGAACTCCCAATGCACACGCCTCGTAGAGCAGAGTGCCTCCCCCGATGAGGGCCATGTCGGCCCCGTGGAACTCTGAGGCCAGTTCAGAGGGAGAGTTCAGTATGGTCAGACGATGAGACCTGGATTGATTGATCCCGGGAATCCTTCGACGATCAAAAGCGGGACCGATGGCAGCGCGGATCTGAATGTCCGGCCGCAATCCGCGATCAAGTTGCCTCAAGACTCCGCTGGTATAGTGTCGCGGGTCACTGCCGCCAAAGCACACGAACACAGTTCGGATTTCCTCTCGAATCGGCTTCGCATGTTTGCTTATCCCCTGGTAAGACGGATCCAGGATGACGTAGTTTGAACCTGATAGGCACTCGCATGTGCGGGTCTGGGCCGCGCAAAGAGGATAAAGGATATTTGGGCGCACCAGTATATCAACCGGATAGGATGCAGAATCGGAGTCGTTGATCCAAACGACCCGGTCTGCGACGCCCTTCAGCAAGTTGAAATCACTGGCGTGCGCCTTGGGAAGGTCGAGCACTCCGTAGATCGACCGATGGCCCGCGTCAGTCTGATTCGGTTTTTCGATGCACGGGTTGAGGCCCTGCCATGTTTCCTTAACTAAATCTGCCCGGGATGTAACGATCCGGAAGAGGCATTTCGTTTTTTCCTGCAAGGATCTGGCCAAGGATCGGCACCGGATCAAGTGCCCCATGCCGACCGACCCGCCTGCATCAAAGCGAAAAGTAACCGACAGGGCTCGCATGAATGATGTGTCTGGCAAAAGTTACGGTGGAGGGGGGCCAGAAAGGGTCATTGGCGACAGTCAAGCTCTGACGAGCGGGCCGCCAGAAATCGGCTCTCGGCAATTTGCCAATCTTCAGGCGTATCAATATCCTGAACCAATCTCCGGGGCAGCACAACGGGCACCGTGTCGAACATTCCGTCGGGTTTGATTTTGAAGGCCCCTGCATCAACCCAATAAAACTGGCCAGCGTCGTGGAAGCTCTCGGGAAGATCCTGTGAGCGGGTCTCTGCGAACTCTGGCCACTGCCAGGCAAGTCGATTGCCTTCATTAACCCGCATCGCACGAAAGGCAGGCGAAGGGAACGTTGTGACTGATATGGCAGCCGCAGCCCCGCTGAGCCTGAGCAGGTTGAGCCCTTGCTGTAAGTACTCTTCAGAGAGAAAAGGTGCCGTAGCGTAGATGCAGCATGCGTAGGCAACAGGGCCGTAAAGCTCCTCTGCTGCCTGAATGCCATGGAGAAGGACCTCATCGATGCCGGCATGGTCATTTGCCAGATCCGCCGGCCGGCGGAAAGGAACTTGCGCTCCGCAGGCGGCGGCGACCCCGGCAACTTCTTCGTCCTCCGTTGAAACCAGAATCGCGTCGAACAGCCCCGAAGCACGCGCCGCATGAATCGGCCATGCGATCATCGGCTTCCCGCAAAAAGGTCTGATATTTTTGCGGGGAATGCGTTTGCTCCCGCCACGGGCGGGAATGACCGCTATGCATTTTCCGTTCATTCGGTGCGCCTCATCAACTGAAGCTCTGAGTGAAAGCCATCCACTGTCTCGTAGCCGAATGGAAGGACATTTCGAGCGACAATTTCGTAGCCGGGCAACATGGCGGCGTAGTCATCTCCTCTGACGGGAGATTCGACCCCGACTGGGCAATCGGCGCTTCTCTTCTGTTTTCCTTCAAGAAGGTTGCGCAAAAGAATATACTTGGCGCCAAGTCTGCGGGCGTGGTCCAGGTAATTTTGGACAACGCGGGGCTCCATTTCCTGAAAGGAAATGAAATTGACGAAAAGATCCACGCTCCCCACCAGACTCTCAATCTGCCAGGAGGAGAGAACAGAGGCCTTCGGCAAGTCCTCAATTTTGATATGAGGCTGGTTTTTTGTCCCCGAATATGTGGCTACATTATCCATTCCGAGAACCTCCTGCAGATAATACTGAGCCACAAAGCTTGTTGGCGGGATGTCAATATCGATGTAGCGCGCATCACAAATTCCGGAGGCGGCCACCACTTCTCCCAGCGTTCCAAACCCGCCGCCAACTTCCAGGATCGTATTGAAACGAAAACTCGGCGCACATTGTTTCAAAAAGGCCAAGCCCAGCAAGTAGTTGAGGGAAGATCGGCTAAACTGACGGCCGTCGAACGTCCATTGCTCGAGCGGACTGCCCACCTTGCTTTCGCTGAATTCGTGCAGATAGGGAACCCTCGTTCTGTCATCAGCCGCCAAAAGCACTCGATAGTCGGCAAGAGCCTGTAATCGCCCCTGCAAAAATTGGGAAAGGCCTAGAGCCGGTTTTCTGTCAGCAGGCCAACTCGTCTGAAGACACGCGCCGAGGGCGTAGATCTGATCGGCCGCAAAACCATTGCCCGGGTGGCCATATGTTGGCACAAAGTAGCCAAGAGGAAGAGGGTGGGAGCGGAATTTCTCGACGCCCAATTCCAGAAGTTCTTCTTCAATCTGCGAACAAGCCTGCGCCCAAAACGAAGTCGGTTGATAGAGTTCATTTCGGGCATGCATGTCTGCGATGGCTTCTTTAAGTTCCGCGTGGAATTGCTTCATAGGTGTTGGCATATAAGTTTGTGTTTTTGGTCAATCGTTTAAAATGCGCCATTCTTGGCGCCTGATTCATGCCACCACGATGAGCGAAAGTGCTTCAACGACCTCCGCCTGCTGGTCCTCTGTCAGCCCTGCAAACATCGGCAGGCTGATCGCCTCGCTGTAGTAGCTCTCCGCCTCGGGACAATGCCCGGGCTCAAACCCGAGGTTCCGATAGTAGGGCTGCAGGTAAACCGGAATATAGTGGAGGTTCACCCCGATCCCTGCGGCACGCAGCGCCCGGAAGGATTCCACATGCGACATCTTGCAGCGGTCCAGGCGGAGCCGGATGACATAGAGGTGCCACGCCGACGAGGCGTCGCTACTCTGATGGGGGGTCGTCAGCGGGAGGCCGGCGAGCATCTCGTCGTAGCGCTCCGCGATCAGCGCCCGGCGCGCCACAAATTCCTCGAGCCGCCTCATCTGGCTGAGCCCCAGGGCAGCCTGGATGTCGGTCATGCGGTAGTTGAAGCCGAGCTCGAGCTGCTCGTAATACCAGGGGCCGGCTTCGGAAACGTGAAGGCTGAAACCTGAAGATTGAAATTCGCTGAAGCCGGTAAACTCGGAGGGATCGCGGGTGATGCCATGGCTTCGGAGCCGCGCCATCTTCGCGGCCAGCACCGGGTCGTTCGTCAGCGCCATCCCGCCCTCTCCGGTGGTGATAATTTTTACTGGATGAAAGCTGAAGACCGTGATGTCGCTGAACCGGCAGCTACCGACAGGCATCCCCCGGTATTTTCCGCCAATCGCATGTGAGGCATCCTCAATAATCCGGAAGCCATACCGGCGGCTGAGCGCGTGGATCGCCTCCATGTCGCAGGACTGCCCGCAAAGGTGGACCGGAATCAACGCCTTTGGCAGGCGGCCCGCCTTTTCTGCCTCCTCCAACTTCATGGCCAACAGATTGGCGTCGAGGTTGTACGTCCCGGGATCGATGTCCACAAAATCCACCGAGGCCCCGCAGTAGAGCGCGCAGTTGGCCGAGGCGACGAACGTGATCGGAGATGTCCAGACCAGATCGCCCGGCCCGATCCCCAGCGCCAGGCACGCGAGATGCAGGGCGCTGGTCGCGCTGTTGACGGCTACCGCATGCGCGACACCTGCATGTGTGGCGACGGCCGATTCAAATTCCGGAACCGCCGGCCCCTGGGTCAAAAAATCCGAGCGCAGCACCTCCACAACCGCTGCGATGTCGGAGTCGTCAATGTCCTGGCGGCCGTAGGGGATCATGGGGTGATAAAGTGGAAAATGCGGAAGGCGGGTTTCTTGTTTTCAGAAAGAGGATTCTCCCGCCGAGGCGCTGAGGCGCGGAGGGGGACTCAATCGTCTGCTTTTCACAAATTCTTTCTTATCTCTGCGCCTCTGCGCCTCTGCGCGAGTCTGGTTTGTCAGAAAATTCTCCCGCTGAGGCGCAGTGGCGCGGAGGGGAACTCACTCGTGTGCTTTTTACAAATTCTTTCTTATCTCCGCGCCTCTGCGCCTCTGCGCGAGTCTGCTTTTTCAGAAAATTCTCCCGCTGAGGCGCTGTGGCGCGGAGGGGGGTTCTTCCAGGCCATTCACGCATCGGGTGATTCCGTTTTTTAGAACTTCATCACCAAAGTTCAGAAGGTATCCCAGCTTCAACCCGGTGAGCCGCAAGTAAGTCTGCACCTGTTTCTTGTGTGCAGGCGAGACCCGCTCGACCGACTTGAGTTCCAGAATCACCATCTTCTCAACAATGATGTCAGCTCGGAAGCCTTCATCAAAGCTGATGCCATTGTAAATGATAGGCACAGAAACCTGTCGTTCAACGCGTAGCCCTAGATCTATCAATTCACGGGCTAAAATGACCTCGTAGACTGTCTCCAAGAGCCCTGGCCCAAGACAACGATGAACATTGATAGCGGCCCTAAGAACCATCGTTCCTATTTCGTTCTCACTCATTGCCATTTAAACTCCGCGCGAGTCTGGTTTTTCAGAAAATTCTCCCGCTGAGGCGCAGTGGCGCGGAGGGGGACTCAATCGTCTGCTTTTCACAAATTCTTTCTTATCTCCGCGCCTCTGCGCCTCCGCGCGAGTCTGGTTTGTCAGAAAGTTCTCCCGCCGAGGCGCAGTGGCACGGAGGGGAACTCACTCGCGTGCTTTTCACAAATTCTTTCTTATCTCCGCGCCTCCGCGCCTCTGCGCGAGTCTGGTTTGTCAGAAAATTCTCCCGCTGAGGCGCAGTGGCGCCGCACGTTACGGAATTCTCTGCTACTTAATTTCAATCTTTTCGCGGTTTGCCTTCATCCACTCCTGGAGTGTCTCCACGGCCATCCACTCGGTGTTGTTGTCCGAGCAGTAGGTGAAGTCTGGAACCACCTTCGCGCCGTCCTTGATCCGCGCCGGGTCGTCGCACCAGCAGTGGATTGCGGGGAGGATCTTGTAGTGCTCGGCATACTCGTAAGTATAAAATGCGTCCTCGCTGCCGATCATCTGTTCGTGAAGCTTCTCGCCCGGGCGGATCCCCACGATGTCGTGGCTCGCATCCGGAGCGACGGCGCGCGCGATGTCGGTGACCTTGATCGACGGGATTTTTTTGACGTAGATCTCGCCGCCCACCATATCGGTGAACGCATGCCAGACGAGCTCGACCCCCTGCTCGAGCGTGATCATGAAGCGCGTCATGCGCTCGTCGGTGACTGGCAGGCGGCCCGTTGCGGCGAGGCTCTGAAAAAACGGGATCACCGACCCGCGCGATCCCATCACATTCCCGTATCGGACCACCCCGAATCGGGTGTCGTGGTAGCCGGAGTAAGAGTTTCCCGCTATGAAGAGCTTGTCAGACGTCAGCTTCGTCGCCCCGTAGAGGTTCGCCGGACTGCTCGCCTTGTCGGTCGAGAGCGCCACCACCCGCTTCACGCCCTGGTCGATGCAGGCGTCGATCAGGTTCATCGCGCCCATCACGTTCGTCTTCACGCATTCAAAGGGATTATATTCGGCGGTGGGAACTATTTTTGTCGCGGCGGCGTGGACCACATATTCGATCCCGTCCAGCGCGCGCAGCAGCCGGTCCTTGTCCCGCACATCCCCGATGAAGAACCGGACCCTGTCATCGCCGCTATAAAGCTTGGCCATCTCCCACTGCTTCATTTCGTCCCGCGAAAAGATGACGAGCCGGCGCGGGTTGTATTGGGCGAGCGTCATCGGGACGAACGTGTGGCCGAAGGAGCCGGTGCCGCCGGTAATCAGAATGGATGAATTGTTAAGCATGGTCTTCTGGTCAGTTGTTTACAAGGTCGCGGTAGGTTCCGGTGCGCCGGACCCCGCCGGCTCCGATCTCGACGATCAGATCGCAGTTTTTCAGAGTGGTGAGCCGGTGGGCAATGATCAGGACCGTCATCTCCGCGCCCAGGCCGTCTATGGCCTGCATGACCGCCCCCTCGGTCTCGTGATCGAGGGCGCTGGTCGCCTCGTCGAAAATCATCACGTCGGCCTGCTTGTAGAGGGCTCTGGCAATCCCGATCCTCTGCCGCTGGCCGCCGGAGAGCCGGATCCCCCGCTCGCCGACAAACGTCTGGTACCGGTCGGGCCAGCTTTCGATGACGTCGGCCATCTGCGCCTGCCGCGCGGCCCGCTCGATCCGCTCGTGGTCGATCTCTTCGCGCGGGATCCCGAAGGCGATATTTTCTTCGATCGTGCTGTCGGCCAAATAGATCGCCTGCGGCACATGCGCGATGTGCGCCTGCCACCCGCGGTAGTTTGAGCCGTCGATCGGC
>Ga0247844_1006398_pt1 | contig 14113 bp, 11 predicted proteins | sample LaCtaG_FD_192421 | JGI IMG/M metagenome (GOLD analysis project Ga0247844, IMG submission 192421) | Freshwater microbial communities from meromictic Lake La Cruz, Castile-La Mancha, Spain - LaCruzMarch201714.5m_1 | ecosystem: Environmental > Aquatic > Freshwater > Lake | place: Spain: Castile-La... | reverse complement strand
AGCACGGACTCGTCGAACTGGGCAAGGGGCCTGCCATATCCCATGGTGCCGCAAACCATCCGCTCGTCATGCAACGGCTCATCGACATCGCCGAAAAAAATAAGATTCCGCTGCAGCATGAGGCCGTGTCCCGCAGCACCAGCACTGACGCCGATGTAATCTACACCAGCCGGGACGGAGTTCCCTGCGGATTGATTTCCGTGCCCCTCCGCTACATGCACTCACCAGTGGAAATGATCTCCCTCGCGGACGCCCGAAATGCCGCCAAGCTCGCCGCCGCCTTCATTCGCAGTCTTGATAAGTCCGACACCTTCCGCGTCCTGGATTGACGCGCTGTGGCGCGGGAATCGTTCCGGCTCTCAGCGTCCCCGTTTGTTGAAGTCCGACACCGTGCGCTCGGCCTCGCGGGTCTCGACGCGTTTTTTCAGGTCATGCCGCTTGTCGGAGTCAAGCTTGCCCTTGCCCAGCGCCAACTCGGCCTTGACCCGGCCTTTTTTCCAGTAAAGGCGCAGCACCGGGATCGTGAGTCCCTCTCGCTCCACCGAGCCGGTGAGTTTGTCGATCTCAGAACGGTGAAGCAGCAGCCTGCGCGGGCGCTTGATTTCGTGCTGCTCGTGGCTGGCGCGCACGTAGGGCTGAATCGCCGCGTCGAAGAGATACAAATCGCCGTTCAAAACCCGCGCGAAGGCGCCTTGCAACGACACCAGACCGGCGCGGATCGACTTCACCTCCGTGCCCTTGAGTTCAACACCCGCCTCGAATTTTTCAAGGATGTGATAATCCCGAAAGGCCTTGCGATTTGTCGTGATTTCGGCGGACATAATGGCGGCTCAGGACCGCTGGCAAAGGATCAAACCTCCGCCGTCGGAGCTGGCGCAAGAATGATTTTTCCTTGGGCGATCTCCTGCAGCGCAATGTCCGAGAATCCCGTGCCGGGATCCGCATCGATCAGCGGACGGCTCCCGGCAGTGAGTTGGCGCACGCGTTTCGAGACCATGTTGATCAGAATCTGCGACTCGGGGATCATCTTGGATGCTTCGTCGATGTATTGGGCTTTCATGAATTTTATCCGCTCTGGACACCTTTGTCGTTGTGCGGAGGCGAGACCATAAGGCGGTCACTGGGGGAGTCAATTTTTTTTTGGATTTTTATTTGACATCGGCGCGAGGCCTCCTAGTCTCTCCCCTCCCAATCACGGGAAAAACCTATACAGCAGGAGACCGGACGGTCGCTCGCACTGCACAAAACCAATGCAAAAAAAACGCAGCAAACGCTACCGCGAGGCAGCGGCAAAAGTTGAGATTCACAAGAAATACTCGCTCGCCGATGCGATCCAGACTCTGAAGACGCTTCCGCCGGTGAAGTTCGACCAGACGGTCACGCTCTCCTTCAAACTGGGAGTCGATCCCCGCCAAAGCGACCAGATGGTTCGTGGCACCTGCCCGCTTCCAAATGGCAGTGGAAAAAATGTGCGCGTGCTTGTCTTCGCCACCGGCGAGTCGGCCGAGGCGGCCAAAGAGGCCGGAGCAGAATTTGTCGGCTTCGAAGACCTCATCAAAAAAGTAACCGGGGGGTTTTCCGACTTCGACGTCGCCATCGCCACCCCCGCCGCCATGGCCGAGGTTCGTAAACTCGGCCGCGTGCTCGGCCCTCGTGGTCTGATGCCGAACCCCAAAACCGGAACCGTCACCGACGATACGGCCAAGGCCGTGAAAGAAGTCAAAGCCGGTCGCGTCGAATTCAAGCTTGACAAAAATGGCAACGTCGCAGTGCCAGTCGGTAAATTTTCCTTCGAGCTGCAGTCCCTTGTTGAAAACGGAACGGCGGTCATCGACGCCGTTGTCAAATCCCGCCCGGCGACGGCAAAGGGAGCCTTCGTCGATGCAATCACCCTCAGCGCCACAATGTCGCCCGGTCTCGCTGTGGACCCGTCGCCCTTTCTTAAAAACTAAGTCCTTCTTTCCATGAGACCCGAGAAAACCCTTATCGTTTCCGACATCCGCGAAAAGCTCCAGGCATCGCCCTACCTGCTCATCGTTGATTTCACAGGCATGAAGGTGCCACATTTCGAGACTCTGCGCACCCGCCTCTCAGAAGCCGGCGCCCGCATGAGTGTCGTGAGAAATACCTTTCTCCGCATTGCCGCCAAAGATCTCCAAATGCCGGAACTCTCCGATTGCCTCGCCGGCCAGACCGCCATGGTCACCGGCGATGTGGACATCTGCGCAGCCGCCAAGGTTCTCAAAACCTTCGCCGCCGAATTTAAAAAGCCGGCTGTTCGCGGCGGCGTTCTTGACAACGCAGCCCTCTCCTCTGACCAAGTCGCCGAACTCGCCGACCTCCCAAGCAAGGACGTCCTCCGCGCCAAACTCCTAGGTCTCTTCCAGACCCCCGCAAGCCAGTTCGTCCGCGTTCTCAACGAACCCGGTGCCAGCTTGGCTCGCGTTCTCAAAGCGAAGGCCGACGCCCTCGGAGAAGCCGCCCAATAATTACGCAAAGAAAAAACTTTCATCCCGAATCCTCCAAGATGCGGGGTGCTCAACCAGAAAACACAAACCGGTTCTTCGTCGGTCTGGCGGCTTCCAGACTCAAATGACCCGATGCCTCGGGACGCGACGACACCAAAACACACACACATCATATGGCAGATACAAACACACTCGTCGATCAGCTCAGCGGACTCACTGTCCTTGAAATTGCCGACCTCGTTAAACAACTCGAAGAAAAATGGGGCGTCAGCGCCGCAGCACCAGTGGCCGTAGCCGCCGCTGCAGGTGGACCCGCAGCTGCACCAGTCGAAGAGAAAACCTCCTTTGACGTGATTCTCACCGAGACCGGTGGCAACAAGATTGCCGTCATCAAAGAAGTCCGCGCGGCCGTGGCCGGACTCGGACTCGCCGAAGCCAAGGCACTCGTAGAGAGCGCTCCCAAGGCGCTCAAGGAAGGTGTCACCAAGGAAGAAGCCGAAGAGATCAAGAAAAAGATCGAAGCGGCAGGCGCCAAGGTCGAAATCAAATAATCCTGTTTCAATCACCGCAGAGAGGTCAGAAGTTTTTCTTGACCTCTCTGCAGATTTCGCTAGTTTCTCACGTTCGCTTTATCAGTAAAACAATCATCTGCTCCTTCTTCCACACAGAAGCTTCAAAAATCCGTCACCGAAAACCTCGGACTTGTTTCCAAGGTCCTCGATGCCGGACGTTTTCGTTTCTGTTATCAGGCGGATGAGCCCGGCCAAATAACCGGTCACACAACCAGCGGCACCGCACAAAACCATGTCTGAACGCATTCATTTCGGAAAACTGAAAGAGGCCATCGAGCCACCAAACCTAATCGAATTGCAGCTCAATTCCTATAACGAGTTTTTTCAAAAAGACGTCCCTCTGACAAAGCGTCGCGATGTCGGCCTTCAGGCTGTGTTCCGCGAGTTTTTCCCCATTTTCGGCTTTGAGGAAAAGGCTTCGCTTGACTTCGTAAGCTACGATCTTGGCGAGCCCAAGATGTCCGCCCTCGAGTCCCAGCGTGAAGGTCAAACCTTCAGCGCCCCCCTCTACGTCACGTTCCGCTACAAAGACGAGCGCGCTACCAAAGAGGAAAAAGTCTACATGGGCGAACTCCCGCTCATGACCCCGCAGGGAACTTTCGTCATCAACGGCGCCGAGCGCGTCGTCGTTTCCCAGCTCCACCGCTCGCCAGGCATCTGTTTTGAGACATCCGTGCACGCCAACGGAAAAATCCTTCACGGATTCCGCATCATTCCAGACCGCGGTTCCTGGATTGAAGTCCAGTTCGACACCAGCGATCTCCTCTACGTCTACCTAGACCGCCGCAAACGCCGCCGTAAGTTTCTCGCCACCACATTTCTCCGCACCATCGGATTTCCCGCCGACGAGGAAATCATCAAACTTTTCTACAAAACAGAGGATCTCAAACTCAGCGAGAAACTCGACGAGGAGCAGGTCGCAACGAAAGTTCTCATCGCCGACATCCGCGACGGGGAGATCACCGTCGGTCGCGCTTTCGAGCCTCTCACGACAGAGATCGTTCGCCGCCTCATCGGCCTCGGGCACAAAACCGTGAAAGTCGTCGACACCAAGGAAGACGATACAATCATCAAATCCCTCAAAAAAGATCCCGCCCACGATGAGGACGAGGCCCTTAAGGATATTTATCGCAAGCTACGCCCTGGCGACCCACCCACAGTTCAAAACTCCCGCAGCATGCTCAAGCGTCTTTTCTTCGACGCGAAACGCTATGATCTCGGCCGCGTGGGACGCCATAAAATCAATCAGAAACTTGGTCTCGAAATCAGTGACACCGAGCGCACTCTCACCAAGGAAGATTTTGTCGCAGCGATGAAATACTTGGTGCGCCTCCGCGCAGGCGATGGGATGACCGATGACATCGATCACCTCGGCAGCCGTCGCGTCCGCACCGTTGGAGAACTTCTTGCCAACCAGTGCCGCGTGGGCCTCGCCCGCACCGAGCGTCTCGTTCGGGAGCGCATGACCCTCTTCGATGCCAGCACCGATCAGATCACGCCTCAAAAACTTATTAATCCGAAATCGCTGAGCGCTGTCGTCCGGGACTTCTTTGGCCGCAGCCAACTCAGCCAATTCATGGATCAAACGAATCCTCTCTCGGAGCTGACCCACAAACGCCGCCTCTCGGCCCTCGGGCCAGGAGGACTTAGCCGAGATCGTGCAGGGTTCGAAGTTCGTGACGTCCACCCCTCGCACTATGGCCGCATCTGCCCGATCGAGACACCTGAAGGTCCCAACATCGGCCTCATCAGCTCGCTCAGCACCTTTGCGCGAATCAATGAATTTGGTTTCATTGAAACTCCCTACCGCAAAGTTCACAATGGTCGCGTCGTCGAAAGCGCACCGGAATACCTCAGCGGCGATCGTGACGAAAACTTCTACATCGCCCAGGCTAACTCCGTGCTTGATGCAAAGGGCAACCTCACAGGTGAGAAGGTTTCCGCCCGCTATCGTGGCGATTTCCTCGAAGTCGAGCCAAATAAAATCCAATACATGGATGTCTCGCCAAAGCAGCTCGTCTCCGTTGCTGCCGGTCTCATCCCGTTCCTCGAACATGATGACGCCAACCGCGCGCTCATGGGCTCGAACATGCAACGCCAAGGCGTGCCTCTTCTTGTCTCCGACGCCCCACTCGTCGGCACAGGCCTCGAAGCTCGCGTAGCCCGCGATTCGCGCGCCGTCATCTGCGCCGAAGCCGCCGGCAAAGTCGCCTCGGTCACAGCCAACCTCATCATCATCACGAAGGATGGCACCTTGCCCGAGGGCAAAAAGAAGGTTAAGCATGATCCCGAAAACGGCGTTCATCTTTATGAGTTGCGTAAGTTCATGCGCTCCAACGCCAGCACCTGCATTAACCAGAAAACGCTGGTCAAGAAGGGGCAGTCCATTAAATTGGGAGACGTCATCGCCGACGGTCCAAATACCGAAAACGGCGAACTCGCCCTCGGTCGCAACGTGCTCGTCGCCTTCATGCCTTGGAATGGTTACAACTTCGAGGACGCTATCCTTATCTCCAAACGGGTTGTTAAAGAGGATATCTACACCTCAATCCACATCGACGAATTCGAAATCGGCGCTCGCGATACAAAACTTGGACCCGAAGAGATTACCCGCGATATCCCTAATATCAGCGAGGAGGCCCTTCAAAACCTTGGCACCGATGGCGTTATCCGCATCGGCGCGGAAGTCAAGCCAGGAGATATCCTTGTTGGAAAAATCACTCCGAAAAGTGAAACGGAATTAGCTCCCGAAGAACGGCTTCTCCGTGCAATCTTCGGTGAAAAAGCGGCGGACGTCAAAGATACCTCGCTCACCGTCCCATCCGGCACCTACGGTATCGTCATGGACGTGAAGGTTTCCTCCAAAAAAGAGGTCACCCGCACGAAAATGACGCCAACCGAGTCCAAGCGCCAGCAAAAGATGATTGTTGAGGATTATGGCAAACGCAAGGACGATCTGCATGAGCAGCTTACGGCCTCGCTTTCCAACATCCTCCTCAATGAGAAAATTCCCCTCGACGTCGTCAACGCGCAGACGGGGGAAATCATCATCCCGGCAAACCGTAAAATCACCAAGCAACTCCTGCGCAAACTGGCCGGCGTCTACAACCACGTCGAGATCGATCCAAGCCCGATCCGTAACAAAATCCACGAGATCATCGGGCAGTTCGAACACAAATTCGTCGATCTGGACAATGAACGTGATTCCAATCTCGGACGCATCGAGAGCGGAGACGATGTCGATCCCGGCATCATCAAACAGGTCAAAGTCTACATCGCCAGCAAGCGCAAACTTAGTGTCGGTGATAAAATGGCCGGCCGCCACGGGAACAAAGGTGTTGTCGCAAAAATTGTTCCGGAAGAAGATATGCCATATCTCGCGGACGGCACGCCTGTTGATATCGTCCTGAATCCTCTCGGCGTGCCAAGTCGAATGAACGTCGGACAGGTTCTTGAAACCCACCTCGGCGTTGCGGCCAAGGCCTTGGGATTCAAAGTCGCCACGCCAGTGTTTGATGGCATTCCTGAATCAAAAATCCGGGAATTCCTCACCGAGGCCAAAAAAGTGGAGGGCTTCACATGGATCAACGAGAATGGGAAAGCCACCCTCTACGACGGTCTCACCGGCGAACCCTTCGATCAGCAAGTCGTTGTCGGCTATATTTACATGCTCAAGCTCGGTCACTTGGTTGCCGACAAAATCCATGCCCGCGCCGTCGGACCTTACAGCCTCGTTACCCAGCAACCGCTCGGTGGCAAGGCCCAATACGGTGGCCAGCGCTTCGGAGAAATGGAAGTCTGGGCGCTCCAAGCCTATGGAGCTGCCTACACCCTTCAAGAACTTCTCACCGTCAAATCCGACGACGTGGCCGGCCGCACACGCATTTACGAAAGCATCGTCAAAGGTGACAACTCCCTCGAAGCAGGAACACCCGAGTCGTTCAACGTGCTCATCAAAGAAATGCAGGGACTCGGCCTCGATGTTCGTGTCGGAGGGAAACAACCCTCCCTCACCGAAGGCATCGCTTGATCCTCAACAAAACGCAATTCAGCCTGACGAATCATTCCATTCATGAAAGAGATTAACTTCCGCGAAGCACTTGGCGAATCCAAGCCTGTCGGTTTTGATGAGGTGGCCATCACCGTGGCATCACCAGATGCCATGCGCAGTTGGAGCAAGGGCGAGGTCAAAAACCCCGAGACCATCAACTACCGCACCTTCAAACCAGAAAAGGGTGGTCTTTTCTGTGAACGTATTTTCGGACCAACCCGCGATTGGGAATGCTCCTGTGGAAAATACAAGCGCATCAAGCACAAGGGAGTCATCTGTGACCGCTGCGGTGTCGAGGTTACCCTCTCCCGCGTGCGCCGCGAGCGCATGGGGCACATCGACCTTGCTGTTCCCGTCTCTCACATCTGGTTCTATAAATGCATGCCCTCCCGTCTGGGACTCATGCTCGACATGACCTCACGCGCTCTGGAGCGTGTTATTTATTACGAGGATTATATCGTCATTGACCCCGGTAGCACCCCGCTCGAGCGCTGCCAACTCCTCACCGAAGCCGAGTTCCGCGATGCCGAAGAACAATACGGAGAAGAATTCACCGCAGGCATGGGCGCAGAGGCCATTCAGAAAGTTCTCGCCTCGATCGACCTGGCTCAGAACCAGATCGAGATCGAAGAAGCAATGGGCCAGACAAAGAGCAAGCAACTTCGCAAAAAGCTCGCCAAGCGTCTCAAACTCGTCCAAGGCTTTGCGGAATCCAAGACACGCCCGGAGTGGATGATCCTCAACGTTCTTCCCGTCATTCCTCCCGATCTTCGCCCGCTTGTTCCACTCGAAGGCGGTCGCTTTGCCACTTCGGATCTTAACGATCTCTACCGCCGCGTGATCAACCGCAACAATCGTCTTCGCACATTGTTGCAGCTTAAGACACCAGAAGTCATCATCCGCAACGAGAAGCGCATGCTTCAGGAGTCGGTGGATGCCCTTTTCGACAATGGTCGCCACGGTCGCGCGGTCACCGGTGCTGCAAATCGTCCGCTCAAATCCCTAAGCGACATGCTTAAAGGTAAGGGGGGGCGCTTCCGTCAGAATCTCCTCGGCAAACGCGTCGATTACTCAGGCCGTTCTGTCATCGTCATCGGACCAGAACTCAAACTCAACCAGTGTGGTCTCCCTAAAAAGATGGCCCTGGTCCTCTTTGAGCCATTCATCATCCGCCGCCTCAAGGAACTCGGCTACGTGCACACCGTTCGAAGCGCTAAAAAACTCATCGAACGCCAAACCCCCGAAGTCTGGGACATCCTTGAGGAAGTCACCAAGGGGCACCCCGTTCTCCTCAATCGTGCACCAACCCTTCACCGCCTCTCCATTCAGGCCTTCGAACCAATTTTGATCGAGGGCGAGGCGATCCGTATCCATCCTCTGGTCTGCACCGCTTACAATGCCGACTTTGATGGTGATCAGATGGCCGTCCACGTTCCTCTTTCCGTTGAGGCCCAGATGGAAGCCCGCATGCTCATGCTGGCCCCGAATAACATTTTCTCGCCTTCCAGCGGAAAACCCATCACCACGCCATCTCAGGATATTCCGTTGGGTTGCTATTACCTCACCCAGAAACCTCGTGGCGAGGATGCCGACAAGACCAAGCGCATGCCGCTTTTCTCGAATGCCGACGAGGTGGAACTAGCCCTCTCCGAGCGCTCGATTCGCACCCAGACCCGCATCCGACTCCAGAACCCGGACTTTGGGGTTGAGACTGTCTACGGAGATCCTGCTCCCACAGTGATCGAAACAACCGCAGGGCGGGTCGTCTTCAACCAAATCTGGCCGAAAGCACTCGGATTCTACAACAAAGTTTGCGGCAAGAAGCAACTTTCGGATATCATTTGGCGCTGCTACAAACAAGGCGGACAACAAGTAACCGTTGAAACCCTCGACCGCCTCAAGGAACTCGGTTTCCGCGAAGCCACTCGTGCCGGCGTCTCCATCGGAATCAACGACATGATGATTCCCAAGGAAAAAGCCCAACTCCTCGAGAAGGCCTACAAGGAAATTGCCGAGGTCGAGAAGCAATACCGCCGGGGAATCATCACCGACGGCGAGCGCAAAAACAAGGTTCAAGACATCTGGACCCACACGGGTGAGGAGATCGCAAACGCCCTCTTCCGCACGCTCGAATACAATGACAACCGTCGCGACATGAACCCCGTGTTCATGATGGTTGACTCCGGTGCGCGCGGTAACCGCACCCAAGTCAAGCAACTCGCAGGTATGCGCGGCCAGATGGCCAAGCCTTCAGGCGAAATCATCGAGCAGCCGATCACGGCAAACTTCCGCGAAGGCCTCACCGTTCTTGAGTATTTCATCTCCGCCCACGGAGCTCGTAAAGGCTTGGCCGATACCGCTCTCAAGACTGCAGACTCCGGTTACCTCACACGCAAATTAGTCGATGCCGCCCAAGATGTCATCGTTACCATCGACGACTGCCACACCGCAAATGGCATCGTCGTCCGTCCGATCTACGAGGGCGACGAAGAAGTCGTCAGCCTCTCAACACGCATCATCGGCCGCACAAGCTGCGAAACCGTCAAGGATCCGATCACCGGCAAGTCCGTGATCAAGAAAGACCAGCTCGTCACCGAGGAAATCGCCGCATCACTTGAAAAGATCGGCCACGAACAACTCAAAATTCGTTCCGCTCTTACCTGCGAGTCCAAGCGCGGCGTCTGCATCAAGTGCTACGGACGCAGTCTCGCAACCGGCGGAATGATCAAACTTGGTGAGGCCGTTGGCATTATCGCCGCCCAATCCATCGGCGAACCCGGCACCCAGCTCACGATGCGAACCTTCCACGTCGGTGGCGCGGCCAGTCAGACGTTCAAACAACCCATCATCAAAGCCAAAAACGACGCCACCATTCGCTTTAACGAACTCAAAGTCGTCGAAACAGTGGAGAAAACCTTCGTCGTTCTTAACAAAAATGGCACCGTCACCCTCCACGCCAAGGACGGTCGCGAAATCGAGAGCTACAACATCGTTGTGGGCTCAGTCATCTATGCCTCCGACGGCGCCAACGTTAAAAAAGGTGAGACCCTCGTGCAATGGGATCCCTACAACGTTCCAATCATCAGCGAGAAGGCCGGCCGTATTGAATTCCGGGATATGATTCCAGGTGTCACCATTCGCCAAGAAATTGACGAATCCACCGGCGTCCGTGGCAATGTCGTCATCGAACACAAAGAGGACTTGCACCCACAGATCATTGTTGTTGACGAGGCCAAAAATGTGCTCGCCAGCTACTCGATTCCCGCCGGTGCCCACATCGAGGTCAAGGAGGGCGCCAAAGTCCCAGCCGGTCAGCGCGTCGCTCGAACCCCACGCAAGATCGGCAAGACAAAAGACATCACCGGTGGTCTCCCTCGTGTCGCCGAGCTTTTCGAAGCCCGCCGCCCGAAGGACGCCTGCGATATCGCCAAAATCGATGGCATCGTCGACATCGGAGGCACCGTCCGTGCCAAGCGCCGCCTCATCGTCAAGGATATCGAAACCGGAGCCGAGGAGGAACACCTCATTCCGCTTAATAAACACATCATTGTCTTCAAAGGCGACCTCGTCAAAAAGGGTCAGCAACTCACCGAGGGCCCTGTCGTTCCCCACGAGATTCTTGAGATCTGTGGACCCCAAGAACTTCAAGAGCACCTCCTCAACGAAGTTCAAGAAGTCTATCGCCTCCAAGGCGTGGAAATTAACGACAAACACATCGAGATCATCGTCCGCCAGATGCTGCGCAAGGTGAAAATCACCGAGCAGGGCAGCACCAGCCTCCTCTGGGGCGACCAAGTCGACCGCCTCGTCTTCGAGGCCGAGAACGAAGCCGTTGTGGAAAAAGGCGGCAAGCCCGCCGAAGCATGCCCTGTTCTTCTCGGTATCACAAAAACCGCACTCGAGACAGACAGCTTCATCTCCGCAGCATCCTTCCAAGACACCACACGCGTCTTGACCGAAGCCGCCACCCTTGGCAGGATCGATCGCCTCCGCGGTTTCAAGGAAAACGTCATCATGGGTCACCTCATTCCCGCCGGAACTGGTTTCGAAACCAACCGCGGCATCGAAATCTCACAAGTCGGCGGCACACCTGAAGCCGTCTCCAAGCAAGAATCACAAAAAGCCGCAAGCTAATCCACCACCACACCATGTCAGCAGAAATAGCCAACCAACCCAGCATCGAACTCATGACGGAACTCCTCGAGGCTGGTGTCCACTACGGACACCAGACCAAACGATGGAATCCGAAAATGCGCAATTACATCCTCGAAGAGAAAAACTCGATTTACATCATCGATCTTGGCCTCACCATCGAGCAACTCCAGAGCGCCACGAATTTCCTCAAGGACCTCGTGCGAGGTGGTGGAAAAATCCTCTTCGTCGGAACGAAAAAGCAAGCCCAAGGCGCCATTAAGGAAGCCGCCGAGGCCACAGGTCAATTCTACGTGAACCAACGCTGGCTCGGTGGCACGCTGACCAACCTCACCACCATCCGCCGCAGCGTGGCACGCCTCAAGGAAATCCAAGCCCTCGAAAAATCTCCCGCTTTCGCCAAGATCAACAAGGCCGAGGCATCCTCAATCCGACGCGAGGGAGCCAAACTCCTCCATAACCTCGGGGGTCTCGCCGAGATGTCCAAATTGCCCGACGCCATGGTCATCATCGACACAGTCCGCGAGGAGATCGCCGTCGCCGAAGCCAACCGCCTCGGCATCCCGATCGTCGCCATCGTGGACACAAACTGCAACCCGGAGAAAATCGAATACCCCATCGCCGGCAACGACGATGCCATTCGCTCCATCCGCGTCGTCCTCGCCAAACTCGTCGATGCCATTCTCGAAGCCAAAGGCACCCACGCAAAATCCCGACCCGCCGAGTTGGCTGCCATCTCCGAATAACCGGCAGCATTCCCGCCGCCCTCTTCGAGTCCCGCTTCCAGCACCCGACCCACCCACACTCAACGGGACTCCCGAAACGAGGAGGCCCACGATCACACACATTTTAGAAAAATAATGTCCGAAATCTCAGCCAGTCTTGTCAAAGAACTCCGCGAAAAAACCAACGCGGGAATGATGGATTGTAAAAAAGCCCTTCTCGAAACCGGTGGCGACCTCGTCGCCGCAGAAGATTACCTTCGCAAGAAAGGCATCGCCAGCGCCGGCAAGAAAGCCAGTCGAGCCGCCAACGAAGGCTCCATCGCCTCGTATATCCACCTCCAAGGCAAAGTCGGTGTCCTCGTCGAGATCAACTGCGAAACCGACTTCGTCGCAAAAAATGACATCTTCCGCGACTTTGTCAAAGACGTGACCCTGCACATCGCCGCTTCTCACCCCCTCTACGTAAGCCGCCAAGAAGTGCCCGAAAATCTCATCGCCCGCGAACGCGATATCGCCGCAGGCCAAGTCGAAGGCAAACCCGCCAACATTATCGAGAAAATCGTCGACGGAAAAATTGACAAATTCTTCAGCACAACCTGCCTCCTCGAGCAACCCTTCATCAAGAATCCTGAAATCACCATCAAGGATCTCGTCTCCTCAAAAATCGCCGAACTCGGCGAAAATATCGTCATCCGCCGCTTCACCCGCTACACAGTTGGCGAAGACCTCTCCTGATCGGAAATCTCTCGCACAGCGCTTTGTGTTCTAACCCAAGGCGCTGAAGCACCCCCAAAACCTGCCGAGGGCGACAAATCTCATATTCCACGCCAAGCAACGGCGTCCGAACTGAGCTGCCAATACCAAAAGCTCAATGCTTCTGGACGCCCGCCGTGGCGGCCGTCTCTGACGCCCATTGCGTAACGACTCGACCTCAATCCGGCTGTTGACAGGTGAGTTTCTGAAAAATCAGGCTGGGGCTGGATTCAGCAGGCCGGTGGTGGCTTAAATCGGCGAGAGATATTTTTTGAAAATCCGCAGCAGGATGCGCTCCCAGCGTTCGACTCGGGTCAATTGCTCCGCAGTCGTGAGCAGGCTTTCTAACCTGACTTCCCTTCTTCTCGACCGGAGAGGCCGATAAACACGAGCGGAGCGATTTTTTTCGGGCTACGGGTGTGTTGGTTCGGCGTTTTTGGCCCAGGCGGTCGGGGCGGCGAAGAGGTGTAGGAGTTTGAGTTTGGCGAGTTGGGCGTTGAGGTCGGCGGGGACTTTGGTGATTTGTTGGAGGACTTGGAGTCCTTCGTTTTTGAGGTGGATAGCGCCGAGGCGGATGGTTTGGAGTTGGCGCAGGATGCGGGTGACTTCGCCGGTTTCGCCACACAGACGCCACTGGCGGGCGAGGCGTGCGCTGATCCAGTAGGCCAGGAAGCAGATGCGCACGTGGTTGATGACGCGCTCGGGCTTGCGATGGAACACGGGGCGGACTTGGAGGTAGCTCTTGAGTTCGCAAAAGGCTTCTTCGACTTCGAGGAGGTTTTTGTAGTGGCCTTGGACTTGGGTGGCATCAGCCCGGTCGATGGGGAGGTTGGTGTGGAGGAGATACCAGCCGTCGTGGGCGGTCTCGGCGGCGATGGTGTCTTGCTTGCGTTCCCACTGAAGGATGCCGGCATCGTCGACGCGGTAGGTGAAGTATTTGTGGGCCTTGAGTTGCTGGAGTGTGCGTCCGGCTTGGCTGGCGATTTTCTGGGCGTCGGGCTTGGTGCGCTTGGCGGCGGCGAGTTTGGTGAGGGCGGCTTCGGCTTTGGCGATGCGGAGTTCTCGGCGTTCCCGGTCGCGGTCTTTGCGCCAGGGGCCTCCGGCGATGACATGGCGCTTGCCGTTGTGCTCGATTTCGATGAGTCGGTGGGCGTCGGTGAGTTCGAGTTGGGGTTCGCTGGGAAGGTCTTTGAGGAGGGCTTCGAGGGTGGAGTTGGAGAGGCGGGTGACGAATTCGAGGCCTTCGTCTTCGAGGGACTGGAGGTTTGTTGCCCGTCACGATAATCGCGGGGGATTTTTTCATGATAATCTGCGGGGATGAGGGCTGGTTTTGCGTGGTCTGGGCGAGGGTTGCTTTCAAATTGAGAGCGGGGATCGGCAGCAAAGAGGCGG
>Ga0247844_1006395_pt1 | contig 14117 bp, 9 predicted proteins | sample LaCtaG_FD_192421 | JGI IMG/M metagenome (GOLD analysis project Ga0247844, IMG submission 192421) | Freshwater microbial communities from meromictic Lake La Cruz, Castile-La Mancha, Spain - LaCruzMarch201714.5m_1 | ecosystem: Environmental > Aquatic > Freshwater > Lake | place: Spain: Castile-La... | reverse complement strand
CGTGAATCTTGAAAATGCAATTGGCGGTTCAGGCAATGACGCTCTAACTGGCAACATTGCAAACAATAGAATCCAAGGAAATAAAGGCAACGACACCATCGATGGTGGTACCGGCATTGATACCGCCATCTTCAGTGGAACAGCTGCCAGTCACACCATTACTATTGGATCCACTAGCTCTACCGTGGTGGATAAGACTGCCAATCGTAATGGTACCGATACCCTTACTAATGTAGAGCGACTGTCCTTTACCGATACCAATGTCGCCCTAGACACCGCTCGTGGCGATAACGCTGGCAAAGCCTACCGTATCTATAAAGCCGCCTTTAATAGAACCCCAGATGCAGAAGGTTTGGGCTTTTGGATTAAATCACTCGATAACGGCAATAGCCTTAATAACGTCTCCCAAGGCTTTATCGGTAGCCCTGAGTTTCAAAGAATCTATGGCGCCAACAGTTCAGATACCACCTTTTTAACGAATATCTATAGCAATGTCTTAGGTAGAAACTACGACCAAAGTGGTTATGACTTTTGGCTAAATGGTCTTCAGAACGGTCTTCAAAGAGACTCCCTGCTATCCCAGTTCTCTGAATCGGTTGAGAACAGCGCTAATGTGGCAACGCTTATAGGGCAGGGGATTACTTATAAAGAGTATGTGGGGTAAGCAGTTAGAGTAAGAGGGAGCGTTCATTTATAAAGTGATCTAAGTCAGACTTTAACTCTTTAAGCGCTATAGACCAGTCCTGCCATGAATGCTGGCGATAAATCTTCATGGTTGGGTACCAAAAAGTTTCTTTGCCGGTGCGCTGCCAGCGCCAACAACTATCAAAGCGATTCAACAGCCATACTGGTTTACCTAGAGCAGCTCCAAGATGGGCTGTTGATGTATCAACACTGATGATTAAGTCTAAATTATCAATAACTGCAGCCGTATCACTAAAGTCATTAAATTCGTCCGCAAAGTCAGTTATAAAAAAAGAGTTGCAAGGATTTTTTTGCAATCGCATAAGTTCATTTTGTGCTAACCCTCCTTTTTGAAGGCTAACAAATTGGACGTTCGTAGTGTTTAGGGTTGCTAGTAATTCCAATGGAATATTTCGGCGAGAGTTAACGCCCCAAAGTTCAGGTAGTTCTGCTCGAAAGCCACCCGACCATACGAGACCAATCCGTATTTGTTTTTTTTCACCAAGCTTAGCTTTCCAAAATGCAGCTTTAGTAGGGTCTGTTTTTAGGTAGGGTGCATTGGGTGGAGGGTTGGTAAGACTCGTTTTAAAAGCAAGGGGCAGACTCATTAAAGGGCATTGATAATCAATTTCTAACTCTGTTGCAGTGCCAAGTGCAATCACTTGATGAACGTCGTTTAGGGTTCGGCATAACTCTAGTAAAGGCGGGGGCACTTCCAAAATTACTCGAGCACCGCGTTTTGCAATGGCGCTTGCATAACGACAAAATTGAAGAACATCACCTAATCCTTGTTCGCCATACAACAAAATAGTACGGTTTTCCAAAGAGGCGTCACCTAGCCAAAGGGGTTTATCCGAATGGGCGCGTTGTTCTAATGCATTTTGACGCTGCCAGCGCCATTCAAATTCTTGCCAACCCAAATCAAACTCTCCACTAAGCAATAAAGATACGGCCTTACTCCAATGGGCTTCTGGATTCTCTGGTTCGAGCTTCAGCGCTCGATCAAAGAAGTCAATCGATTTTGAAAGATCACCCATCTCTTGTAGCGCAATCCCACGGTTAATAAGTGCAGATGTATCTATAGGTGAAATCGCAATAGCGCGATCAAATTGATCTAATGCCTCATTAAACCTACCAAGCTCACCCAGAATGTTACCCAGATTATTGAATAAATTTGCTTGGTTTGGATTGATGCTGATAGCATCCATTAATGTTTGGGCGGCATCCTCAAGTAGACGCATTTTTTGAAGGGTGACAGCGCGATTACTTAAGGCCTCCCACGATTGTGGGTTAGATTGCAATATTTGATCAAAGCATTCTAGTGCTAGTTCAAATTGATTTAATTGCTGTAGTAAAACCCCCTTATGGCTTAGCGCCTTGATGTATTTGGGTTGGTGAAGGAGGGCAAGATCATAATGGGTAAGCGCATTATCATATTGCTTCAGACTGCTAAAAAGATCCCCAAGGTTAGCATGTGCCTTTGCATGGCTTGGAGAAAGCCTAATGGCTTCTTGATAGCCAGCCATAGCCTCTTGAGTTCTGTTCAGTAATTGCAAAACAATACCGCGGCTGTTATGGGCATCGGCGTATTCTGGCTGAATGACAACCGCCTTATCAAAAGAGTGAAGCGCATTTTCAAGCTCCCCAATGGATTGAAAAACATGACCGCGGTTGTAAAACGCTTGAGCAAAACGAGGGTCTAGTTGAATTGCTTTACGGTATGCGCCCAGAGCCTCTTGCATCATCCCTAGTTTTTGATACGCATTACCTAAATTGCTATGCAAGCCAGCAACTTTCGGTTTAACAGCAATTGCTTTAGAAATATAGTCAACCGCCTTCTCGTATTGCTCGGATTGCATGGTGATGAGCGCCAAAGCGTTGAGAGTCTCTAAATGCCTTGGCTGGACTTTGAGATAGGATTCCAGCAGACTTTGGGCTTGATTGAGTTGGCCTTGCTGTAAAAATGCGGCTGCCATTCGCAGTTGGATTGGAAGCTGGGGTGAGGGGCTGATCATGGGAGCTAATACGCTAAAATCCCACTATACCCCAATGAAAATTGGCGAGCTTTAATTGCCTTGATGAATCCGGGTGATGAAAACATGGCGCAATGAGGGCTTAAAAAGAGTCATTGATAATGAAAGGAATTGGAAATGGGCGTCAAAGAGGCACTATTTCGCTTCCTTGGGCAAATTCAGATAGTGTGGCGTTATAGGGATTTTGTCAAAAGCACAGTTTTGCGCGACTTTCAAGCGCGCTATCGCAATTCAGTCTTGGGAATCGCTTGGACAATTTTAAATCCCATGGCTATGATTTTAATTTATACCGTGATCTTTTCTCAGGTAATGCAAGCACGTTTACCTAACTCTCAATCATCTTTTGCGTATAGCATTTTTTTGATGGCTGGAATCATACCTTGGAATTTGTTTGCCGATATTTTGGCGCGTAGCCCAACGATCTTTATCGACAATGCACACTTGATCAAAAAAGTCAGTCTACCAAAACTTTGTTTTCCCTTGATTGTTATGGGAAATAGCTTACTTAGTTTTGCGATTGTGTTTAGTTTATTTTTGCTTGTTCTCTTGGCGCTTGGTCAATTTCCTGGAGCAGTTTTCTTGGCGTTTATACCGGTATTGCTATTGCAGTTATTTCTAGCCTTCGGCATAGCCCTTTGCCTAGCAATTCTTAATGTATTCTTTCGAGATATAGGGCAATTCTTTAGTATTTTTTTACAGTTTTGGTTTTGGCTAACCCCTATTGTTTATAGCTTGCAAATGATTCCAGCGCATGTGCAATGGCTTTGGCAATGTAATCCGATACTGCCGCTTATCGTGGCATACCAAGGGATATTTCTGCAACACCAGTGGCCTGATTGGGGGTCTTTAGTGCCGGTCTGCATTGTTGCATTGGTAATTAATGCTCTTGCCGTACGTTTACTGACGATGCACGGCAGTGAAATGGTGGACGAGTTGTGATGGGTGCAATTCATATCAATAATGTGGGCAAAGCCTACCGCCAATATTCTGGGCGCTGGGCTCGTCTTTTAGAGTGGACTAGTCTGCGCGGCCATATTTATCACCACTTGCACTGGGTGATACGGGGAATAGATACTCAGATTGCACCAGGCCAATCTGTAGCTTTGATAGGTCTCAATGGTGCTGGCAAGAGTACTTTGTTGAAGATATTGGTAGGTACTTTAAGTCCTACTGAGGGATCAGTAAAGCTATCCGGCAGCGTAGTAGCGATGCTTGAATTAGGAATGGGGTTTCATCCAGACTTTACTGGCCGTCAAAACGCTATGATGTCCGGTCAGTTGCTGGGTTTTAGTGCGGCGCAAATGCAGGCGCTGATGCCACAGATTGAAGCGTTTGCAGAAATTGGGGAGTACATCGATCAACCTGTCCGCGTTTATTCTAGCGGGATGCAAGTGCGCTTGGGTTTTAGTGTGGCTACTGCGCAGCGACCCGATATTTTGATTATAGATGAGGCGCTCTCGGTAGGCGATGCCTATTTCCAGCACAAAAGCTTTGATCGTATTCGTACATTTCGCGAACAAGGAACAACCTTGTTAATTGTCTCGCATGACAAAAATGCGATTCTTTCGTTGTGTGATCGAGCCATTTTGCTTTCCGCAGGAACGATCTTGCATGATGGTAGTCCGGAAATGGTGTTTGATTATTACAACGCCATGCTCAGTGAGCGAGAATCAAACAATCTGCAGATTGAACAAGCTAAAACAATTACTGGGAAATTCCAGACCCATTCTGGGTCGGGTCAAGCAACCGTGAGTAACATTTCGCTATTGGATGATCATGGCATACCGCTTGAGTCTGTGAAGGTGGGGCAGTCGGTGAGCCTGGTTATTGAAGTGGTTATTCAAGCGGATTTACCAGAGTTAGTATTGGGGTACGCCATTAAAGATCGCTTAGGCCAAACGATCTTTGGTACCAATACGTATCGCCTTAAGCACGTCCTAACAAATGTGACTAAAGGCATGAAGGTGAGCTTTAGATTTGATTTTGTTGCCAACCTTGGTGAGGGATCCTATTCAGTAGCTACAAGTTTACACACGGGTGATTCGCATGTGGCGCAAAACTATGAATGGCGTGACTTAGCTTTACTTTTTGATGTAGTAAACCTTGATCAGTCGGCGTTTGTGGGAAGCAATTGGCTTCCGCCAGCCCTGGAGATGAAATATGAGTAAAGGGTTTTACCGGGCCTTTGAAGATCAATTTCGAGGTTCTCGCGCATTAATCTTGGCGCGTTTGCAAATTTACCAATCGATCTTGGACAGTTTGCAAAAGGCATTTGGCACTACCCCTAGAGCGCTCGATCTTGGGTGTGGGCGTGGTGAGTGGTTGGGGCTTTTATGTCAAACTGGATTTGCTGCAAAAGGAGTAGATACGGATTCGGGAATGTTAGCAGCGTGTCGGGAGCAGCAGCTCCCTGTTGAGCACGTGGACTTGATGAGCGCACTCAAAACGACCACTGATAATAGTTTGGCATTAGTCAGCGCCTTTCATGTGGCGGAGCATTTGCCGTTTGAGCTCTTGCAAGAGGTGATTAAAGAAGCGCTACGCGTATTACAACCTGGCGGTATTTTGATTTTGGAGACACCTAATCCAGAAAACCTTGCAGTAGGTTCGCATTGGTTTTATATGGACCCTACACATAAGCGACCAATTCCGCCAAATCTTTTATGCTTTTTAGTAGAACATTCTGGCTTTACTCGAGCGCATATCTGGCATTTACAACAAAAGCCTGATCTATCCACTAAGGATCGCGTGTTGATCTTAGAGGTATTGCAGAAAGTGAGTCCAGATTATGCCGTGATTGCACAAAAGGCAGGACCACCAGAAATTACCGAGTGGTTTGACCGTGACTTTACCAGAGACGTAGGGATCAGCATGGAACAACTCGCCGTGCGCTATGACTCCCAGCTTCATAAGCGATTAGATCAAATCCAAAGTTTGCAACTGGAGTTAGTTGGGGTTTATCAAAGCCGATCTTGGAGGGTCACTAAGCCAGTCCGTCAGATCAGTAACTGGGTGACTCAAATGCGCTCTAAGCTACGATTACAGATTTTTAAAATAGCATCTCAATTTCGTTTTTTAGCGCACTGGATGTTGGTAGTTTTGGTGGGGCTATTGAAGCGCTACCCTCAGAAATTTGGACGATTAGAGTCGGTACTGCAAAAACACTTTCCTCGGTTTTATTCACGTGCGATCAATTGTTATTTACGACGACAACAGCTGATGACAATCGTGCCACAGCTAGGCGCAAAAGGTCAGAAGATTTCTCGGCAACTTGATCAAGATCCCAGCTCCGTGCGTGATGAATAGCACTAAACGCATGCGCATCATTATTGATTTACAGGGTGCCCAGACCCAAAGTCGATTTCGTGGGATTGGTCGCTATACCCTGGCTCTGACCCAAGCAATACTTCGGGTTGCGTCAGATCACGATATCCATCTGGTGCTCAGTGGGCTTATTCCTGAAACCATTGAGCCTATTACTAAATTACTGCAGGGACGTATTGCGCGCTCAAACATCCACGTTTGGTATGCGCCCAATCGCGTGAGTTATGAAAACGCAAAAAATACACTGCGACAGCAGCGGGCGCAAAAAATTTACAGTCACTTTTTATTGGGCCTAAAGCCTGACATAGTATTAATCACGAGTTTATTTGAGGGGTATTCTGATGATGCGGTGACATGCATTACTCCGCTTGCCGATAAAGTGCCTTGCGCGGTTATTTTTTATGATTTGATTCCCCTTTTAAATCCCATTTTATATCTGGACTCAAATCCTCTATTTGCAGAGTTTTACCGAGATAAGATTGCGCAGCTTGAGCAAGCACAGCTGTGGTTAGCCATCTCTGAGTCCGTTGCTCAAGAAGGCATGCATGCCTTAGGATTTCCAGGTACCAACGTGGTGAATATTTCAGCGGCATGTGACACGCTCTTTTACCCGCGCACTATTTCACCACAAGAAGCATCAACTACCTTACAAGCTTTAGGCATTGTAAATTCTTTTATCTTATATACAGGCGGTTCGGATGTGCGTAAAAATTTACCACGCTTGATTCGCGCTTATGTCAATTTGCCTGAACTGCTTAAAAATCAATATCAATTGGTTTTTGCTGGAGAAATGCCTGCGGGTAATTTCAAGGTATTGCAGCGCACGATAAATGAGGCTAATTTGCCTTTGGATCGAGTGCGTTTTACTGGCTACATCAGTGATGAGCAGTTAGCCAATCTATATAGCCTATGTGCTTTATTTGTGATGCCGTCCTTACACGAAGGATTTGGTTTGCCGCCACTGGAGGCGATGGCTTGTGGTGCGGTTGTGATTGCTGCCAATACAACCAGTTTGCCAGAAGTCATTGGAGAGCCCAGTGCGCTATTTGATCCCTATGATGAGGTGCAAATTTGCCAGAAGATGGAGTTAGCGCTAACAGATGAATCTTTGCGCACTCACTTACGTGCTCACGGCCTAGCGCAAGCCCAAAAATTTTCGTGGGATAAAAGTGCGACTCGTACTGTGCGCGCTTTAGAAAAATTAGTCATCAATAGAGCAAAACCATCGCTAGCTAGTATCCATTCGATGTCCGTAAAGGCCGATGTCCCGATGCGCAAACGCTTGGCGTTTGTTGCCCCATTACCCCCCGCCCGCACTGGCATTGCAGACTACAGTGCGTTGCTTTTGCCTTATTTGGCAACGTACTATGAGATTGTGCTGGTAATAGAGCAGTCTGATTTGGATTTTTCTACCTTGCCTTCTGGCATAGAGATTCGTGATGCAGCCTGGCTAAGACGCCATGGCGCGCAGTGTGATCGCGTGCTTTACCACATGGGGAACTCGTCCTTTCATACTTATATGCTCGATTTGATGGAGCAAGTGCCTGGTGTGGTGATGCTGCATGATTTTTTTCTTAGCGGCCTGCTGGCCTATTTAGAGCTAGCAAAAGGGGTTACCCAGGTTTGGAACCAAAGCCTTTATCGCTCTCATGGCTATCTTGCGCTGCAAGCACGGTATGCGGAAAACGGCATAGAGAATGCAAGAGCATATTATCCAGTCAATTTTTCAGTATTAGAAAACGCTAGGGGTGTAATTGTCCACTCACCTTATTCAGTCAAACTAGCCCAAGATTGGTATGGAGAGGAAGTTGCTGGGCAGTTCACGGTAATTCCGCTTTTAAGAGTTCTTGCGCCGCAGCTCACCCAAGAGAAAAAAAATACAATACGTCAAGCACTTGGACTTGCGCCCGATGATTTTGTGGTGTGTAGTTTTGGATTTTTAGATCCCACCAAGCTCAATGATAAGTTATTAGAGGCCTGGCTGGATTCCAATTTGGCAGATGACTCCGATTGCCAATTGATATTTGTTGGGGAAAATCATGGTGCTGAGTACGGCCAAAAATTACTAGAGACGATTGCCGCCAGTCAGTGCGCTGATCGCATTCGCATTACAGGTTGGGTGAGTAGCGAACAATACGAAGATTATTTAGCGATCGCCGATAGCGCGGTGCAATTGCGCACTTGCTCTCGCGGTGAAACCTCAGCCGCTATTTTAGATTGTTTGGCTCATGGCCTGCCCACCATTGTCAATGCCAATGGTTCGATGGCTTATTTGCCTCAGAGCTCAGTAATCCTCCTCCCTGATGAATTTGATAGTACGCAATTACCCCATGCGCTTGAGCGACTAAGGGGTGATCGCAACTTACGTCAAGGGCTTGCTGAGCATGCGCGCGCTACGATTGCGCAAGAGCACTACCCTGAGCGCTGTGCACGTCTGTACTATGAAGCTATTGAGCAGTTTGAACAGGCAGCGCAATATGGTGCGGCACCATTAATTGCGCAGTTACGCAGCAAGGGCCTGTCCCAAGCAGAACGAGATTGCTTGGCCGATAGTATTTCGCGCAGCTTCGCATTTCCCCGCCCCGCAAAGCAGCTATTTCTCGATATTTCAGCTACCTGCGCCCATGACTTAAAGACGGGGATTGAACGAGTGGCCCGAGCTTTAGTACTTAGCCTTTTTCAGGTGGCTCCAAAAGGATATCGGATTGAGCCGGTGTATTTGGAGGAAAAAGAGGGGCGCACCTACTATCGCTATGCGCGCAACTACACCTTGGATCTGCTCAATTGTCCGGATGTACGTTTAGGGGACGACATCGTTGAGCCCCAGGCCGGCGATATCTTACTGAGCCTAGATTTATCTGGCAATCGCTTGATTAGCGCCTGTCAAAATGGTCTGTATCAAGAATATCGTCAGCGCGGTGTACTTTTATATGCGGTGGTTTATGATTTATTGCCCTTACAGATGCCCCAATACTTTCCTGCCGGGTCGAGTGAGGCATTTGCAAAGTGGCTTAGTGCAATTGTGCAATGGGATGGCGCGCTGTGTATTTCGCATACCGTTGCAAGGGATTTACAGGGATGGGTGAAGCAGTATGCCCCTGATTATGCGCTGAACTATTGCATCCAGGCTTTTACTTTGGGCTCTGATTTGGCGCAGTCTAAGCCGAGCGTGGGTATGCCCGATGGTTTATCGACACTGCAAGTGCAGTTAGAGAGCGCCCCCAGTTTTTTAATGGTTGGCACGATCGAGCCGCGTAAAGGAATCTTGCAAGTGTTAGAAGCGGTCACCCAGCTATGGGAGCAGGGTGTACCGGCAAACTTGATTATCGTGGGTAAATTAGGCTGGACTAGTCTTTCAAACGATCAGCGGCGCACGATTCCGCAGATTGAGGCGGGGCTGCGTACGCACTCAATGCTGGGTAAACAACTCTTTTGGTTTGAGTCAGCCAGCGACGAATTTTTAGTGTGGCTATACCAACATTCCAATGCTTTAATTTGCGCCAGTGAAGGCGAGGGATTGGGTTTGCCTTTAATCGAAGCGGCGCGCATGGGCTTGCCAATTATTGCGCGGGATTTACCAGTATTTCGAGAGGTCGCCAAAGAGGGCGCCTATTATTTTTCTGCAGATGATGCGCAAGCCTTGGCAAACACCTTGCAATTATGGCTGAGTTTGTATGGGCAAGATGCGCATCCACGTTCCGATGCAATAAAACCAGCCAGTTGGCATGATAGTGCTACTGATTTACTGAGGCACTTACTGCGCTAATCTTCTTGCTTTGTGCATGAAGAGTGATTACTCGGTCTCATGGATTTTACGTACCAGATAGGTGGGCCTGCGTTTACTTTCCATGTAAATGCGCCCAATGTATTCGCCTAGCATCCCGATACTCATAAGTTGTAAGCTCCCTAAAAATAAGATGCCTACGAGTAGGCTAGCAAATCCCGGAATGTCTTTACCAATCATAAGGGTGCGCAAGATAATAAAAGTGCCATAGGAAAAACTGCAGATTGCACCCAAGATTCCAATGTAAGTCCAAATCTTTAAAGGCGCAGTGCTAAAGCTGGTTATACCGTCGAGCGCAAAATTCCATAATTTCCATTTAGAAAACTTCGTGTTGCCACTGTGGCGAGTTTGACAGGTGTAATCAATCGTCGCCGTTTTAAAGCCTACCCACGCAAATAGACCTTTCATAAAGCGCTGCTGCTCTGGCAAATGTTTGAGTGCATCAATCACTGCGCGGTTGATCAAACGAAAGTCACCTACGTTCTCTGGAATCTGAATGGAAGACATTCGATTGTGCAAGCGATAAAACCACTGCGCACTGATGCGTTTCAGAAAGGATTCCTCATGGCGATTAGTGCGTTTGGCAAGCACGACATCATAGCCTTCTTGCCATTTTTCTATGAGCAGAGGGATGACGCTAGGCGGATGCTGCAAATCAGCGTCCATTGGAATAAGAGCGTCCCCTTTGCATAAATTAATGCCAGCACTAAGTGCAGCTTCTTTGCCAAAGTTACGAGAAAATTCGATGATACGAAAACGAGGATCTTGGGCTTGTACGGCAATCAGTTGGTCTAGGCTATTGTCAGAACTGCCATCATCAATGCAGAGCACCTCAAAATCGTATTGTGCGTGTTGTGTAAATAACTCGGTCAAAGCCTGATGCAAAGCAGGGATCCCTTGAGCTTCGTTATAGATCGGGCAGGCAATGGAGATTAATGGTTTAGCTTGGGTGCTATTGGGCATGTATGTATTGGGATACTCGGGTTTGCGTAGGCTAGGTTTATCGTTTATCTTTCGTAGAGTCTACCGCAGTACAAACGCTAGCAAAATTCTGGGGTGAGCACTGTACTTGCCAAGACACTGGAAAGAGGGAGGCAATAGTGCCTGCTGAGTACTCTGCGTCAACAAAAATATACGCACTGTGCGCAACGTTTGATTGTGCAATTTCGGCGCGCTCTTGCCCGCATATCGGGTTATACCTTGCTAAGTAGCCCGTATTGAGTGCGCGCTGAGTATGGCTTGCAAAACGCATAACTGGCAACAAAGTGTCGATTGCTTGCGAATGCTGCGCGCATTTCATCTTGGGAAAAAAGTACAGCGTTGTGCTTTCTTGCGGAATTAAACTTTGCCATTCTTTAAAGTCAATGATGCTTGGATTGGCCCCTGGCGTAATGCGGCGCAAACGGTCAAAGTGAGGATCAAGATCCCAGATTTGAAGTGCAAGCACTATGGTAAAAATCAGCGCACTTTTTTGTGGACTGACAGTGCGTGCGATGAAGATGACGGAGTAAATAATAAGAGCATATCCAACAGGCCAAAAAAATCTTCCTGAGGCGCGCAATTGCCCAGTGATTCCTTGTGCCCAGCTAGGTACCGCCCACTCCAAGATCAATTGATCGCCCCAATAGATTCGATTAGAAAAGGCATAAGCGCACATTAATACCAAGATGAGAACTAAAAATCGATGGTTGCTGGGGTGATGTCTTGGCGCGGCAAGATTAGTGTTTTGAATGGGACGTACTTTAGATTGATTGCGCAGTAAACGCTGCCATAAGCAAATCAATGCGGCTGTCGCTATTAAGAGCATCAGCCCAAAGCCCAAATAATTGAATCCCTCAAAGTGCTGTTCAGGCGAAAAGGCATTGGGGATATGGGAAAACCAGCGCCCGCCGACAAAAAGGGAAAGCAGATTTAAGGAGTAGATACCAAAACCAAAATCGACTTGACCCGTAGCTGCTGGCAATGGCCACATGAACGCCCAAATACAAAGGCCCGTGAACGCTGCTGTCGCTAGTACCCAATAAAGAAAAGGCGCTAAGGGTTTGGTGCAGGCACGATGCAGAGCAGGGGCTGCGCATAACAGCGCCACCATGCAAAACAAATAGATATTGATAAACAGCGCGCAGATCAGTAATGCGGTCCAAGCCCATGCCGGAAATCGGTTGGTACGCTTGCCACGTAAAATCAATGCAAAAGCAAAGACGATCAACCAGTGACTCAGTAGGCTAATGTGACCCATGCGATAAAGCCAGGCGGGAAAGGTGATGAGTAGGATCGTTAAAGACAGGAGCGCCACCCAACTGCGTACCTGCGCTTCGCGCAATATCCACCACGCACCGGTAGCTTGTAATAAAAGACACAGGGCGACCCAATAACCAAAGGGATTGGGGTCTGACCAACTTTGCGGTGCCAAGGCTTTTAAAATGGCGGCATATAGAGGAATAGCATCAACAAAGGTAGTGAGCGTTCCAAACGGCCAATTGAGCGATTCAATTCTCCATAAAGGCCAGTGCCAAGGCTCTCGAAAGTAGGCCTCAAAGCCAGCAAGGTATTGGGTAATGTCTTGATTTTGGGCGCCCCAGTAGGGATGGGTGCCCTCAATAAACCCTGCTGGAAAGAGCCAGTGGATGTAGAGCGCAGTTAGCGCCAAAACAGCAAACCACCCAAAAAATCCTACGCTAGAGCATGCCTTAGTGGTATGGATGCTCCATGCTGTAAAGGATCTCAAAACAGCCCCACTTATCACTCTAACATCACTCTGTCAGCACTTGGGAGGGCACATCAATGGTGGTTGGGAGCGCTTGCGGACCCTCTTGCGCCAGCTGATTTAAGAGTGCTTCGCTGGTGATCAGAATTTGATGCCCGGTTTTAGAAAGCACCCCATGCTTGATGAGGATCTGCAGGGCGCGCGAGACCGTTTCACGGCTGGTATTGACCATGTTAGCCAAATCTTGCTGACGCGGAATGATGTTACCCATATGCTGCTCAGAAGCATTCTTAGTCAGCATATTTAATTGCACAAAAATGCGATGAAAGGCATTGGGTAGACTGAGCATTGCCCGTTCTTGGATTGCCCTTTGTGCCAATTGGGCTAAGAGACGAAACACCCGTTGAGTTACCTTGGGCTGAGATAAGGCTAGGTGCCTTGCATTGGCCATAGGCAATACCAATAAATTGCACTCAGATAGAGTGCGCACACTGTACGTTGTGGGGAGCTCATCTGCTAGGGCAAGATAACCAATCACATCGCCAGGCCCCAAGAGGCTTAGACTCACAATACGCCCGTCTTGGGCAAATTCAGTCAATTGGAGTTGCCCAGTCACGACAAAGCTTAAGTACTGAACATGGGAGCCTAGTGCCAAAATCTCTTGATTTGCCTTGGCAGAACCCATTTGACCGACTAAGGCAAGGCTTAAGATCTCTGCATTAGGCAGATCATCAAAAAAAGGGAATTGCTGGATTAGTGTGACAGGAACACTCATAAGGTGGATTCATCATAACAATAAAGCGTGATATTCCCAAATAAAATAATGCTTAGAGGCTTGTATTAAGGGGCTCCAGGACTGAAATGATGGCACTAATGGATGTGCATTCAGAAGGAATATTCCGACAAGCGCAATGATGCGTAACAGGCAATGCGTAACTGCAGGCAGAAATTCATTGCTTTAAGGATAAAAACGGCCGTTTTAATGCCAAACGCAGCAAGTAGATGAACCCAATTACGGTAGGGATATCAAGACCAAGCACAATGTAATTTAAGCAAATGCTTGGATTTTTATATTGATGCTCTCATTGGATAAATAATTGTTTTTAAACGATATTTTAACTTTTTGTTCGGCAATTGACCACCGGAATGTAGCTGCCCTAATGGAAGGGGCAAGTATGTGGGTTTTAAAACTTCGAGTAAAGGCATGGGGACTGATAAAATTTTTTCAAATATTAGCCCCAGGGCATAAAAGAAAAGGTTAAACTTATCGTAATTGAGTATGCAAAGACTGAGGACATAATTGGTAAGTGTTCATGGTCAAAAAAATTTGTTTTAAATTACGGAGCAATCGACTAAAGGAGCACAGAATTTATGTTGTTTTTTTGTCATAAAGCGTTTTTTTTTAGCTTTATCTGCAAGAATTTGTGACTTATGTCACAAATTAGCAAAAGTTTGAATTGTTAACAGCCGTGATGGTTGTTAAATTAAGCCACTAATTAGAATTTTAGTTGTCACTTATATACCTAGGAGATTTACGAAATGCCAGCCATAACCCAGTTAATGCAAGACCAAGTAACACAGCAAT
>Ga0247844_1006394_pt1 | contig 14117 bp, 17 predicted proteins | sample LaCtaG_FD_192421 | JGI IMG/M metagenome (GOLD analysis project Ga0247844, IMG submission 192421) | Freshwater microbial communities from meromictic Lake La Cruz, Castile-La Mancha, Spain - LaCruzMarch201714.5m_1 | ecosystem: Environmental > Aquatic > Freshwater > Lake | place: Spain: Castile-La... | reverse complement strand
CGTCAGAAAACGCCGCCCAAAAAACTACCGCCTTCTGACCAAACCCCGACACGAAATGGGTCACCTGCCACATCGAAAAGTCGGCGTCGAAATGATTCCTGGAAAACCCTTAAGTTAGCGCCATTCACTACCGACCCCTAGTTTAAGGAAAGGATGATTGTTGCGAGTTCCTCCATGGGCTTGTTGACGCACATTTCGCGGTGTTTGACCAGGCGGCGGAGGCGATCATGTTTGTCGCTGGGAAGTCGGATGGTAAGGGTGCTCATCGGGTCTGGTTGTTTTTTAGAAACTCGGTCGGGGTCAGGATTCGGAGGTTGGGCTGCCAGTTCGGGCATCATAGGGTCGGTGGGCGTGCATGACGAATACGATGTTGAGATGCTTCACTATGCGGCCGATTGATCGCTAGAAAGCGTGCGTTTGTCCCGCGGATCGGAGAGAATTTTTGCGGGATGAGACTTGATCGACTCGAGGAATGGGCGCGGGAGGCGGGCTTTGATGCGGTCGGCGTTGCCCCGGCGGTCCGGGCGCCGCATGCGGATGCCTTCCGCGCCTGGCTCGACGAGGGCTGCCAAGCCTCAATGGACTGGCTGGCACGCGATCCGGAGCGGCGCTGCGATCCGGCGCAGGTTCTGCCTGGCGCGCGCGCGGTGATCGCGCTCGCGATGAACTACTACCATCCGGACATCCCGGAGCATGACGGGCCGGCGCGGGGAAAGATCGCCCGCTACGCGCGCGGCCGCGACTACCACAACCTGATTGCTAAGCGCCTCAAGGCCCTGGATCGCCGGCTTGTGGCCGAGGGAGGAATCCAGCGCTGCTATGTGGATTCCGGCCCGGTGCTCGAACGCGATTTTGCGGCCCTGGCCGGAATCTCCTGGCATGGCAAAAGCACGCTCGCCCTCCATCCGAAGCTCGGCACCTGGTTTTTTCTTGCGGGGATGATCACGACGCTCGAACTCGAGCCGGGACGCCCGCAGCCCGACCGGTGCGGAAAATGCACGCGCTGCATCGACGCCTGTCCGACCGCCGCGATCGTGTCCCCGCACAAGGTCGATGCGCGCCGGTGCATCGCCTACTGGACGATCGAGCACGAGGGGCCGCTCCCGGATTGGATTCGCCCCCGGCTCGGCGGCCGGATCTTCGGGTGCGACGACTGCCTGGATGCCTGCCCGTGGAACCGCTTTGCCCGGGCTTCGCGCGAGGCCGAGTTCCTCGCCCGCCCGGCTTCGCTGTGGCCGCTTCAGGATTATTTGTCGCTCGGAGAGGAGGCCTTTCTTCAGCTCTTTGAAGGCTCCCCTATCCGGCGCGCCCGCCGCCAGGGGTTCCTGCGCAACGTCTGCACCGCCCTGGGAAATATCGGGGCGGAGGAGGATCTGCCTTCCCTCGCGCGAGCGGCGGCGGATGCTGACCCGGTCGTTGCGGAGCATGCCGCGTGGGCTATCCGACAGATTGAAGGTCGGAGGGCCGGCTCCCCTCAGCTGCCCTGCTGCTGAACAGGAACAACCGGAAGCGGAAACCGGAGGCGCAGCTCGTGATCGACGCGGACCTCGACGGTGTAGAGCCCGTGCTTCTGAAATTGGATCCCTCCAAACACGTGCACGTTCGTCGCATGCGCCTCGAGCGATGGCAGCGAGAACTGCACCTCGCTCTGCGCGATCGGCTGGTCGTCATCCGGATTCAGGATCAGGGATGTCTGCAGGAAGGTTCCGGATCCCCCGCACCACCGGGTCCAGAGGCACAGCTTAAAGAAGCCGATCGGCATCACGGGGGCCGGGATCATGCCGATGATTCCGATCAGCGTCTGCTGGCCGCTCGCCTCCTGCCGGACATCCTCGCAGAGCACGCAGGCCTGGAGGTCGGGGATGATGTCGTCCGGCATTTGTTCGCCGCTCAGGCAGGATACGCGCCGGTCACATAACGCTCGAGGTCGTCGATCTTGCTCGACTGGGCGAGGATGATCCAGTTGACCAAGTCGCCGATCGAGACCAGCCCGAGCAACTGGTCCCCCGCAAGGACGGGAAGGTGGCGGATGTGGTTTTTCGTCATGATCTCGAGGCAGCCTTCGACCGAGTCCTCGGGGGTGACGGTGATGACGTTGCGGGTCATGATATCCATCACCCGGGTCTCGCGGGAGACGCGCCCATGCAGGATGACCTTGCGCGAGTAGTCGCGCTCGGAGACCATTCCCAGCAGGGCCTTGCCATCCATCACCGGCAGGGCTCCGACATTTTTTTCGGCCATGAGCGCGATCGCGTCGTAGACGGTTGCCGACGATTCGATCGACCAGATCTGGTGGCCCTTGGCGTCAAGGATCGGGGCGATAGGGGTAGAAATTTCCATAGGTGCTCCTTTCGGTTGTTTACAGCGGAACTCTGGCCTCAAATCCTGCGGGTGGCAAACCCGAATTCGACGCCTCTCCGAAAGTTGCAAAGAGCAGGGAGAAAAGGCGTCTCGCCTGTTTGGAGACTGGCAGCCAAACCAATGCCCACACGGGCGGGGCGCCCATGCTCCCTGGGGTCCTGTCGCTTCGGCTGCAACTTTCGGAGATGCTCCCCACCCGAATTCAAGCTCAGCGGGATGGCGGGGCGAAGGCGATTGAAACCGGTACGGTGCGCGTTTGCAGCCGCACCGCCGGGGTCAGCGAGCCGTCCGCCGGATTGATCCTCAGCGAAGCGAGCACCCCGTCCCGCTGCCCGGCCACGACAAGCCACGTGCCGCCCGGGTCGATCGAGAACTCTCGGGGGGTATCGACGGTCGCCGGCTCATTTCCCACCAGCCGGAGCTGGCCGCCGTCAATAACTTCAAAAATCGAAATGCTGTTGTGCCCGCGGTTTGAGACGTAGAGCCAGCGTCCGTCCGGGTGGATGCCGATCCCCGACGTTGTCACCCCCTCTTCCGGCGTATTTTCCGGGAGGGTCGGGATGGCTTGGACGTGGCGCAGCGCTCCGGTTTGCGGGTTTCTCTCGAAGACGGAAACCGAAAGGCCCATCTCGTTGTTAACGTAAAGAAAATCCTGGCTCGGGGAAAATACGAGATGCCGCGGTCCGTGGCCGGGCGGGACGAATCCTGGCTCGCCGGCCTCCATCGCGCCGGTCGCCGCATCGAATCGGAAAACCCGAACCTGGTCGGTTCCCAGGTCGCAGACGTAGGCAAATTTGGCATCCGAGCTCAGGACGGCAGCATGGGCGTAGGGTTTTTTCTGCCGTGTCGGATGCGGGCCGGAGCCGGAAAATGCGATGCTGGCCGACGCCTCGCCGAGCGATCCGTCGGCGAGGACGGGGAAGCTGGTCACGCTCCCGCTTGAGTAGTTGGAGACCAGCACGTGCCCCTGCTGCGAGGAGACATGGCAGGCCCCCTCCCCGCCGGACGGCCGGGTGTTCCGAGGCACCAGCTCGCGGGCATCGCGGATCTGAAATGCCGCCACGGCACCGGCAGCCTGCTCGCAGGCGGCAAAAAGAAATTGCCCGCCGCCGGAGACATCCAAAAACGAGGGGCTCGGCAGACCGGCGGCCAGAACCGGGTCGGAGAAGGCGCCGGATTCGGAATCCAGGGTGCAGGAAAAAATCCCGGACTCCTTGTGCGGGGCGGAGTACGTGCCGATGAAAAACGGGATCTCGCGGGCGGTCAGCATAGGGAGAAAAAGCAATGCAGCCAGGAGGTGTCGCATGGCTGGCCGGAGGATCAGGGCGCAAACTTCCAGAGCCAGACCGCAACGATGCAGGCGAGCGCGACCCGGTACCAGCCGAAGATGTCCATGCTGTGCTTGTTAAGGTAGCCGACCATCCACTTGACGGCGAGCACCGCCGAGACCCAGGCCGCAAGAAAGCCGACCAGAAGCGGGGCCGCCCCGAACGCCTCGAGCATCTCGCGGCCGTGCTTGAGCGCGTCGTAGGCGGTGGCGGCGGAAAGAGTCAGGACGCCGAGCAGGAAGCTGAACTCGACGGCGGCGGGCAGCGAGAGGCCGACGATCAGGCCGCCGACAATCGTGATCAGGCTCCGGCTCACCCCCGGCCACATCGCCAGGCACTGGGCGATGCCCACGATGACCGCCATGCGCACGGTCAACGATTCCAACCCGAGCCCGATTCGCTTTTCCCGGCCAGCCCTTTTCTGGAAATACGAGACCAACAGGATCGCCAGCCCGCCAACAAACCACGCGGCGACGACCGGCCAGAGACCCCATGCCTCGCCTCCGAACAAAAACTTTTTGATCGTCTTCTCAAGGACGAACCCGAGTCCTGCGGCGGGGATGAACGCGGCGAGGATGTTGAGCGCGAGCCGGCGGCCCTCCTCCTGGCGGCCCAGCATGCCGAGCGCCATCTGGCCGACCCGCTGGCGGTACAGGCCCAGGACGGCGAGGATCGCGCCGGCCTGGATGCAGATCGCGAAGGCGTCGGCCGCATCGCTCGAGGCGATGCCCATCAGGCGCTGCGCAAGAAGGAGGTGACCGGTCGAGCTGACCGGCAGATATTCTGTGAGCCCCTCAACAAGGCCAAGGATCAGCGCCTGAAGGAGGTCCATGGGTCAAGCGCCGGAAACAAAAACTAGATCGCGTTCTCGCCGACTTCCTCAGTGCGGATCCGGATCGCGTTCTCAATCGGCAGGACGAAAATTTTCCCATCCCCGATCTTGCCGGTTTTTGCTGAGGTCGAGATGGCGGCGATTGCCTTTTCGACGAGCGCGTCGGCGACGACGACTTCGAACTTCACTTTCGGGAGGAAGTCAACCGTGTACTCGCTGCCGCGGTAGATCTCTGTGTGGCCCTTTTGGCGACCGAAGCCCTTCACCTCGGTGACCGTCATGCCTTCGATCCCGATTTCGGCAAGTGCTTCCTTTACGTCTTCCATTTTGAAGGGTTTGATGATGGCCTCGATCTTCTTCATAAGGCGTGCATTTAGAACCCGCCTGCGGGCATTTGGCAAGCTTTGATCGTGAAAACACATGAAACCCATCCATTGGCGACGCTCCTACCTCGGCAAGTACCTACGCCACCTGCCCCGGGTGAAGCACATCCGGGGGACGTGGCTGCACCGGAGGCTCGGCGATCGCCTCTTTCACGGCGAGCTTTGGCATCCGACCCGCAGGCGCTTTGCGGGCGGCATGGCAGTCGGCGCCTTCTTCGCCCTCATGCCGGCTCCATTTCAAATGCTGGCCGCCGGGCTGATCGCGTATTTTACCCGCGTGAACGTGCCGGCCGCGATCGCCGCCACCTGGATCAGCAACCCGCTGACATTTGCGCCGTTCGTTTACGCCCAATACCGTCTCGGCTGCCTGATCCTCGGCCATGGGCCGTCCGAGGTGCCGACGCATGACATCATCGCACTCCTGAAGCAGGCCCCGGTCCCGTTCCTGGTCGGCGCATTCCCGGCGGCCGCGATCCTCTCGCTGATCGTTTACCCGCTAACGCTCCTGCTCTGGGACTTTTTCACAGCGCGCATCCAGGCCCGCCGGGCTGCGCTGGAGGCTTCGAAACAAGACGCCGGCTGAGCCGGACGCAGCTCAGCCGGCGATCCGGACCGCGCGGGTCTTGTCGAGCTTGAGCACGCCGGACTCACCCGCCGGGAGCGCGGCCTTCGCATCGGCAACCCGCTCTCCGCGCCACTGCACGCTCCCCCCGTCGATCAGTCGGCGGGCGTCGGACCGCGAACGGGCCGACCCAAAACACTGCGCATATGCCTCAACGACGAGGCTCGGAAAATCCCTCGCAGGCCCCGGGACAAAATCGGGCAACTCGGCGGATGCGAGGTCGCGCGAGCTGAAGCGCTTGTTGAACCCGTCCAGCGCGTGGGCGGCGGCAGCCTCGTCGTGAAAGCGGGCCGCAATCCGGCGCGCCAAAGCTTTTTTTGCATCCATCGGGTGCAGGCCGGGCGGGACCGGCTCGTGGAGGAGGATGTCGTAATAGCGGACCATGAGCTCGTCGCTGATGCTCATGATTTTTCCGAACATCTCGCCCGGCGGCTCGTTGAGCGCGACGTAGTTTCCGAGGCTCTTGCTCATTTTCTGGCGGCCGTCGAGGCCCTCCAGGATCGGCATCGTCATCGCCACCTGCTGGGGCATGCCCTCCTCGCGCTGCAGGTCGCGGCCGACCATGATGTTGAAGAGCTGGTCGGTCCCGCCGAGCTCGACGTCGGCTTTGACCATCACGGAATCCCACCCCTGCATGATCGGGTACTGGATTTCATGCGCCCGGATCGGCTGCCCCTTGGCGAGCCGCTCGCGAAAGTCGTCGCGGACGAGCATCTGCTGGAGGGTGACCCGGCTGTTGAGTTTGATGACTTCATCGAAGCTCATGGCCTCGAACCACTCGCCGTTGAAGACGATCCTCGCCCGCTCGCGGTTCAGGATCTTGAACGCCTGCTCCTGGTAGCTCCTGGCGTTGGACAGCACCTGGTCGTGAGTGAGCTGCGGTCGGGTCACCGAGCGGCCGCTCGGGTCACCGATCATCGCCGTAAAGTCGCCGATGATCAGGATCGCATCGTGGCCGGCATCCTGAAAATCCCTCAGCTTTGACAGCGCGATGCTGTGGCCAAGATGGATGTCCGGCGCGGTCGGATCGACTCCCAGCTTGATTTTCAGCGGCCGGCCGAGCGCGAGCTTGGCGGCGAGCTCGGCCTCGCTGAGGACCTTCGCGCAGCCCCGGGTGAGATCAGATAGCATGGACATCACCGGGGTTTGTTGAGCAATTCCCGCACTTCGTCAATCGTCATCTTGTCGTTGATCTTATCGGAAATCCCGCTCACCGATCCCTGCGCCGCCGGCGAGGGGATGAACCCGCGCACGGGCACAACCGGAGATCCGTAGCTCGCAGATTTGGTTGCGTCGTAAAACCCGACCGCCTCCGCCTTTTTCACCGGCACCTCGCGGTCCGCATTGACGAGCGCGGACTTGGTCAGCAGCGAGGCGGCGGCAGTATCGTAGACCTTCCCTCCAAGCCAGGGGTTTTTGATGCCGAAAAACGACCGGGTGTAGGCAAAGTCCTTGATGTAGGCATCGCGCACGCCGTCGTAGGAGTCCTTGGACTCGCTGGCTTTCCGCAAAGCGACGGAGCTGTCTTCGGCAAAGGACTTTGTTTGAAGCGGGTTGCCCAGCTCCATGTCCGGCTTCAAAACCCGGTCCATCAGCTTGCGCTCCTGGACCTGAGAAATCCCGGTCGCGGCGGTCCCCGCGAGGAGGAGCGCGACCCAGAAGCACCGGAGTCCAGAGGAAATTATTCTCACGTCAGCCATATCCCTACAACGAAACCCCTCGTCCCGCGACTGGAAAAAGGGGGTTGGGGGTGGACGGTGCCAGAGCCGGACCAGGGAGCCGCCGGAGCCTATCAGGCGCGGGCGACATCGGGACCGGCCGCATCAGCCGGGACTTCGCCCGGGCGATAATCGGGCAGACGCCCGCACGGGATGATGGCGGCAAGGGCAAGGGAGCCGGGGGGCCCGGGGGGAGGAAGATTGGGCCATATGGGTTTTTATGGTTTACTGCGGTTTGGAAACAAAGAGGTCCATCCCCAGCTGCTGGGAGAGGAATCTGGCGGCGAGCTGACCCTTCACGCTGTTGCCGGCCGCATCCAGCCGCGGTGCGAAGGTTCCCAGCCCGCCCTTGCCAGGAGAGACCGCGAGGATGCCGCCGCCAATCCCGCTTTTTCCGGGCAGTCCGATATCGTAGAGCCAGTCGCCGGACGTCTCGTAGAGCCCGGCGGTCGCCATGACGGCCAGCGCGTAGTGGCATACCGACGCGTCCACGACGCGCTCCTTGGTCATCGGGTTCACCCCGCCGTCGGCGAGCGTGGCCGCCATCACGGCCAGATCTCTGGCGCTCACGTTGAGCGAACATTGCCGGGTGTAGAGGTCCACGGCGGCGGCTGGGTCGAGGTAGATGGAGCCGTAGCTCTGGAGCATCCGGGCGATGCTCTGGTTCCGAAAATTTGTTTCCGAGGCGGAGGCGAGGACCTCGTCGTTCATCGGCAGCGTCCTTCCGGCAAACCGGGACAATCCCTCGTGCAGAAATTTCCATTTCTCCTCGTGCGTGGCACCGGGGACGAGGCTGGTCGTGGCGATGGCCCCGGAGTTCACCATCGGGTTGGTGAGGCCCTTCGGGTGGCGCTCGATTCCGGCGAGCGAGTTGAACGCGTAGCCGGTCGCGTTTGCACCGATCTTCGCGCGGGCCTCCTCGACGCCGATCACCCCGGCCACCAGCGCGAAGACAAACGGCTTCGAGACGCTCATGATCGAAAACTCGAACGCGGCGTCGCCGACCTCAAAGACATTCCCGCTGGCCCCCACGACGCAGATGCCAAAAAGGTCGGAGGGCACGCGCGCCAAGGCGGGATACACCTGGGAGTTCTGGCCGTCGGTGTTATTCTTAAACCGCTCGTGCGCCTCGGCGATCAACCGCCCCACCCGCTCGGCCGGGGGCAGGTGGCCAGTGGAAACAAATCCGCTTTCAAGGGGGGCTCCGTCCGGCGTGTGCATGCGCAGCTTCTGAAGGAATCGACCTGACAAATCAAGGCCCTTCTCGCGAGGTTTTGAGAGGGGCGCATGCCCGAACGCTGCATGAGGATCGGGGCACCTACCTCTCGTCCTCGGGAACATACATCCCCGCGTATCCCGGCTTGTAAAGCCGGAGGCCGGTGATCTCCGCAATCCAGAAAAAATTCTGGGCGGGACCTACCAAACCCGGTCGAGCCCGCGGCGCACGCCGTCGAAGAGCTGGTCGATCTCGGCGCGGGTGATGATCAGGGGCGGAGCCATCGCGATCAGATCCCGGATGCCCCGCACGATCACGCCCTCCTCGCGCATGAGGTTTGAAGCCCGCGCGCCGAGGGTGTTCGGGACATGCCCGGCCCCGGGCTTTGGCACCAGTTCGACGGCCCCGATGAGCGCGGTGCCACGAATTTCCGACACCGCCGGATGTCCGGCCAGGCCGTGCAGCTTCTCCTGAAAATACGGGCCGACATCGTCGCGGACGCGCGGGATCAGCTGGAGGGATTCGATCGTCTCGAGGTTGGCAAGCGCGGCGGCCGCGCACGTCGGGTGCCCGGAATAGGTGAACCCATGCGCGAAATACCCGCCGCCAAAGAGCGCTTCGGAGATCTCGTCGCTGATCATCGTCGCCCCCATCGGCAGGTATCCGCTGGTCAGGCCCTTCGCGAGCGTCATGATGTCGGGATCCAGGTTCCAGAGCGTGCTCGCAAACCAGTCGCCCAACCTGCCGAATGCGGTGATCACCTCGTCGGCCACAAACAAAATCTCATTTTTTCGCAGGAGCTCGCGAAGCTCGGCGAGGTAGCCGTCCGGCGGCGGGATCACGCCGCCCGCGCCCTGCACGGGCTCGACAAACATCGCCGCAATCGTGCCCGCCCCTTCACGGGCGATGATCCGGGCCGTCTCCTCCAGGCACCATTTCCCGTACGCCGCATGGTCCATCGGGGACTGCGCCCCATACGCGTGCGGCCCGGGGACATGCACGAACCCCGGAAGCGGAAGGTCGAACGGCTCGTAGCAGGTCGGCAGCCCGGTCATGCTCGTCGTCGCCAGCGTCACACCATGATAGGCGAATGTCCGGGACAGGATCTTCGATTTCTGCGATTGCCCGCGGAGCTTATAGTACCCGCGAATCGCCTTGAGAGCGGTCTCGTTCGCCTCGGAACCGGAATTCGAAAAGATACTGCGGTTGATCCGCGCCGGCGCCCTCCGGCCCAGGAACCCGGCCACCCGGATCGCAGCCTCCGTCGTGCTGTTAAAAAAGGAGGGGTAGTACGGGAGCTCCTCCATCTGGCGGTGCACCGCCTCAACAATCGCCGCGCAGTTGTACCCCACGTTCACACACCACAGCCCGGCCAGACCATCCAGCAGCCGGCGCCCGTCCTGGTCGATCAAGAAGCACCCGTCGCCACCCCTGATAATGTGCGTGCCGGCCCCGTGCATGTCCCGGTGGTGGGTGAAGGGATGGATATGGTGGCTGCGGTCCAGTTCGCGAAGTTCTTCCACCGACATCGGAGAGCTCATGGGAAGGACCCTAACACCGCCGGCTCATTTTTCCAAGCCCGGCCGATAAAAGAAAATGCGGAACCCATAAAAAGATACAGCCCGCCGCAGCGAATGCTGCAACGGGCTGTTGTTCCCCCCAGAACAATCTTCAATGAGTAGGAAAATAGAGGGCGGAGGCGAAATGGCAAATATTTTTTTCAAAAAAATATGATTTTTATATAATTTGTTCTTTTTGAATAGTTTGTGATTATTCTTTTATGACCACATCACGTCATTTGTGAGCATGGCATCTCCATCGAAGTGAAAAAATGCCCGGAATGTCTTCCCGGCGATGACTCCGGGGAGCCAGTGGATATCATCCGCCCACATATCGTGATAGGGGATGGCGTTGAGCGGGGTCCATCGGGGGACGGCCTCATCGGTTTCGATGGCCTCGCCGAGGCAGCCGCTGGCGACGAAGACCGTGCAGTGGAGGGCGTAGCCATCGGCAAATTGGAAGTGCAGCTCGCCGCGCTGTTCGACCCCGAGCGGGGTGACGCCGAGTTCCTCTTGGGTTTCGCGGATCGCGGCGTCGAGCGCGGATTCGCCGGGTTCGATCCGGCCGCCCGGGGCATTGATTTTTCCGGCCCCGAGGCCGCGCTTCTTGAGGATGAGAAGGATCTCGCCGCCTCGAATGACAAAGCAGAGCGTCGCACGTTCGGTCGGCTGCCAGGTTTCCCAGAATTCAGACATGGGGCCACCCTATGCGGAAATTCTGGTCCGGCCAACATGATATCGGTCTTCTCAAAGCTGGGAACTTGAGGTAGATCTCGCCAGGTATGAAGGAACACGCACGTTGAAAAAGAGCGCCTGGGACGCATGGATTGCGGTCTCCGTGATCGTTTGCAGCATCGTGCTATTTGTCGCGCTCGCGCTCGGGCTCAGCGGCGGATTTTTTTCGTCCGGGGGCCGGGAGGTGACGGTCCGTTTTCCCGACATCACGGGGGTTGGGGTTAGCTCGCAGGTCCGGTATGGCGGCGCCCGGGCGGGGGTCGTCTCGCGCGTCCGGATGCTGACCGCGGCCGAGCGGGCGACAGATCCTGCCAACCTCGTCGAGATCACGCTTCACCTGACCCCGGAGGTCCCGGCCATCACGAAGGCCGCGCAGGTCAGCATCGCGTCCGACACCCTGCTCAGCGATAAGTTTGTCCTGCTCCAGGACGATCCGGCCACCGGGGTGGCGATCGGGCCGGAGACCGTCTTGCAGGGGATTCCGCCCACAACGTTCGACCGCCTGACCCGGAGCCTGGACAGCACGCTCGAAGGTTTTCGGAAGCTGCTCGGCGGGGGCACAGAGGACCGCGCGAATAACGTGCTCACCCGGATCCATGCGCTCGTCGGCCAGACCGAGGGACTGCTGAATGACCTGCAGCCGGTCGTGAAGGAGGCCGGCGCCGCGGTCGGGGATGCCCGACTCACGCTGACCGATGCCCGCGCTGCCGCCGCCGACGTGCGCGGACTCCTCGCCGACAACAAGGACCGCATCGGCCGCGCGGTCGTCCGCATCGACTCGGCCGCCGGGTCCATCGATTCGCTCGCGAAAAAGGGGGAGGCGATCATGCGCGACAACGAAGGCAACCTGAACCGATCGCTCGCCAGCATCCGGATCTCGTCAGAAAACCTGAAGGTGACCTCGACGTATTCGAAGTTTCTGCTCAAGAACCTGGCCGAGCGTCCGAACCGCCTGCTCTGGGGGAGCCGTCCGCCCAATCTCCCAACCGAGCAGGAGATCCTGAATTCCCGCCAGCCAATCCCGCTCCGCTGATTTTTCCCTTGCCCGCAGGAGGGGTTCGGGCAAGTTCAGCGGGCGATGAAATTCCTTTCTGCCGTGGACAGCTCCGCAGCGCAGTCGCTGCGGGAAATCGGGGAGCGATGGCTCGAAGAAACCTGCGAGCTGTTCCCGGAAGCCGGCAGCCGGATGGGATTCAAAAAGTTTGAGTCCCGCCTCGGCGAAAATACGCCGGATGTTCGCCGCCGCCACCAGCGGCTGCTCGAGGACACCCTGCGGCGCGTCGAGGAGCTTCCGGAGGGGGCTTTTCACGGCGACGACTGGCTGGACCGCAGGGGGTTCCTCGCCAGCCTGCGCACGGACCTCCTTTTTTCCCGCGACCTCGAGCGGTGGCGCACGAATCCCCAGACGCATTGCACCTCCGCGGTCGAGGCGATCTTTGACCTCCTCGTGCGCAGTTCCTCCAACCTCACCAAATCGCTGCCTGCGATCGAGGCGCGGCTGGCAAAAATCCCGGACTTTTTGGCTGCCGGAGCGGACGGCCTGCGGCGTCCGGTCCCGCTCTGGACGGCGCTCGCGGAGCGCGCGTGCGAGGGGGCTGTTGAGTTTTTAGATGGGCTGCAGGCGACGCTGGCAGCCGCCTCGCCACACCCTGCCAAGACCCGGTCTCTGGTGAGGTCAGCCTCGCGGGCATTCCACGACTACGCGCAAGCGATTGGGAAAAAGCGCTCCGGCAGCGAAGGCAGCTTTGCGATCGGGCGCGAGCGGTTCGAGTTTCTCATCCGCGAGCGGCTCGGCCTGGACCTCTCGCTCCGCGAGGCGCGGGCCGCCGGCGAGCGGCTGGTTGCGGCGAACGACTACCTGGTCCAAAAGGAGGCCGCCAAGCTGGGAAGCCGGTCCGCGCGCGAGACGATCGAGGCGGCGGCGTCCGCGTGGGCGCCCGCAGGATCGCTGCTCGAGCACTACCGGCGCGCGACCGCTGAGATCAAGCACCGGCTCGCCAGCAGCGACATGGTGTCGCTCCCGCCCAACGAATCGCTCAAGGTCCTCCCGGTCCCGCCGTTCCTGCGCCACCAATTTCCCACCGCCGCTTACAACCCGCCGCAGCCGTTCGCCCGCACCCAGACAGGAATCTTCTGGGTCAACGACCTCAGCCTCACCGAGACGGACCCTCGAAAAAAAGCCGCCGAGATCCGCCAGCACTTCGGCCTCGAGCTCACCTGCGTGCACGAGGGGTATCCGGGCCACCACCTGCAATTTGTCGTCCAGTACCGGCATCCCAGCCGACTCCGGCGGGTCTTCGAACACGCGGTCTTTTACGAGGGCTGGACGATGTGGTGCGAAAAGCTGGCTGTCGAAAACGGGCTCGTCGATCTTCCGAACGCCCGCCTGATCCAGCTCCACGACGCCCTCTGGCGCGCACATCGGATCGTCATCGACTGCGGGCTGCAGGAAGGATCCCTCACCCCGGCCGCTGCGGCCCGACGCCTCCAGAAGGGAGTCGGCTTCACCGCCGCCCGCGCGGCGGGCGACGTGAGCTGGTACACGTCGAGCCCGACGGTCCCGATGAGCTACCTCCTCGGCCGCATCGAGGTCGAAAAGCTCCACCGCAGGCTCGTGCTCGGGGAGGGCTGGTCGATGCGCCAGTTCAACGACTGGATGCTCTCCCACGGCTCACTCCCCTGGTCGTGGATCTGGCAGGCGCGCCTGCGGGGGTGAATGCGGCTATCAAACGGCCGGCTGGGGCCGGTAGGCGGAGATGATCTTTTCGATCTGAACCGGCTCATAAAAGTGTTCGCGCACGAGGTCTCGCTGGCGGAAACAAACCTCTGCCGGCCGGAGCGCCCAGGCGGCAAGGGCAGACTTTAGTGCTTCCTCCAGACGCTCCGGCGAGTCGGTGCCGGGAACCCACCCGATCTCATCGAACCCGTGGCCTCGCAGGAAGGGGAAAACCGGCACGTCGGTTAGGAACGCGGGGAGCCCGCAGCTCAGGGCCGAAAGCATGGCGAGTGAGAGGCCCTCATACCGGCTGGTCATGACGTATCCGTAGGCAGCCTGCAGGAGAGGAACAACATCGTCCAAATGCTCGAAATTGTGGCAGCGCGTGGCGGCGGCCGGGCAAAGTCGCGCTCGTCCTCCGAGTTGGCAATGGTCAGGCCGACCCGCCCGAGCACGGATTCGACGAGGTTAAGCACCGCCTCTTTCGGGGTGCCGAGCTGCGGTATTCCGAAGTAGGCGTGCGCATTCGCAGCCGGCTTCCGCTGCTTGGCGATTTCTGGCACGCCACCTGCTGTGACCCAATCGTCGTTATTACGACCTAACAGAAACTTCATACGATTTAAAGGAGGCCGGTTACATGAAAATCA
>Ga0247844_1006382_pt1 | contig 14141 bp, 13 predicted proteins | sample LaCtaG_FD_192421 | JGI IMG/M metagenome (GOLD analysis project Ga0247844, IMG submission 192421) | Freshwater microbial communities from meromictic Lake La Cruz, Castile-La Mancha, Spain - LaCruzMarch201714.5m_1 | ecosystem: Environmental > Aquatic > Freshwater > Lake | place: Spain: Castile-La... | reverse complement strand
AAGCTGGCGCGTGTCAACCCCAAGCCCCGACTTGACCACGGCAGTTTCCATTGCGCTGGGTGTAAAGAACTCCTGGGTGTAAGGCATCAAGTGATTGATGGCGGCCTGCATCTTGGCGTGTGACTCGTCGGTGCCATCGCCCAGGCGCAGCATCCAGTCACGCGCATGGCGCAGGTGGTACTGGGTTTCCTTGAGCGACTTGGAAGCGATCGCGGCCAGTTGCGCGTCTGCTGAGCCTTTCAAGCCTTCCCACACCAGCACCATCAAGGCGCTGTACAGAAAGTTGCGCCCAATCGTCACTGCGTAGTCGCGGTCACCACTGCTGGTGGGGGCCAGTGCCGTGCTGTGGGGCAACTCCAGCAATGTGTAGTTTTTGAACTCGGGCACATCACGAAAATAGGCCAGCAGGTCTTCACTGGTTTTGCCGTCTTTGCGCACGGTGGCCACATGCTGGTACAGCAAGCGAGCCTGGCCGATGAGGTCCAGGCTGTTGTTGGCCAGCGCTAGGTCTTCCTCAATCACCGGACCATGCCCGCACCACTCTGCGTTGCGTTGCCCCAGAATGACTGCGTTGTCTGCCAGGTGCAGCAGGTAGTCTTGAAAATGGGCTGCCATTACATGTGCCCCACTTCTTCAGGAATGTCATAGAAAGTGGGGTGGCGGTAGATCTTGTCGGCTGCCGGGTCAAACATGGCGTCCTTGTCTTCCGGGGCACTGGCGGCAATGCTCTTGGATGGCACCACCCAGATGCTCACGCCTTCCTGGCGACGGGTGTACACGTCGCGTGCCATTTGCAGGGCGTGCTGCGCGTCACTGGCGTGCAGACTGCCGCAGTGTTTGTGCTCCAGGCCTTGTTTGCTGCGGACAAATACTTCCCAAAGGGGCCAATCTTTCAATGCGGGTGTTGTCGTGCTCATGCTGCTTCCTTTTGCTGGTTTGTTTGTTGTTTACGGGCATATGCCAGGGCGGCATCGCGCACCCACTGGCCGTCGTTGTGGGCTTTGACGCGGGTCGCCAGGCGCTCTTTGTTGCACGGGCCGTTGCCGTTCACTGTGGACCAGAATTCGTCCCAGTCGATCTCGCCATGGTCGTAATGCTGACGCTCTTCGTTCCACTTCAGTTTCGGGTCGGGCAGGGTGATGCCCAGCACGTTGGCCTGCGGCACGGTGGCGTCAATGAACTTCTGGCGCAGGTCGTCATTGCTGATGCGTTTGATGCCCCAGCGCATGGCTTGCTCGCTGTGCGGGCTGTTGGCATCTGGTGGTCCGAACATCGCCAGGCATTTCCACCAGAAGCGGTTGACCGAGTCCTGCACCATGGCCTTCTGTTCTGCCGTGCCTTGCATCATCACCAGCAGCGCTTCGTATCCCTGGCGCTGGTGGAATGACTCCTCTTTGCAGACGCGGATCATGGCGCGTGCATAGGGGCCATAAGAGCATCGGCACAGCGGAATCTGGTTGCTGATGGCGGCGCCATCGACCAGCCAGCCAATCGTGCCCACATCGGCCCAGTTCAGCGTGGGGTAGTTGAAAATGGAACTGTATTTGGCTTTGCCACTGTGCAGGTCGGCCAGCATCTGGTCACGCCCGGTACCCAGAGTTTCAGCGGCGCTGTACAGGTACAGGCCATGGCCGCCTTCATCTTGCACCTTGGCAATCAGAATCGCCTTGCGCTTGAGGCTGGGTGCGCGGCTGATCCAGTTGCCCTCTGGCAGCATGCCAACGATCTCGCTGTGGGCGTGCTGGCTGATCTGGCGTACCAGCGTCTTGCGGTACGCCTCGGGCATCCAGTCCTGCGGTTCGATCTTGCCGTCGGCGTCGATCTTTTGGTCAAAGCGGGCTTGAAACTCGGGGTTTTCCAGCGAGGCCACGGGTGTGACCTTCTGTTGACCAGGGGTTTCTTGCACATTGAATGACTGTGTGTACATAAAGTGTGACTCCAGTGGGTAAAAAAATAGACTTAACTTGCCAGCCACGCGGGTGGCCGTTTGTCCAGAAAGGCGGCAACTCCGTCGCGACCCTCTGCTGTGGCGCGCTGGCGCGCGATACGTCTGGCAGTGTCTTCCAGCGTGGCTTCGTCAATCGGGCGACCTTTGATGGCCTCGATCAGATCTTTGGCGGCCTTTTGGGCCGACGGGGCACCGGCCAGCAGGGGTTCGATCAGTGAGGCAACCCCTGCATCCAGAGCGTCGACCGGCGTGACTTCGCTGACCAGACCGATCGACAACGCCTGCTGTGCGGAAATGCGTTCGGCAGTTTGAAAATAGCGCAGAGCCTGGCGGGGTCCGATGGCCCGCAGCACATAGGGACTGATCACCGCGGGAATGATGCCGAACTTGACCTCGGAGGTTGAGAAGACCGCATCTTCGCTTGCCACCGCCATGTCGCAGGCTGCAGCCAGACCGGTTCCTCCGCCCAGCGCCGCGCCTTGAATGCGCGCGATCGTGGGCTTGGATAAACCAGAAAGTGCTTGCAACATGCGGGCAAAGCGACGTGCGTCTTCCAGGTTGTCGGCCTCGCTGCCCTCGGCTGCACGGCGCATCCAGTTCAGGTCGGCGCCAGCAGAAAAATGCTTCCCCTGTCCAGCCAACACCACGACACGCACCGCCGGGTCAATGTCGAGCATCCGGCAGGCATCGGTCAGATCCGCGATGAGTTGCTCGTTGAAGGCGTTAAATACCTCCGGGCGATTCATCCAGATGGTGGCGACCTTGCCGGTGTTCTCAATGATCAGGGTGCTGTACATGGTGCGTTTTTTGGTAGGGATGAAGTGGGACTACTTGGCGATGGTCCAATCGTTGTTCTTGATTTCCAGCATCAGGAACGCAGAGAGGTCCAGGCCCATGTGGTCAGTCGGAGACATGTTGACTTTGCCGCCAGTGCCGATGAAGCCTTTGGTGGCCTCAAGGGCGTCACGCACCTTGGCTTTGTCAGTGCCACCGGCACGTTTGATCGCATCCACTGCCAGCATCAGGCCGTCATAGGCGTGGCCGCCAAAAGACGAAACATCAGTTTTCCACTTGGCTTCAAAGGCCTTGGCATAGCCTTCGGCCACCGCTTTTTGTGGGTCACTGGCGGGCAACTTGCTGGCCACCAGCAACGCGGCGGCGGGCAAGCGCACACCTTCGGCAGCAGGGCCTGCCAATTTGATGAACTCTTCAGATGCCACACCATGGGCGTGGTACAGCGGCAACGTCATGCCGAGCTGTTTGTAACCCTTGGTAGCAATGGCCGGGCCCTGACCCAAACCAAAGATGAATACCGCCTGCACACCGGGTGTGTTGCGAATCTTGGTGAGCTGTGGGCTCATGTCGGTGTCCTTGGGGCCATAGGTTTCGTTGGCCACCAGGGTGATGCCATATTTGGCTGCCACACCTTCGGTTTCTTTCTTGCCGGACTGACCAAAGCCGCTGGTTTCGGAAAACAGCGCCACGTTGGTCAAACCGCGTTTCTTCATGTCTTCAAACACCTTCTCAGCGGCCATGCGGTCGGTGTGGGGCATTTTGAAAATCCACTTTTTGACCGGCTCAACAATCACCACCGCACCGGCCAGCGAAATGAAAGGCACACCCGCTTTTTCAACCAGCGGTGCCATGGACATGGTGGCGCCGGTTGTGGTGCCGCCGACGATGATGTCCACTTTGTCGTCATCGATCAGACGCTTGCCAAAGCCATTGGCCTTGCCGGCATCGCTGCCGTCGTCATAGTGCACCAATTCAAGTTGGCGACCCAGCACACCGCCTTTTTTGTTGATGTCCTCCACATACATCTGCATGGTCTTGAGTTCGGGGTCGCCCAGAAAGGCGGCCGGGCCGGTGACGGACAGGACCGAGCCGATCTTGATGGGATCAGCGGCAAAAGCAGCCATGGCACCAACCGCCAGGGCGGCGCCGAGCGCCAGTTTTTTCAAGGTGAATTTCATCGTTTTGTCTCCTTCAGGGTTAAAAAAAGTATTCAGACTCGCTCTATCACCAGGGCAATGCCTTGCCCAACACCAATGCACATCGTGCAAAGCGCATAACGCCCGCCACGCCGTGCCAGTTCGTACATCGCGGTGGTCACCAGCCGCGCTCCACTCATTCCCAGCGGATGCCCCAGCGCAATCGCGCCGCCATTGGGGTTGATCCGCGCGTCGTCATCCTTCAAACCCAGGTCGCGCGTCACGGCCAGGCCTTGTGCTGCGAAGGCTTCGTTGAGTTCGATGACATCCATCTGATCCAGTGTCAAACCGGCTTTTGCCAGCACCTTGCGCACGGCGGGCGCCGGACCAAATCCCATGATGCGGGGCGCTACACCGGCCGCTGCCATGGCCACAATGCGTGCCCTGGGTGTCAAGCCATTGGCTTTGGCACTGGCGGCGCTGGCAATCAGCAAAGCGCAAGCACCATCGTTTACACCCGAAGCGTTACCTGCGGTCACCGACAACTCGGGGCCGTTGACGCCCTTGAGCTTGGCCAACATATCCAGCGTGGTTTCGGGGCGCGGATGCTCGTCGGTGTCGACGACGATTGGGTCACCTTTTTTGCGCGGGATCACCACCGGAATCAACTCGTCGGCGAAGCGCCCGGCGGCTTGGGCAGCAGCCCAGCGCTGCTGGGATCGCAGCGCAAAGGCGTCCTGGTCGGCCCGGGAGATGTTGAAGTCTGCTGCCACGTTGTCGGCCGTTTGCGGCATGGAGTGGGTGTCGTACAGCTTCTTCATCAGCGGGTTGGTAAAACGCCAGCCGATGGTGGTGTCAAAAATAGCGGCACTGCGCGAGTAAGCGCTCTCGGCCTTGCCCATGACAAAGGGCGCGCGCGACATGCTCTCCACGCCGCCCGCGATCATCAGTTCGGTCTCGCCCGACTTGATGGCGCGAGCTGCCATGCCGACGCAGTCCAGCGACGAGCCGCACAAGCGGTTGACGGTGGTGCCAGGCACCTCCACTGGCAAACCCGCCAGCAGACCGGCCATGCGTGCCACGTTGCGGTTGTCTTCACCGGCCTGGTTGGCACAGCCATAGATGATGTCGTCCACGCTGGCCCAGTTGACCTGGGGGTTGCGCTCCATCAGCGCCTTGATGGGAATGGCGGCCAGGTCGTCAGCGCGAACGCCAGCCAGTGCACCGCCGTAGCGGCCAATAGGAGTGCGAACGGCGTCGCAGATAAATGCATCAGTCATACGTTGGGTGACAAGTCACATCCGGTTAATATAAAAATGATAGCTACTTAGGCCCATTTGACGGGGGCTAGAGCTCGAAATGGCACGTGGTACACGATGCGGCCTGCTTCAGTTCTGTTTGGGTCGCTCATCAATCAGACGCCGCGCTTTGCCGGTCAGGGTGCGGGGAATTGCTTCAAAACCCAACACCGTGACGCGGGTTGAGATGCCCACGATGGTCTTGATGTGGTGTTGCAGATCTTTGCTGATGACCGCCACATCGTCTGCCGACAAGCTGCTTGAAAACTCGCGCTGCAGCTCGCATCGCACCTCGACGTTGTCCAGGTGACCGTCGCGGCTAAGCAGAATCTGGTAGTTGCCCGAGAGGCGTTTGTCGCGCAGGATCTGCTCTTCAATCTGGCTGGGGAACACATTGACGCCGCGCACGATCAGCATGTCGTCCGAGCGCCCTGTGATTTTCCCCATGCGCCTGAAGGAGCGCGAGGTGGGTGGCAGCAGGCGGGTCAAATCACGTGTGCGGTAGCGAATGACGGGGAAGGCTTCTTTGGACAGTGAGGTAAACACCAACTCACCATCTTCGCCGTCTGCCACCACTTCGCCCGTTTCGGGGTTGACGATCTCGGGGTAGAAGTGGTCTTCCCAAATCACCGGGCCGTCTTTGGACTCGATGCACTCGCAGGCCACGCCCGGTCCCATGACTTCGGTCAGGCCATAGATATCGATGGCATCAATGCCCAGTTTGCGCTCGATCTCTTTGCGCATGCCCTCGCCCCAGGGTTCGGCACCAAAAATGCCGACTTTCAAGGAGATTTGATCCGGCGTGATGCCCAGACGTTCGAACTCTTCGGCAATCACCAGCGAGTAGCTGGGCGTGACCATGATGATCTGCGGCTGGAAGTCCACGATCTGCTGCACCTGCTTTTCGGTCTGACCGCCCGACATCGGCACCACGGTGCAGCCCAGGCGTTCGGCACCGTAATGCGCGCCCAGACCACCGGTGAACATGCCATAGCCATAGGCGTTGTGCAGCATGTCGCCAGCGCGCCCACCGGCGGCGCGGATGGACCGCGCCACCAGGTTGGCCCAGATATCGATGTCTTTGGTGGTGTAGCCGACCACGATGGATTTGCCGGTGGTTCCAGAGGACGCGTGCAGGCGCGCAATCTTCTCGCGTGGTACCGCAAAAAGGCCAAACGGGTAGTTGTCACGCAAGGCAGTCTTGGTCATGAACGGGAACTTGGCCAGGTCCGCAAGCGTCTTCAAATCGCTGGGATGCACGCCCTTTTCGTCGAAGGACTTCTTGTGCAGTGGCACGTTGTCGTAGGCGTGTTGAAGCGACCACTTGAGACGCTGCAACTGCAGGGCAGAGATTTCGTCGCGACTGGCAGTCTCGATGGCTTCGAGGTCACCGGGTTGGGGTTGTTTGACGGTCATGCTTGTTTCCTTCGGGTATTCGAAAAAATGAACGTGTGCGCTCAGACTGCGCTATCGGCCTGCTGCAAACCGGCGATGACTTCGCCCTTGATACGGTAGCTTTTGCCGCGAAACAGCGCAACTGTTTTGCCGCTGCGGGTGCGCAGCGTGATGTCATACACGCCGGTACGCCCGGACAGCGAGCGCTCCACCGCTTCGGCTTCCAGCACATCCCCTTCGCGAGCCGGGGCCAGAAAGTCGATGTGGCAGGCGGAGGCCACGGTGTTCTGGTTGTAGCTGTTGCAGGCAAAGGCAAAAGCGCTATCGGCCAGCGTGAAGATGAAGCCACCATGGCAGATGTGGTGGCCGTTGACCATGTCGCCGCGCACCGGCATGGCCATCAGCGCATAACCCGGCTTGACGCTGAGGATCTGTATGCCCAGGCCCTGGGTGGCGCGGTCGCGGGACCACATGGCGTGCGTTACGGCGTCCGCAAGCGCTTGCGGATCGGTGATTGGGTCGGTCATAGGAAAGTCTTTGCTGCAAAAACGTGGTGTTGGATCAGGGGTGAAGTGCGATACCGGTCTTCGCCATAGGTTTGGGCCAGGTTAGCCAGCACGGCACTGATTTTTTCAAGACCAATAGCATCTGCCCATGCCAGTGGGCCGCACGGATAGTTGACACCCAGGCGCATGGCGGTGTCGACTGCGGGCGCATCGCACACGCCCTGGTTGACGGCATCCGCCGCTTCATTGGCCAGCATGGCAACAGTGCGCATCATGATCAGGCCGGGTACGTCTTGCAGTACCGATACCGCAAACCCTGCTGCTTGCAGCAGCCCGATGGCGGCATTGACTGCTGTCGGGGCGCACTGGCTTGCCACGGCTACGGCCAGTCGGGTTGCCTTGTGGTAGTCCAGTGCCAGATCGATCAGGACCGTGTTGGGCGTCTGCATGTCAAAGGCGCACCGTGTTGCCGTGCGGCCGTCGGTGACGCGCAGGGTGACTCCGCCAGCGGTAGCCAGCGTGTCGCCCATGGCTGCCGCTGGAGTGAAGTCAGTGTTGTTGGCTTGCAGGCGCGTGGTCAGCGCCTGAGCCGCCGCCGTTTGCCCATAAATCACGATGCCGTTGGGGGCAGGCTGTGCGGGCGCCGTGGCGGGCAGCGCTTTGCTGGCGCCGTCCTGGTATTTGTAAAAACCACGCCCGGTTTTTTTGCCCAGAAAGCCGGCATCGACCAGTTCTTGCTGAATCAGCGAAGGCAAAAAACGGGGATCATTGAAATAGGCCCGCCAGACCGAGTTGGTGACAGCAAAGTTGACATCATGGCCAATCATGTCCATCAGTTCAAACGGCCCCATGCGAAAGCCACCGGCCTCGCGGCAGCAGGCGTCGAGCGTGGCACAGTCGGCGCCGCCTTCGGTCAATACGCGCAAGGCTTCCCCGTAATACGGGCGGGCCACCCGGTTGACAATGAAACCGGGTGTGGATTTGGCGCGCACCGGGGTCTTGCCCCAAGCCGCGGCAGTATCAAACAGTGTGTGAGCCACCTCAGGTGCGGTTGCCAGGCCAGACACCACTTCGACCAGTGCCATGAGCGGTGCGGGGTTGAAGAAGTGCAGACCCGCCAGCCGCTGCGGGCGTTTCAGCGCAGCACCAATTGCAGTGATCGAGATGGACGAGGTGTTGGTGGCCAGGATGCAGTCCCCGGACACCAGTTCTTCCAGGTCGATGAACAGCTTTTGCTTCACCTGCAGGTTTTCCACAATGGCTTCCACGACCAGACCGGCATCTTTCAAATCGGCGAGTGCAGGTGCGTCAAGCAGGCGGCTACCTGCCGCTTGCGCCGCCTGCTGGCTCATCTTGCCCTTGGCTGCCATTTTTTCGAACTGGGCACAAATACCTGCAATGGCTTGAGCCGCTGCATCCGGGCGGGTGTCGTGTAATTTCACCGTGTGTCCGGCTGCGGCTGCCACCTGGGCAATGCCGGCGCCCATGGCACCGGCGCCAATCACGGCCACCACCATCTGTCTTGAGAGCGCTTGAGTCATCGTGTTTTAGTTTCCGGTGAACCTGGGTGCGCGTTTTTCCATAAAGGCTGCCACACCCTCGGCAAAGTCCGGACTCCAGCCGAGTTCGCGCATGAAGCCACCCTCCATGTTTAGCTGCTGCTCCAGTGTGTGGTTGGGTGCGGCATGCATGGCGGCACGGGTACGCACCAGCGCCTTGGTTGACATGGTGGCCAGTTGTGCCGCCAGCTTGTCAACCGTGGCGGCCAAATCGGCGTCATCCACCACCTGCCAGATCAGGCCCCACTCAGCGGCTTTTTCAGCCGGCAATTTCTCTGCCAGCAAGGCTAAACCCATTGCGCGCGCCATGCCGACCCGCTGTGGCAAAAACCAGGTTCCACCGGTGTCGGGAATCAAGCCAATTTTGCTGAAGGCCTGTAAAAAGGAAGCGGACTTGGCAGCAATTACCAGATCGCAGGCCAGCGCCAGACTGGCTCCGGCTCCCGCCGCGATTCCGTTGACCATGGCCACCGTAGGCACACGCAGGTTTTGCAGTCCCAGCACCAGGGGCTTGTAGTTTTGTTCTACTACATTGCCAATATCGGGCTGCAGTGGGCCTAAGGCCATGTCGGGGTCTGCGAGGTCTTGCCCGGCGCAAAACCCCCGCCCCGCCCCGGTGATCACCAGCACACGAATGCTTTTGTCTTCCTGCACGGTAGCCAGCGCCGAGCGCATCTCGGCATGCATGGCGCCGTTGAAGCTGTTGAGCTTGTCGGGGCGGTTGAGCGTCAGACGGGCAACGCCGCCTTCCTGTACAGTAAATTGAATGTTTTGGTAAGTCATGGCGATCTATTGAGAGTCCTGGCGGGCGATGCGCATGGCTTCGCGCAGAACGGTGATGTCACCCACATGGTTGGCGAGAAGGAGTACTAACTTGGCGTTGACCATGGCGCTTTGCTCGTCGGTCAGGTCCCGGTGGGTGTCGATCAGCGATTCATAAAAGTCGTCACCGGGGGTGAACGCGTGAAAGTAACGCTTTCCGGATTCATGGAAGTTGGGTTTCAGATTCAGAGGCATCGTGAACTCCTTGTTAGAGGGTGCAGGTGGCACGGGCCATGGCTTGGCTCAGCTTCTTCGCATCGAATGCGCGCCAGCGCGCCGCGACATGCTGATCGGGGCGAATCAGGTAGGTACTTCCTGGTTGCGCATCAAAACGTTCGGCAAAACGCCCGGCCTGGTCTTCCAGTACGCGAGTGCCCTGCGGTGTGGCGCCTGAAACCTTGTGCGCAACCAGTACCAGTTCGGGGGCTAGTGGTCCATCGGCAAGCGGTTTGAACTGGTCCAACAGCGTGGCACTCACGGTGGCCGGGTCGCTGACATACAGCAAGACGATAAAACGCTTGCCCACGTTGTCCAGCAGCCAGGAGTCTTTGCCATCCAGTCGCATGGGGGCATCGTCCATGGGCGCGCCGGGAACCATATCGCCTGCAAATACATCGCTGTCAGGGGTGTTCAGGCTCGACTCGGTGAGGATGGCCGGCACGGACAGGCGCCCGGAGTTGACCAGCGCACGGGCGAAAGCATGTTCGCGTGCCAGACTCAAAGTGGCGTTGCGAAACATCAACGAGGTCTTGCTCTTGGGCGTGATGAAGTCGGTGGAGCGGGTGGAGTTCATCAGGTTCTCGTCGGCCGCAAACACCCGCTCTTCAGAGTAGCTGTCCAGCAGGCTGCTGGGGGCCTTGCCTTCTATCACCAGTTTGAGCTTCCAGCACAGGTTGTCGGTGTCCTGAATGCCCGAATTAGCACCCCGTGCGCCAAACGGCGACACCTGGTGTGCGGCGTCTCCAACGAACAGCACCCGGCCGTGGGTGAAAGCGTTCATGCGGCGGCACTGGAAGGTGTACACGCTGACCCATTCCAGCTCGAACTCACGCGCGTCGCCCAGCATCGCCTGGATGCGCGGGATGACTTTTTCGGGTTTCTTCTCTTCTTCGGGGTCTGCGTCCCAGCCCAACTGGAAGTCAATGCGGTAGACGTTGTCCGACTGGCGATGCAGCAGCACCGACTGACCGGGATGGAATGGCGGATCAAACCAGAACCAGCGCTCGTGCGGAAAGTCGGCCTTCATGACCACATCGGCAATCAGAAAACGGTCTTTGAAAATCTTGCCGTCAATGTCTAGATTCAGCATGCGCCTGCTACCGCTGCGCGCACCATCGGCCACCACAAGCCAGTCGGTCTCCAGGGTGTAAATGCCGTCGGGTGTTTCCACCTGCAGCGTGGCACCGGCGCCTTGGGAATGGACCGATACCACCTTGTTCTTGAAGCGAAGGTCCAGGTTGGGGAATTCGCGGGCACGCTGGACCTCGAACTCCTCCAGGTAGTACTGCTGCAGGTTGATCATGCCGGGGCGCTTGTGATCGGCTTGTGGCAGCAGGTTGAAGTTGTACACCTCTTGCTCGCGAAAGAAAGTACGCCCCACGTTCCAGCTCACACCCTTGTCAACACAGGCCTGGCCAACACCCAGGCGGTCCAGCACTTCCAGCGCACGCTTGGCGTAACACACGCCACGCGAGCCCACCGACACCGTGTCGTCCTCATCGAGCACCACCACCGGCACGCCGGACTGAGCCAGCTCAATGGCCGCCGCCAGCCCCACCGGACCTGCACCGACCACCACCACCGGGTAGCGTTGTGGGGTGCCGCCACTTTGTTCGGGTGGGCGGGTGTACTCGTACTTCGGATACTTGTAGGTGCTCAGCATGCGCTTGTCTCCGGTTTGGTTTTTGTCGGCTGGCTTATTCAGCGGCTTGCAGGCCGTGCCACATTTCCTTGTCGCGCTCGGCCGTCCAGATGCGCGGGTGTTTGATGCCACTGGCCTCGTCGACCGCGCGGGTCACGTCAAACGGCAGGCAATGCTCGTAAATGAACACATGGCCAAATTTGGGGTCCATCGCCTTGCGGCAATGTGCCATGGCCTGGTTCAGGTTCATGCCTTGGGCCACAGCCTCTTTGGCGGAACTGAGCAGTGTGCTGACGAAATCGCGCGTGTATGCCAGGCCAGCAGCGACACGTTCAGGCGTGTCCAGCGCCGGGCCTCTGCCGGGGACGATTTTTTCGGGTTTGAGGGCGGCCAGCGCGTCCAGCGTTGCGGGCCATTCTTCCAGTTGGGCATCGCCGGTGTAGCAAGCGGCATCTGCTTCCATCAGATCACCCGAGAACAGCACCTTTTCAGACGGCACCCAGACAATCGTGTCGCCTTTGGTGTGGCCCGGACCCACATGCATGATTTTGACTTCCAGCCCTGATAAATAGAGGGTCATCTGCTCCTGAAAGACGAGCGTGGGCCAGGTCAGGCCGGGGATGGAATCAAAGGCATCAAACAGGCGCGGAAAGCGCTCGTATTCCGACTGCATGTCTTGGGCGCCGCGCTCGACAATCATCTCGTAGGTGCCCTGGCTGGCAATGATTTCCTGCATGCCTGCGGCCTTGTATCCGGAGGCGCCCAGCACGCGCACCGCGTGGTAGTGCGACAGCACGACGTACTTGATGGGCTTGTCCGTCACTTTGCGGATTTCGGAAATCAGGCTTTGTGCCATTACCGGAGTGGCCAGCGCGTCGCAAATCAACACCGCCTCGTCGGTGATGATGACGCCGGTGTTGGGGTCGCCCTCGGCGGTGTAGGCCCAGCAATGTTTGGAGAGTTGGGCAAACGTGGTCTTCTTGACTTCCAGGTCGGCTTGGGAGGCGAATTTCTTGGTCATGATGGTCCTTGGGTGATTTACATACCCAGGTACGCGGCGCGCACCTGTTCGTTGCTGATCAATTCCTGGCCAGTGCCGGTCAACGTCACGTTGCCCGTTTCCAGCACGTAGCCCCGGTCGGCAATGGCCAGCGCCGCAAAGGCGTTTTGCTCGACGAGCAATATCGTCATGCCCTTGCTTTTGAGCATGCGGATCACATTGAACACTTCTTCAACCAGCAATGGGGCCAGTCCCATGCTGGGCTCATCGAGCAATAGAAGTGTGGGACGGCCCATCAGCGCGCGTCCAATGGCCAACATTTGTTGCTGGCCGCCGGACAAGGTGCCCGCGGGCAACGCGCGCTTTTCTTTCAGGATTGGAAACATGGTGAAGATCTTTTCCATGTCGCCTTCAACCTGATCGCGTGGCTGCGTATAGGCACCCAGGCGCAGGTTGTCTTCTATCGACAACGGACCAAACACCTGGCGGCCTTCGGGGCTTTGGCAAATGCCACGGCGCATGCGCTTGTCCGAGCGCAATTTGCTGATGTCTTCACCCTTGAAGTGAATGCTGCCCGCGCTCATCGGTTGCACGCCAGACAAGGTGCGCAAGAACGTTGTCTTGCCCGCGCCATTGGCCCCGACAAGCGCCACGGTTTCACCACGGCGCACCTCAATGCTGATGCCCTTGAGGGCCTTGATGCGACCGTAGCAGCTTTCCATGCCTTCGACCCGCAACTGCACTTCGGTCTTGTTGCGGTCGGGCAGCGGCTGCAAAGTGCCATCGCTGTGGCCACCCAGTCCAACTGACTCCGGCGCCAGGCTGACAATGCGGTGGAACAACTGGCGAAATTCCTCTTTGGCCTTGTCCCCAAACAGCGGATCGTCGTTGTCCAGAAAGGCCTGGTTGATTTCAGACCAGTCGGACTCCAGCAGCACCGTGCGCGCTAGCGGAAGAATCTCTTTTTCTTCTGTGCGAATGTGGGCTTTCAGGTTGGTGGTGTACTGGCGCAGGGCCACGGCCAATTGGCTGCCCGGCAGTTCGCCGGTAGCCGCCATGGCGACCTGGGCGCGCAGTGCTGCCAGCGTGGCCGGCCCCTCGCGGTGCTCCACTTGCAGAGCATCCAATACGGTCCCAGCGGTCGAGCTGCGCAGGCGCAGCAGACGAAACAGGTAGTCGTCTTCTTTGGGGTGGTGCGAGCGGTCGACAAACTGCTCGATGTAGTCAAACACGGCGTTGAAAAACGGCTGCTCGATGGCTGCGCCGGTTTCGATGTCAGAGGCTACTTGGTCCACGGTGGTGGCCAGACGCCACAGGTTGCTGTGGTCCTGGCTGATCAGGGTGAGTGCGTCCATGGTGTCCCTTGGGTTCAGGCGTGCGCGCCGAGATAGGCGGCGATCACATCAGGATTTCGCCGCACCTCAGCGCCTGTGCCTTCGGTCAATTTCCTGCCGTAGTCCAAAACCAGAATGCGGTCAGACAGGTTCATCACCATCTTCATGTCGTGCTCCACCAGTACGACAGTGACCCCGGAGTCGGCTACCTTGCGCACAAGTTCATCCACTTCGATGGTTTCTTTGGGGTTCAGGCCGGCGGCGGGCTCATCCAGAAAGATCAGGCGCGGCTTCATGGCAAGGGCGCGGGCAATTTCCAGGCGCTTGAGGGCGCCGTAAGGCATGCTATCGGCGCGTGCGTTTACATAGGTTTCCAGGCCCACAAATTGCATCAGTTCGGCGGCTTCTGCATGCAGTTCACGGTCACGCTGGCGCAACGCTGGCCAGCGCAATGCCGCCTTGATCAGGTTGCGGTCCAGCCGCAGGT
>Ga0247844_1006381_pt1 | contig 14142 bp, 12 predicted proteins | sample LaCtaG_FD_192421 | JGI IMG/M metagenome (GOLD analysis project Ga0247844, IMG submission 192421) | Freshwater microbial communities from meromictic Lake La Cruz, Castile-La Mancha, Spain - LaCruzMarch201714.5m_1 | ecosystem: Environmental > Aquatic > Freshwater > Lake | place: Spain: Castile-La... | reverse complement strand
CAAATAAGCCCAGATGAGCGCCAGAGCCAACAGCTTGAAGAACCAGCCTGGCACAAAGCCGATGCCGATGCCAAAAGCGGCTGAGAGCTTGGCATAGGAGATTTCGGAAGTGATGGAGTTGTCAAACAACCAGATGAACAGGGGCATCAGCAAGAACATCAGGAAACCGCTGATGCGGTGCAGGATGGAGACGATGCCAGCGGCTGGCAAGCGGTACGAGGGCAGGTCTTTCAGGGCGTTGATGTTGCGGAATTCAGGCCGCTTGCGGACGAGTTCGGTCATGTGGGTACTTTCTGGGTGTAACGCGTTCGTGTTGTGGATTACAAGCCGTTGGATTCTATTGCAACGCAGCAAACTGACGTGATCATTTCAGTGACAGTCTTCTACAAGACGTTGAAGTCGGCTTTGTGTCAGTTCAAATCGTTGTGGTAATGGTGTTTGTCGGTACGGTAGAGGCCGCGCCGCAGCTCCATCGGGGTGTCTTTGTAGGTGTAGGCAATGCGCTCCACACTGAGCAAGGGCGTGTTGGGGGGCAGTTGCAGCAATTCCCTTTGGGACTTGTCGGGTAACACGGCCCGGATTTTTTCTTCGGCGCGCACCATGCGGACACCGAACTCGGTTTCAAACAGGGCGTACATGGGACCGTGGTACTCGGCCAGGCGCTCGGCCGTCAGGCCCTTGAAGGGCGTGCCGGGCAACCACAGGTCTTCCAAAATGGTGGGCACATTGGCAAACGAAAGAACTCTTCGCACTTGCAGCACGGTGTCACCAGAACGCAAAGCCAATGCGCGCGCGATATCGGCCGAGGCGCGTAAGCGTTTGCAGTCGACGATCTCGCGCTGGGCCGGGCCTTCGGTGTTCAGGTCGCCCTGATCGGCCACCAGTTTCAAAAACCGGTACTGCACCTGGTGTTCGGCGTGGGTGGCCACAAAGGTGCCTTTGCCTTGCTTGCGGATCAGCAGATGCCCGCTGGCCAGCTCATCGATGGCTTTGCGCACGGTGCCTTGGCTGACCCGGTAACGCAGGGCCAAGTCCATTTCGCTGGGAATCGATTCGCTGGGTTTCCATTCGCCGGCCTGCAGGCTTTGCAGGATCAAGCTCTTGATCTGCTGGTACAGCGGACTGAACGCGGCTATAGCGGCCAGGGATTCGGCAGCCGCAGGGGCGTCTGTGGGTGGCAAAGAGGTGTTCATGGGCGAGAGCTTGACCAGCTGGTCAGTAGGCAGTCAGGTGTCAGATCTTATCTTATATAAGACATAAGACAAATTGACGATTCAGGGTTTTCGCGGCTACACTCACAGGCTGTTTGCTTGCGCTTTCGGCCTTTTCGATGAGGCTGGGTGCGTGGGTCCGGTTCGCCGGACGGCCTTGCCGACATGGGTGTTGGCGTTGGACCGTCATCCTTGTTTTCAACACTTCGGAGTTTTCCACCATGAGCAAAAAGCCCGTCCGCGTTGCCGTCACCGGCGCAGCAGGTCAAATCGGTTACGCATTGTTGTTTCGCATCGCCTCCGGTGAAATGCTGGGCAAAGACCAGCCTGTCATCCTGGAGTTGCTCGAAGTGCCGGTCGAAGGCCCGCAAAAAGCACTCAAGGGCGTGATGATGGAACTCGAAGATTGCGCGTTCCCATTGTTGGTGGGCATGCAAGCCCATGGCGACCCCATGACCGCATTCAAAGATGTGGACTACGCATTGCTCGTCGGTTCACGTCCACGCGGCCCCGGCATGGAGCGTGCCGAGTTGCTCGCCATCAATGGCGCCATCTTCACAGCGCAGGGCAAGGCCCTGAACGCTGTGGCTTCGCGCGAAGTGAAAGTGCTGGTCGTGGGCAACCCCGCCAACACCAATGCCTACATCGCCATGAAGGCTGCGCCAGACCTGAAGCCCGGCAACTTCACCGCCATGCTGCGTTTGGACCACAACCGCGCCCTGTCCCAAATCGCTGCCAAGACCGGCAAAGCCGTGGCCGACATCGAAAAACTGTGCGTCTGGGGCAACCACTCGCCCACCATGTATGCCGACTACCGTTTCGCCACCATCCAGGGCGAGTCGGTCAAGACCATGATCAACGACCAAGAATGGAACGCCAACGTGTTTTTGCCCACCGTCGGCAAGCGCGGCGCAGCCATCATCGAAGCGCGTGGTTTGTCTTCCGCCGCATCGGCCGCCAATGCCGCCATAGACCACATGCGCGACTGGGCCTTGGGCACCCACGGCAAGTGGGTCACCATGGGCATTGCGTCGCAAGGCTGGTACGGCATCCCCAAAGATGTCATGTTCGGCTTCCCTGTCACTTGCGAAAACGGCGAGTACAAAGTGGTTGAAGGGCTTGAAATCGACGATTTCAGCCAAGGCTGCATTGACAAGACCCTGAAAGAGTTGACCGACGAGCAAGCTGGTGTGGCTCACCTGATCTGATTCAGGCAGAGAAGTCCAAGTGAGCCATCCTCGCGACGTTCTGTTGGGAGCACAAGCCGCCAGTGTTCAGCTGCCGGTTTGTGACCACTACAGCGGAGTGGAAGCGAGGATGCGCAAAAGCCTGCAATTGCAGGCGGACATGTTGCAAGAGTTCGGCGCTTGCGTTTTTGATGTCACCCTGGATTGCGAAGACGGCGCGCCAGTCGGTGGTGAAGCCGAGCATGCCGCGCTGGTGACCGAATTGGCATTGGCCGCGAAAACCGCTTGCGCCAATGCGCGCATTGCGGTGCGGGTCCACCCGGTGGACCACCCCAGTTTTGAAGCCGACATGAGCCACATCGCGGGCCGGGCCGGTCGCGTTTTGACGCACATCATGGTGCCCAAAGTCGAGAGCGTGGCCGATGTGGACCGCGTGCAAGCGGCCTTGATCACTGCGGGCGCTGGCCATTTGCCGGTGCATGTGCTGATCGAGTCGCCCGCAGCCGTGCACTGCGCCTTTGACATCGCCGCCCACCCGCGTGTGCAGTCGATCAGCTTTGGCCTGATGGATTTTGTGTCGGCGCACGGCGGTGCGATTCCCGCCGAGGGCATGGGCATTCAGGGGCAGTTCACTCACCCGCTGGTGCTGCGCGCCAAGCTCGAGATCGCCAGCGCCTGCCATGCGCACGGCAAAGTGCCCTCGCACTGCGTGGTCACCGAATTCAAGAACACCGATGCCATTCGCATGGCCGCCCAAAAAGCCAGCCGTGAGCTGGGTTACACCCGCATGTGGAGCATCCACCCCGACCAGATTCGCCCCATCCTGGAGGCCATGTCCCCCAGCGAGGCGCAGATCGACCAAGCCAGCCAGATCATTTTGGCGGCGCAAGCGGCCGACTGGGCGCCCATCAGCCACGCAGGTCAATTGCACGACCGGGCCAGTTACCGTTTTTTCTGGCAACTGATTGAGCGCGCGCACCAGACCGGCCGCCATTTGCCCGCCCCAATGCAGGCTTTGTTGGATGTGGCCCCCAAGAGCCTGCAGCGCAGCCTGTCATGATGACCGAATTCTTCAAAGGGATGCCCATGTTCAAGAACCTTGTTGTTCTGGTCGGTGCGGCGCTGCTGCTGCCTGTCTGGGCACAAAGTCAGGGCCAGTCTGGCGCCAAGGCTCAGGCCCACCGGTCGTCCGCACAGGCCAAAGCCCGCGCTGATGCTGATCTCACGGCGCGCCTGCAGGCCAGAGCCATTGCCGAGGCTGCAACCCAGGCGGCCGTTTTGGCCAAAGCTTCAACGTCACCGAGCGTTCAGCTGCCTGCCGATGCGGCCCCCGTGAATGGCGTGCCCGCCCACGTTTCGGCCCCTCAGCCCACCCAGGCGCAGGCACCTGTGCCTATCCAGGCTTTGCCCGCTTGGACTGAGCTGCCGCCCAAGGGCAGCGATGCGACTGCTGCACCGACCTTGGCTGCGGTGCCGACCTCGACCACCGCCCCGGCGCTGGCAGCGGTGCCGCCTCTTTCGCCTGTGGCTGCTGGTTGGGCTGCGACTGCTCCCGTGGCCCAGAGCAAGTCAGATCCAGTGGCGCAAGAATTGGCCATCGCCCAGCAAATTCACCTGGGCCTCATGCCCTGTGAAATGGGAGCCAGCGTGCGCGTCGAAGCCGATGCGGCGGCGCCGGGTTACTTTCATGTGCAGGGCAAAGGCTTCCGTTACCGCATGTACCCCGTGCGCACCCACACCGGCGCACTGCGTCTGGAGGACAAAAAAGCCGGTGCCGTATGGCTGCAACTGGCCAACAAGTCCATGCTGATGGACCAGAAAAAAGGCCGACGCGTGGCCGACGACTGTGCGCACCCCGAACAAGTGGCCTATGGCCAAGACATGAAAACCAACCCACCCCCCAGCCTGTTTGACAAAGCCGGCATGGGCAGATCCAACGATTGACTTTGACTGACCGGAGAAAAAACCATGTTGAAAACCTACCGTGAACACGCCGCCGAACGCGCCGCCTTGGGCATCCCACCTTTGCCGCTGGATGCCAAGCAAGTGGCCGAACTGATCGAACTGATCAAGAACCCACCAGCAGGCGAAGACGCCTTCTTGATGGACCTGTTGACCCACCGTGTGCCACCGGGCGTGGACGATGCCGCCAAGGTCAAGGCGTCTTTCCTGGCTGCTGTGGCGCACGGTGAAATCAACGTGGCTTTGGTCTCAAAAGCCAAGGCCACTGAGCTGCTGGGCACCATGGTGGGCGGCTACAACGTGCACCCACTGATCGAATTGCTCGACAACACTGAAGTGGCTGCCGTGGCTGCTCAAGCCCTGAAGAAAACATTGTTGATGTTTGACTTCTTCAACGACGTCGCCGAAAAAGCCAAGGCCGGCAACGCCAAGGCCAAAGAGGTCATGCAAAGCTGGGCTGAGGCCGAGTGGTTCACCAGCCGTCCCGAAGTCGAGAAGAAAATCACCATCACCGTCTTCAAGGTGCTTGGTGAAACCAACACCGACGATTTGTCGCCCGCGCCCGACGCTTGGAGTCGCCCCGACATCCCATTGCACTACCTGGCGATGCTGAAAAACACCCGCGAAGGCGCCCCCTTCAAGCCCGAAGAAGACGGCAAGCGCGGCCCCATGGCCATGATCGAAGAGCTCAAGAAAAAAGGCCACTTGGTGTCCTACGTGGGCGACGTGGTCGGCACCGGCTCTAGCCGCAAGTCGGCCACCAACAGCATCATCTGGGGCTTTGGTGAAGACATCCCCTTCGTGCCGAACAAGCGTTTTGGCGGCGTGACCTTGGGTGGCAAGATCGCCCCCATCTTTTTCAACACCCAAGAAGACTCGGGCGCTTTGCCCATCGAAGTCGATGTGAGCGGACTGAACATGGGCGACGTGGTGGACGTATTGCCCTACGACGGCAAGATCGTGCGCCATGGTGAAACCGTCACCACCTTCCAGCTCAAGAGCGATGTGTTGTTTGACGAAGTGCGCGCTGGCGGCCGCATCAACCTGATCATCGGCCGCAGCTTGACCGCCAAGGCGCGTGAGTTCCTGGGTTTGCCCGCGTCCACCGTGTTCCGCCTGCCCACCGTGCCCGCGTCGACCCAAGCTGGCTTCACCTTGGCCCAAAAGATGGTTGGTCGTGCGGTCGGTTTGCCTGAAGGCCAGGGCGTGCGCCCCGGTACCTACTGCGAACCCAAGATGACCACCGTGGGCTCGCAAGACACCACCGGCCCGATGACCCGCGACGAGTTGAAAGACCTGGCATGCCTCGGCTTCTCGGCCGACATGGTCATGCAATCGTTTTGTCACACCGCGGCTTACCCCAAGTCGGTGGACGTCAAAACCCACCGCGAACTGCCCGCTTTCATCAGCAACCGTGGCGGCGTGTCACTGCGCCCCGGCGATGGCGTGATCCACAGTTGGCTCAACCGTTTGTTGTTGCCCGACACCGTGGGCACCGGCGGTGACTCGCACACCCGTTTCCCCATCGGCATTTCCTTCCCCGCAGGTTCGGGTTTGGTGGCGTTTGGCGCGGCCACGGGCGTGATGCCTTTGGACATGCCCGAATCCATCTTGGTGCGCTTCAAAGGCGAGATGCAGCCCGGCGTGACCTTGCGTGATTTGGTGCACGCCATTCCGCTGTACGGCATCAAGCAGGGCCTGCTCACCGTGGCCAAGTCCGGCAAGATCAACGAGTTCTCGGGCCGCATCCTGGAAATCGAAGGCCTGCCCAACCTCAAGGTCGAGCAAGCGTTTGAGTTGTCCGACGCGTCCGCCGAGCGCTCGGCCGCCGGTTGCACCATCAAGTTGAACAAAGAGCCGGTCGAGGAATACCTCAAATCCAACGTGGTGCTCATGAAAAACATGATCGCCGACGGTTATGCCGACGCCCGCACGCTGGCGCGCCGCATCGAGAAAGTCGAAGCCTGGCTGGCCGCGCCCAACCTGCTCGAAGCCGACAAAGACGCCGAATACGCACACGTCATCGAGATCGACATGAACGAGATCAAAGAGCCGATCCTGTGCTGCCCCAACGACCCGGACGACGCCAAGTTTTTGTCCGACGTGGCCGGCACCAAGATCGACGAAGCCTTCATCGGCAGTTGCATGACCAATATTGGCCACTTCCGCGCGGCGGCCAAGCTGCTCGGCGGCAGCCGCGACATCCCGTTCAAGCTGTGGGTCGCACCGCCCACCAAGATGGACGAGAGCGAGTTGATCAAAGAAGGCCATTACGCCAACTTCGGCGCCGCCGGTGCCCGCACGGAAATGCCTGGCTGCTCGCTGTGCATGGGCAACCAGGCCCAGGTGCGCGAAGGCGCCACGGTGGTGTCTACCAGCACCCGCAACTTCCCCAACCGCTTGGGCAAGAACACCAACGTGTTCTTGGCCAGTGCCGAGTTGGCAGCCATTGCGTCCAAGCTGGGCCACATCCCCACGGTGGCGGAGTACCACGAAGCCATGGGCATCGTGAACAAGGACAATGCAGCGATCTACAAGTACCTGAACTTCAACCAAATTGAAGAGTACGTGGAGAACGCGAAGGGTGTGACCGCCTGAGCGGTGGTGCGGAGCTTATAAAAAGCGGCCTTTCGGGGCCGTTTGGCTGCGCATACCGGTTGAGGATAAGCTCGCAAAATTCTGTGTATTTGCAAAGTATTTATGCCAAAGCCCTCCAAACCCAAAATCTACAACCCGCACCATCCAAACGCACGCTGCTCTACAAAACGGTAGCCGAGCACTACGAGGCCTCGCTGGATCTGGCCAGCGAAGGGCAGTTTGACGGGCGGTGCGACCGCCACAGCTCCAAACCCCAGGTGCGCCAAGCGTTCAAGAAGTATCTGGATTGCGGCATCTTTGCGCACGGTTTAGCCCGAGCCCGCTGAGCTGACTGCGAACACGATTTTCTGGTGGCTTTTTCCTGCAAAGGCCGGGGCGTCTGCCCTTCATGCAACACCCCGCGCATGGCCGAGACGGCGGCCCACCTGAGCGACCACGTCCTTCCCCCCCGCTTGCCGGTGCGCCAATGTGCAGTGCTGCCTTGCTGAGTTCTTCGCAACGGGACTGTTGGCATGCAACGTTTGCGCAATGACCTGCAGAAAATTACGCAGCGCCATGTTGAGCGTTTACCACCACGCTGGATGACCAAGCGCAGCCGCCCAGGGACAGGCAGCACCCACTGGCGCACCGGCAGGCTGCGCATTCAGCGAAGCTGCAGGACTGCGACGCACGGTGTTTGGAGGCGGACAGCGAGTTTGCGCGGGATGCGCTGGCGGGCAGCCAAGGCAGGACGAATATGCTCACAGAGTGAGTTTGTCCGGATTTGCTGGCATGAGCAGGACTTTGCCCATGCTCTTGCCACTCTCGAGGTGATCATGGGCCTGCCGACCTTGCTCAAGCCCGAAGCGCTTGGGCTCAGTCAGGACAAGCCGCCCCTGCCGGATCAGCGCAAACAAGGCATTCGCGCGCTGTGAACGTTGTTCGAGCGTCTTGAGGTAACTTCAGAGATCACCTCCGGTGAGGGACTTGCTGCTGTCCGTGAGCGTGCGGGGATTTACCGGCGGCGGATTGCCGCCGCTCATGCCGAAAAACACAATGTGGCCGCATTTCTGGGCCACGTCAAAGCTGTCCATCAGCGGCGAACCGACGCTGTCATGGACCACATGGGCAACCTTCCCTGTTAAGCTGCGCACCTGGCGTTGCCAGTCTTCGCGAAGCTTTAACACGGCCTCAGCGCCGATCTTGCGAATGGTGTCTTTCTTGGCCCGCGAAGAGGTCAAGCCAATGGCCCGTATCTACACCAGCACCTGGCCGGCTTGCAAAGTGGGCATTGGGACATCGCTGTAATTCAGACCCGAGGAGTCGCCAAAACGGTTCTAGGTCAATGCTTTCCTGGCCAATCCTTTTGATAAAAAGCGCAATGCGCCAAAAGGTCCAACCGGCAGCAAGACCCAGGGGCAACTCCATCACGCGCTGCGCACATGAAGTGGCAAGGACAAACTGAACACCGTCTGTCCCGGCTGGCTATCAACAGACATCGAGCCGTAGTGTTTTTTCACAACCGTTTGTACAAAATACAACCCTAAGCCAGTTCCTGGTTGAAATTTCTGGGCTTCTTGAGACCTCGAAAAACGGCTGAAAAGCCGATCCATGAACTCGGGTGGAATACCCGGGCCCGTGTCGACAATCTGGATGAGGACGGATGCGTCATTGGTCTGCATCTTGACCTCCACCGTTGCGCCTGGTGTTGAATATTTGATCGCATTCGAAATTAAATTGAAGACCGCACGCAACAGCAAATCAAATTTGCCATGAACCCAAGCGGGTTCATTTTTCAAAAGGCGAAGCAAGGTGATGTTTTTTTGTTTCGCCAAAGGGTAGAAATCATCAACGGCCTGATGCGCCAGTGCCGTGAAGTCAAGTTCGGCAAAAGTTTGTGGGTTCAGCATCTGGGCATGCGAGGTTTGCACAAATTCCTCAGCCCAAAGCAGCGCCTTTCTTACATGATGGTGAGCCGGGTGGGGGGAACCAGCACCAGAGCTCAAAAGCAATTCCGCATTGGCCAAAGGCAGACGGATGTCATGGGAAATAAAGGTCAAGAATTCCTTTTGTTCCAACTCGATACTCTGCAGTAAACGGGTGGCGTGTTGGACTTGAGAAATCCGCATTTGCAAAGTATCTTTCATTTGCGGATCGGTCAATACCCAAGCTTCGACTTGCAGGCGACAAAGTTCAGAACGCAGACGTAACAGCTCACCGTCGAGAAATTTGCCGGCTAGCTCTAGCCGTCTCCAGGCCCAAAGGGGGTAAGCGATCAAAATCGCCATGAGCGCACCCGATGTCAAAACCCAGACATGAAACAACACGGGCAAGACAATGGTCAAAAGCACCACAGAACCAAAATAAATCGCATTCCAGATCAGTCCGACACGCGCTGTCAGCAAAGGCAGCCACAGCACGGGCAGGGCAGCCAAAACGACACAAATCAACGCATTCACCTCCAACGGAGCTTTCTCGATCAAAGTGCCATTGCGCATCGACGCCAAGGCATTGGCCAAAAACTCAACACCCGACATCGGCCTTTGGACTCCGGTAATGGGTGTCGGCAACATGTGTGAAATGCCGGCGGCGGTCGCACCGACCAGCACGATCTTTTCTTTGAACAGCCCCTTCGGAAATGCGCCAGTCAATACCTGGTTGTACGAAACGGTATGAAATTGTTCATGACCACTGACAAAATTGATCCAACGCTGCTGATGTTTATGAAGCGTAAAGGGTGGACCTGAACCTTCGTTAGAAGGCGTTGTGGACGTCAAAGCATGCTTGTGTTGAGCCACGCTCAACAAGGATTGCGAGAAATGCGGCCAGAACGCGCTGCCCACACCCTCCCACAAATAAATGCTGCGGGCAATGGCATCCGTATCCAACTCGGCGTGAACCCGACCCAAGGCCGCACTGTGCCAAGCCAAAGTGGGCAATGGCAATGTTTCGATCAAATAGCCATTGACACTGAGCTCATCCATCACGATCGGCAAGACCACATTGCCTGCTCGCGCCATGGCTTCAGCCAAAGCATTGTCAGCTTGCGGATCGTTGCGATCGCTCTCGGTCAAAATCAAATCCAGCCCAATGACCTTGGCGCCGGCATTTTGAAGCTGGTCAATCAATTGGGCATGGTGACTGCGAGGCCAAGGCCAACGGCCCAATTCGGTCAAGCTCTGAGCATCGATGCTGACAATGACCACATCATCGGGCACCTCACGCGGGGCCCAGCGCTGCACGCTGTCGAAAAGCATGTAATCGAGCCGCTGCGTCAAACCAGAAACCATCAAAACGATGGCGATGCTCATCAACAAAAAACTGGATGAAATCCGCTCACCGAAAACCCAGTTCTTCAGGTTTTTAAACCGGTTCATGGGGACGTTTTTCTATAGCGCCAAGCCAGAAAGTAGAGCACAGCAGTCGCAGCGGAATCGGGCACCGGTATCTGCAAGTCGGCTTGATCACTCAATTGTTGCCACAAAACCCGTTCTCCCTGTGCATCTTCTGTTAATTGAACCAGATAAGCTTGATCCGGGCCCAGTCTGGGTAACAGAACCTGCAGCGGTCCGGCTTGGAAGGCCCGCCCCTGTATGGGCAGCGCGGCTCCCAGTTTGGCGCGCGGCACCGCCACCTCAAACCTGTGCAATGCGGGCAAACCCGGCAAGCCCGAATCGGCCATGGCTTGAACGCGCAGCTTGTACAGACCATCTGGCAAGCTCACCCAATCGATCAAAGGTGAAGAGACCGATAACTCACGCACCAACTCTTCGGTAGGCGTATCCAGCAACACCTGCGCATACCAGCGCGGCCCCGACAGATCAGATGGCAAGTTGAACGCCACGGGCAACTGCGTGAAGCGCTCAGGCAAACGGCGGATCTCCGGAGCACTTTGCAAACGGATCAGCTCAGAGGGAGGGAAACCCAAGTTCACGACGTTGCCAAAACCCTGGGGTACATCCACTTCCACCTGATTGGCGATGATGCGCACCCGACCTTCTAGGGTTTGTTGGAGTGTGCGCTCCCCAGTGGCTTGCAACCAAAATTCGGTGCCGCGCACAGCGACAACAGCTGAAGGTGTCAACACCTCAAAACGCTGGCCAATTCGCTGAAAAGGGTTGGCCTTGACTTGCATTCGCCCTTCCGTCAAGCGCACATGGCTGTCCACCATGCTGCCACCGGCATAAACCGAGACAGTGTCCAAAGTCAAATTCGACAAAGGCTGCAAAGTCAACAAACTGCCATCGGCGAACTTCAACACCCCCGAACTCTGCGAACCCGTGCGTAAACGCATGCCCGAACTCAACGCCATGCCAGTTTGAGCAGGTTCAACAGGGGAACTCGCTGACAACTGCACCGTCACCAGACCCGATTTGGACACCAACATGACCGCCCCCGGTTCCTGCCGCAGCCATTCGGTCGGAATTCGCAAAACCTGTCCTGTCGCCAAAACATTTGGAAACTTGATCTGGTTGTACTTTGCCAGTTTCATCCCTTGTCCAGGTTGCTTCAGAAATAGACGCTCAATCGACGACAAGGAATCGCCAGGCCTTGCCGAATATCGCCACTCGGCAGGCGGTGCTGCTTGAGCAAGTGCCAATGACCCATAAAAAAATGCGCTCCAGAGCCAACCCAACAAACCAGAGCATTTCAAAAATTTCTGCTTTATGGAAAAAATCACAGTAAAAACTCCAACCGATAACCTTGTAAATGCACTGAAGCCAGCCGCCAGCCATGCTCAATTGTCAAGTGCAGCTTGCTGCGCAAGCGGCTGATGTGCACATCCAACCGACGCGTATCTACAGCCAATTGCTCCACGCCCATGATTCTGTAAAGGCGGGTGCGCGTGACCAATTGGCCCCGATGGCTGAGCAAATAGAACGCCAAATCAGACTCCATGCTGGTCAAAATGATGGCTTGGCCATTGTGACTAATGGTTTTTTTGAGGTGATCAACCGTCAAGATGCCCAAAGTCTCCAATGTTGGCAACTCCCCCTTCTGGGCCATGCGCCGAATCAGGGCCTGAATTCGGGCATGCAAGACGGTGAAGGTCGGTGGCTTGATCACATAGTCATCGGCACCGGCCAAGAGCACCTGAGCAACAGATTCGCTATCGTCTACAGCGGTCAAAAAAATCACCGGCGGCATGCGCTTGAGTGCCTGTAAGGTTCTCATCACCGAAGGTCCATCCAGGTCTGGCAACTGCCAATCAAAAATACAAATATCGAAATCTTGCTCGGCCATACCAGTTAGACAAGCCTGGCCCGTGGGGTAGTGCGTGACCTGATAACCCAAGTCTTGTAGCCAGTCGCGAGCAGCGGCTGCAAACATCAAATCATCCTCCAGCAAAGCCAACTTAAGGGGTGCGTCATTTGGCGGCAACTTGTCATGAACTGGTTTCATATTGATCTCAGTCGTGTCCGGCTAAAGCGGGTTGATTTTTAGATAAAGCATCTTAACTTTTATTAATGTTTAAATTTTATTTAATGTGTGTAAATAGATAAAAATGTACTACATTTAATCCCTTTGTAAGGCTATTGATCATGTTAATTCAAGTCACACTGAACGACACAAATGGCAAACACAACTTGGTTGTTCATGACAAAGAACAAGGTAAACCTGTCCGCGTCAAGGCACAAGCAGGCCAGCGCATTGAAATTGCAGTCGATGGCGTGAGTCAAACCGGCAAAGCTGTGCCAGGACAACAACAAAACCTTGTCAAGCTTGAAAGGAAAGGGAAAAACCTGCACTTGCTCAATGAGCAGGAAGAGACTGTTGTCGAAATTGAAGGCATTTTTGAGCACCGAGAGGTCGAATTGGCCGGTGAAAATTGGCGCTATGAAGACATCAAAGGACTGGAATTTGTGGGTGATGGTGTCAGTTCTGGTGCATTGGAGGGTGTCGGTTCTGCTGCTTTGCCAGAGCTCAGCGTCACGTCAAACGCGGTCTTGAGCACTGTAGGGGTTGGTCCAGCCACAGGCGCGGCTTTGGGTGTTCTGGCCTTCAATCCACTTTTGGTAGTGGCTGGCTTTACCGGTGCAGCTGCGGCTACTTATGATTGGGGTGGTGGTGGCGACAGTACCCAGACCTTGGCGCAGACCGCTTTGGCCAAGATCGCGGCTTATGCGCAAGACAACGGCGCAGCCGCAGCCAGCAATGCCGCACTGACCCCGGTGTTGTCCGACTTCACCATCCTGGGCGTCACCGGCATCGGCGGCAGAGCCCAGCCCACCGTGGCCATAATCAACAGCGCCCTGGCCGATACGGACATCACCGGCACCTTAGCCGACACCGCCGCCAAAGTGCAAACCATCGTCGATGCGTACCAAGCCATCGTGCAAAGCGCCGACGGCGTAGCCAACAACGACAGCGATAACCCCACCCAAGCGCAATACGCCGCCATTGGCGTCAACGGCGTGGACACCGCGCAAGAGATCAGCTTACTGGGCGACGTGCTGGACGCCAAGTCCTTCGTTGACATCGACAGCCTCGCCAAACTGCAAACCCTGGCCGACGCGGTGCAAAACGTCATGGACGGCGACGCCAGCTTGGCCGATCTGCAAAGCTTGGGCATCACCGGCGTGACCGCCAAGAACCTGGTGGCCGTGCAAGCAGCGCTGGTTGCCGCCAACGACGCCACCCAACTCAACACCTTGGTCGGCGCGCAAGGCGTGGTCAACACGGTCAACCAAAACCTCACTGTCATCTCGCTATCGGCTAACACCCTCACTGAAAACACCGCCATTGGCGCAGACATCGAGGTCGGCGCATTGACTGTTAACGACCCAGACGGCAACGGCAACACTGGCTTGGTGCTTACCCTGAGCGGCACCGATGCGGCCAGCTTTGCCATCGTGGGCGGCAAGCTCATGTTCACTGGCGCGAGCCCCGACTTTGAAACCACGCCCAGCTACAGCGTGACGGTGACCAGCACCGATGGGGCACTGACCAAAAGCCAAGACTTCACCATCAACGTCACCAACCTGCGTGAAGCGCCCACCGCCATTGCGCTGTCGGCCAACACCCTTGCAGAAAACGTCACCGTGGGCAGCGGCGTAGAGATCGGCACCTTGACGGTGAGCGACCCCGACGCCAGCGGCAACAACAACGTTTTGACTGTGAGTGACACCACCAACTTCAAGATTGAAAACAATAAGCTGATCTTCATCGGGGCGAGCCCCGACTTTGAAGCCACGCCCAGCTAC
>Ga0247844_1006378_pt1 | contig 14149 bp, 17 predicted proteins | sample LaCtaG_FD_192421 | JGI IMG/M metagenome (GOLD analysis project Ga0247844, IMG submission 192421) | Freshwater microbial communities from meromictic Lake La Cruz, Castile-La Mancha, Spain - LaCruzMarch201714.5m_1 | ecosystem: Environmental > Aquatic > Freshwater > Lake | place: Spain: Castile-La... | reverse complement strand
ACAACCATTTTGACTCCAAACACCATTTTGAATTAATACAAAATCATTTCCACAACCGCCAATTTCATAACCTAAATTTAATTTAATGCTTTGTGTATTTAATGGTAAAGTATCAAAAAAGTGATATTTTTCCATTACTAAAAGAAACTTGGATATTACTTGGCCAAGTAGCCTCCCAAGGATTAGCTGCTGGATTTGTAGAACTTGTTAAAGGAAGCCAATTATTCAATAAATACTGCATAGCCCAGATGGATGAAATTGAACTAACAATTCTAATGTTAATTCCCTGATTACTAATATACCATGATTTTCCATTTATAAGAGAATTTTGTAAAAGATATACTCCATTAGGATCTATGCCAGGCGGTAAAATAGATCCTTCAGAAACGATAAAGTTAGTAAAATTTTGTTTTTTAATAGAAATATTATTTTTATATTCAGATATTGTAACAGTTCCAACATATGAACCTGCAGGATATGATCCAATTATAATATTGGATGCTCCTAATTTTCCCCAACTATTTACAGTAAAAGTTCCAATATTAGCTATTGATCCTATGATCCATATCGGTAACCCGTTTGGTAAGTTCGAATACCAAATAGCATATTGACCATCTTCACTATAAAAAGATTTTTTACCATTATAAATTAAACCACTATCATAAAATTTTAAATTATTAATATTCGGAGATAGTCCTATACCAGAAGTTTTATATAGATAATTTCTAGTTTTAGGTATTATTAATCTGCCCATTTTATTTTTTAATTATTTATTTTATCTATAGTCTTGTCTAGTATATTATCTTGAGATACTTTTTCTTTTAACCAACTATTAAGAACTCCGAAATAAACAAGATACTCACTATCAATTAAAAATAGTTCATTACCGAAAGCATCCTTATAGGATTTAATACCAGAATCTTCAACCAGATCAATTGCTTTTTCTTTTTTGAATTTGATTCTATACATTTTAATTAAATTATTATATCGTTCTCTCGCTTGGCGAGTAATAAGAGCATCATCACCAACGAAAGAAATTAACCCACCGTTATCCTTATCATATTGCTTTGGTGTTGTAGCGTCATAAGAAGATTTATCATCTTGTATTTTATTAGGCGTCACCGTGGCGCAACCAATAAAAAAGAAATTAAGAGCTAATATGCTTGCGAGCTTCTTCAAGGTCTTTGTCCTTTACTGCTTTTTCTATTTCACTTTGATGGTTAACTTCTTTTTGAGCTTCTTGACGCTCTTTCATTTCTTTTGTATTCTTAGCGCCGAATACATTATTGATTGCTGCGAATATTCCAGATACTGCCGAGAGTAAAGCTTGGAGTATTCCAGTTGGCATGATTACTCTACGTAACTTGCTGTAGCATCTTTACATCCAGATGCAATAGCGTTAAGTACCTTAATAGCAAGTGCGGTATTACCATTTAATCTTGCAAATTGTTGAGCATATAGATCTTTGATTACAGTAACATAATTTGCCCAATGAGTTTTTTCACTTGGAAGATAATCATTAAGAGCTTTTTGAAGTTGTGCTGGAGTTGGAGCAGTTCCAACTGTTAGTGCTTCTACGATTGCTGCAACATTGTTTATCATTTTAGCTTTTTCAATTCTATCATTACCAGAGGTGGCTTGATCAAGAACTACAGTGCAAGCAAGCACAACTGCAGGTTTAACATAAGGAAGAGTATTTTCAACACTTGTTGCAACATCAACTTTTCCAGTATTGGTTGTGGCACAAGCTCCAAGAAATACGCTCATAAGAGCAACTGCGGCTAATTGTAATTTATTCATATATTTTTTCCATTTGTTCTACCTTTTGCTTCGATTGTTTGAGCTACTGTTCCACCAGTAACTGCTGAATCTTTTACTGTTAATGCAAAAACTATACCAGAAACAACAGCAACTAATTTTGAAATTCCAATAATATAAACTTCTGCGATATCTGGAAGAAATGCCACCAATGAAGGATCAGAGTGGATTGCTATTGCGGTAGTAATTGCTACTACTGTGGTAACTCCAGAAGTGGAAGATCTCCAATTGGCGCCAAAGATTTTAGATAGCATAGTTTTCATAAGATATTACACTATATTATATGTGTTAAAAATTAAAATATCAATACTTTCTTTTGATTATTCAAAACTCCATATAATACGTTTCCACTAACAAATAATCCTCTTCTGCCAAAATCTGGATCAAGATCAAAATCAAAACTTAAGGTTGCAGTTTTATTGCTTCCGATAGAAGAATCATAATTAATATTTGTAAATTTACAACCACTAAAAGTAAATTGAGTTTTATCTACTCCTGGTTTATTATTATTATTGAAATTAACAACAATATTGTAATCATCATCTCTATTTAATGTATCAAAAAATGAACCTTCGAAATCTTCTTTTACTATAAAACTAGTATTTAATTTTCCATTAACTGGAAATTCCATTTTTCTTAATAATGGGAATTTATAATTAATTGCTCTGTAGGATTTTCTATTAAAAGATAATGAATAATCTATGCTTTGAATAGTATCATTGTAATATTGAATATTAGAAAGAGTTCCATAATTAGCATTTATTGATGCACTCGGATCGTAAAAACTTGAATCAAAATAATAAGTGGTGTTTGGGACTGGTACATTAACTGATCTAACAGGAACACCATCTTTAAAATAAGTAACAGTTTTTCCATCGTACTCTATTCTTAATTTTGTTGAAGCTGTATAAGTTCCTCCAAAAGAACCACGATCTGTACCGCTTTCATAAATTTGAAGATTCTGTGGGGTAGATGTAGTAGTAAAAAACCAAGCATAATCTATTGTATTAAAACTAGCGCTTGACGTTTTATCTTTACTTAATCCAAACATACTTCTAAAACCTAAGCTAGTCGCCTCAACATACATATTATTACTGTATCCTATGGTAGAATAAGCCTGAGAATCCCAAGCGGAAGTTACGGCAGTTTTTGTAAAAGTATTTCCAACTTTACTCATATTTGTTGGAGTTATATTTTCAGGAATTAAATTAACAATATTAGTTGAATCATGACTTGGGTTTCTATAAAAAGTAACGCTAGCATCTCCTGGCAAAAGGATATTTTCTCCACTCAAATTTGATTGAGTATAATTTAAATTTTTTGGAATTATAATTGTGTCTGTATTTGTTTGATTGATTCCAGATTTTAAGTCTAAGAATGTATACTTTACTCCAGAACCGCTATTATAAAAAACAATATTATCAGCAACATAACTTTGATTTACTACTGGTAAATTTCCAAGTGAAACATTAAAAGAATATTCATTAAGATAAGAATTTTGAAAATGTAATAATCCATAATTTTGACTATTTGAATTTATTATTTGAGTAGTATTGGTTGGGTTAATTAAAGAGCTGGTTAAAGTTGCATTTTCAGAAAACAAATCATTCTCATCTTTATTTATAACAAGATAAAAATCTCTATCATTTAACAATCCGCTATTAGTGCATAGCCCAGAAAACATTGGTGCATTAAATCCAGAAAAATGATTAACATTAAAATTTAATCTATTCTCATTTGTAACTCCATCAGGAATATATGAAAAATTAAAAGTTACTTCTGGTGGTCCAGAAATTCCACGAAATATATTTTGTTTTTGTCCAAAGCCTTGAGCGTTAGATCTTGGTTGTTGAATTGAATAATTAAAATTTTGTATCTTTTCTAATCTTTTAAGAATAATGTTGTTAGCTAAGTAATAATCAGAACCAGCTTTTTGTTCTCCGCTATATGGAGCAACATATAAACCTTCTACATTGTAGATTATTCTATTTCTGGCCATAACCTTAATCCTTATATAGGATTACACTTTTTAAGCTTTACTATGATATAACAATGAAGCCATGTAATTCGAGACTTGATGTTCAACCGCAATCTCTTGAATATTATTGATTTGCTCTTGATTTTGATCAAAAGGCTTCTCTATATAATCTTCAATTTTAGCTGTCCAATTTTCTGGAAGTTCATTGGCTATAATAATTTCAGATATATTTTCTGCACTTTCTTTTTGTTGATTGCTTAATTTTTTAACATTAAATTTCTTTCTAACGGCAGATTTAACTTCTTCTTCTAGGTTTTGTGAAGCTAAAATATTATCTTTTATTTTAAGAATTGAAAATGAAGCTTTTGTACCAATTGGTTTCACATTTTTTGTGGACTGAGGTATTCCACTAGAGCCAGATGGTCTTCCAGCTTGACCAGCTGAACTTCCACCAATGATTGGCTGATATAAACCTTCGTCTCTAAGTTCTTTGAATTTTCTTTGAGATTCTAAGGACTCTTCTTGAGTAGGCAATCTTCCAGTTTCAATTGCGGCCAATCCTTCTTCTGCAGTTAATACTCCTAGCTCGACTAGTCTATTGTAAATTCTAGAATATTGCACATCATCTTTAATATCAATATCTTGAAATGTTGGAGTTGGAAAACTCTTAAAACCAATGTCTTTGCTCATTCTTCTAATTTCTGGAATTAAGAACTCGTTGATAAATACTTCTCTAGCTTGCTTTAATCTTTGAACAAATACTTGAACCTTGATACTAGTATTTGCGAATTTTTCATTACCAATAAGAATATTATTTAATCCAATTTGAATATCGCGATCTACTACTTCGTACTTTTGTGGTCCGATTAGATTACCAATATCTGGAATAACGAATTGAGCTTTTGTTGTATAGTCTGCAATAAGAACTCTTCCTACGCTTTGATTTTCAAACAATTGTTGCATCGCTTGTAGATTCTTTTGATTTACTCCACCTTTATCGGGAGTATCTCCCATTGTAACTAATAGAACTGCTTGCTGCATTGTTCTTGTTACTGCCATGTCCATTTTTTTCATTTCAAGTTTCCAATTGATATCATCAAGAACTGGAAATCCCATTGGAATAGAAAGTGGCTCGTAATCTTGCTTTTTATAAAACACTGCCGCTAGTTTACTTTTATCTAATGGAACGAGAATATAAGAATTGTTTTTATTTCTTATCTTGTCTTTGACATCTTGAGGAAGATTATTATAAACTTCAATATCTTCATCTGTTTTTGGATCTCTTAGTCTTTCTAATTCGTAATCGCTCAATAATTTATAATAAACATTAAAAGCATAATTAACTGTTCCACCAACATAGATATCCGCTGGATTAACAATAGTATATCTTGCTGGAAGTTTGACTGATCCATCTTGAGCAATTGATTTTAATTTAGAACCAAAAGTTTGTGTTATTTTTAATAATTGTTCGCTAGTTAAAGAAGTGTCAAATCTATAAGTGAATACATTTCCACTTCTGTAATACTCTCTGAAAAATTGATCTTGAAAACTTGCTATATTGATTTTTTTAAAATATGCTTCAAAAAATTCCCTTGATTTTTTACTGCCACCAGTTAAGTAAATAGGGCTATTAGAAAATTCAGTCATTAAATCAACTGTGTTCCTAAAAACTGCTACATTATAATAAGCTTTTTGACATAAAACGATGGCATCTCTAACATCTAGAGTAGACATATTTTTAACATAATTAGAATATCTAAAAGGAATAATGCCTGTGTCAATATTAGTAAACCTATCAGTTCTTTCGATTGTTGAAGAAGCGTTTCTGCGCATAGCAGTCGAACCCCTAATTTCTGCTATTTTTGCCCTTTTCTTATCTGAAGCATCAGTTCCATATACCATAAGTGGGGTTACTTGATCTTGGGGCTGTGGAAATTCTACTGAGGCTTTAGTTTCTTCAATTTTTTTAGTTTTTTTGCTCATATATTCGTAAATATTACACTTATTTTATCATTATTGGGGTGAAAGTCTGAGATATCTCTTCTTTTGGCGCGGTCATTATATCATAATAGCACTTTAAACCCCAATTAGCTAATAAAAGTGCAGAATAATTGTCTTTTCTGGCTTTATTAGATGAACTACTTCTTTTTAAATGCTGGGGTAAATCAAAGGTTTGAGTGCCTCTAGCTGTAGATGAGTGTTCTACTAGAGTACATTGCTTTTTAGTTTGATAAATAAAGTCATCTTGATTTTCAATGAAATCTAAAGTAGACCAGTCTTTCTTTTCTTCTGTTTTCATTAAATCTAATGGAATACTCTGAGAGAATACAGTTTCAAAGAAGTTATCATTTGCACAAGTCTTACTAGCGAACCATATTTTTTTATAATCAATAGAGGCTTGCAAGTGTTCATTAGCTTTACGAATAAAGTTGCTTGTAAAGACTTGGTTGAAGGCTATTTTTTTTGATTCTAGATTATAGCTGTTTCTTGTTTTTCTAACTTCTTGATCATAATCTGGACCCTCTAAATCGGAATTAAATTCAAAAGTATTGATGATTAAATTATTAGTTTTAAATAATTCAGACTGGTTACAAGCAGAAAGAAATATATCAGCTCCAGCATTATCCAAAATCATAAATACAATATTGAAGTTGGTCATAATATAATAAAAATAATTAACGTGATTTTTTAAATTGCCTAATCCAGCATAAGTATGAACTAATGTGCCAATTTTATTTTCTTCATCAATTTCCATTACGGCCATAGCAAAATAATCTGCATTTGGACTATCGCTCATATTAGGATCAATGCCAAGAACATATTTTTTTCCAGAAGTGCCTTTCATTAGGGTATGAGGAGTTTCTCCGTTTTTAACGGTACAGTCTTCCATCTTTTTAGCACTGAAATAGCTATCACTACCGTCAATAAATCTTGCACAATATTCCCTTAGAAAGCTACTATGACTTGATCCGCCATTTTGAGCTTCTTCAATAATGGTCTTATCTATCATTTCTAATGGAAGAGCCTCGTAACTTAATTGAGAAATAAAATAAGAAGCTTCTGTGGTCTCTTTACAATTAATTTTTTCTACCCATTCATTATGTGTTTTATAAAGATTTTCAAAAGTATAGCTTGCAGAAGATAATGCTATCATTTTACTATTATTTTCAAATACGAGTCTATCCTCCTCTTTCATTAATCCATCTTTTATTAAGATATCTTCAGTCTCTCTAATCTCCATTCTTTCTTTCATATTTTGTGGCGCAACTAAGAAAGGCATTAAAACAGTTTTAATAATATCTTCTGGGAGAAGCAAGAACTCATCTAATACAAGTACGTTTGCTCTAAATCCTCGAATTTTTTCTCCATTCAAAGGTATAGCTACTATACTTCCACCATTAATAGCCCATTCATATTGATCGTTCCTTTTGCTCTTAGAGCCAAAAGCTTGTTGAAGCAGTTCTGCGCCCTTGCTATTTACAATTTTTTCTAGGTTGTTAAATATAAATCTAGCTGTTCTAAAAGTTGGTCCTGCAATTAAAATTTTTGTATTAGGTTCAAAAACGCATTGGAGAAAACAAAAAACAGCAGCAACAAACGATTTTCCGCAACCTCTTCCCCAAATGCACATATTAAAATTTCTAGCCATTAGAGCTTTTAAATGTATCTCTTGATATGGAGCTAATTTTATACCACTAATAAGTTCTGTGGTAAAACCTAAGTTTGCTCTTAAGAATTTAACTAAACTAATTTTTGCTTCTTTGTCGTTTAATACGCCTTTTAATTCCATTAATTCTTTATTAATGTCATGGTATTCTTTTTTATATTTATCTGGTGAGTATATCATAAAAGTTTTAGATCGTAAGCTAACTGAAGATCTACCTCTTTATAAAAACAATTTGATGTAAAAATAGACTCAATAACTCTGGTCATTTCTACTCTTCCATCTACAAAAAGAAATTGTAGATTATCGTAACTTTGCAATAGCTCTCTAACATTATGAAATATATACTCTGGCGTAGCTTTAATTTTTTTACTAATATGAGGAAGATATTGAAAGCTAAGAGCGTTAGATAGTTTTTCCTCTACAACTACTATTAAATAAGCTCCACTTTTCTTTGCTCGATCTATTTCATTTTTAAATCTATCAAAATTTTTAACACTTAAAGTGCTAATAAAATCACTTAGGCTTTTTCTTTCTATAAAGCACTTACAGTTATCATTGCTACAAGAATAATCTCCAAATGGTAATGTTTTAATTTCAAATTTTGTATCAAATTTTAACCAACTCTGTTCCCTTGTATCAACATAAATGATTGATTTTTTATTTAACTTATTTTTGAATTGATCAACTATATTATCTGTATGAATAAATTTATTCTTTAAACCTAAATTAGCGCAAACATCATAATAGTCGGGAAATATCTTATTATAGAATACAATTGATGGACACATTATTGTTCTTAACTCTACTTGAGAAGGACTATATGATAGATTTTTATCTTGCTTTCTTTTAGCGATTAATGATTTGCAATACTCTTGGGCTTTTTCAATTGGTTGCTGTTTAAGCCACTTTTTCATATTGTTTTTATCATTAAAGTCACTATTAAGATACTGTTCTTTAGTTTTAAAATTAATAAGCTCATTTGTTAAAAGATCTCGTCTTTCAAAATATGTTTGATAGTATTTTGTTTTATTAAGCTTATATCCTTTTAAAGACATGTGCAAAGCTTTTTCGCTTGGAAATTCTTTCCCGTCTACTTTACATATAACTGACATAATTTTTATCCATTTAGAATATCTTCTTCAGATATTCCTAAAATTTTACATTTTAATTCGTCCATAGAATCAAGTCTATTTATCTCTGTTTTAACAATAGCTTTTCTTAAATCTGCCATTTTTAATAATTTTTTTCTAGACTCTTCTTGCTTCCACATTTCCACAAGATTTAATATGCTAGCATTATCTTTTATTTGTTTGCTTAATCTGTCACTTCTTTTTACTTTTAAATCATTTAATAGTTTTTGTTGGCGATTTACGCAATCATTATATTCTTTTCTTGCGGTACTACTAGCTTCTACAATAGCCATTGGAATTCTTCCATCTTCTTGAGTGGCTAAATCTATTTGATTTTGTAAAGCTGTAATAGTTTGTTGAATTGTGGATGATATGACTACCTCTGTGGCTAGAACAATGTATTGATCAACTTCTTCTTGGGTAAGGTCGCTTTTATCATAAGTATATCTTAAAAAACTACTTTCAAAAAGATCTCTATCATTTTCATCGCTATAAAGATTAATTTGATGAGTAAACCTATAAGTATTCATGTATCCAATTAAAGAATGTATTTCTTTTTTGTTTCTTCCTGTCATCTTTTCTTTATCTATTCCCTCCATGATATATCTATTTATTTTAACTATCATTCTCTCTTCACTTCGTGGTGGTTTATAACTTTCTGTGGCAACATTTTGATTAGCGTCTGAGTATCTTACGTTAGACGGTATAGTTTTCATATGCTCTAACACTGTTCTTGTCTCTTGACTTAAATTAGTTAAAGCTTCATTTTTGAAAAGAATTTTTGATATTTCAACACCAGTCATTGTAGCGCAATTATTACTAATATATTCTTTTTGCTCTTCTGTTAACTCTATTAAACCTTTAGCTTCATATTCATGACTTTTCCTTGGCTTAATCTTTCTTGAAGCTAAGAAATTTTTAACAGCCTTGCCCTCTTTGCTTCTACCATCAAGATCTTCTCTGTTAAAAGCTAGTTTAACTAATTCTGTTAAAGACGGAGGATTATCTGAACGATTATTCCATTCTTTTAATAAAATTAACTGTTGCTCTTCTGTAAGAGCTATTATATCCTCACTCATATTAATGAATATCTACTTCTCCGTTGTATAAACATTTTTTAACTTTAATCATTATTGATTTTTTAAGATTTTTAACTTGTTTATAGCCAATTTTTCTATTCTTCTCTGTGGTCTTATAACCCATTAACTTAGCTGAATCTTCTTCTGATTTATGTTTAATGTAATATAATTCATAAAATTTCCATTCAATAGGTTTAAGAATTTGTTGCATTTTTGCGTGAATACCTTTCGCAGTTTTTTCAATATCTATTTCGTGTTGAACAATATTATGAACTTCTTGAGTATGATTCTCTAAAGCGACTGGTAATTTTATATCATGAGCAGACTTTTTACTTTTTTCCCACTTGGCATATAATGGACATTTGCTGCATTGAGATCCATAAATCGTGCAAGAATCTTCTTGTTCCGCTGCTGCACATTTTAAGCATGGTCTAGAATAATTTCCATAATTATTTCTAATAAGATTTTTAATTTGATTGCTTACTATTCTATTAACCCAAGGAGCCAAAGGTTTACTTGAATCATAAAGATTCCATTTTTTAAATATATGGATTCTTAATATTTGAGAGACATCACTAAAATCCATCCAAGCTAAAGTTGTTAAATTCCACTTATGCCTTCTTTTGTTAATCTCTTGATTTATCTCCGAAATTCTATCTTCGAAGGTAGCTTCAGAAGACTTCATCGAGGGCTTTTTGATTTCTTAATTGTTCCTGCTTCTTTTGCAAAGTCTTCTAATATTTGTTTCTTAGAATTTTTTTTACCTTTAATTCTTTCTCTGGGTTTTTTTTCTGCTTGAGTGTTCGTTCCTAAAAGTTGCCCAAGCTTTATTCCTTTAGCTTTTGAATTGTTATCTGATTCTACATCTATTTGAATTTTAGAGATATTTGGAATATTAACATTGTCTGTTTCGTTATCGAGTTCATTATCAATTTCATAATCCAGATTATTAGCTACTACTGGATTAATGGTTCTTTTCTCTACAATTGGCTTAGGAATGACTCTATTAACTTGAGTTTTATCGAAAGAAATGCCACAATTTGAACAAAAAATTGGTTTTTTAACCGAGTATTCTGTGGGGGAACCGCAAGAAGTGCAATATCTTTTCATTTAATAATATTATATATTAAATGATTAATTTAATCTAATTTTAAATTTGACTTGCTCTTTGGCAAGTATATTACTTATGTCTTAAGCTAGAAAACGAACTATCCCAGTGTCAACGTCATAAATTCCACCAAGAATTTGTAATTTACCATCTTTTTCTAATGAACCTAATAATTTACTATTATTTAATAATTCAGTCATTTGATACCGAACGTTTGCTTCGATTGCTTCATTTAAAATTTCTGGAGTAACTTCATTTTTAGGATTATCTTTAACCATTCCAATAAATTTTTTAATTCCTTTTGATAAAGCTTTTGCAATAACTGCGATATTCCCAGGGACTGGTTTACCAGCAAGGGTTGCTTCAACTGCTCCACATTTAGTATGACCTAATACAAGAATTGTATGAACTCCAAGAACCGCTGTGCCAAATTCAAATGTCGCATTACCTTCTTCACTATCAAAATTACCAGCATCACGGACAACAAATAAATCACCTACCCCCATATCAAAAATCATTTCAACTGGCACTCTAGAATCTGCGCAACCTAAAACTCCAATAGAAGGAGTTTGACCATATTCGCCAGTTTTAACTACTTTTTCTCTTTGCCAAGTATGAGCAACTGCTTTTCCAGTAATAAAACGAGTATTTCCAGCTTTTAATTGTTCAAGAGCGTTAGCTTGTGTTATCGATGCTCTTGCTATTTCAAATTCAAATATATTGGTCTTTTTATTCATATGTGTCATTACACATTTTTTTAACTAGTGTAATAGGATTTATATGACCATATCTACTAGTTTAATTTGCTTTGGTGTTTTAATTTATATATTTTATCTTATTGAAAGATTAAAATAATTAATTATTGCAATTTTAATTAAATAATAACTTATTGTCTATAATATATTGATCTAATTCTTCTTTTGTGTCTGATATAACCATTGTCGTAGGGCCAGACGTATAACCAGAACATTGTAATGGTTCTATTAAAATGACTTTAGTATCAGCGTCATAAATCATCCACCAGTCTAATTCTGTGGTATGAACTTCATCTGGAAAAGGAATAACATGCTCTGCACCTAATATTTGATTAGAATAAATTTTCATATTAATTTGTTGTTACTGTCCAGCCTCTAGAAATAAGAGTAGCTTTATCTGTTATTCCTTGGCCTGTGGGCGCACCATTTCCAACGCCTCCTAAATTCAAAACTCTAGTGCCAGTTGTTTTGTTCGCTGTAACAAAAGCTGCAAGAATAGCATTTACTGCTGCGGAAGTTAATTGATTGCTATTTGCTTGAAAGTTTCCTAAAGTATTGGAAACAGAACCACCTGCATAATTTGTGAGCTGGTTTGTGTGGCAACGGAAATCTTGCATGGCACTCAAGCCATTCAAACTAGGAATGGGTCCAGTGAGATTATTTCGATCGCACAAAAATGTATTTAACACTGGAGAACCTGTGAGTGCAGGAATGGACCCAACTAATGAATTTATTTGACATTGAAAATTTTGCAAATTGTTCAAACCACTCAAACTAGGAATTGATCCACCAAGTGGATTGTTCTTGCAACGAAAATCTACCAAATTAGTCAAGCCACTCAAAGCAGGAATGGGTCCAGAGAGCAGATTGTCTTGGCATATAAAAGTTTGCAAACCAGTCAAGCCACTCAAAGTAGGAATGGGTCCAGTGAGTTGATTTGAATAGCACTGAAAATTTTGCAAATTCCTTAAGCCACTCAAAGCAGGAATGGGTCCAGTGAGCAGATTGCTGAAGCACAGGAAAGTTTGCAAACCAGTCAAGCCACTCAAAGTAGGAATGGGTCCAGTGAGTTGATTTGAATAGCACTGAAAATTTTGCAAATTCCTTAAGCCACTCAAAGCAGGAATGGGTCCAGTGAGCAGATTGCTGAAGCACAGGAAAGTTTGCAAACCAGTCAAGCCACTCAAAGTAGGAATGGGTCCAGTTACTTTATTATTATAAAACTGAACATTTATTAAATTGCTGTTCTGTGCATAACCAGACAGTGCTGTTATGTCATTGGAATTGCATGTAAACCCCTGCAAATTAGGAAAAGCAGAAATGTCCACTGTGCCACTGAGCCTGGGCACACTACTGACGCCACAGTTAATATTCGTAATATTTGCTCCGTTTCTTGCAAGAATTGAAATACCTTGCGTTGTGTTTCCAAATGTATGACTTATATTTGTATTATTAGGTATACTTTCATTAACACTTTCTTCGCCCCAATTAATATCGACTTGACCACCAGCATATGTAAGATTAAAATTACTTATTGTTTTATTATAAAGATTCTGAGTGAAGTTCCAAAAATTTCCTAAAGGATTTGGCCGAAGAATTTTGAAGATTGCGTCTCTTTTAATTAAAATGGACGCTGAAGAGATTATTTTTTTAACTATAAAAGCCATAAATTATATTACACTAGTTATTCAAGTAGGTTTTAATATTTTTTATTAGGTTTTTTCTTTTATTATATTCTAATATTGTTATAAATGTAGCTAATGATATTGGAAAAGTAAACCTCAAAAAGAACTGAAGGTGATCTTCCTTACTTAATAAATCAAAGTAATTAAAGTAAAGGTCACTTAGCCCCCAAAGTGTCAAGAGCATGCCCGAAGTAAATGAGATAAAAAAGAACTTATCATAGGATTTTAAATTAGCCCACCAATTTTTGATTTTAAATAGCATATCATAAGAGCTTACACATTAGTTTGATCCAATAGGTGTCGCAAGTGGTGGATTTACGGCTGATGTGACTGGAGGAATTAGCAAAGCAATTGGAGGTACTACTGCTGGTGGATTACCTTTACTCTGCTCTCCTGCTGCTGTTTCTATGTCAAACGAATTGGATTCTATTTCTACTGATCCACCGCCTGCTGGGACATCGTAACTTTTGCCCATAATATCAAAAGATATTGGAGTTGAATGACCAGAGCTAACAAGGGTGATTCTGCCATTTTGGTCTTTGTTTATTGATATTTTGATTTTATCTTCAGCATAAGAAGTTTGAATTAAAATTGCCGCTAATAGTATAGTTGTTAATTTTTTCATTTGAGCACCAATTTGTTTGTTTTTTTCTTGAGTTGATTTAAAGAGCTATGATTATCCATAATAACAAAAGGATGATTTACTGCTAATTCGTTATAGTATAAATCTTCTGCTTTGTTTTTATCTTGTATCAAAGCAGCTATTTTAGAGTCTGTATCTCCTGACCAATACAACGAGGTTATCCAAATTGATATTAATATAAATAAAAAAACGATGCCACAATCTGTTAATATTTTCTTCATAAAGCTTTAGACAGTGGATATTGAAAAACATTAGATTTATATTTTAGTGTTACTTGTTTAATCAT
>Ga0247844_1006375_pt1 | contig 14152 bp, 10 predicted proteins | sample LaCtaG_FD_192421 | JGI IMG/M metagenome (GOLD analysis project Ga0247844, IMG submission 192421) | Freshwater microbial communities from meromictic Lake La Cruz, Castile-La Mancha, Spain - LaCruzMarch201714.5m_1 | ecosystem: Environmental > Aquatic > Freshwater > Lake | place: Spain: Castile-La... | reverse complement strand
CAACAGTCACAACTATACCCAAAACAGTAATTAAAAAAACATCATTTATAAACATGAACAAATTTCACCACATCGTATCCATAGTATTTCAACCACTATTAATGCCAACCTATGGCATCATTTTATTAATGAATTTAGATGTTTTCAATCTGCTGCCCAACATTTGGCGATGGGAAGCAATTGGAGGCACAATACTATTCACTGCAATTTTACCAGTTGTACCAATACTATTCATGATGCGAAAAGGTGAAGTGAGCGACATGTTTATTTCCAAACGCGAACAACGCACCATGCCTTATCTGTTTTCGTGCATGTCCTACCTGTTTTGGTGCCTTTTCCTTTGGAGGACCATGCAATTTCCACCATTTATTGTGGCCATAGGTGCGGCTACAACTTTATCCATCTTTTTAATTGTATTTATCAATCTAAAATGGAAAATTAGTGCTCACATGTCAGGCGTAGGCGGATTGGTAGGTGCTATTTACGGCATTTCCTATCGTATGGCAATGAATCCACTTTGGATGTTGGTAATTGTAATTACAATTTCGGCACTTGTTGCAATATCTCGTATAGAGCTTAAAGCGCATACCATGGGGCAAGTGTTTGCAGGTTTTATGCTAAACTTTACATTGGTATTGGCAGCGTGTATCTATTTTTAATCAATACAATTCAGAGAACAAACAATTCACCCATTCAATGTAAAAACAAACACATTGAATATAAAACCACTAAAAATGATAACAATAGACCAACTGAAAAATGTGTTGGAGCGCGAGGATGCACTGAGGAGGTACCTTTGACGTCGATGCCAAATTAATTCAAATTGAAGAAGAGGATTTAAGAACCCAAGTTCCGGGCTTTTGGGACGATGCTAAAGCCGCCGAAGCGCAAATGCGCAAAGTAAAAGAACTCAAAAACTGGGTAAATGGCTATAACACTGTGAAAAGTGCTACAGACGAATTACAACTTTCGTACGATTTTTACAAAGAAGAGGCAATTACCGAAGAGGAAGTGGATGAAGCCTACCGACATGCGCTAGAACTTGTTGAGACTTTGGAAATGAAAAACATGCTCTCGCACGAGGAAGATAAACTGGGTGCTGTAATTAAAATTGTAGGTGGTGCGGGCGGCACCGAGGCACAAGATTGGTGTCAGATGCTATTCAGGATGTACCAACGTTGGTGCGAACGACAAGGTTACAAATGCGAAATTACCAACATGCAAGAAGGTGAAGAAGCTGGCATTAAAACCGTTACCATGCAAATTGAGGGCGAAATGGCGTATGGCTATTTGAAAAGCGAAAATGGCGTACATCGCCTTGTGCGCGTTTCTCCATTTAATGCACAGGGTAAACGCATGACTTCATTTTCATCGGTGTATGTGGTGCCATTGGTAGACGATACCATTGAGATTGAGATCAATCCCGGCATGTTAACTTGGGATACATTTCGGTCATCGGGTGCTGGAGGTCAAAATGTGAACAAAGTAGAAACAGGTGTTCGACTACACTATAAGTTCATCAACCCTGTTACTAACCTGCCCGATGAAATTGTAATTGAAAATACCGAAAGTCGTTCGCAATTTGGGAACAAAGACAACGCTATACGATTGTGTAAATCACAGTTATACGAGCTAGAACTCGAAAAGCGACGAGCAGCATCGGCAGTAGTAGAAGCTGGTAAAAAGAAAATTGAATGGGGTTCTCAAATTCGTAGCTACGTTTTTGACGACCGTCGTGTGAAGGATCATCGCACAAATTACCAAACCTCCAACGTACAAGCCGTTATGGATGGTGATATAGATGCTTTTATCAAGGCATATTTAATGGAATTTCCAGATTGAAAATAAAATGAAATTTGAGGTGTATTTATTCTATATTATTAGAAATGAATGCACCTCATTTTTTAAAACAAAACAAACACTCATGAAGCATTTTCTGATAATTTTTGTATTGACTTGTAATCTCACATTTGCAATCTCCGCCAATTTCTCCACAATTGACAACCAATCCAAAACAATTCCCAGCACCCTCAAAACAGTGCCTGAAATTGCTAGCCATTTAACTCGCAATTTAAACAATCCTACCGACAAAGCGCGAGCAATTTATGTATGGATAGCACATAATATTCGGTACGATTTATCACAGGTAAATTCCCCTAAGCAATATCTGAATGCTTCGGAGCTGGTGACAGATGTGCTGACAAAAAGAAAGGGAGTATGTCAAAATTATGCCGAGTTATTTCACGCTTGTTGTCAGTCGGTGGGAGTAAAATCTTTTGTAGTGGTGGGTTACACCGGAGATTCCTTGGGAGTTATTAGCCCTATAGGTCATGCTTGGAATGCAATAGAAATTGATAATTCGTACTACAACATTGATGTAACTTGGGCAGCAGGCTATGTGCAAAATGGCGCTTATGTTCACCGATTTAGAGATTTATATTTTATGAAAACATCTACAGAATTTGTGCCCACTCACATGCCCTTCGATCCCATTTGGCAATTCTCAAACAGTCCAATCACTCATAACACATTCCTGAAAGGTATTTTCACAAGCAACAGCCCAAATTCCAGATTTAACTACAAAGACTCTATCAATTCCTTAAGTAATCAAAGTGTAATAGAAAGAAAACACCGAGAAAATTTGCGAATGATCAATTCGGGACTAACAAATAAGTTATTGAAAGACAGGGTCACGTCCAACAACCAATACATTGATAACGAGGTGCTCAACAGTGAGAAAACAAAATTCAACAAAGCATCTTCCGAATTTTCAATAGGAGTAAATGAATACAACACGTTTGTATCAAAGCTCAATGAAGCAAAGGGGGATTATACCAAATTACAAAGTGTAAAAGCGCTACTTACATCGGCACTGAACCACATAAATAATGCGTTACAAATTGTGCAAGATATAAAATCCAGTGATGCCAACCTAACTAAAAATATCAATGATATGAAAGCCTATGCTGTAAATAGCACCAAATCTATTCAAGAACAGCTATCAAAATTTCGAGATTAATTCATAAAAATGAAAAAAATGTACTTCGGTCAATCGTCAAAAATGTAAAATTCGTCATTGTATTGACGAATTTTACATTAAATTCGTCAATACAATGACGAATTTTACATTAAATTCAAAATATTTCACTACATTTGTAGCATAATCCTTTTATTATGAACAGAATAGTCCGAATTTTACAAGAATCGATAGAGAAACGCATGGAACCAGGTAAGGTTATGTTGCTTTTCGGCGCTAGACGAGTAGGCAAAACCGTACTAATTAAATCCATTGCCGATAAATTTTCGGGCAAAAAATTAATACTTAATGGCGAGGATACAAGTACCCATTTGTTGCTTGAAGAACGAACTGCTGCCAATTACAAATTTATACTTGCTGGTGTAGAATTATTGATAATTGACGAGGCTCAAAATCTACCAGACATTGGCTTGAAATTAAAATTTATTGTAGATGAAATACCAACCATACACGTCATAGCCAGTGGATCATCCTCGTTTGATCTACTTCATCTTACCGGCGAGCCATTGGTAGGACGCAGTAAGACATTTTACCTTTTTCCCTTTAGTATGGAAGAAATTTTGCAAGCGGAAAGTGGAGCCGAAATAATTCAAAATTTGGATACAAAATTGATTTATGGAAATTATCCACAGCTACTAAATTTAAATAATGCGGACAAAGAAGAGTATCTGCTCGAAATAGTAAATTCATATTTATTAAAAGATATCTTGGCCATCGATGGTTTACGAAACAGCGGTAAAATGCGGGATTTATTGCGATTAATCGCCTTCCAAACAGGTAATTTAGTATCTTACGATGAATTGGGCAAACAACTAGGACTCAGCAAAAACACAGTAGAAAAATACCTCGATTTATTATCAAAAGTATTTGTAATATACTCACTGAGTGGCTATTCTGGAAATTTGAGAAAAGAGATTTCAAAATCCGTAAAATGGTATTTTTACGACAACGGAATTAGAAACGCACTGATCAATAATTTTTCACCATTATCAATACGAAACGATGTAGGTCAACTTTGGGAATCATTTATAATTTCGGAAAGGATGAAAAAGAAACATTTTCACATGTTGAATATCCAACATTATTTTTGGCGAACTTATGATCAACAAGAAATTGATTTAATAGAAATTCAAAACCAACAGTTATCGGCATTTGAGTGCAAATGGACTGAAAAATCTTCGAAAACGCCCACTGCATTTGTCAAAGCCTATCCTACAGCTATTTATAACGAAGTACATAAATCCAATTTCTATCATTTCATTTTGTAAAAAACACATATTTTATCAATGCAAATAAGGAAGTTGTTTTGACACGCTTGCGTAATTGAATTGAAAGAAATAAGTATTACTTTTGTACAAAATATTAAAAACTCAGTTGTTCAACCCCAAAAAACTGAATACCTAAACAAAGTCAAATTTTCACAAACATCTCTCTATTCCCCCAATACATTAGCGCCCTCTACTAATTAGGGAGTTGCTTAGGCGTGGCTGAGAGCTAAATTATAAATAAATGAAGTCAATAAGCGAACAAAAAATTGCCATTTGTAATGACCATGCTGGTTATGAACTAAAAACAAAAGTTGTAGAGTATTTGAAGTCACTGAATGTAAGTTCGGTAAAAGATTTTGGGTGTTACTCATCGGATAGTTGCGATTATCCAGATTTTGCACACCCCATGGCAAATGCGGTAGAAAATGGAGAATTTGATTTTGGAATATCTATTTGCGGAAGTGGTAATGGCATTAGCATGGCGGTAAATAAGCACAAAGGCATTAGAGCTGGACTTTGCTGGAACAAAGAAATTGTGGCCCTAACACGCCAGCACAACAATGCCAACGTGCTCTCGCTTCCGGCCCGATTCGTTACTGTACCCGAAGCATTAGAAATGATTGATATATTTTTCTCTACCGATTTTGAAGGAGGCAGACACCAAGTAAGAGTGGATAAAATATAAAAACAAAAAAAAACATTTCCTGATAAATTGCATCAAATAAAAACCCATGAAAAGAACAGAAATTTCCACTTACGGTGAGTTTGGATTAATTAAACATTTAACCAATAAGTTTAAAAATGAGAATGAATCCACCATACTTGGAGTGGGTGATGATGCGGCTGTACTCAACTACGGAAACAAAAAAACGCTTGTAACTACAGATTTATTACTGGAGGGAATACATTTCGACCTTGTTTATGTACCGCTCAAGCATTTAGGATACAAGGCAGCCATTGTCAATTTCTCGGACATTTATGCCATGAATGGCACACCCAAACAAATAACAGTCTCTTTGGGGGTTTCCAAACGTTTTTCGGTAGAAGATTTAGAGCAACTCTACGATGGCATAAAAATGGCGTGTACTAAATACGGCGTAGATTTGGTAGGAGGTGACACATCAGCATCATTAACTGGGCTCACAATAAGCATTACCTGCATTGGCGAAGGGGAAACGGAGAAAATTGTTTACCGCAACGGCGCCAAAGAAAATGACTTAATTTGCGTCACCGGTGACCTTGGATCGGCATATATGGGATTGCAACTGCTGGAACGTGAAAAGATGGTGTTTTCGGGCAATGAAGAGGTTCAGCCTGACTTTGAAAACAAAGATTACATCTTGATGCGACAATTAAAACCTGAAGCCAGAAAAGATATAATTGAAGGGCTGCGCACAAAAAATATTTTACCTACATCAATGATGGATATTTCGGACGGATTATCATCAGAGTTGATTCATATTTGTACCCAAAGCAATGTAGGTTGTAGAATTTTTGAAGACAAAATACCTATCAATTACCAAGCTGTAGTAATGGCTGAGGAGTTAAACATGAACATTGTAACCGCAGCCCTCAATGGAGGTGAAGATTACGAACTGCTGTTCACTGTGGCTTTGGAGGATTATGACAAGATAATTGGTTTAGATGGAGTGGCCATTCTAGGACATATTACCAAAGCGGAACATGGGCTACAACTGGTGGGGCGCGAAGGCGAAGAAATTCAACTCAGAGCACAGGGTTGGAATTCGTTGGAAGATTAACCCAAACAGTTGTATTGTTACAATAAAACAATGGCAAGAATGATTATTCGTTCTTGCCATTGTTAGTTTCATAAAATCCGAGTTTCAGCTCTCCAATATTTATGATTGATTATAAGAGCTTTACATTTAAAAATCGCAAACAGAAAATCAACTCTTTCAGGTGATCGCTAGTAGTTTCTGAAAATCAGGGATTCAAATAAGTTCTGAAAATTCAGAGTTTTGAAATAATCTTGATGTTTCTAAAAAAGCTGATTTGCGAAAATTTGCGGCATCTGCGATTTTTGCGTTCGAAAAAATAATGCGTTCTAGTTTACCAAATTCATAGTTCTCGGATACTATTCATTGTCCCCATTTGAGTCCGAATCTTCATGAGTTATAATTTGATGTTGCGCACCTAAATGAAACCTACTCACTTTTTTATTGATTATCAGCGTAGATGGTATAAACTCAAGCTCTTTCTTTTCGGACAAAGCGAGCTTATTCCACGTGCCATAGCTGATGAGCATAAAACTGAATTTGGAAAGCGAAACAGAGTTGAACCGCGAGAATTTTGCCACTCTCACATTGGATGGAAATTGAGATTTCAAATCATGAATTGCGCTCCTAATGGTTTTGCTAGATGATGCCAACTTACTAATATCCACAATTTCGATATGAATTTCGGCATTATTGCGGAGTAACCTACGGGCATAACGCAGCAAAAACGCATCTGTCTCATCCTCAAGCAACACTACTGTTGAAGTGATTTTTTTGAATCCCCTATTTACAAACACACCCACGCTACAATTACTATTTTCAATAAAATAGCGGGTTTTATCTTTAAGGAGAGTGCCTGGATACAAAAAAGCTTGTTTCTGCCACGCAGTATTAATCAACTTATTGAGCCATCTGATACTTTCAAAAAGCTTACTCTCTTTGATAAACGGAATGCCCGACAATGACACACCTGCACCCACAAGCAAGAAGTCATAATTGTTATAATTATTGGTCTTAATAATCTCCAGCTCCACATTATCAGTCACCTTGTATTCAGTTTCGATAGGCGTATTAATCAGTTGCGCCTCCTCCCTAACGTGCTTAAAACTATCCGTTGCAAATTGCTCACCGTAAATAGGATTGGTGTCAGCTCCAGGAGTTAAATGCAAAACAGTAACTGCCAAACTATTTTTTGTTCCATCCAATACAGCTTTAGCAATATTGAGTAGATTCTTGCCATTTTCGGGGTTTCCCACAGCAATCAAAGCTTTAAAAATGCCTTGGGCTTGCTGTCTGTTATAATCATCTTCAACATTTAAAGATGGAAAAATATAATTGATCAACGACAAAAGTGGCGAAGTCATAAATGTGGTTACAAGCGCCATTATCACAAGCATTACAAATATTGGAGGAGGTAAAATCCCCATTTCGTAACCAATATTCAACACAATGAGTTCCATCAGTCCACGCGTGTTCATCAATGCCCCTATGGACAAACTATCCTTCCACGTTTCGCCAAGAATTTTGGCAGAAAATGCACCACCACAAAATTTACCAATTACCGCCACACTAATAAATGCAATACAAATAAACCACAAATGAGGTGTGTTTAAAAGTCCTATCTCTGTTCGCAAGCCAGTAAAAACAAAAAACAACGGCAGCAGCAGTGTGACCGACAAATCTTCGATTTTATCTATCAGCAATTTTCTGAAATGAGGAATTTGGGGCATAATAACGCCAGCAATAAATGCTCCAAAAAGTGCATGAATACCAATGGCTTGAGTGGCGAATGACGACAGAATAAGTATGAGCAATAAGAATGCTATAACACTTTTGTTTATAACCTCATTGTTTTGGTAGATCTCCCCAATTCTTTTTAAGAATGGACGAAAAACAAAAAACATAACACAAACATACAAAACGGAAAATAAAATAGTATAAAGCGAACTTACAAAACTACCTGTTTTGGCAATGGCGATCACACCCGCCAACAAACACCAGGCAGTAACATCATCTATGGCAGCACTGGCAATTGCCAAAGCACCTAAATGAGTACGTGTCAATCCTTTTTCCTGAATAATGCGTGCCAATACAGGAAAAGCTGTAATACTCATGGAAATACCAATAAACAATGCAAAGGAAACAAATTCTGTATAGGTGGACGCAAATTCAATATACACAAAATAAGCCAATAACATTCCCAATGCAAAAGGCAAAAAAATACTGGCGTGACTAATAACATATATTTTGCCCATTTTGGCTTTCAATTCACCCATATTGAGCTCTAAACCAATGGTAAACATAAATAGTACCAAGCCAATTTGGCTTAAAATATTAAGATTTCCTAAAGATTTGGCTGCATAAAGAAAATTAAAAACGTCGGGAGAAAAATGACCTAACAAAGAAGGTCCCAAGGCAATACCAGCAAGAATTTCACCAATAACTGTGGGCTGACCGATTTTTGCAAATATGAATCCGAATACCCGGGATACAAGCAAGATAGAAATTATTTGCAACAACAACATCGCTGAAGGTTCGGCAATATTATGTTGCACAGAATTAATGAACATCTGATAACTTTCCGACGATAGACCATCGGAGGAAACAGCATGTGCTATATGATTTGAGTGGTTAGCACTTGAAAGGTGCTTCCCATTTTGAAATAAAAAATAGGAAAACACACAAAAAAGCACCAACATGGATGTATAAAGAAGCCAAGTGGATAATTTGCGATTTTTCATGAATAAATATTTTAGACCTTCACTCCTAACTCATTCATATTTAAAAATTAATATGAGGATAGAAATTGAAAACAGTAAGAAGAACGAGTGAAAAACTTGATGGAATCAAAATAAACAATAGCAAACATTGACATGCGATGCTTAAAATCCAAAACCAATGTAGAAAGTAAAAAGTTCATGTTTTAAGATAAATACAACCCCCAAATACATTAGCAAAATAAGAAACAAGTGCATTGGTTTGAAATACAAAGTGCATTGGTTTGAAATACAAAGATAATGGTTTTAATCTGTCTATTGGATTGAAAATAAAAAAAACAGCAAAAAACCCAACACTTAACTATTATTTTTGTGTATGTTCTTTTTATTCATTTACTTTGCAATTCATTTAATAATAATAAAAAAAATGGAAATAGGAATTAGTTTTTGGATTGGTTTTTTTGTATTTGTAGTAATTATGCTTTGCATGGATCTTTTTGTTTTCAACAAAAAAGAGTCCACCATGACAATGAAAAGTGCTCTTGTTGGTTGTGCATTTTGGATTGGAATGGCAGTAGTTTTTAATATTGCCATCTATTATTTACTTGGACAAGCCAAAGCATTGGAGTTTCTTACAGGATATTTGATAGAGGAATCACTCAGTGTGGACAATCTATTTGTATTTATTATGATTTTTGGATTTTTTAAAATCCAACCAAAACATCAACACAAAATTTTGTTTTGGGGAATTATTGGTGCAGTGGTAATGAGGGCGATATTTATTTTTGCTGGTGTAGCAATCATCGAAAAATTCGCCTGGATCATGTACATTTTTGGTGCATTTCTAGTGTACACGGGCGTTCACATGCTTTTCGAGAAAGAGGATGAAAAGGAATTTAATCCCGAAAATAATGTAATGATTCGGATTTTCAAAAAGTTCATTCCAATCACTCACGACATGGCGGGAGAAAATTTCTTTGTTAGAAAAAACAAAATACTATACGCAACTCCATTTTTTATTGCGCTTTTGTTTATAGAAATTTCCGACTTAATTTTTGCAATAGACTCTATACCTGCAGTACTTTCTGTATCCAAAGATCCATTCATTGTGTACACTTCCAATATTTTTGCAATACTAGGGCTACGATCATTGTATTTTGCACTACATGGTTTTATGGCGTATTTCCATTACTTAAAATACGCACTGTCAGGAATTCTTACATTTATTGGAACCAAAATGTGCTTAAATGAATTTGCTGTAGAGTTTGGACACGAATCTCTAAAAATATCCAATACTGCTTCATTACTAGTAATTATTTCCTTGTTAACCATTTCCATTGTAATGTCCGTGGTGGTAAAAGGGAAAAACAACGATTTGCAACCAAAAAGCTAAAATCAAATTTTCACCAAGGTACTAAACAACAACATCCGACAATAAAACTATCTGGTTTAGTTGTCGGATGTTGTTGTTTATAAGCAATTTGAAAACAATTCTGGTCTAAAAATAAACTATAAATTGAGAGCTTAAAGCAATCTATTGTTTCTTGGCCGCTTTTTTACGTGCAGATTTCTGACAATCGCCACTTAAACAGGCATCATCGTCCAAACAAGTTGTAACACACAAATCTTTCTTTTTAACTCTTGCCTTTTTTATTGGCTTAGGTATTTCCAATTCTTCTGACACATTAGTATCACTGTTTTCTGTCAATAAAATGGCAACTTCTTTGTCCATTTCCAACTGCTGTGCAACTTGAACAGCTTGGTTAGTTGCCAATTCATTTTTTGTATTCGTTTCATTTGTTTGCAGTTGCTCCATCATGGCATCAATATCCTTAATGTCCAACTTCACACCTTCAAACAATTCTTCGTTACCTTCTAAAACAAATTCATTCACATAGGGCTTAGAAATAATCGATTTACAAACTGCTACAAAAACATCAATTTCGAGCTCAAAAGATGAAATCAATAAGTTCTGCTGAGTTTCTAATTCCTCTATTAAAGTATCGGTTTCTAACTGATTTTTAGCACAAAATTTGGAGAAGTTCGTAATCACCAACTCATAATCATGTATATCCCCTAGTATATCTTGGTATTTTTTAAGCTGATCCAGCTTTTCACTTTCAAGTGCATCCAAAATATATAGTATTTCTACTAAATATCTGAATTTCTTAAATTGCTTTCTAATTTTTTCTATCGCCTTAAGTTCGGGCAAAGCGTGTTGTTGTGTAAGTTTTACCAACTTAGAAATTTTCTTCTCTGCTTTGGCAATTATTTTGGAACTATCAACTTTGGATTTCTTTTTAAGTGCTGGAAATACAATTTCCTTTTCTTTAGAAAACTTAAAAACCTCTAGCTGTAGTTGCTTTTCTGTCTCCTTCAAAAACCCTAGATACTGCAACATTTGAGGCGATTGGTACACATTATCTATTTTCAGAATTTGCACCTGCACGTCCCTAAGTTGTCTGAAAAGTTTAAATGTTTTCTCACCGTTTATTACATCAGACTTGCTAAATTTATATATAGCAAGCATTGGTAAAACATCACGTAAAATCATTCTTTTCTCATGAACCCCATTGTCCGACGATTTTACACCAATAGTTAAATACCGCTGAACAAGCATGTTGTATCTTTCTGTAATTGAATTCATTTTATAGTATTGTTTTAATTTAAAAGTATAAATGAGAAAAAAAGCATCTCTAATTTTAATTAAGAAGGTTTTAGAAAGACTCTATCCACGCCGTTCTCGGTTTTTAACTTCATTTTTATGCCTATTGATTTTAAAACAGATTTTAGGCGCAGTTTATGTTTGATCCGCACAGTAACATTATATATGGAATTTTGGAGCAAATCTGCATCCTTTATCAATTCACTGTATTTATCGTGTACATTTTTTTTATCACTATGATTCTTAATAGCGTTTTTCACAATGTTAATCTCAATTTCGGAAAAAGCGTTTATTTTGCGCAAAATCTCCTCAGCAATTTCTACGCCAAGTTCCCCATGGTTTTTCTGATAGCCACATTTATAAGTGTAAATATCGTGCAACATACCTATGATGGTACACAATTCCACTTCCAGCCCACGTTTAATTGCCAATATGGAGCAATTTTGAGCCACACCATAAAGATGCACAAAACCTTCGTGACGCAAACTGGCATCCTCTTGTGCTATTAAAATAGCGTCTACCTCTATTCTTACTAATTCAAGTTTATTCATGTTTTGTTAATTTCGCCCCTAGAATTTCCTTACCTTAAAACTGCACTAATTAAACAAGTTAGCCAGATAAAAGCAGAAAAAAATAGAACTTGGTTTTTATAATCTGATTCTGCATACAAATTATTTTATCAAAACACTTGTTACTTTAGCTTCACAAATAAATAAACAAAATATTGTATGAATCAATCAAATACTGTTTTAGTAAAAGCACAACAAGGCATATTTACTCAAAAATGATTGATTTGAAAACGTCCAAAGATAGGAACAAAATACCAATTTTCAACTAAATTAACTAAATAATTTCATTCAAATCATTATTTCAATAAAAATAAAATAAACAACTGTGATAACATTTCAATAATGTGAAAATAAATTAGATTATACATATCCGATTTATGAAAGGTCTGCAAAAAAAGGTTACACGCACTATAATGCCAATTAGTATTTTCAACTAAAACAAAACTTCCTTACCAAGATTCAAAATAATATAAAAATAGTTGTATCTTTGAAATTCGCATTTAATCTGTTGTACAAACCAAAACACCGCTCCACAGCCAACAAGAAAATCATGTCTAAATTCATCAAAAAAAAGAAAGAGCACATTGGCCTATCGCCTTATGCAATGGTTTTTAGAGGCAAAAAAAGGACTGATCACATTTTGCTCCGGCTCATTTCATTTGGCAAAGAAGAGGTGGAAGAGTCGGTTTTGACCAACTCGGATCAGATGCTTTCTATTCGAAAATCCACAAAATTGAATTGGTTAAATATTGATGGTTTAGACGATGTTCAGACGATGGAGACGATGGCAAATGTTTTCAATATTGAAACACATGTACTATCGGATGTGATGAATCCCGCCATCAGACCAAAAGTGCAAGAGCTAGAGAATGGTCTATTTGTCACTATTAAAATGCTTAAATTCAATAATAAAGGCATGGAAAATGGCGATAAGGTTTCAATGGAAAATTTAAGCCTATTGCTTACAAACAATTGTTTAATATCCTTTCAGGAGCAAGAGAGCAAAACATTTGAGGCAGTGCGCGAGCGAATAAGGAAGCATAAAAATAAAATCCGCTGTTCTGGCACCGACTATCTCGCATTTGCACTACTAGACGTGGTGGTGGACAACTACATTTACATAATAGGCCTACTTGGCGAGGAAATAGAAGATTTGGAAGAAAAAATGACATTTGATCCCAATAAAGAACTGCTCAAGGAGATAAACTTTTATAAGCACGAACTGAATTATATCCGTAAACACATAAAACCCGCCAAGGAGATGATCCTGAATTTGGCCAAATTAGATTCCGAACTTTTGCAGGATAAAAACAAAATACACTTCAAGGAATTACAGAATAATATTACCGAGGCGGCAGAGCTATCAGACAGTTACCACGAAATTTTATTTGATATGCTCACCATTTTTCACTCGTCTATGAGTACCAAATTGAATGAAATAATGAGGGTGCTCACCATTATTTCGGTAATTTTTATTCCAATTACTTTCATTGTAGGAGTCTATGGTACAAATTTCACATATCTGCCCGAAACAAATTGGCACTATGGATATTTTGCCATGTGGGTAGTAATGATATGCATTTCGGCAGGAATGATTTGGTATTTTAAATTGAAAAAATGGTTTTAAAAACACCGTGTAAAACCAATAAAAAACACGGCATAAATTGTTTTAACTTTTTTGAATTCTTCATTGAACAAAAAATTAGAATCTATTGTTTTGATAATAATTTAACATAAAATAAAACACTATTTTTAATATGGAATCAACAGGAAAATTAGCTAATGTAGGCATGATTGGTTTGGCTGTAATGGGAGAAAACCTTGCACTAAACATGGAACGTAATGGATTTACAGTGTCAGTTTGGAATTACGAACCTGGCGTAGTAGATAACTTTGTAGCTGGTAGAGGCAAGGATAAAAAATTCATTGCCACGCACAGTATCGAAGAGTTTGTAAAATCTATTGCACGACCACGAAAAATGATGATGATGATACGTGCCGGCAAACCTGTTGATGCGGTTATTGACCAGCTAATTCCATTTCTTGACGCAGGTGACATTGTTATTGATGGTGGAAATTCTAATTATTTTGATTCCAATAGAAGATATGAATTTTTAAAAGAAAAGGGCGTTCACTTTGTTGGTTCGGGCGTATCGGGCG
>Ga0247844_1006373_pt1 | contig 14157 bp, 6 predicted proteins | sample LaCtaG_FD_192421 | JGI IMG/M metagenome (GOLD analysis project Ga0247844, IMG submission 192421) | Freshwater microbial communities from meromictic Lake La Cruz, Castile-La Mancha, Spain - LaCruzMarch201714.5m_1 | ecosystem: Environmental > Aquatic > Freshwater > Lake | place: Spain: Castile-La... | reverse complement strand
GATTGATTTTGGAGTAAGTCATGTTGCAAAAAAAACCCGCATGCGCCAGCGCAAACGGGTTAGGTAAATCAACTACCTGGTCGAACCGCTGCTAGCCGCAGTTCGACCGGTGCTGGTTACTTATGGGCGGCTACGACGTCCTTGTCTTTACCAACACCATGGCAGCTTGCGCATACCGCTGCACTGGCGTCAGAGCTGTTAGTAGCGACCGTTGCCGCAAAAACGCTTCTGGCTTGCTGCACCACTGCGCTCTTGTACAAGCCATAGTGACTCTTGGCCTTGGAGGAGGTATGGCAACTGACACAAGCTGCAACGTACGGAGAATTCACCGTGTCCGTTGCATTGGCCGTGCTCAACGCGGCCTTGGCCAGCGCTGGTGTTGCATTGCCAGCACTGATTGCCGTGGAGTACGCCGCGTCAATCGACTCATAGGTCGATGCCAGAGCATTGGCTGGCACACCGCTGTAAGTTCCAGCCGCGTGGCATGTTTCACAGTTGTTCAGCTTGCCCGGGAAATCCATGCGCCTGAAGTCAAGCAAGTTAATGGCTGATGGTGTGCGATCCCGTGCAATCTGAATCGGTGACGCTGTTTCGCGACCAGCGTGGATACCATGGATCATGTCCTTAAGGTTGTTGGTCACAACGGGCATCTTCAGTGCAGCATTGGTGGCGCTCTTGTCTAAACCCCAGCCGGACAGAATACTGTTGTCGGACACCGTGTATGGATAAGCCTTGAGTGCCGCATCAGAAATACCACGACCACTGGTGGCCAAGCCTGGAGTGTGGCACATGACACAAACCTGGGGTTGTGAAACGCGATTTCCGCCGTGACCCTCAAACCACTCGTGGCAATTGGCACACTTCTTGTCATCAACCACCGTGCGCCGAATAGCGTCCCCAGTCACTGCCTTGACCACCGAGATGGAATGGCGCGCTGCTGCAGGTGAAACCTGGGTGAAATAGCCTTGCAGGGCCACCGCACGCATCGTCGCGCCGACAGGGAACTTCTTGGTACCGGTCGCGTCACCCTTGACGGTGGCAGTGTAATACCCACCTGCATCCGCTGTTGCCGACAAAGAGCCTACTGTAGTGGCCTTGCTCGTGCTCAACAAATCAGCCAGCGAGACACTGATCGCTTGCGCCTGCTTGACACCGATGTTGTTGTAATCAGCCGGGGAGGCAATACCATCTTGTGCTTGTGCATAGGCCAACAAGAAGCTTGGTGAACCGGTAAATCCAGCCAGTGGAGCTGTCACAGTAGCAGCAGCAGGAACGTAGGTCACCGGCTTGCCGTCAGCACTGATCTTGAATACCACCGTCAGATCATTGGTCGCCGCGTTAACAGCCGCTGAATTGATCTCATAAGTAAACGTCACCAAACCGGGCTTGATGGTCGGGTTGTGCGGAGTAATATTTTCAGTCTGATGGTAGACCTTGATGTCCGCTGGCGTGTGGCAAATCGTACAGGCCTGGTTGCTTAAAGCCTGACCTGGCGCGTGTCCCGTCTTGGCAAGCACGGGGTTGGAACTGGCAGGTGCCGTGTTGAACGCCAAACCGTCTGCAATAGTGGAACCCTGGCCTGTTTTCCAATCGATGCCGTCATGGCACGCACCGCAAGCGAGTTGGCTAGGCTTGGTATTCCAGTTTTCAGCCTGCGCAGCCTTGGTGCTGTCGTGGCACTTGGCACACATACGCTGGCCGTTGCCCAGTATTGAAAAGCCCTTCTTATCCAACACCACGTTGGCCAAGTTGTAGTTTTCCTTGACCAAGTCGCCACCGCTGTGAATCTTGTGAATCATCACGGGGAAATTACCCAGCACTTCGCCGTCAGCAACCGACATGCGTGGTGCATAACTATAAGACTTGATACCGGTTGTTGCATTCGTGGTCACCGTTTCAGTCAAAGCCGGGAACTTGCCGTTGGTCGAAGCCACATTGAGGCTGCCAAACTTCAGTTGTTCGGTATGACAAACGACGCAATACTGCGTTTCGTTGCGCGAGCCATGCACGGTGAGCTTTTCGTGGCACTCGTTGCAAACTATCTTGGAAACGACTTCGCGCTGGAAGTCGGTCGCCGCCACCGGTTTACCGGTTGCCGGGATAAAGTCATAGATCACATTGATCGGGTTGGCCATGGGAACAGCCGCTGTTACTTGTACTGCATCTGCGGTGTTGGTGCCCGTACCTCTCGCATTTCCCGAAATCTGAATTGAAAGACGGTGGGTCAGCGTTGGTTGAAAGCTCAGATCGCCTAAATCTGTGGCGACCTTGGGCGCCGTCAGTGCTGCCGAGTTGACAAAAGCCTGCATGGTAGTCACGTCACGCGCAAAGGTATACGTATAAGTGCCATTGCCATTGTCGACGAGTTTGCCTTCCTTATCAGTGGTCGGGGTGCGGGGTGCAGCTGCCGCCTTGACCGTGCCATCAGCGTTGTAAGTGGCTAAAGAACTCACAATGTAGTTGACCCACTTGCTTTCACTGCCGTTCTGCCCTGGAACCAGTTTGGCCAAGGAAAACGCATAATTCGTCAGACTGGTGACGTTGGTCGATGCGGGCTTGCTGGTGAAATTGAACCCAACAACCGGGTTATCTGCGGCCGTGCCGTCAGAGACAGCGAAAGTTACAACCGGCGGGCTATTGATCGCAACACCACCCACGGTTACTTTCGGAGTGAGCGCGGCAAACTGCTCAGCAGTCAAACTTGCCACATTAACTGGTGATTTTCCGGTTGGTGCTGCTACCGTTGGTACGTTGGACGCAGGTGGCGTCGTTGCCACATCAGCGCTACCACCGCCGCCGCACCCGACCAGGGTTGCTGCCAGTAGGCCGGCCACAGCCGACCCCATCCAAAGCGACGAAGCGCTTCTTCTACCTACAAGGTCAATCTTTTTCACCGTAGTCTCCGATCCAAAAATAATCAAACTCTACTAACTGTTCGGCGCCAGTCTAGGCGCCGGCCTCACTTGCTCAGTTGACTCAGGTCAACATCCGAACACATAGCCCGCATACTTTCCAGAGCGACATTCAACATAACGGACCTTTCTATTGCCACCGATACGAATAAGTGACACCCAGGTAAGCCACGTTCTGATTGGGCTTTTGAATGACCGTCGTACCATCGGAGTACCCATACGGCACGCCATTGTTGATCCATGCCCAATCGTCAAAGTTGGTTCTTTGAAGGACGAGATCCACACCAATGGATGATTTGGGGTCCAAAACGTATTTACCGAAAAGCTTCAATATGGTCTGGCGGTAGGTGATGTCTGGCAACCCTCCCGACGCTGCTAACAGCGTGACAGCATCAGCACCCGCAAAAACGTCAAGCGTCTGGGCATAGACGTTTACGTCTTCAAAAAAGCTCAAATTGGCACCCATTTCAAGCTTGCTCATTGGTTTGCCGGTGATGCCAAGGCCAGCGCCGAGACTCTTGTTGGAAAACGCCATGGCGTAGCCCGCCGGGCGCAGTTGATTCAGCGTCTGCGAGCCCTTGGACGCATAGCCATTGAGTGCCCAGGAAGCGCTCAATGCATAGCCAAGATCCACACTGAACTGGTCCATACCAGTATCTCTCAAACCATATAGGGTAGGCGTTGTGAATGAGTCAGAGCCCTTTTCCGCACTGACCTGAAAAGAGAGCTTTGCGGAAGGTTGCCAATCTGCGAATAGCTTTGCTTTGTCGCGCTGACGGTCAGCAAGCGTGGGCATGAAGACCGACGTAGGCAAAAATCCGTTGGCCGCATCTGTCGGATTGCTGACCTCAATCACACCTTTGCCCGCGTTGGGCATTAGCCAATTGGATCCGTCACGTCGACTGCGTGACACGCCAATAGATCCACTGAAAGTCTCCGACATTCGGCGTCGCAACTCCGCACTAACGCTGGACTCGCGGGTGTTTTGGCGAAAGGCACTCACACCGAACACCTGACTGGAAGGGGTAAAAGAACCACGGTCAATGGTTTCGACGTCTGCGCCAACGGTCCCTCGATAATCACTCGAAAACTGCCAATTTGCCTGCAGTTTCCCACGGATTTTTCGGTTCGGAAGATTGCGGTTCGTCCAAGTCAACGCAGAAGAGCCCGATCCCGCAAGGTTGTACACGGCAATGGGTGTTCGGTCATCACGATCGTCGTAACGCCAGTCCGCTACCAGAGACAACTTGCGAATGGGGCGTGCGGTAAGCCCAAGACGGGCGGTCGTGGTGTGGACCTCTGCGCCAAGGCTGGTGACGCCTGCGGGAACGCCCACGAAACCAAGTCCTTCGAAACTGTCGCGCTGGGTTGCACGCGCGTAACCCAGTCTGAATGTGGCGCGGGTGGAATCCGAAAAACTATAGAGCCCACTCACATCGAATTGATGTGCCTGGTTGTCTGGTGCCAAGGCGATGCGCTGGCTCAAAACACCTTGCAACCCGTTACTGAGCGGCAGCAACCCACCGACAGAATTGTTCAGGCTACCCGGTATCGAGGGAGCTAAAGTTGCATTTTCATTGGCGTAAAAAGATCCGTAATAGCCAAGGTTGACGAGCAACTTATCCACCACATAGCTTAAGCGCGCCTCAATCTGATTGTGCGTAGCATTGATCGGTTCAGGAAGCAATAAAACGGCCGACCCGCTATAGATACCCGTGGATGGGCCGCACCCCGGTGCCACCGCACTCGGGCAAGACATGCCGATGCCGAACAACCTGGCGCCTTCCTTCTTCTCGGTCTTCAAGCCGACTTCCATTTGCAGCGTCGGCGAGACCCACTTGATCAAGCCAACCGACATACCAGAGCGTTTGGTTTGCAGATCGAAATCAGAGCCTGTGCCAACTGGAACGCGGACCACCTGAGGCGATGTCGATCCTAGCCCGACCATGCCGGAATTGATGGTGTTTGGGTCATAGCGAACCAGCTCACTGTAGTCTGCACTGAACTTCCAGCTCCCAGGATCCCGCCAGGTCAAATTCAATTCACGGTTGTCACCCAACAAGTCGGCACCTTTGAAATCAATCCAGTCCAACTGTTCATCGTCACGCAAGATATATTCAAAGCCGAGCAGTCCAGTCGCACCGGACCGGTTGCGCAAGCCCTTGTACTGGTATGGCAGGGCCCGATCGACCGACGTCCCACCAACGAAACCCACGCCGGCGTTGACCGTCGTTTCCTCGAACCGTTCCTGCGCATACACGGTGCCAAGTGCACTGCAAATTGCCAAAGCCAGGACTGTACGGCGAACACGAAGTTTTGAATTCAATTTGGTCATCGTTGCTCTCCCTGCGTCAACGCAACATCAGTTGCGGTGTCGGATTGGTGGCCGACGGATTGTTGGAGCCATGAACTTGCGTATGGCAATTCATGCAGCTGCGACCTTGCCACATATTCACGACGTTCTTGCCGTTGGCATTTGCGGTGATCAGTGCCGAAATTTGACCTGGGGCTGCGGCGCCAAATACGCCATTCTGCCCACCCAGCGCCCCCACTGCACCGGCTACGTGCGGGGTATGGCATTGTTGACACAACATAGGCGGCCGGACCTTCAACATGCCAGCAATCGTGCTGCCATGCGCCGTGTGACAATTCATGCAGTCATCGGAAACCGGCTCATGCTGGCGCACGAACGGGCCGCGCTTCTCAGCGTGGCAGGTATAGCAAGTGGCATTGATACTGTCACGTTTGACAAGCTTGGGCCCAGCAGACCCGTGAACATTGTGGCAATCGGAGCAGCCCATTTTCCCCTCGGCAACAGGATGGTGGGAAGGTCGATTGTTTTGGTCGCGTACGACTTTATGGCAGCTGTAGCAGACTTCGGTTTGCCTGACCTTGTTGAGCACTTTGTCACGGTTGGTGTGCACCTGGTGGCAGCTGTCACACGCAACATCTGCGTTATGGTGTTGGCTCCCAACCCACATTGCACGCTTTGCATCCTTGTCGTGACATGTTTCGCAAACCCGACTGCGTTGGGCCGCCGGTGTTCCAGTCACTTTGCCAAATTTGTTTTGAAAAGTCATGTCTGACGGGGGGCGTTTTGCATCCCCCTCGGGTTGATCCAAGTGCTTTGTGCTGGCACCATGGCAATCAATACAGGTTGGTGCCTTCGAATCGGCAAGATCACCCATGGGTCGACTGACCAAAGCTGCTTGCGCAGCTGCCATGGGTGGCTTCTTCGCCCGCTCCGCATGCACGCTCTTGCTCATGTCAGACAAGTCTTCTTCATCGTGGCAGCTGACACATTCGGCCGACGCATCCTTGGGCGTGGCGGCCCAAGCCTGTCCAATCAGCCCAAACAAGCAAATCCCAAGCACCGCGATTGCGTTCTTCAATTGCATCTCACCCCCCCTTTTTCTCGGCCATGACGCTGACCTCACTTCTGACCATGGACAATGTCCACGCCCTGGAAGCCTTTGCTGGCGTGGCAGTCATCGCAAGTTTCACGCGGAGCAGCCATGACGTTTGCCTGAGTAAGATTGCCAAATGAAGAGCCACCGAACGTGGTCACGTGCCCAATGGACTTGCTCGAATCATGGCATCCCGTGCAGCTCGCTGCCTTGGGCGATACCACCAGCCACTTGGATGGGCTCGCTTCCAGTACGGCTGCCGTTGAGCCGGTTGCTGGAGTAAGGGTGGGCTTCATGACCACTGTGCCCAAGGTTCCCAGATCCTGCTTGTAAGAGTTATTGACATGGCAAGCATTGCAGTTGACGCCCACGCCAGGCCAAGCCACTTCGGCAGCATAGTTCTCCACTCCGGCAGTCACGCCCAGTGCTGGGGTGGGAGGATTAGTCACTACCAAGGGCGTGCCATCCTTGGCGAAAGGAACATTACCCACTTTGTTGCCATGGGTAAATGGACTGGTGCGTTTTGAATTGCCATGGATTCCGTGGATCATGGTTTTGAACTGGTACGACTCGTACAAATTCAGACCGCTGGTCATCATATTGTTGCTGGAAGCCCGGTTTGCATCATGGCAAACCACGCAAGACTCAACCGTGTTTCGCGCACCACCGTGGAAGGCTTCGGCCAAGGTGTTCGATCCAGAACTCGTGCCCAATGCACCGTGGCAAACGTTGCACTTCTCATTGGAAACAATCGTGCGACGTGGATTGAGTGCGCCTGAAAGTGCAAACTCCTTGAAGGTGTTTTGAACGATGACGTTCGACAAAGTTGCCGGAACGACTGCTAGACGGGTCTTGACATCGATCTTGGGCTCCTTGATCTGGCCGATACTAACTACGCGCGCCGTGCCGGCCGCAACCGAGTTTGCGGTATCGGCAGGCAAAACAATATCAACCGAGTAGTGGCTTGAGCCGTCGTTAGCACCTTTGTAGGCATAGACATTGGCGCCACTGCCGCCGTTGTTGTAGCTGGAGTACTCGGTCACCACAGTGGACTGTCCCACCATGGTTGGATAAGTCACGTAGAAGCGCAGGTTGCCAAACTTGGTCGTGTTGGCGCAAGTTACGGTCGTAGTTACCGTGCAATCTGAGGTCACCAGGTTGTAGGCAGCGTTGCCTTTGGTGGGGTCTGACAGGAAGTACTTGACCGTCACTTTGCGGGATGCTGCATCGTACGTGGTGCTCTCGATGTTCATCTTGTACTTGGCTGCGTTTTCCTCGTTCTGATTCCAGTGGACGCGCTCGGGGGACACTTCGGAAGTAACGTTATGACAACCGGCGCAGAACTGATTGGTCAGTGCAGAGGCCGGTGCTGCGGCGCCAATGAGATTGGCCGCATAGGTTTTGTGGGTGAGTTCCCATGCGGAGCCAATACTGCTGGCGTGGCAGGTCAGGCACGCTTCCTTGGTCGGCTTGTTCTTCCAGTTGTCGCCTTGGGGAGTGGCAGGATTTGCAGCACTGTGGCATTTGGTGCAGTTACGCAGGTCTTGCGGAAACCCGACTTCAGCATAGCTGTGCTTGCTGTTTTGGTACCCCCAGATTGTGTAATCTTCGCCGCCCTTGTTCAGCAGTTTGCCCGCGTGGATCTTGTGGGTCATGGTTGCCATATCCAGGCTATTGCCACTGTTGGCATCCGTCGTTCCGGGGTTGTGGCACATGACGCAATACTGGGTATCGACTCGCCCGCCGCCATGCAGTGCCAGCTTTTCGTGGCAACCATTGCAGGTTGCAACATCGGTCATCTTGCGCGTCTTGTTGGCGTCGGTCACAGGAACCGACTTGCCAGCGGCGTCAATCGTGAAGTCAAAATAAGGGTTTACCAGAACCGTTTCACCCGCCCCATTGACATAGCTGAGCTGAATGGCAACCCGGTGCGTCCGGTTGGGTTCGAACACCACACCGTTCGTCTGCGAGGGGTCGGCAATGTTGGTCTTAAATGTGTAGGTGTAGTAACCGTCAGGGTTGTAAACCAATTGCGTTGCCAGCAAGGCGGCATCGGTTTGCTTCCCATCGGTCGTGGCCTGCATGGCAGAAGCCAGCACCGCTTTCCCGTTGGGTCCAACGCCTGCAGTGGCCGTCTCTTTGCGGTAGATGTAGCTTACCCACTTATCCGCGTCGCCAGCGGTGTTTCCAGGGATCAGCTTGGCAATGGCCAGGCTCATGTTGCCTGCGGTCAGACCGGTTTTGACCTTCCCATCTGAAAACACCGTGAAGTTCACTTTAGGCGCACCATTAACCAAAACGGCCGGCACGCCCGCACCAGTTTGGATCACCATGAACGGCGCCGATGTGTTGATTGCCGTGTCGTTGGACGCGACTGAACTGGCTGCAGCAATAGCCCCCTTGACGTCGGTTCCAGCGCCAGCGGCACTGCCCCCGCCCCCCCCGCCGCAACCCGCCACAGCGAGCAGCACTGACAAAGCGGAACCCCATTTAAGCCATGTTTTTTTCACGTTTCTTCTCCGGTCATTTCTCAGTAATTTCTTGGCAATTTTGGATTGCTGCCGCATAAAACGGGAACTCGATCTGCCCCTACAAAATATAGATTTGAATGGATGCAACGGAACTCAGCGGACATATTCAATGTGGACGCGGGATTGGCCCGAATCACCGGCACATTCTGCGCTCACCGTTTTACATGATCAACTTTCTCGCGGCGCAAATTGGCGTCGAAGGTTGCGTATGGGGCACAGCGCTTGAGTGCTTTAGTAGGGCTTTGCTTGCCACATACAGAATGTATGCGTAAGCACTCGAAATGAAATGTAACGATGGAGTCGGCGTGCTGGGGGACGTGCCTTGACTGCAGCGCAGCCGGAAGTTCCGCAGGGTTACGGTGTACCCAACGGTGCATCGGTTCGGGAAATGGTGGCATCCGCGCTGGGGTTCGTGCCGAATTGAACAAATTCAAACCGGCTGCGGATCACGCTGGAACCCGCGCAGCCAGCCATATAGGTAGGCTTGGGTCAAGACGTTTGATATAGATCAATTGTGGCGCAAAAACAGCAGAATGAGGGAAGGGTTGCATCCAAACCATCAACATTCGTGACCCAGACAAGGTTACAAGCACCGTTTGGGCGCGTAGGCTGTGGCCAGTGATGAAACTGATTTCTCCAGTGACTCAGCGCGTGTCAGCCCACTGTAGAGAAACGGGTTCACACTAGCATTCATTATTTTTTTACCAACAGGAGACCCCATGACCCGTGAAGTAGTAGTAGTTAGCGCCGTGCGCACCGCCATTGGCACCTTTGGTGGCAGCCTGAAAGACATTCCTCCAACCGAACTGGCCGCACAGGTCGTGCGCGAGTCCCTGGCACGTGCCAATGTCGAAGGCAAGGACGTCGGTCATGTGGTGTTTGGTCATGTGGTCAACACCGAGCCCAAAGACATGTACCTTTCACGCGTGGCTGCCATTAACGGTGGCTGTGCTGAAGGCACACCGGCCTTCAATGTAAACCGCCTGTGTGGCTCGGGTCTGCAAGCCATCATCTCCGCCAGCCAGAGCATCCTGCTGGGTGACACCGACATCGCCATTGGTGGTGGTGCCGAAAACATGAGCCGCGCACCCTTTGCGTCGCTCAACATGCGCTGGGGCGCACGTATGGGTGACACCAAGATGGTCGACATGATGATTGGGGCGCTGCATGACCCGTTCCACACCATCCACATGGGCGTAACAGCAGAGAACATTGCAGCCAAGTGGGGCATCAGCCGCGAAGACCAGGACTCCTTGGCCGTGCTTAGCCACAACCGCGCCCAGCATGCCACCGAAGCCGGCTACTTCAAGGACCAGATCATGCCGGTCATCCTCAAGAGCAAAAAGGGAGATGTGGCATACGCTGTGGATGAGCATTTCCGCTCCAACTGCACGCTGGCCGACATGACCAAACTCAAGCCAGCCTTCCTGAAGGAAAACGGCACGGTGACTGCAGGCAACGCCTCCGGCATCAACGACGCAGCCGCCGCTGTGGTGTTGATGGAGGCCAGTGCTGCCAAAGCGCGCGGAGCCAAGCCCCTGGGTCGCCTGGTGGCCTATGCACACGCAGGTGTGGACCCCAAGTACATGGGCATTGGCCCGGTTCCGGCAAGTCAGCTCGCACTCAAGCGCGCTGGTTTGACCGTCAACGACATGGATGTTATTGAAGCCAACGAAGCCTTTGCCGCACAGGCTTGTGCGGTGAGCAAGGACTTGGGTCTGGACCCTGCCAAGGTCAACCCGAACGGTTCCGGTATTTCTTTGGGCCACCCGATTGGGGCAACTGGCGCCCTGATCACGGTGAAGGCTTTATACGAACTTCAGCGCATTCAGGGCCGTTATGCCTTGGTGACCATGTGCATTGGCGGTGGCCAAGGCATCGCCGCCATTTTTGAGCGCGTGTGATTTGGCACCTGTAGCTAAAACGCTACATTTATCATAGCGCCTCCCGCCCATTTCACGGGGGCTGGAGGCCTTTTTGTTTGGAATTGCTTTAAGTCAAGACAACCATGAACAAGGCGCCCTACACTGTCGCCAGGTTTTGACTGAAGTCGCTTGAACCGACTCTGGAGACCTCTATGCTTCCCGCCTACATTACCCACGCCGATTGCGCCCGCCACGAAATGGGCCCCCAACATCCCGAATGCCCGGAGCGGCTCGGCGCCATCAATGACCTGCTGCTGGTAAAGGGTCTGCTGGACTACATGCACCCTATTGACGCACCACTGGCCACGACTGAGCAGTTGGCGCACGCGCATTCGTCTTTGTACGTGGCAGAGTTGATGGACGCCTCTCCCACTGAGGGCTACCACCGTGTGGACCCGGACACCGAAATGAACCCGTTTACCGTGCGCGCCGCCCTGCGCGCGGCAGGTGCTGTGGTGCACGCCACTGACCTGGTCATAGCTGGTGACGCTCCCACAGCTTTTTGCTGCGTGCGTCCGCCCGGCCACCATGCCGAGCGCGGCGCCGCCATGGGGTTTTGCTTCTTCAACAACATTGCGGTCGGCATACGCCACGCGCTCACCACACACGGCATTGAAAAGGTCGCGCTGATTGACTTTGATGTGCACCACGGCAATGGCAGTGAAGACATCTTTCGCGGAGATGATCGCGTGCTGATGTGCTCGATCTTCGAACAGGGCATCTACCCGTTCTCGGGCGAAAACGCCACCGGCACCAACATGATCAACGTGGGTTTGCCCTCACGCTCGGGCAGCGAGAAGTTCCGCGAAGCCGTCACCACCCATTGGATGCCGGCGTTGGATGCCTTTGCGCCCGAGTTGATTTACATTTCGGCCGGCTTTGACGGACACCGCGAAGACGACATGGGCAACCTGGGTCTGGTTGAGGCCGACTACGAATGGGTCACCCAACAGCTCATGGCTGTTGCCCGGCGCCACTGCAAGGGGCGCGTCATTTCATGCCTGGAGGGCGGCTATGTGCTCAGCCCTCTGGCCCGCAGCGTTGCTGCACATGTAAAGGTGCTAATTGGCGCCGACTAGAGAGCTCCCATGGACAAGCATTACCTGACCCCCCTCTTCACCCCGGAATCCGTTGTTGTATTTGCCGGGCGACTGGATGAACCCGACACACAGACGTCACAGGCCCAGGCCCTGATTGAAGCCCTGCGCGCCCAGCGGTTCACCGGAACCCTGCAGTTTCTGGACATCCAGACCAGCGGCACTCTGGCCGACCTGGCACAAACCAAGGCCGATCTGGCCATCATTGCCCTGGCGCACAACGATATTGCGCCTGCACTGGAGTTGGCGGGCCGTATGGCGTGCAAAGCTGCGCTGGTGATCTCCAGCGGAATCCCGCCCGAATTGGCAAGCGAACTGAAAAAAATTGCCCGGCGTGAAGGCATCCAGCTGCTGGGACCGAATTCGCTTGGTATTCAACGGCCGCAACTGCAACTCAACGCCTCGGCAGCGGGGCCATTGGCTGGCAAAGGTTCCCTGGCTTTGGTGTCGCAATCTGGGGCGTTGACGTCATCCATGCTGGACTGGGCCCGTAGCAATGGCGTGGGCTTTTCGTCCGTCATATCCCTGGGGCCCCATACCTCGGTCGATATCTCGCAAGCCCTGGATTTTCTGGCGAATGACGGACAGACGCACAGCATCGTGGTCTACATGGAAGGCATTTGCAACGCACGGCGTTTCATGAGTGCCCTGCGCTCTGCCGCCAATGCCAAGCCCGTGGTTGTGCTCAAGGCGGGCCGCAAGGCGGCAGGCAATGCAGCCGCACAAACGCACAGCGGCGCCATCGTGGGCAGCGACGACGTGTTCGATGCCGCCCTGCGCCGTGCGGGTGCCGTGCGCGTGCGCTCGTTTGTGGCCCTGTTCTCCGCCGCAAAGTGCCTGGCATCACGCTACCGACCCGTCGGCAAGCGGCTGGCCATCGTCACCAATGGCGGCGGGCCTGGCGTACTCGCCGCTGATTGGGTAAACGAGATTTCCCTGCAATTGGGCACGCTATCGGTTGAGTCGGTCAACGCACTCAAGCCGTTGCTGCCCCCGTTAGCGTCCATAACGGATCTGATCGATCTGTCAGAGGACGCAGGTCCCGAACACTTCAGAGCTGCCATTGCTGCGGCCGAAAAAGACCGCCAGATTGATGGCATGCTGGCCATCTATTCGCCCAAAGCGGGAGGCGACGCAGCAGCTATCGCAACGGCTCTGTCGGAAGTCAAACGCACCATCGGCAAACCGCTGTTGTCCTGCTGGATGGGCGACGCATCGGTGGGTGCGGCACGCAGCATTCTGAAAGATGCAGCGATCCCAAGCTTCCGTACGCCCGAAGCGGCTGTGGGTGCCTTTGGCAACCTGGCGTCGTTCTACCAGAACCAGTTGCTGCTGCAACAAACTCCACCACCGCTGTCCACCCTGGCCAAGCCCGACATTGAAGGCGCACGCCTGGTGATTGAAAGCGTGTTGGCCGAGCGTCGCAAGGTGCTGACCGAGATGGAGTCCAAAACCCTGCTATCGGCATTCCATATACCGGTCACCTCCACCATGCTGGCCCGCAGCGCCAATGAAGCGATGATGATCGCCACGCAGCTCGGCTTTCCCGTTGCGCTGAAGATCGACTCACCAGACATCAGCCACAAATCCGATGTACAGGGCGTGGCCCTCAACATCGTCAATGCCACCGGCGTGCGCGATGCCTACAACGACATGGTGCAAACCGTGGCGCGGCTGCAGCCCAAGGCGCGCATCAACGGCGTGACTGTGCAAAACATGGCCAGCGCCAAGCGTGGGCGCGAGATCTACGTCGGGCTGGTCACCGACGATCCCTTTGGCCCCGTCATCGCCTTTGGCGCCGGCGGCACCATGATTGAACTGATCAACGACCGGGCGATGGAGTTGCCGCCGTTGAACCAGTTCCTGGCGCACCGCCTGATCGAGCGTGCACGCGTGTCCGAAACACTGGGTGAATGGCGTGGCAATGCCGCCGTCAATATGGATGCGCTGGAGCAGGTGCTGCTGCGCGTGTCGGAAATGGTGTGCGAGTTACCGCAATTGCGCGAAATGGACATCAACCCCTTCATCGTCGACGAGCATGGCGCCGTGGCGGTAGATGCCCGCATCGTTATTGATCATGCATCGCAATCTCAAGCCAATAGTTCTGGCTCCAACAGCTACAGCCATTTGGCCATATTGCCCTACCCTGCGCGTCACTCCCAAGTGTGGCCACTGCCAGGTGGCGGTGAGTATTCCGTGCGCCCCATCCGCCCGGACGATGCACAGATGCTGCAAGACTTGATGCAGCACCTTTCGCCCGAGAGCCGCTACTTCCGGTTTGTGTC
>Ga0247844_1006371_pt1 | contig 14159 bp, 12 predicted proteins | sample LaCtaG_FD_192421 | JGI IMG/M metagenome (GOLD analysis project Ga0247844, IMG submission 192421) | Freshwater microbial communities from meromictic Lake La Cruz, Castile-La Mancha, Spain - LaCruzMarch201714.5m_1 | ecosystem: Environmental > Aquatic > Freshwater > Lake | place: Spain: Castile-La... | reverse complement strand
CGTCACCATCCAAACCCGGCCACTGCTCGACATTATTCGTCAGCAGAATCTTGAAAAAATTGACGGGATGAAAATTGATGTGGAAGGAATGGAAGATCGTGCCCTCAGGCCGTTTTGTTGCGCTTACGTTTGATGATGGCTTTGCCGATAATTATGAAGAGGCATTCCCTCTGGTTCAAAAATGCGGAGCCAAAATGACGATTTTTCTGGCTCCGGAGAATTCCGCAGTCAGAGCCTTATCTGCAAATCAGATTCAAACGATGCAGCAAAGCGGACTCGTCGAGTTCGGTTCCCACACACTCTCCCATAGCAATCTAACCTCACTGGATGACTCAGCAGCGCAACATGAAATCAGGGCCTCCATGGACGCTGCTGCCCGTTTAACCGGCCACGCCTGCCGATGCTTTGCCTACCCGTTCGGGCGTTTCGAAGAAAAACACATGCAAATGGTGCGCGAGTCTAGTATGCGGTCAGCACGAAAAAGCGAATCCGTCCCTGGTCGAAAATTGACCCGCTGGCTGTTCCGCGCATCAGTATAAATGGGAAAATGAACCGTTTTCAGTTCCATCTGGCCGTCAGTCGAGGTAAATATCGGGTATGAGTTTAACCGGAAAAATCAAAGCCTCAGTTTTCATCATCACACGGGACGAGGAAAACAACCTGCGCCGTGCACTGGAAAGCGTTAAAGAGTTCGATGAAATCGTGGTGGTAGACTCCGGCAGCACGGATCGAACTCTGGAGATTGCACGGGAATATACCGCGCAGGTAGTTCAGCACGACTGGCCCGGCTATGCGCGCCAGAAAGAATATGCAAAAGGCCTGTGCCGCAATGAATGGGTACTGAATCTTGATGCCGACGAAGAAATTGATTCCGAGCTGGCATCCTCCATTCATTCCGCCATTGAAAAAAACTCCGCAGATGCGTTGAAGATCGGAATTCTTGAGAACTTTCAGGGCATGCGCGTACATCCGCTGACAAAACATAACGCGAAAGTCCGCTGTTTCAAAAAGTCAAAAGGCCGCTATCTGAACAGCCTCGTCCATGAAGGCGTTACTGTTGAAGGCAGAATTGCTGAAGCAAGAGGGTTTATCAATCACTACGGGGAGGCCTCCGTCGCAATTAAAGTGGCAAAAAACAATCAATACTCCACCCTGCGGGCTGAAGAATATTTTCAAACCGGACGACGCCCCAGCCTGTTGAAACTAATCCTTATAATTCCCTTCGTCTTTGCAAAATCTTTCTTCCTGCGACGCAACTGCCTCAACGGTACACGCGGCTTTATCCAAAGTACGATCAATGCCTTCTATGCCTTCCTCAAAGAAGCAAAGTTATATGAGAAATACACAAAAAATCGCGCGACTGACTGGATATGCTTTATCGAATAAAATAACAGATTAACCCGTAACTTCGATGTATCTATGAATAATCCGCCCGTCAATATCGTCTGTTTTAAATGGGGAACGCGCTACGGCGTTCACTACGTCAACAATCTGTATGCCGGAGTCAAGAAACACCTGCATCGCCCGTTTCGCTTCGTGTGTGTTACAGACAATCCTGCGGGTTTGGAGCAAGGAATCGAGACAGCACCGATTCCTGAAAATCCCGGCATGCCCACCTGGCCGAATGTGTTTCTGAAACTGCTGATCACAGCAGATGGATTTGCCGACCTGAAAGGCCCGACACTCTTTTGCGATATAGACATCGCTGTCATCAATGACATCGATTGCTTTTTCGATTACATGCCGGGAAAAAACATCATCATCCACAACTGGATTGAGGCACGAAAACAAATATTCCGCAAACGTCCGGCCATCGGCAACTCATCCGTATTCCGCTTTGAGGCCGGAAAATCACAGTATATCTGCGATACATTTGTGCGAGAAAAAGAACGAGCCATTGACCGGAGTATTTTCTGCACAGAACAGGCTTTTCTAACCTATGCGATGAAAGAGCGTTATTGGTGGCCTGAAAAATGGGCCCGCAGTTTTAAGCGCCACAGCATGCGACTTTTCCCGCTCAATCTGTTTCTGCAACCCGTCCTGCCGAAAGAAACGCGCATCCTCGTTTTCCACGGAAAACCGGATCCGGATGAAGCGATACAGGGCTACAAAGGTAAGCGCCTGCATCATCACACCTGCCCCGCTCCATGGATCACAGAATACTGGCCGCAAGATAAAAAATAACCGCATGAACAGTACGATACCAATCCGGGTTAAGCTGGCGGCCAGAGGCCGAAGCCTTGACGGCGGCACCAATCTGGCAGCCCAATGTCCCGGGAATCAGCCTCAATGGGGAAACTGCCGGTTTAATGCCACCCCGTTCGGCCGCGACTATGACTGGCTGGTTGTCATAGATGACCTATCGCCCAGACTGAAAGAAGAACTGGTCTGCCCGCGCGCGAACACCATTCTAATCACATCTGAGCCCTCTTCCGTTGCCCGGCACGGCAAGGCTTTCGCCGCACAGTTCGGCTATGTTTTGACCAGTCAGGAGGAATGGGCGCTGCCACACCGGAACGCCATCCGCTCTCAAACCGGCAATCTCTGGTTTTACGGAAAATCCTATGATGAAGTCTGTCAGGAATCTCCGATATCCAAAACCGGGCTGATCTCCACGGTCTGCTCATCCAAACAGCAGGCTCACACGATGCACGCCCGACGCTATGATTTCACGCAACGCCTGAAAGCCGAACTGCCGGCTCTCGAAATTTTCGGACACGGCGTCCGGTTTATTGAGAAAAAAGCCGACGCGCTGGATCCTTACAAATTTCATCTGGCCGTTGAAAACCATATCGCAAAGCACCACTGGACCGAAAAACTAGCGGATGCATTTCTCGGCTATACCGTACCGATCTACCACGGCTGCCCAAACGTTTTTGACTATTTTCCGGAAGAGAGCGTCATCCAGATCGACATCAACGACTTCGAAGGATCCCTCAAAACGATTCGCCGGATACTGACTACCGAAGGGGCATACGAACGCCGCCTTGATGCCGTCAAAGAAGCCCGGCGACTTGTTATCGAAAAATACAACCTTCCGTCCATGCTCAGCCGGATCATTGAAAATTCGGGGTCTCCGCCGACAGACGCGGAAAAAGGAGAAATCTACAACCGGCGCATCATGCGAGTGCGCCATCCCGCCGAATTTGTCCGCTTTGCGGCTTGGCGCAGCCAGAACTTTCTGCAAGGTATTTCAAAACAACTTCCAGAAAAGATCAGAAAGGAAATCTGACGATGTCATTAAGTAGCCGGTTACATTGGTTTATTCAGAGGAAACGCCGGAAATTGAATATCCGAAGCGGTGGGTATAGTCAATACGGTCAGGATATAACCGTCTTTGAGCTCTTGGGAAGCCCATCACGTGGCGTATTTCTCGACATTGGCGCAAACGACGGAAAGTCGCTTTCGAACAGCCTTCTCTTCGAAGAAAAAGGATGGACGGGCGTTTGTGTAGACCCCCACCCGATTGTTTTTGAATCCTTGAAAAAAAACCGGAAGGGCCATCTGGTGAACGCCTGCATTGCGGATAGGGATGGAACCGTAAACTTTTTAGCAGTTGAAGGTCCGGCCAATATGCTCTCAGGAATCAAGGAGTTCTGTGATGCCCACCATATGGAACGGATCGAGAAAGAGATTGCACAAAACGGCGGGACAACCCGAACCGTCGAAATCGAGGCTCTCTCACCTACCACACTGTGCAATCGGTTTGACATCCGGCAGATTGATTTCCTGTCGATTGATACGGAAGGGTGCGAGCTTCAGATTCTGAAATCATTTGATTTCGGAAAAGTTCCCGTCCGGATCATCAGCGTTGAAAACGGATCCCGTTCTTCAGTTGTCTATCGGTATCTGACTTCACGGGAATTTGTTCTGGTAAAATGCGTCGGATGCGATGAAATTTATCGGCATCAATCGGTTCAGCTATGAAAAAAAAAGTACTGCGCATTGCTACTACAGATATAGGCCCGCATACAGAGAAGCTGACATCGGCGATCTTATCGTTTGTTGAAGATCGATTCGAAATAGAGAAAACCTTTGCCTACAACGCCGATTACGTTTTCCACTCCTGCTTGGGCTATGACGTGCTGAAATACTCCGGTATACGCATATTTATTACCGAGGAAAACGTCACGCCGCATTTTGCCATCAGCGACTATGCCATGGCGTTTGATCAACTGACGTTCGGAGACCGCTATCTCTGGCTTCCCCTTATCCGACTTTACCATGAAGCCTATACTGTACTGACCGCTCCACGGCCATCGGTCGACGAAATTTTTCGCAATAAAACAGATTTTTGCGCCTATGTCATGTCGAACACAACTGACAGTGCCGAAGAACGAACCCGTATTTTTGACCTGCTCTCCGCCTACAAACCCGTCAACTCCGGTGGACGCTGGCGCAACAATGTCGGCGGACGGGTCACGGATAAACTGGCCTTCCAATCCAAACACAAATTCGTCATCGCCTTTGAAAACTGCTCCCACCCCGGCTACCTGACCGAAAAATTCGCGGAGGCCGCAGCGGCAAATGCCGTCCCGATCTACTGGGGCGATCCAACCATTGGAAAGCTGTTCAACACAAAAGCCTTTATAAACTGTCACGATTTTCAGACATTAGAAGAGGCTGTCGATCAGGTAATGCGCATTGATCAGGACGACAACCTCTACCGGCAGATGCTAGCTGAGCCGTGGTTTCCGGGCGGAGTCGAGCCGGAATGCCTGCGCGACAAAACCTTCGCGGACTTCCTCTCCAACATTTTCGATCAGGATCCAAAGAGCGCCTTCCGCCGCAACCGCGGCCGCTGGGGATTGAAACAAGAACGCATCCTGTACCGGATGCACAAACACCCGATGTCGCATAGCATTCGGCGTCTTCGCGCACGATGGCTGAAGCTGTACCACAGGATAATCCCCCTGCACGAATATCAAGGTTCGACTAAAAAAAAGGATGATGCAAAAAAATGAATGAGTTTAATACATCAAAAGCAGGACGTTGGCTGTCGAGAATCACCGTTGCACTGATCGCGCTGTCCGTTTTCTTAATCCCGTTCGGAACATCATCACAGATCCCTTGCGGACTGCTGGCCTTTGCCGGTGTTGGAACTCTGGTTTTAACCCGTGGAGCTATCCTTAAAGATGTGAATATGCGGAGATTTACGGCATTGATTTTATGTTATGCCCTGCCGATTGCCTTATCCATTATTGGGGCGGTAAAGACTAAATCGCCGATTAAAGTGCTCAGCATGGCCTTGATCAGTTATTTAAGTGGAATTGCCATTATCTATGTCTGCAGAGACGAACGAACCCGGAAACGGGTAATGACTTGTTTTGCAGCCACGGTGGCGTTTTGGGTCGCCGATGCGCTATTTCAGGCAATTGCTGGATTTGATATTTTCGGGTTTCGCCCGGCAAGGCTCCGGCTTGGGGGCCCCTTTACAACTCAATATATGCTAGGTGCCTATCTGGGGTCTCTTAGCGCCTTACTCATATTTTACGGATTGATAAAAAAATGGCCTTTGCACATCAACCTGTTTGTCTATCTGCTCACAAGCATCATTGTAATGCTATCAAATACGCGTACTGGCTGGGTTATGTATGCCATTGTGTCGGCAGTTTTTCTTTACCATGCCCTTTTCAAGCCGATTAAGCGCCGCATCCCTCTGTTCATTTTTATCTTGCTGGCAGGTGCCGTTACCGCGACAGGGCTGTATAAATTTAATCCCGCTTTTGCACAACGGATTGAACAAACCAAATTCGCGTTTAACGGAAACCTTGACTCTCTGGAAGACGCACTGTCGGGCCGATTAAGAATCTGGATAACCGCAATCAACGTCATAAAGGATAATCCAATAAACGGCATTGGCGCCAGAAACTTTCGACATGTTTATACTGTCTATATGCCGCAACGTGAATATGGCTCATATAAAGACGCCCTGGCTATAAAAGGGACAACACATCCGCATCAGCTTCTACTGGAAGTTACTGCCGAAACGGGAATGATCGGTTTAACGGGTCTGTTCATCATGTACTTTCTGTTCTGGCGAGCATGGAAAAACGGGACGGCACAACAACGCTTTCATACAATCCCAATAGCCGCGCTTATTCTGGCTGCATATTTCCCGCTTAATACGCATTCGGCGCATTACAGTTCGCAATACTCCATGATCCTCTGGCTGATGATCGCCCTCTATCTTGCATTTCTCGGAAACGACTGGACCGATGCACCGAAAAAATCTGTTTAAAGAACTGCTTCCGAATCCCCAGAGACGTATTCAGGAACAATATCCCTCAGGAATTTTTTAATTTGCGAGGCATCGTGAGCCGCTACAAGCGAGTGAAGCATTTCAATCTTATGCCGGATATCTGATTCATCAATGCCGTTCTCCGGACGAAGAACCATAATCTTTTCATGCTGGGTCGGAATAATCCCTTCCCCCTCAGTAATCAGCTCTTCATACAGCTTTTCGCCGGGGCGCATGCCGGTGAATTCGATTTTTATTTCTGTATCCGGCTCTTTCCCGGAGAGGCGAATTAAATCACGCGCCATATCAGCAATTTTTACCGGAGTTCCCATGTGTAAAATAAAAATTTCGCCACCCTTGCCCAGTGCACCGGCCTGCAAGATCAGCCGGGATGCTTCCGGAATAGTCATGAAATAACGGGTTATCTCAGGGTGGGTCACCGTCACCGGCCCCCCTCGCTCAATCTGCCTCCGAAAGGTCGGCACCACCGAACCGGAGGATCCTAGCACATTTCCGAACCGAACCGCCATAAACACCGTGTCACCTTCCTGCGACATCGAATGCATGATCAGCTCTGTCATCCGTTTTGTTGCGCCCATTACATTTGTTGGACGGACAGCCTTATCGGTGGAGACCAGCACAAAACGTTTGGTACCGCTCGCTCGAGCGCATTCCATCACTGTATAACTGCCGATCACATTATTCTCGATTGCCTGCCACGGATTTTGTTCCATCAGTGGCACATGCTTATAGGCGGCGGCATGGAAAACAACCTCCGGCTTGTACTTATCAAAAATGCGGCGCATCAACAGCTCATCCTGCACGCGGACTATAACCGGAATGACTGCGGCGAAGTGCATTTCATTGCACAGCTCCATCTGGATATTAAATAAATTTTCTTCCCCGGCCTCGACCAGCACCAGATGGGCAGGATTAAAGCGGACGATCTGTCTCACCAGCTCGGAGCCGATTGACCCTCCCGCTCCGGTCACCAGCACGGTGTTTCCCTCGATATATCCAGCAATGGCAGGATGTTCCAACTCGACCGGCGGTCGTCCCAGCAGGTCTTCATAATTCACATCTCGCAGTTCTTTAAACGAAACATTCCCATTAACAATACTCCCCGCAGATGGCACTTTTTTAAAAGGAATGCCGGTTGCCTCACAGGCATCCACGATCCGCCGCATGCCTGTGCCATCAATGTTTGCAATGGCAATCAAAATCAGTCCTGCCTTATATTTGTTGAGTGCCGCGGCAAGCCTGTCAACGCCTCCGTATACGCGAATTCCATGGAGTGAACGATGCTGTTTTTTCGGATCATCATCCAAGTAACAGACAACCTCATATTGTGCATTCTGTTCCACTGCAAGTTGTCTTAATAAATGTTCACCGCAATAACCGGCACCGATCACAACAACGCGGGTTTTTTGATAATGCACACCGATAGACCCCCACTCTAGCGGATTAACTATCCTCCGCTTGTTCCAAACAGCATAAAATTCACGGATCGCAATACGCATACCCGCTAAAAAAGCAAACGTGAAAACGGCATCCAGCAAATAGATGCCGCGCGAAAAGCCCTGAAAATGGTACTTGTAGCCGATAAAAGCGATAATCAGTAGCGAAGTGGTTGCCGCCGCCGCCGCTATTTTGCGCATATCATGCAGGTTCGTGTAACGCCACATGCCGCGGTAAAGCCCGAACATAAAGAACAGCGCCAGCTTCAAAGGGACAAAAGCCAGTATTGACGGAACAATCTGCGCCCGGTAGTTTGCAGAAAAATCTCCTGACTGAAAAAAATCAAACCGCAAGGCATAGGCCAGCCAAAGAGATATCGCGATGCTAGAGGCATCTACCAGTAGCATCAGGCAGAAATTCTGGTTTTTGAAATGGATCTTCACTCATTTCCCTTTTTCATATCAGTGCGATATATTCTTGCTCTTAAAAATGTCTACGAATGTGCGGCATAAAATGATGAAGTCCAGTTTTAAAGAACGGTTGGCCAAATACCATGCATCCAGATCAACTTTTTCAGGAATTAAAAGCTCGTCACGACCATTCACCTGAGCCCACCCGGTAATACCGGGAATCAGCCGATGAATCCCTTTCTCTGTGCGCAACGAGATCAGATCATTCTGGTTGAACAGCGCTGGGCGTGGGCCGACCAGCGACATATCACCTTTCAGCACATTCAAAAGCTGAGGCAATTCATCAAGGCTGGTTTTGCGAAGGATACAGCCAATGGGTGTCAGATATTTTTCAGGATCGGTCATCAAATGGGTCGCGACATGAGGAGCACCCACAAGCATGGTGCGAAACTTAACCATCAAAAAAAATTTATTGTCTTTCCCAACTCGATTCGAGCTGTGAAAAACGGGGCCGTGTGAGGTCATCTTCACAGCCAGCGACACAAATAGAAAAACCGGAAGCAAGGCGCCAAACGCCACGACGGACACAGTGATGTCGAAAACATGTTTAATTGTTTTGTATAAATAGCTTTTCATATTCGTTCATCATCGCAGAAGCTAAACGCTTTGTCTGAAATTTTTCTAGTACACGCTTTCGAGCATTCCGGCCAAGTTCTTCCCGCAAAACAGGGTTATTTATAAACATTTGAAGACCTTCGCGAATTTCTTCAATACTTCCCACTGCATGCATAATACCCGTAACGTTTTCTTCAACCGCATCGGTCAGTCCATATATCCGTGAGGCCAATGCAGGCACTCCGCAAGCGGCGGCTTCGATAACCGAAGATCCAAATCCCTCCCGATAACTGGGAATGCAAAGCACATCAAAGGCAGAATAAAAATTTTCCGGAACTGTAGTTTGCCCTGCAAAGCGAACCCTTCCGATTAATGCCGGATAGTTGTCACCCACCAATCTCTCAATACCCTCCTCATCCGGACCGACGCATAATAAATTTAAATCTGCATTGTTTTCAAGAGAGGCAATAGCCTCGAAAAGATCCAGCAACCCCTTTTGTTTGTTAAGTCTTCCAAGAAACCCGAAAACAATTCCCTTGTCTGAAATTCCAAATTGCTTCCGAACAGAGGCCCGGTAATCCGCATCCGGTTTAAACTTTTCACAATCCACCCCATTTACAGAACCAGAGGCAAGCACCTTGCCTTCTTTGATGATTTTTTCTCGCACCAAGAACGCACGCTGCGACCAACTGTCTACATAAACATCTGTAGAAAAAAAAGCTATCAACCGATCCATGCACTTCAGAATACTTCGCCAAAGTCCAGACGGCACAGTCACCCAAACCTGACCGGTAAAAGTATGAATTCGAATCGGCACGCGCATTGCCCAAGCCGCTATCATAGTAACCAACCCCGCTTTGGGCGTGATAGAATGGACGCTGTCGTATTTTCCTTTTCTGAATACTGAGCAAAGATGGAATAAACATTTAATATCTCGCAGCGGATGAGGGCTTCTTGCAAATTGAATATGCACTAATTCTACCGAATCGTCAAAAAGGCCGGCACACGTGTCGTTCGCAAAATTCGAAAAAACCGTTACATCATATTTTTTACTTAATACACGGATGTGATCAGCCATGAACGCACGTAAAGCAAATGGAACCGTCATACTAAATGCAATTTTTTTCATCTTATCACGCAAGGTGTTTTCCGGTAAGAATCCTTTAGTCCAACATGAAACAAATAAGCAATGCCGGCGGAAAATGTTGAAACAATAAGTCCGGCAAATACCGCTCCTGAGAAGCCATAGAGCCTCACAGCGAGCGAATAAATAACAACAGCCACCCCGGCACAAAAAGCACGGAATAGTATTAGCGCTTTAATTTTCAGCCCAGCACACAATGATAGTATGAATTGCTGCGATAGCATAAACAAACAGCCTGAAAGCACCATCCACGGGAGATAGCAGGCGGTTCCACGGTAAGCTTTTCCCAGCAATAAATTCACTAAAACACTTTTATAAAAAAAAGTGCCAATAAAAACTGTAAAAAACAGGGTGCCGAGAACAACCGTTATCTTCTGATTTTTTTTAATGATTGCAAGCATCTGCGAATGGTTGCTTACATCTTGAGAGTGCTGAAAAAGAATGGGCGCAGTAAGAGTCAGCAGAAACGCCGATCCAACCAGCGCAGGGGAGAAGGAAATCTGATAAAGTGCTTGATATAAGCCCAAATCGGACTCAGGGAGGAACCAAAAAATTGCCCACCGATCAGCAAAAATCTGTATCCAAACAAAAATTCCAGACAAAACCATCCCCCAGTAGTAGGAAGCGCTTAACTCATTGCATTCGGCACATCTGTTTTTTTGTTTCGCAACATGGGTTTTAAATATAGCCACCCCGTAGACCAAAAGAATAAAAACGGAAGCCACTGTGAATGCAAGTAGCACAGAAAAAAGTTTCGCGCCGCCCCAGAATATAAAAAGCACAGCAAGCAAATAGCGACACCACTCAAAGCCGGATTCCAGTCCTGCAACAATAATTCGACTTCGGGCAGCACTCAAAATTCCACGGCACAAATTCAATCCTGCCCCCAAAACCGCGAAAACAATTGCACATATCAGCGTTTCTGAACTGAGAGACAAAGCTGGCATAGAGTTTGTTGCAGAGATTGAAACGACCAATATCAGCGCGGCATAAAGCCACCACTTTATAAGTTGTTTTAAATAACCACGTCCGCATTCTTCTGCCATTAAAGAATAATATCGCATGGAGACTTGTTCTAATGAAGAACCAAACACAAACTGCGAAACAAGAATTATGCTCATTACCATTGCAAGCTTGCCGTAAAGCTCTGGTATTAAAAATTGCGTCAACAGACGAATGCCAACAAGCGAACCAACGACAAACAAGGCTCTCCCGGCAAAAACAATTGCTGTTTCATTTGCCAGCCTAAAAAAACGAGTCCTCTTTTTCGTTTGAATGAAACGTAGCATCCAATCAAAAAATAGTGCGGAACCGAGCGAAATACACAATGCTTTGAATGCGAAAAGATAACGCCACAAGCTGCCTGCGTTCGGAGTAAGAACCGCTCGCGCAACCATTTCGATCCCCATCGGAAGCATGAGAGTCCCGAACAAGAGCCACAGAAAGCGACGCCGAACAAGCCAACACGAGACAAACAATAATGACGCCAGATATAAAGTCGAATGAACACCGAAGAAAATGGCCGGGACTGAGAACCGGCACGTTCCAATAGGTGCGGCAAGCCCGGCAAATATGGCGCGAGGAATATACCATATAACCGCCGCATCATTTTCCAAATGAATTGTTCTGTCAAACTCGAGTGTCGAGGCTGGGTGTGATCCAAAAAAAGCATCCCGCGCATTTACCACCTTTTCAAGAAAAAATTGCTGTGCATGCTTTTCGGGAGCTCTTGCCGCCGACATTTCCTCACCAGGGATATCACCGACTTTCGGAAAAATAGTGTTCCCAAAAAGAGAAAATATAATAAACAGTACTGGCAAAATCTTTCTTTGATGCAACCGACAGGAATTGATCAACAGGAAGAGTCCACCGAAGAACAATCCCGTAAAATAGATGGGCATAAAAAATGGACGAGAAATCCAAATTAACGCACATCCAGACAGAATGGCTGCAATAGAAACAACGCTATTTTTTCGATTCGACCTTCTAATAAAAGCGGAACAAATACCAAAAACATAAAGAAAAATACCGAGAATATAAAAATTCTCTTTTAGTATCTGAAAGAGCCAAAAATAAGAGGCTGGCAGAACAACAAAAACAACAGTTCCCAGCACAGCAGAGATCTGAGAAATTTTAAAAATTCGTAATATTTTGAAGAGAATAACAGCCGAAAAAGCGTGGCACAACGCTACCAAAGGAAGAAATAATATTGCCGATGTACTATTGAAAGTGGCAAACAGTATTCCGAGAACCATCGGCACTCCCCGGTACTTGGTGTATGGGTCTGTAAAAAACCTTCCCCACCCCTCCGTTTTGATCAATTGAGCCTCCCCAACCCCCCATTGATAATATTTAATGGAATCAGGCATAACCTGCCCAGCAACACTGTCAATATTCGACAAAAATTTCGGAATAATGACAGTTTGAACCAGTGCGCCAAAGAAGAGCACGAATAGTAGTGAAAAAAGAAAAAGGAAAAAACTCAGCTTTCTTTCTTTTTGCATGCAGGTAGCCCCGTGACGTTACATTTTTTCGTCGATATTTCTATCAGTTTTCTCATTTTTCAATGAAAGTCAATTTATTGATCTGATCCAGCAAACATTTTTTCCATTTAGACATTCCCTCTTTCACCGTCTTCCGCATAATGAACCAAATTAGAGAGGAATCGTAGTAACTGGAACGACATGAGTATTTCAAAAAATATTTTTAAAGGGGCGGCGATTTCCTTCACCACTCGGGTCGGCGGAGTTGGCTTGATGTTTCTCGCGCAGGCCCTGATGGCGCGCTCAATGACGCAGACGGAATACGGATATTTTATATACGGAATCTCCATTATTCCGATTTTAGCCTTTTTGGGCAAACTGGGCTACGAAGCGATACCGATCCGGTTCATGCACGAATACCAAAATCAGCCCAAACTGAAAAACGGCTTCATTCTCTCTTCCTTCGGCATTGTTACGCTACTTTCCACGCTAATGAGCGCCTTTTTTTTTGCGGCCAGCTTTCTGTTTAAAGATGCGTTACCCGACACGGTACAGCATGCCTTCCGATATGGCTCATGGATCATTCTGTTCTTTTCACTGACCTATGTGGCACAGGCCTTTCTTCAGGCCGTAAAACTGATTTTTTACTCCCAGTTTTTTGCCCAGCTGTTTCTTCCGCTGATGCTCCTCGCGGCCACCTTGCTGACCGGTATGAAGATGAACGCCCGTAGCGGCTATCTGGCCTTCGGCGGAGCCTTCGTTATTTCAACCATCTGGGCGTGGTTTATCATATATAAGCGGGTATTCGAAAAGCAGGACGCGTATGACATCAAAACAGCATACTGGGTGAAAGTTTCCATGCCGCTGTTCATTTCCCTGCTGGTATCGGCGCTGGTTCCACGATTGGGAAACATTGTCGTCGGCTTCATTGAAGGCCCTGAAAAAGTGGCCGCATATTCCGTCGTTAGCCGCATTGCCGTGCTATTCACCTTTATCACCTCTTCTCTGACGGCCATCGCGGACCCGACCATTTCGGAGTTGTACCACAAAGGCGACTACACCCGAATCCTGCGCCTGACGCGGAAAGTCTATTTTGCGAGCATCCTAATCGGCCTAACCGGACTGGTCTTCACGGCCGTCGCCGGACAATACATTCTGCTGGCATTCGGCGAAAATTATGTCGCCTATAAAGGCATCCTGCTCATTTTTATTATCGGCCAATCGGTGAATATAATGAACGGCCCCTCCATCTCGCTCTTCACGATTACCAATCATCAGAATGTCTTCATGAAAATCATGGTTTGGAGCTGTGTATCGCTATGCATCATGCTGGCACTGGGGCTCCACCTCGCCGGCCTCGTCGGAGCAACCGTGGCAACTTCGCTCAATATGCTGTTCACAAGCATCGCCATTATATATACCTTCCACCGGATTACCGGGATGAGAATCCTCTAACCCCAACGGAGCATTTTCCCAATGTGCGGAATTTTCGGCCAATACAACTTCAGCAGGAACCCGGTTTCCCCAACCGAAGTAACCGAGATGGGAACCGTCATCGCCCACCGCGGCCCAGACGACCGGGGACATCACATTCACAGGCACATTGCCATCGGCAACATGCGCCTTTCCATCATCGACCTCGCCCATGGGCACCAGCCCTTCCTTTCCGCCGACGGGAAGGTTTCCGTGGTCCAAAATGGTGAGATCTACAACTACAAGGAACTGATGGTTGAGCTGGAAGGTCTGGGCGTTGAGTTCCAAACCCATTCTGATACCGAAGTGCTGCTGCACGGGTACATGGCCTGGGG
>Ga0247844_1006368_pt1 | contig 14165 bp, 9 predicted proteins | sample LaCtaG_FD_192421 | JGI IMG/M metagenome (GOLD analysis project Ga0247844, IMG submission 192421) | Freshwater microbial communities from meromictic Lake La Cruz, Castile-La Mancha, Spain - LaCruzMarch201714.5m_1 | ecosystem: Environmental > Aquatic > Freshwater > Lake | place: Spain: Castile-La... | reverse complement strand
TGCCTTCTCTAATTAAATTACGCACAGCAGGGGTTCCTACCAAAATTTCGAAAGCTGCTAAGCGACCATCGCCGGTTGGCGTGGTGCACAAGGTTTGCGAGATTACGGCCAGCAATGACTCTGACAGCATCGTTCGCACCATGTTTCTTTCATCCCCGGGAAACACATCAACGATGCGGTCTATGGTTTTGGCCGCACTGGCGGTGTGCAGACTCGCTAACACCAAATGCCCGGTCTCTGCAGCCGTAAGGGCGAGGCGAATGGTTTCTAAATCGCGCAATTCGCCAATCACAATCGCGTCTGGGTCTTCACGCAAAGCCGAGCGCAACGCTTGAGAAAACCCTTGGGTGTGCGTACCCACTTCGCGTTGGTGTACCAAACTTTTTTGGGAGCCATGAACAAACTCAATAGGATCTTCGATCGTCACGATGTGGCCACGGTGGTGCGCGTTGCGGTGGTTCGTTAAGGCCGCGAGCGTGGTTGATTTACCTGAACCGGTAGGTCCTGTCACCAAGACCAAGCCCTGCGGCTTCAAGGCCAACTGCGAAAAAAGCTCAGATGCACTGAGCTGCTCCAGCGTCAAAATTTGGCTCGGAATACAACGAAATACGGCGCCTACCCCATGCAGCTGGGTAAACGCGTTGACCCTAAAACGACTAGCGTTGGGGCCCACGCAGGCATAGTCCAACTCCCACTGCGCGGCATACGCATCACGCTGCGTTGGGGTCATGGTGGCTTCTAATAGGGAGCGAATTTCCTGATCGCTCAAGGCCGGCAACTCGGTACGGCGTAATTCGCCATGCACCCGCAACATCGGCGGTAAGCCCGCAGAAAGATGCAAATCCGAGGCGTGGCTGTCCACGCAAAGTCTGAGTAGTTGAGAAATATCCACGGCCGCGCTCCCTTTTTTTGCATTATCCTCAACCGCATGCCCCACCCCTCCACCATCCCTGCCCAACTGCGCCAGGTTCAAGAACGTATCCAACAGGCTTGTGTAACCGCAGCGCGTGACCCGCTTTCGGTCCGCCTGCTGGCTGTATCTAAAACGTTTCCTGCATCCCAGGTGGCCGAGACCTTTGCCGCAGGCCAAACCGCCTTTGGTGAAAACTACATTCAAGAAGCCGTTGAAAAAATAACGGCGCTGGCGCACTTGCCCTTAGAGTGGCACTGCATTGGGCCCATTCAAAGCAATAAAACACGCTTGGTTGCAGAGCATTTTGATTGGGTGCATTCAGTTGACCGACTGAAAATCGCCCAACGTTTGAGTGAACAGCGCCCCGATAACTTAGCGCCTTTGAATATTTGCCTGCAAATCAATATCGATGGCGGCCCCACCAAATCAGGTGTTGCGCCCGAGGAGGCTTTGGCTTTAGCGCAAGCGGTCTCTCAGTTGCCCCGCTTGCGCCTGCGCGGCATCATGACCATCCCCGAACCCAGCGGGGACTTTGCCAGCGCTAGCAAAGCCCACCGTGAAGCCCGCGCCTTATTTGATTCTCTGTGTCAATCCGGCTTGGCGCTCGACACCTTATCGATGGGTATGAGCGCAGACCTCGAGGCCGCGATTGCCGAAGGCAGCACCATGGTGCGCGTGGGCTCTGCGATTTTTGGCGGACGGGCCTAACGCAACAGCGGCAAGCGGGTGGTGTTTTTGATTTCTTCCATCACCGCGTAAGTGCGCGTCTCGCGCACTCCGGGTAACTGCCACAACACAGTGCCCGCAAACGCGCGGTAGGCGGCCATGTCAGCCATGCGGGTTTTAAGAAGGTAATCAAAGCCGCCGGCGACCATGTGGCACTCCATGATTTCGGCGCGTACTTGCACCGCCGCCTTAAACGCTTCGAACACATTGGGCGTGGTGCGGTCGAGCAGGACTTCGACAAACACCATCATTCCCGCGCCCAATTTCAAGGGGTTTAAGCGGGCCTCGTAGCCCAAAATAAATCCCTCTTTGCTTAAGCGCTGAACCCGCGCCAAAACAGCAGTGGGCGACAAAGCCACGGAGTGCGCCAATTTCAGGTTAGAGATGCGTCCGTCGTCTTGCAGACAGCGCAAAATTTTCAGGTCGGTTCGGTCTAAATCGGCTTGAGAAGGGGTCATGTCTTTCATTATTCACTATTTTATACATTTTTTAGTGATTAATTAATCTATAAACCGTAGAAGATAGTGCATTACACCTCGCCGCATTTTGAAAGCCCAGCCATGACCGTCTCCCAACGCCTACCCAGCCCCTACCGTCCCGAAGCAGCCATTGTTTCGCACCGACTGCAAGCCTTAGCTAACGCCTTGGACTGGGCTTCGGCGGCCCAAGTTGCCGCGCCCTGGGTTCAGGCAGTTCGCGATAACCCGCCGCCGTTTTGGGCGATGGAGAGCCTGCTCAAGGAATACCCCATTTCAAGCGCAGAAGGTTTGGCGTTGATGCGATTGGCTGAAGCGCTGCTGCGTATTCCTGATATGGATACCGCCATCGCCTTGACCGCGGACCAACTCGGCCGGGCCGACTTTGCTGACGGCGGCGACCAAGTTTTGTCACGGCTCTCAAGCGCTGCGATTGCGATTTCTAAACATTTTTTACCCGAAACCGCAAAAGACACGCCGCATAAAACCGGCCTCATGGGCAAACTCGGGGCCAAGACGGTGGTCGCAGCGACGCTGCGGGCTGTGCAATTATTAGGGCGGCAGTTTGTGCTGGGCCAAAGCATGGCTGAGGCTATGAAAGAAGCCGAAGCAGCGCGAAAAAAAGCGAGTAATACGCTCACGTTTTCTTATGACATGTTGGGCGAAGGCGCTCGCACGGAGCGTGACGCACAGCGTTATTTACAAAGTTACCAAGACGCCATCGGCTTTATTGCACAACATACGCAGGCCGGCTCTGTGCCAGAAAAAAGCGATGGCATCAGCATCAAACTCAGTGCCTTGCACCCGCGTTACGAAGACGCGCAAAGCCAACGCGTGATGCGGGAGTTGGTGCCGCGCGTTGAAAGCCTGTGCGAGATGGCGGCGCAGGCCAACATTAACCTCACCATTGACGCAGAAGAAGTCGACCGGCTGGAGTTGTCTCTTGAAGTGTTTGAAGCCTTAGTGGCTTGGGTTGCAAAGCACCACCCAGAGTGGCGCGGCCTGGGTTTGGCAATGCAAGCCTACCAAACGCGGGCACTGGAATTGATCGACCACGTGGCACAGCTTGGGCGCACCTACCGCGTGCGCTTGATGTGCCGCTTGGTTAAAGGCGCGTATTGGGATGCAGAGATCAAACGCGCCCAAGAACTTGGGTTGACGCATTACCCCGTATTCACCCACAAGCACCACACCGACGTGTCTTACTTGGCCTGTGCTCGTGCGCTTTTGGCGGCAAGCGATGTGATTTTTCCGCAATTCGCGACCCACAACGCTGCAACCATCGCAGCCCTCTTGCAGATGGGCGCAAAAAGTGCAGCTCCGTTTGAGTTGCAACGCCTGCATGGCATGGGCGAGGGCGTGTACCGCGAGGTGCTGAAAAATCCTCTGGTCGGCTGTCGCGTGTATGCCCCGGTGGGTGCCCACAAAGACTTGCTGGCCTATCTGGTTCGGCGCTTGTTAGAGAACGGGGCCAACTCTTCGTTTGTGCACCAATTGGCTGACGAATCCGTCGGGATGGAAGAGTTATTGATTTCACCGCTGCGCCTCGAACCGCACCCCTCGCTTCCCTTGCCAGACAACCTATTTGGCGCAGACGCAGGGGGCAGGCTTAACAGCGCGGGCCTCGACCTCACGGTGCCCAGCATGACAACGCCTTTATGGACCGCATTCGAATCTCAAACAGTGCCCAACGTTGCGCTGACCGAGCCCACCCACTTGGGCCCTGCTTTTGCCGCTGCCAAGCAGATCTTTCCCGCTTGGAACCGCCTCGGTGCATTGGAGCGCTCACGCATCCTCCAAGCCGCCGCCGACCAACTCCAAACGCAAACGCCCGCTGCCTGCGCACTCTTGGTTAAAGAGGCTTTTAAAACCTGGGGCGATGCAATTGCCGAAGTGCGCGAGGCGGTGGATTTTTTGCGCTACTACGCCCTAGAAGCCGAGCGCATCATGCAACCCATGGCGATGCCGCAAGCGTTTGGGTCTGCGTTTTCTTCAGGCTCTGCCTCGGGCATCTCCGCTTTAGGCATTACCGGAGAAACCAATACCCTGAGCCTGACAGGCCGGGGCGTGTGGGTGTGTATCAGTCCGTGGAACTTTCCGCTGGCTATTTTTATGGGTCAAGTCGCCGCGGCTTTAGCCACGGGAAATACGGTACTGGCCAAACCCGCAGAACAAACGCCGGGCGTTGCTGCTTTTGCGGTGCAACTGCTTCACGCCGCGGGCGTTCCCCCAGACGCCTTGCAACTCCTGCATGGGCCGGGAGAAACGATTGGCGCTGCGCTGGTCGCCCAGCCTGGCGTGGCGGGCGTCGTATTTACCGGCTCCACCCAAGTGGCAAAAACGATTAACCGCGCACTCGCAGCCAAAGACGGGCCCATCGTCCCTTTGATTGCGGAAACCGGCGGTATCAACGCCATGCTGGTGGACTCTAGCGCTTTGCCAGAGCAAGTGGTGGACGCGGTGGTGGTGAGTGCGTTTCGCTCGGCCGGCCAGCGCTGCTCGGCGCTGCGTTTGCTGTGTGTGCACGAAGACATTGCAAAGACGGTGATTGAAATGCTCCAAGGCGCGGCCCAAGAGCTGCGCCTTGGTAACCCCGCCGAGCTGGCTACAGACCTCGGGCCGGTCATTGACGCGGAGGCCTTTGCCAACAATAACGCCCATATTGCCCGATTGCAGTCGAACCACACTCCGCTAATTACACCACCCACGCCCACATCCAAGCCCGGGGTCGACTTCGACATTCCTTATCTGATATTGCCCCATGCCTTTGAAGTTGAGAACATCGCCGATGTCAACGCAGAAATTTTCGGCCCTGTTTTACAAATCGTGCGCTGGCGCGGCGATCCTTTGGCGGTGGTGGAGCAAATTAACGCGCTGGGGTTTGGCCTCACCTTAGGCATCCAAACCCGCATTGACAGCCGCGCCCAAGCGCTTGCCAACGCCGCCCATATCGGCAACGTGTATATCAATCGCAACATGATCGGCGCAGTCGTCGGGGTTCAAGCGTTTGGTGGCGAAGGCCAGAGCGGCACCGGCCCCAAAGCAGGCGGCCCACACTACCTTTATCGCTTTTGCGCAGAGCGAACCGTGACGGTCAACACTACGGCTGCCGGAGGCAACGTGGCGTTGATGGCGTAAAGATTAGAGATTAAGGATTAGAAGTCGATTTCGAGTGGCGTAGGCAGCTTGTCATCCAAGTACAAGCTGTACTCATCCCACACGCCTTCACCGTAATGCTTGTCGCACAAGGCTTCAATATCGCCTAGGGTGATAAAAAGGGTACTAAACATCACGTCGTAGAAAAACGGTTGTTCTGTGCCTGCGGCCTCGTCTACCTCCAGATGAAAGCCGTGAACCCACACGCGCTTGCCGGCGTACCGGGCTTCAAACGCCGCCTTGCGCTTTTGGTACTCCGCCTCTTCGTATTCGTCTTCTGACAAACGGCGCAGGTGGTACGCGTTTCCGTGCAGGGGGTGGGCCGGGTCGAGTTGCATGTCAATCATGTGCCACTCGCCAGACATCTGGTTGGCCACATTGGCCAATTGCTCCGGCGTGATATCACCCTCCCAGTGCACCACGTCGATACAGTTCGATTCGCCGACTTCACCGTCCCAGATACTGGCGCTGTGGCGCATGGTTTTTGTGTGCATTGCGGTCTCCCTTTTGGCTTGGATTAAAACTCCTACCAGTCTACCCCCGATGCAAGCCCGACATTGAGAGTCGCAATGCGAGAACCGCAAGGCCTTTTCATCCCCAATATTTGTTAACCTGTCAGCTTTCCTAAACACCTTCGCAAAAAGTCTATGCCCTCCAAACGCCCGCACATTTTGTTCATCATGGCCGACCAAATGGCGGCCCCCCTCTTGCCGATGTACAACCCAGAGTCTGTGGTGAAGATGCCCCATTTGTCTGGGCTGGCGGCCGCTGGGGTCACGTTTGATTCAGCCTATTGCAACAGCCCTTTGTGTGCGCCCTCGCGGTTTAGCTTGGTCAGCGGTCAGTTGCCCTCAAAAATCGGAGGCTTTGACAATGCGGCCGACTTTGCCGCCGACGTTCCGACCTACGCCCACTACCTTCGCAACCTAGGTTATCGAACGGCGTTGTCTGGGAAAATGCATTTTTGTGGTCCTGACCAATTGCACGGCTATGAAGAGCGGCTCACGAGCGATATTTACCCTGCTGACTACGGCTGGGCCGTGAATTGGGACGAACTCGAGGTGCGCCCGAGCTGGTACCACAACATGGCGTCCGTGCTGCAAGCGGGCCCTTCGGTTCGGACCAACCAACTCGACTTTGACGAAGAAGTAGTGTTCAAGGCCCGCCAATATCTCTACGACCACGTTCGCAAAACCCCCGAACAACCGTTTTGCCTCACGGTGTCGATGACACATCCGCACGACCCCTACACCATCCCCGCCGAATTTTGGAATCTGTACCAAAACAGCGACATCCCCATGCCCCGCAACCCTATCGCCCAAGCAGCACAAGACGCGCACTCCAATCGTTTGCTCAAAGTGATTGATCTGTGGGACAAACCCGTAAGCGAAGATGCGATTCGCCGCGCCCGCCGCGCATACTTCGGCTCCTGCAGTTATGTCGACGCCAAAATTGGCGAAATTCTTAAAACCTTGGACGAATGTGGGCTGCGCGAGGACACCATCATCGTGTTCTCTGGCGACCACGGTGACATGCTGGGCGATCGTGGGCTTTGGTACAAGATGCACTGGTTTGAAATGGCGGCCCGCGTTCCTTTGGTGGTCTGCGCCCCAGGGCGTTTTTCACCGCACAAGGTGTCGCAAAGCGTCTCGACCGTTGATCTTTTGCCCACTTTTGTTGAGCTTGCTGGCGGCACAGTTGACCCGCTGCTGCATTTAGATGGTCGCTCGTTGATGGCACACCTTCAAGGCCTTCCAAACGACTTAGGCCACGACGAAGTCATCGGAGAATACATGGCCGAAGGAACCAAAACGCCGTTGGTGATGATCCGGCGCGGACCGTGGAAGTTCATTTACGGCCAAGACGACGTCTGCATGCTGTTTAACCTAGACCAGGATCCCGACGAGTTAAACAACCTTGCCGAACAAACTGCCTACCAAGACACTGCGCAGGCTTTTCACCAAGAAGTCGCGAAACGCTGGGATCTCCCCGCCCTACACGCCCAAGTCTTAGACAGCCAACGCCGACGCCGCTTGGTTGGCAAAGCCCTGGCCAAAGGCAAGCTCACCTCCTGGGACCACCAACCCCACGTCGATGCCAGCCAACAGTACATGCGCAACCACATCGACCTTGATGACTTGGAGCGCAGGGCGCGGTTTCCGGTGGTGACTTAAATACTTTGCCCATTCAATGGTGGCGTTTTTTGGAATAGACTAAGTTGAACGTCTCACGCTAGGCTTTCATAACAATATTCCCTTATGTCTTTAATGCATTTGATTTTCTCCTTCCTCATCGCTTTCAATAAAGCAAAAACGCATGACTAAAGTCGACCGGGCGCTTTACCTGCGCCTTTTGGGCTTTATCAAGCCCTATTGGAAAGCGTTCTCTATCGCTGTGGTCTGCATGGTTCTTACAGCGTCCACCGAGCCTGTTTTCCCAGCGATCATGAAATACCTGCTTGACAGCGGCTTTCATACATCAGACGCTCGCCTCGTTTGGCTCATTCCCGCGAGTATTGTGGGTTTGTTTTTTTTACGTGGTGTCTTGTCGTTTGTTACGAACTATTTGATGACATGGGTTTCAACGCGTTTGGTTGTTGATTTACGCAGGGCAATGTTTGATAAATTACTCTATGCCCCCACGCATATTTTTCAAACCCAACCCGCCTCGCAATGGATATCGCGCTTGCTGTATGACGTAGACAACATTAATCTTGCAGCCACCCATGTTTTAGTTACCGCCATTCGGGAAAGCCTCACGGCCTTGGCGTTGCTCGCGTATTTGTTGTATCTGGATTGGAAGCTCACGTTAATCGCTCTCACCGTAGGGCCACTAATTGGAGTATTGATTCATAGTTTTGGTAAGCGAATCCGCAAAGCCAGTAAAGCCAGCCTTATCTCTTTGCGTGCAGTTGCGCACACGGTAGAAGAAACAACAGCTGCGAGCAAAGTAATCAAAATCTATGGTGCACAAAATCAGCAGCAAGAGCGCTTCCACACAGTGACGGAAAGCTTTCGGCGCAGCATGATGAAGGAAGCCTTGCCAGCTTCTGCCTTGACCCCAGTGACACACCTGGCTGCGTCTTTGGCAGTTGCTTTCATTATTTTCATCGCCTTGAACCGATCCATGGTTGAATCTGGAACCTCTGCCGGAGGATTCGTATCATTTATCACAGCGCTGTTGTTAATGATCTCTCCCATTAAACAACTCAGCAATATCAGCCCCATCTTGCAACGCGGCCTTGCCGCATGTGAAAGCGTCTTCGGAATTCTTGACGCTCCCAACGAGTCTGACACCGGCAAGTCCGTACTAGCCCACTCGAAGGGACAGCTGTCTTTTAAACACGTGTCATTTCGATACCCCGGCGCTGAACGGTTGGCATTAGACGATGTCAGCTTTACGGTAGGCTCGGGTACGACGATAGCGCTGGTTGGTGCGTCTGGCGGCGGCAAATCCACCCTTTCGAGTCTTATTTCACGCTTTTATTGCGTTGACTCCGGCAGCATCACCTTAGACGGCATCGACATCAATGCATTGACCTTGGCAAGTTTGAGAAGCCATATTGCCTTAGTTAGCCAGGACATCGTGCTATTGAACGATACGGTTCACGCCAACATCGCCTTTGGACTCTCCCGCAACATTGACGCCAAAAAGGTTCAAGAAGCGGCGATTGCAGCCCATGCCTGGGAATTTATTGCTCAGCTGCCACAAGGTTTAAACACCGTGATCGGTGAAAACGGCAGCACCTTGTCGGGCGGTCAGCGCCAGCGCATCGCCATCGCCCGGGCCTTGCTGAAAAATGCGCCTCTTTTGATTTTGGACGAAGCGACATCTGCGCTGGATACTGAATCGGAACGCTTGGTACAAGTCGCCCTTGCTACCCTCATGCAAAACCGCACAACCTTGGTGATTGCGCATCGACTCAGTACCATTGAACGCGCTGATCAAATTTTGGTACTAGACCAAGGGCGTATCGTAGAAAGTGGAACTCACGCCACTTTGCTACAAGCCAATGGATATTACGCGAACCTTAGTCGAATGCAGTCATGAAAATCCCCATTTTGATGTACCACCAAATCGACAAGCCGCCTAAAAGGGGAACCGCTTTGCGTGGGCTGATCGTGGCGCCCTCCTCATTCGCTTGGCAAATGAGTATGCTTCGCTGGATGGGGTTTCAAGGGCTCTCCATGCGAGACTTAGAGCCTTACCTTCAAGGGGAAAAACAAGGCAAGGTCGTTGGAATTACCTTTGATGACGGCTACCAGAACAACCTCGATAACGCACTTCCCATCTTGCTTAAAAATGGCTTTACGGCAACCTGCTATGCAGTAAGCAGCATGATTGGCGGAACCAATCTTTGGGATAAGGGCAAGGTTGAAGAAAAAACCTTAATGACGCTTGAAAATTGGCGCACTTGGCGCGATGCAGGCATGGACATCGGCTCGCACACAAGGACCCATGCTGATTTAACTTCCCTCAGCTTAGATAAAGCCAGGAATGAAATTACAGAGTCAAAAACAGAACTTGAGAACACCATTGGCTGCGAGGCACGGCATTTCTGTTATCCCTATGGATTATTTACACCACTACATAGCGCTATGACTAAAGAATCAGGATTCATTACTGCAACGACCACACAAAGAGGAAGAGTGGCTGCTGGCGACGATTTATACACGCTGCGACGTGTCTTGATTGCTCGCTCCACTAACGCAATTCAATTTTTAGTGAAAATTATTTCAGCCTATGAAGATCGACGAGGCTCCAATTAGCTGGCTACTTTCCTAGTATTTTCTTGAGAAAAGGCTGTTGCTAAAAGCCCAGCGATGATGACTGCGCCAAACGTAGTGGCACCCTTTGAATTAAAAACTTCATCGCCAAGCGAAGCTACAAGCTGACAAGTCATGTATGCCAGGCCCATGCATCCAATCTTCAGCCCATTTCCATTGGATTTGGCAAGCTCATAAAAGAACTTCATTGGAATCCAAAATACTAAAAATACGCCCAAAAGTCCCATAAAACCAAATCGCACTGCTTGCGTAGTCCATTCACTATGGAACAGTGAAGCAAAAGCAAAGTCTCTGGTGAACTGACTTGAGAAACTTAGAAGTGGAAGGGCATTTTTGATTTCACTGTAACCACGCTCTCCCCATCCAAATAATGGACTTTGAGAAAAATAATAGCCCCCAAGCCTGTAAAAAGTAATTCGCATTCCTACTGAGGTGTCGGGGGCCATGCCTCCCGTCCAAGGATAATTTGAAAGATCATTCAACATTGCGTCAATGCGAACATTAACTATCGGGATATATTGATAAATAATTAAAGTCAAACCCAACACGCCCATCAATAAGACAAAAACCCGGATCCTGCTAGGCTTATACAAAACATAAAAAATCCCAGCAATTACAAAAGGAAATGCAAGCCAACCGGATCTAGATCCGCTTCTAATGGATAAATAAACTCCAATCACAAAAGCAATTATCTTTAAAAAAGTATTAAAACTAATTTTCACTTTTTTGAAGTCAAAAATAACTGAGGCAAAACACATTAACGCCAGTGAAAGATTCATAAATCCAAAAGTCAAAGGATCTATATGAACCACCGTGGCTCGGTCACCCCAGTTCGCGCTTGGGTAAACATATACACTGCTAATCCAAGCAGACAGAATACAAATGGGGGCAGCCCAGTCTAAAACTTTGGAGTAATTTATTCTTAGCGAATATATGAATAAGAAAAAAGGCAATCCAACCATCCATCTCGACTGATCTAAATACTCTCTCAATACAAAATTTTGTCTTCCTAGCTGAGAAACTGTTATCGCAATTACATATATAAAAAAGACAATAGCCATTAATTTTACATTTTTGACACGCTGCAATTCATAGCTTTTTCGATTCGAGATTAACCATGCGATGGATAAAAAACAGCCCAATATTGAAACATTTGTAATCCAGTGGGGAATAGAAAGATAAAAAAGTGGGGTCGCAATGACAAAAATAACAGTGATTTTTTCTAATAAAGTAAATTCACTCCAAATTTTTCCTAAAAAAAACTTGTCTTTGTCTTGACGTGAAATTATCATGAGTTCCCTATTGAGTAAATGATGCTGGCTATAAGTTCTTTATCTTCTTTGACCAAATGTACCGTTTAAAAATGCTCCTGGGCCCATCCTCTTTTAAAGCATTACTACGCAGATCTTGTCTAAATGAAAGCTCACCGCTCCATACCCCATCGTCACGCATCTTTTTATAGGCCTTCATTACAGAAAGATTGCCGAGCCGGGTATGCTCAAATTTTGCGTCTGGATGTTTTTTATGTAGTAGCTTCTTGTTAACTTTAATTAGTTTGCGCGCTTCCTTGCTACCCTGAAAAGTTGCGCCACCAATATGAAGGATAAAAACGTCCTCGGTAATCATCTGTTCGTATCCGGCTTTTCTCAGACGCAAACTGAAGTCGAAATCTTCGTAGTAACCCAAACCAAATGAGGTATCGAGCCCCTTCAACTCCAGCCAAATATCGTGTCGTATTGCGATACAAAAAAAATCGCACCGGTACACGGAAATCAAATGATGGGTCGGGTTCCTATTGAGCCACCGCCCAATTTCCAGCCAGTCTGACGATGTGGCTTCTGGCTTCCAAAGCCGTTGGCCATTCCCAGCTGCATTGGTCACAGGACCAAGCATTGCCACATTGGCTGGGGTCTCCCTGATAACTCGCTTAAAGGCATCTAGGGTGTATTCAGGAAAAACTGTGTCGTTATTGACGAGAAGGATCCACTGACCTCGCGCATGGGATACACCCCAGTTCATGCCGCCAGCGAAACCGCGATTGCTATCGCTCAATAAGCACTGAATTGATGTATGTGCAGCGCACCAATCTGCCGTCTTTTCAGCAGAACCATCCGAGGAGCCGTTATCAACAACCAGTATTTCAATTTCTTTATCACCGAACCAAGGTCGCAAAGACTCCAGGCACGCTTTGGTAGTTAGCTCAAAGTTTCGAAAACCAAGAACCACTAGCGAAAGTAACGGTCGTGTCATAGAAAACTCAGCATCCTGTTAACGGTTTCTTTGGTTGTGTATGGGCTAGTCCGAAAATTATCATTTAGATTTTTGTTAGACCATTTTTCATAAAGGGCCAACAAAGCGCTCGCAAGTTGATTCGTCATTTCTAATGACGGGGTTTCTTCCTCTTGCGCTTGAACTACTTCATGGCCCTCTTTCACAAGCAATGACTCCATTTGTGGATTGCGATAAACCAGTGCCAAAATAGGCCGTTGCATCCACAAATACTCATACATTTTTGAGGGAATGTACTCTGCGCACATCGGTTCATTGCCATGCAGCAACAGCAGCACATCCATAGAACGCATCAACTTCAAAATTTGATCCCGTCCGCTCAATCCCAGTACCGGGTCTGCCTCGATACGCCCAAAATGCTTCACATGGTTACGAATGCCTGAATTTTCGAGGTGCGCCTTTGACCCCGAATCAAGAGGGCCCCCATAAACGTGAAGCTCCATAAGTGCAAAAACTTCAGGTTGCTTATTTTGAATTTGCTCCATTGCAGCCAACATCGGTAATAAATTACGGGTGGTTGACAAGGCGCCAAAATGACCAATTCGCATTTTTTCGGCTGGTCTGTATTCAGGCATCACCTTAAAAGGCGAATCAATCCCTGGCAAAACCACATGGCCTCTTTCTCCCAATTGGGGGTGGCGTCGTTTTGCACTGGCAAGGGCTTGATCCGTGAACCAAATCGCGTCATCTGCGTGCGTACAAATAATTTTCTCAATACGGGCTTGCATACGTTCTTGCGGTGTGTCAGGCGTTTTACCAGGCATCACCATGGGGTCATGCACCTCAGCCAACCAACGAATCCCTAGATGTTTTTGGAGCGCCCGCGCTGCCACGTGGGCAGCGAAAGCGCCGCCTGTCGAATAAATCAGATCAAAGTCGCGATGACGCGCGAGCCGTCGGCCTTTGAGGTACGCACTTATCCACCACGACCAAGAACTCTCAACTGGCCGCACGAGTTTTTTTACCAGCATGAATGGCAACAGCGGTAAAGAAAGAATTACCATCACAAAGCGGTATACAAGCGCGGATGAGATGTGCTTACGCAGCACATGGCGTAACTCGAAGCGGATTCCTGCAGCGCCCATAGGCCACAGGCGGTAATGCTCGTATCGCGTATCTTGTCGCCCAGAAACTCCGCTGAGAACCACTAATTCAACTCCTGCGGCCTCTAGGTGCGGAAGTTTGTCCGTGATCGTTTGACTGGCTGCGCGACCATCCATATTAAAAGCATGGGCCAGCACCAACCACCGTTGCGTGTATTTCTTTGTGATCTTCTGGGCGATCTCCTCATAGCTAGAAGCCGCTTTGACCCATGTATGTTCAATGGCGAACGTGGCGGCATTTTTTGAAAGCTTCTCCGAAAAAACAACATCTCTTTGAAGACGTCCAATCGCCGCCGCTAGGTTCTCCACATTTTTTGGGTCTTTCAACAGCAGTGCATTCACACTATCTGTCAGGTCTTGCGCAATTCCGCTGTAGGGCGCAGCACTCACAACCACCGGCAAACCATGGGCCATCGCCTCTAGAACCACCATGCCGTAGGAATCTTCGAGCGTGGGGTGAACCAACATATCAGCGGCTTGGTACGCTGTCTCCATATCAGTCAAGCTTCCCAAAAAATGAACGCGTTGCGTTAGGCAGGCAAGCAGCGCCAAGCGCTGCATGGCTTGTACACCCTCATAATTTCCCACGACAACAAGATGCGTTTTTTCAGGCAACTTTTTCAAGGCACTCAAAAGCGTAGGTAGGCCTTTTTTGACGAAATCATTGCCTACAAATAAAAGCAGTGAGGCCTCTTGCGGTAAACCGTGTTTTTTT
>Ga0247844_1006366_pt1 | contig 14170 bp, 14 predicted proteins | sample LaCtaG_FD_192421 | JGI IMG/M metagenome (GOLD analysis project Ga0247844, IMG submission 192421) | Freshwater microbial communities from meromictic Lake La Cruz, Castile-La Mancha, Spain - LaCruzMarch201714.5m_1 | ecosystem: Environmental > Aquatic > Freshwater > Lake | place: Spain: Castile-La... | reverse complement strand
CGCTTCAGCCAGCCGCTCGGATCGCCTGAGGAGCGTCCCCGCCCCGGCAGTCCCCGCACTCACCAAAAAATTCCAGCGAGTGGTGGAGGTTGGTGAACCCGTAGCGGCTGGCGATCTGCTTTTCGTGGTCGGCCAGCGGGCACGTTTCGTCGAGGACGACAACCTTCCCGCAGGCGGTGCAGACGATGTGGTCGTAGTGTTTTCCGGGCAGGTGGAGCTCGAAGTAGCTGCAGGCCCTCTGGAGGTTGACTTTCTGCACAAACCCGTAGCGCTCCAGGAGCGAGACGGTGCGGAAGACCGTCGCATAGTCGGGTCCCTTGAACCCGTGCGAGGCCAGCTCGGTGATCTCCTGCAGCGAAAGCGGCCTGTCGGCCGCGCAGAGGGCCTCGACGATGCGCCGCCGCGGCGAGGTGGAGCGAAGGCCGGCCTCCTTCAGCTTGAGGAGGAGAAGCTGCGCGGCGTCCGGCCGCGCCGCCTCACCCCCTTGCCCCTCTGCGGAGTTGCCGGCTTCGGACAGCTGGCTCGGACATGCGGTGCGACAGTGCGCGGACATGTGGTGATCCTCGCCCATCCGAACCCGGAACCACAATCAAAAAACCCGGGCTTCCGCAGCCCACCCCGCCCGCCGTGGCATGTTTGAGATTGCGGCAGGGGGCCCCGGAGACCTAGTATCCGCGGAAACTTCCACAGGGGCCCCAAGCAGGCAGGGCCCCGGCCATTCCCCATATCATGAACCAAACCATTCTTGTCACCGGCGGCGCCGGGTTTATCGGAGCAAACTTCGTGATCGACTGGATCCGCGAGGCGGGCACCCCGCTTGTCAACCTCGACAAGCTCTCCTACGCCGGAAACATGGAAAGCCTCGCCCCGCTCAGCGGCGACGAGCGACACATCTTCGTGCAGGGGGATATCGGCGACGGGGACCTCGTCGCGCGCCTCCTGAAAACCCACCGGCCTCGCGCCGTAGTGAACTTCGCTGCGGAGTCCCACGTGGACCGCTCGATCCACGGCCCGCGGGATTTCATCCAGACCAACATCGTGGGAACCTTTGAGCTGCTGGAGTCCGTGCGCGGGTATTTCAACGCCTTGGCCGCTGAGGAAAAAGCGGAGTTCCGCTTCCTCCACGTCTCGACCGACGAGGTCTATGGCTCGCTCAAGAAGACCGATCCCGCCTTCACCGAGGACAACCGCTACGAGCCGAACAGCCCGTATTCGGCATCGAAGGCCGCCAGCGACCACCTCGTGCGCGCCTACCACCACACCTACGGGCTTCCCGTGCTCACGACCAACTGCTCAAACAACTACGGGCCACTCCAGTTCCCCGAAAAGCTCATCCCCCTGATGATCGTCAACGCCCTCTCGGGCGGGCCGCTCCCGGTCTATGGCGACGGGCAGCAAATCCGCGACTGGCTCTACGTCGGCGACCACTGCAGCGCGATCCGGCGCGTGCTCGAAGCCGGCCGCACCGGCGAGACGTATAACATTGGCGGATGGAACGAAAAGCCCAACATCGAGATCGTCCACACGATCTGCGACCTGCTCGACGCCATCCGCCCCAAGGCCGGCGGGGGGTCATATCGCGGGCAGATCCAGTCGGTCACCGACCGCCCGGGGCATGACCGGCGCTACGCGATCGATGCGCGCAAGATCGAAAAAGAGCTCGGATGGCGGCCCGCAGAAACCTTCGACTCGGGGATCCGCAAGACCGTCCAGTGGTATCTCGACAACCCGGAGTGGACGACCAACGTCCAGTCCGGCGCCTACAGGAACTGGGTCCAAACCAACTACGCGAAGCGCACCGCATGAAGATCCTCCTCCTCGGCGGAAACGGGCAGGTCGGCTGGGAGCTGCGCCGGAGCCTGGCCCCGCTCGGCGAGCTCCTCACACCGGGACGCAGCGGCCCCATCTGCGGCGACCTCTCCAACCCGGCTGCCCTTGCCGAATCCGTGCGCGCCCTGCGCCCGGATGTCATCGTTAACTCCGCCGCCTACACCGCCGTCGACAAGGCGGAGTCCGAGCCGGAGACGGCCCGCACCGTCAACGCCGAGTCCCCCGGCGCCCTCGCCGCCGAGGCCGCCCGGCTCGGCGCGCTCCTCGTCCACTACTCGACCGACTACGTCTTCAACGGCGGCGGAGACCGGCCGTGGCGCGAGGACGACCCCACCGGCCCGCTCAACGTCTACGGACTCACCAAACTCGAAGGCGAACACGCCGTCCGCCAGTCCGGGTGCCGCCACCTCATCTTCCGCACCAGCTGGGTCTACGCCTCCCGCGGGAAAAATTTTGCGAAGACGATCCTGAAGCTGGCCCGCGAGCGCGAGCTGCTGACCGTCGTGGCCGATCAGTTTGGCGTTCCCACGGGCGCGGACCTCATCGCCGATGTCACCGCGCAGGCGCTGAGGCCGGCCCTTGCTTCTCCGGACCTCTGCGGCACCTATCACCTCGTCCCCGCAGGCGTCACCTCCTGGCACGGGTATGCCGATTTCCTTTGCGCCGCCGCCCGCCAATCCGGAGCCGGTCTCCGCGCCACGGAGATCCGCCCCGTCCCCGGCAGCGAATTTAAAACCCCGGCCCAAAGACCGCAGAACTCCCGTCTCGACCAGGCCAAGATCCAGGACCGCTTCGGACTCCAGCTTCCGGATTGGAAGCCCGGCGTGCACCGGATGCTCGAGGAGATCCTCGCCCCCGCAGCCTAAGGCAGTTGAGAAAACAGACCATCAGGAGATCCCCCCGGACCGCTCTCGAAGTTTGAATTTTCGTGCGGTGGAAAATCAGAAAGCCAAGGGATCTTCCCAAGACAAAAAAATTGGGAGAAGCTGTTTCGAGCTTCTCCCAATTTGATTTTGCTATCCGCTGTGAAGCGGACGGCGGGTTACTTTTTCTTGGCGACCGCTTTTTTGGCGACGACCTTCTTGGCAGGCGCTTTCTTAGCAGGGGCCTTCTTGGCGACGGCTTTCTTCGCCGGGGCCTTCTTGGCAGGCGCTTTTGCGGCTGCGACTTTCTTGGCGGGTGCTTTTTTAGCGACCACTTTTTTCTTTGCTACTGGCATTCAATATCCCCCCTTTCTGTCCGCATCTGCGGGAAATGGTTTGTGAACATGTTGTGAATAACTCACTGGCTCTTGTGAATAAGTCCCCAAATGATATGCGTCAACAATTATTCACGTTTTCACTTGATTTTTTTTCAAGGTTTTTCCAGCTCCGGATTTTCGGGGGCCCCGCGATGTCCCGCGCGGGGGTGGCCGGAGGGTGCGGAGGTGTTCCGCTGGCGCGTTTCAGGATCCGCTTTTTGCGAGCGCGCGTTCGGCGATTGCGGCGACATCCCAGAGGCGGCCGAGGCCCTCGTATCCGCAGGCGAGGAGGCCGGCTTCCGGGCCGATGAATTCTGCGCCGCGGGCTGTGAGGATCGCGACATTTTCCTGCGTGGCGGGGTGGCTCCACATTTTGCCATTCATGGCGGGGGCGATGAGGAGGGGGGCGGGTGTGGCGAGGGCGATGGAGGTGAGGGCATCGTCGGCGATTCCGTGAGCGAGCTTGGCGAGGACATTGGCCGTGGCCGGGGCGATGAGCAGGAGGTCGGCGCGATCGGCGAGGGCGATGTGGCCGGGGTGCCAGGATTCCTTCTCATCGAAGATGCTGGTGGTGACAGGATGGCGGGAGAGGGTTTGGAGCGTGAGGGGCGTGATAAATTCGCGCGCGTGGGAGGTCATAACCACGAAGACATCGCAGCCGGATTTGGTGAGGCGGCTGGTGAGGTCGGCGGACTTGTAAGCGGCGATGGAGCCGGTGACTCCGAGGACGATGGTTTTCATATTCCGGGAAGGACAAGGCGGCGGGAGAGGTAGCGCTCCGCGCGCATCACGGCGCGGAATTTTTCGATATCCTCTTCCATGGAGCTGCTGATGAGCGTGTAGCGGTATTCCCGCCAGTGGCGCATCTCGGCGGCGGCGTTGCTCAGGCGGGTCGCAATCTGCTCCTCGGTTTCGGTGCCGCGGCGGCGGAGGCGGCGGGCCAGCTCGTCAAGGCCGGGCGGCATGATAAAGATATCGGCGAGGGCGGCGCGAATCGCCGGGTCCCCGCTGTTCCGGATATTTGCCGCTCCGGCGGTGTCGATGTCGATGAGGACGTCCACGCCGGCAGCGAGGTTTTCGAGCACCGGCCCCTTTGGGGTTCCGTAGAGGTGGCCGTGCACCTCGGCGGATTCCAGGAACCCGCCGGAGGCGATGCGCTCTTCAAACGCGCCGCGGCTCAGGAACACGTAATCCTCGCCGGGGATTTCGCCCGGGCGCGGGGCGCGCGTCGTGCAGGAGACCGCATAGACGAAATCCGGCTTCTGGCGGAGGGCGGTCGTGAGCGTGGTCTTCCCGGCGCCCGAAGGGGCGGAGAGCACGAAGAGGATTCCGGAGCGGGAGTTATTCAAGGTTGGCCAGTTGTTCGCGGATGCGGTCCAGCTCGGCCTTGGCCTCGATGACCAGCCGCGCGAGAGCGGTGTCGCTGGACTTGGATCCGACGGTGTGGAATTCGCGGCCGAGCTCCTGAGCAAGAAATTCGAGCGTGCGTCCGACCGGACCGCCCGAGGCCAGCTTTTCGCGGAACTGGGCGATGTGGCTTTCCGCCCGGTGCAGCTCCTCGGTGATGTCGCCGCGCTCGGCCAGGAGCGCCACCTCGGTGAGCAGGCGGGGGTCGGCGGCGGGGATCGCCACGCCGGAGCGCGCCACGCGGCGCAGGAGGGACTCGCGGCCCTGCTCGGCGGCGCGTCGCGCCAGAGGGTGGATTTTGCGGAGGATGGCGGAGAGCCGCGCGAGGGACTTTTCGAGGACCCGGCGCAGCGCGAGGCCCTCGCGCGACCTTGTCTCCACCATCCCGCCCAGCGCGCGGTCGAGCGCGAGAAGGACAGCCTCCTTCACCCCCTCGCCCACCGGCTCCGCGGCGCGCACCACGCCCGGTGAGGCCAGCACGTCGGAGATCGTGATCTCGCCGGGAATCTTCAGCGACTTCGCCAATCCGCGCGCCTCGCGCACAAAAACCTCCGCGCGCTTCTTATCCAGAATTCCCGCCGCGTTTCCGGCGGCATGCGTGAGCAGCAGGTTGACCTGGACGCGGCCCCGGGAGATGACCTCCAGCACCCGCTCCCGAACGGCGGGCTCGAGCCAGGCCGCGCTCCGGTCCGCGTGGAAAACGACCTCAGCCGATTTGCGGTTCACCGAAAAGCACTCCACGACGGCGCTCCACACCTTGGCCCGCGCCTCACCCCGCCCGTGTCCTGTCATGCTCGTCATCCTGCAAAACCTACCCGCACGCCAGCTCCCCTGTCGAGGAGGTTCCCGGGGCGGGCGATTTCCGGCTGGCTGGCGCGGCGGCAGGGGCCCGGGGAAATTCGCCCCGGGACGCGCCCTGCAAAAATCAGGGGTTTTCATTTGAGGCCGGGCGGGTTAGTAACTGGGTTCCTCATGCCTTTTGTGCGCTCCATATTGGCCCTTGCGGCTGCCGGTGTTGTCGGGTTGTCCGGCCCGATGCCCGCTGCGGAAGACTCCTCCCTGGCGACCGGGAGGAACTTTTCGCCCTTTCTTTTGCAGCTGAAGCCCTCTGTCCAGATGAGCCCGCTGCCCGGCTGGATGCAGCTGCCCGCGCTGGTTCGTGAGGATCTGGCCACGGTCGAGATCCCGCTGCCCGCCCTCTGGCAGGCCCCGTCGGCAGAGTATTTCGCAGTGACGGTCGTTTTCCGGGATGAGGGGGACGGGGGGCCGGCGGTCGAGTGGCGGTCCGCAAGCGGAACGGTGTCCTCGATCTCGCAGGGCCTCGGGGAGTCCGGCACGGCCGTCGGGCTCAACGCGCGGACGGTGCTCCTGCCGCAATCGATCACGCGCGAGGGGGGCGTCCTTCTCGTCTCCTACTACGCCCGGTTTGACGCGCTCGTGAGCGTGGCGGCCCGCCCGGCGCGGGGCAATCTGCTGGCCATCCTCGGCGGGGACAGCGACCCGGTCCTGGTGGACGAGGCGTTCCGCATTTTTGAGCGCCGGGAGGTCGATGGGTTCCGGCCCCAGCCGCTTTCTGGCGACCTGCGGCGCGGGGCGGTTGTGGAGGCCGAGCTTTCCGCCGCGGTTGAGCCGCTCGAAAGCGAGATCGAGTTTATCGCTCCAATCGACGGGGTCGTCGAGGGCACGATGGTCCGGATCGATGTGCTCGGGCTCGACCCGGAGGCCCGCATCGAGGTGCGGGTCAACGAGCTTCTGGCCGGCACCTTGAATTTTCCGCCCTTCCGCCTGGACGACCCGGCGATCGTCTCGGACAGCCTCGGGCGCCTGATTGTTGCCGGATGGCGGACCGGCACGCTCTTCATTCCCGCGCGGTTTTTGCTGGGGGGCGAGAACGCGATCGTGCTGTCGCTCCAGCGCTCGGCCGTCGAGACCGGCCGCCCGGTTTTTCTGCGCAATGCCGTGCTGCATCTGCGCTTTGGCAGCGAGGAGGCGGGAGCCCCGCCGGAGCCCGACCTCATGCTGCCGGATCCGCTGCTGCCGGATCCCGATGAGATTCCCCTGCCGGAGATTATCACCGGCGTCCGGTAACCCGGCTCCTTACTGCTCCGGGCTCATCAGGGCGGCGGCCCGGCACTTGAGGCGGAAGGCGAGCGAGCCGTCCTCAAACGCACGCAGGTTTTCGCGGCGGCTCCGCTCGAAGTCGGCCAAAAACATGTTTTCGACATCGGAGGCGAAGGCGGAGTCATGGACGGCGGCGGAGAGTTCGAAGTTGATCATGAACGAGCGGTAGTCAAGGTTGATGGACCCGACGATGGCAAAGTGGCTGTCGGCGAGGAGCACTTTTTGGTGCATGAACCCCGGCTGGTAGCGCCAGACCTTGACCCCGGCGGCCCTCAGCTTCGGGTAGTAGGTGAACGAGGAAAGCCATGGGAGCAGGTGGTCCGGGTTTTGAGGGAGGATGATCCGCACATCCACGCCGCGCAGGGCGGCATGGCAGATGTCGGTGAGCAGGGCGCTGGATGGGACGAAGTAGGGGCTCGCGAGCCAGAGGCGATGCTGGGCGTCCTGGATGACGGAGAGGTAGACGGCCGAGGCCACCCCCCAGTCCTCTGCGGGGCCGGAGGCCACGGGAAAGACGATGGCGTCCGAGCCCGACGGCCCGGAGGTCAGGCGGTGCTCCGGCAGATCCTTGGTCACGTAGTTCCAGTCCTCCAGAAAAGGGATTTGGAACCCCGCCACCGCCGGCCCTTCGATGCGGACGTGGGTGTCCCGCCAGGGGCCAAATTTCCTGCTGCGCCCGAGGTATTCGTCGCCGGCGTTCAGCCCGCCGACGAAGGCCACCCGGCCGTCGGCGATCACCAGCTTCCGGTGGTTGCGGAAGTTGATCTGAAAGTGGCGCCCGTGCTGGCGGTTGGTCACGAACGGCTGGACGTGGATGCCCCCCTCGACCAGCCGCTCCCGCCACGCATCCGGAAGGGCCTTTGAGCCAACCTGGTCATACATGACAAGGCACCGGACCCCTCTTGCGGAGGCCGCCAGCAGGCGCTCACCCAGCTCGTGCCCGAGGCGGTCGTCCCGGATGATGAAAAACTGGACCCAGAGCGACTCGCGGGCCGCGTCGATCTCCCGGAAGATCGCCTCGAAGGTCGCCGCGCCATCCACCAGCAGGCGGACCGCATTCCCTCCCGTGGCCGGCATCCCGCTCAGATTTTCCGCGATCCTCGAGCCGTCGAGACACAGGCTGCTCAGCCCGGCGCGGTATCCGTCCAGATGCCGTGCGGTGGACCGGAGGGCCTCATCGAGGGGCGCGCTGCCGCCTGTCCCGGCCATCGTATATCCCGAGAAGCGGGACTCGCCGAAGACAAGAAAAAACGGGATGGCAAGGATCGGGATGATGACCAGCGCGATCGCCCAACCGATCGCCGACTGGGGGGTTCGGGCCATGAGGATGGCCCGCAGCGCGAGAAAAACCCCCGCCGCCTGGATGGCAACTCCCGCCAGCGCATACAAAATGACCAGTTCGTGCACGCCCGATCATGGGCCCGCCCCCGCCTCCTCCGCAACAAAGAATCAGCGTGCGGGCGGGCGCGGGGTAAAAATCCGGAACCAGTTGGCGAAGTGCTTTTTGATCCCTTCCTTGAACGTGAGGTAGTGGCCGTCGGGACGGCCTCCGCGGCGGATGGCCCCGAGGAGGGCGGGGACCGAGAGCTCGTCCATCTCGAACGCGGTGGAGCTGACCCCGACGGCCGAGCTGTGGTGGGCATCGCTGCCGGCGGTCTGGCTGAGGCTGCGGGCCGCGGCATACGCCAGCGCCTTCTCGTTGAAGCGGCGCGAGGTCACGGCCGCATTGAAGACCTCGAGGGCCTCGAGGTCGAGGGTGTCGAGCACAGCGGGGCGGATCCCCGCGCGCCACTGGTCGAATGGGTGGGCCGGAATTGCCAGGCCGCCGCAGGATTTGACCCGCTCGAAAACCTCCTTGACCGGCGCGCCCTTGAGGCAGGGAAGCGTGACCCCGAGGCACAGGAGATGCCCTTCCGCAGTGCTCACCTCGACGCCGGGCACAACGAGAAAATCGTCTTCCGGCGGGTGCGCTTTCAAGTATTCGTGGGCCTCGCACGTGTCGTGGTCGGTGATCGCGATCCCGCTGAGGCCCCGCGCCCGCGCCGCCGCGATGAGGGCTTCCGGCGGGCTGGCGGCATCCTTTGAGAAGAACGAATGCACATGAAGATCGAAGCGGTGGACCATGACGGGCATCATTTCGCTTTGACGAACGGCCCCCGGCAAGCCTGAATTGAGGGCATGAGCGCGGCATTCAAAGAATGGGCAGTTGTCTGCGAGGCCCTTGGCGACGGGCGGCAGAGCATCATCCTTCGCAAGGGCGGCATCGCTGAGGGGAGGGCCGGATTCGCTTTCCAGCACGGGGAGTTCTTTCTTTTTCCGACCTGGTTTCATGAGCAGCTCACCAAGACGACCCTGCCCGCCGGCACCCGCCTGCCGGACAGGAGGGATGGGGAAATCGAGATCCGCTATGCGGCGAGCCTGGAGTGGACGCGCCTGGTCACGAACCACGGCCTTCTCGAAGCCCTCCGCGAGTTTCATATCCTGCACGACAGCGTGGTTGAAGAGAGGTTCCGCTACGACGATGTCGAGGGCCTCCACGTCGCCCTCGTGCGGGTCTTCCGACTCGACCCCCCGCAGCGGATCGCGGAAGACAAAAATTTTGGCGGGTGCCGTTCGTGGATTGAGATTCCTGCGCTGGAGGACTGCGCGCTCGTCTCGGTGCTCAGCGACGAGGAGCATGCCCGCCGCCGGGCCCGGCTCCTGGAAATCCTCGGCGGGGCGTAGATCTCCCCCGGCGGCTCAGGGGTGGCGCGGCGGGATCGCCTCGCCGGCGATGAGGTCGTCGAGGGATTGGCGCTTGCGGATCAGGTGCGTCTCCTTGCCGTCCACGAGGACCTCGGGGAGGAGGGGGCGCGCGTTGTAGTTCGACGACATCACAAACCCGTAGGCCCCCGCGCTGAGCAGCGCGATGCGCTCGCCGGACGCCAGCGGAGCCAGCTCACGGTCCTGCGCAAAAAAATCGCCGCTCTCGCAGACCGGGCCCACGACGTCCATCGGAGCCCGCGGGGCGTCCGATTTTTTGAGCGGCACGATCTCATGCCACCCCTCGTAAAGGGCGGGCCGGATCAGGTCGTTCATGGCGGCGTCCACGATCGTGAACGTCTTCGCCGGCGTTGTCTTGACGTATTGGACGGTGGAGAGAAGTGCGCCGGCATTGCCGACCAGGAAGCGGCCCGGCTCAAAAAGGATCCGGAGGCCGAGGGGGGCGAGTGCGGGGACGATGGCGGCCGCGTAGTCTTCGGGCGTGATCCGGCGGGGGTGCCCGGCCGACGTCCACCATTCCGGTTGGCCGCTGGCGAGGGCCGCATCATAGATGATACCGATCCCTCCGCCGATGCTGAAGAACTCGATTCCGTGGCGCGCATGGATCTCCGCGACGAGCGCGGACAGCTTTTCTGCCGCCTCGGCAAAGGGGCCGGCCTCAAGGATCTGGGAGCCGATGTGGGTCTGCATCCCCCGGATCCTCAGGTGCGGGAGCTCCTCCGCCGTGGCATACACGCCGGCCGCACGGTCGAGCCCGATCCCGAACTTGTTCTGGCTTTTTCCCGTCGAGATGAACTTGTGCGTGCGCGCATCGACATCCGGGTTGACCCGCACGGCGACCGGGGCGACGAGGCCCAGCGAGCCGGCGACCTCGTTGATGCGGACGAGCTCGCCCTCGCTCTCGACGTTGAAGCAATACACGCCCTCCTTCAGCGCGTAGGCGATCTCGGAGGCCGTCTTGCCCACCCCGGCAAACGTGCAGCGGTCGGCCCGCCCGCCGGCCTGCAGCACGCGGAACAGCTCGCCTCCGGACACGATGTCGAAGCCCGCCCCCTCGTGGGCCAGGAGGTCAAGCACGGCGATATTCGAGTTCGCCTTCACCGCAAAGCAGACCAGATGGTCGAGGGCGCCCAGCGCGCGGTCGAGGCGCCGGTAGTTTTCCCGGATGGTCCCCGCCGAATACACGTAGCACGGGGTGCCGAAACGGGCGGCGACATCCTCAAGGTTCACGCCCTCGCAGTGGAGGTCGCCATCTTCGTATTGGAACAAATGCACGGGCTGAAAATGCGGCGGCCCGGCGGTGGTGTCAATCGCCCGCTTTCTCCAGAAGCGGCAGGCACCGCAGGAAAACCGGGCTGAAGTCGCCGGGCGTGCGCCGCGCCCAATCGAGGACCTGCGCGATGGGAAAGAACGCCGTCGTCTCGAGCTCCATCGGCGCCGGAAAAACCGGCCCGTCATGCCGGCCGGCGTAAACCTCGATGAACTCCCAGCCGGTCTCTTCGCACGGGGTCAGCTTGCCGATGAGCGTGAGCGGCGGCGCGGGCACCCCGAGCTCCTCCTGCAGCTCGCGGCGCGCGGCCTCGCCGTAGGTTTCCCCACTGTCCACATGCCCGGCCGCCGAGGAGTCCCAGAGCCCGGGGTTCCGGTCCTTCCACATCGAGCGCTTCTGGAGAAGAACCGCCCCGGAGGTGTCGCGCAGGATCATGTGGACGGCGCGATGGATCAAGTTGTTCACATGCACCACGCGGCGCGGCTCCACCCGCTGCACCACGTCGTGGGCGTCCACCACATCGAAGAGCTCCTCGCCGGACTGGGCCTCGGCCGGGCGCGCGAGGCGGGCGAGCGCCTCCCACTGCGCCAGGGCCAGCTCCTCGGCCCGGACGGTCTCCGGAACGCCCAGCGCTGCCACCAGCTCCGCCCAGCGCGGCTTCAGCTCCGGAAGCAGGTTTCGGAGCTGCTTGCGCCGCTCGGAAAAACCCCGCCGGACGAGCGCCTCAAACGCCACATCGTCCAAAGGGCAGACCTCGGCGGCCGGCTTCCGGTCCAGCGAGATCACGGCCGAATCGACTTTCGGCGCCGGATAAAAAACCGAGGCGGGCAGCTTGCGGAGGGATTTTACCCTCCAGCGGCGGTTGACGCAAACCGTCATCGCGCCGAAGTCCTTCGTCTGCGGCTGGGCATTCAGGCGCTGCGCCAGCTCGAGCTGCAGCGTCAAAACAAGGCGGGAGGCCGGGGAGAGGGGCGAAGTGAACTTGGCGATCAGCGGCGTCGAAACGTAGTAAGGCAGGTTCCCGATCACCTTCACCGGACCGCGGCCCCACAGGGCCCGCAGGTCGAAATCCAGCGCATCGCCATGCACGACGCCCACACGCCCGCCGGCAAACTTTTCGCTGAGGGCCGCGGCGAGCTTCCCGTCTTTTTCGAGGAGGGTAAGCTGGATGTCCTGCTCCGCAAGGAACCCGGTGAGAGCGCCAAGCCCGGGGCCGATCTCGACAACGTGGTCGCCCGGGCGGATCTCGAGCGCGGCGACGATCCAGCGCGCCAGGTTTTGATCGTGCAAAAAGTTTTGGCCGAGGCTCCGGATCGGGGAGGCCTCGAGCTCGCCAAGGCGGCGCTGGATTTCAGTGAGTGTCATGGGCTTGCGGTGAGGTGTTCGGAGGGGATTCACAAATCCGCTGTGAAGAAAGCGCGGGGGAAGCCGCGAGATCTTCGCAAGTTATTCACAGGGCGCTTTTCCTTCGATGAGCCCCCGCAACTGCGCAACCGTCCGCATTGAAGAAAACCGCTCCCTGGCCAGCTTGTGGCCGGCGTCGCCGAAGCGGCTGGCCAGCAGGGGATCGCGGAGGACCTCCGCCATCGCACGGGCCAGCTCGGCGGGCTGGCGCTCCCCGACGAGCAGCCCGGTGACCCCGTGATCCACCATCTCCGGGATCGCTGCGAGGCGGGTGGAAATGACCGGCAGCCGGGCGGCCATGGCCTCGGCGATCACGGTTGGCAGCGTGTCCATCCCTCCATCGGCCTCGGTTGCGCAGGCCAGCACGAACAGGGTGCCCCGGCCGAGCCGCCGCCGGACCTCCTCCTGCGGAAGCGGCCCGGTCAGGTTGACGATCCCCTCCAGCCCCAGCAAACCGACCTGCTCGGCCAGGGAGGCGTCGAGTGGCCCGCCCCCAATGATCTCACAGCGGAAATCCAGCCCCTGGTCGCGAAGGATCGCACAGGCCGCAATCAGGTCGGCGAACCCCTTTTTTTCAATCGAGCGGCCCACCGAGACGACGGTTGGCGGGCCTGCGGGCCGTGCCGCGTCCGGGATCGTGTCGAGGTCCATCCCGTTGTATACGCGATGGATCTTTCCTTCTTGCCCGGGGCAGTGCCGGCAAAGCCAGTCGCGCGAAAAATCCGAGACCGCCACGACAAATTCCGCAGCGCCGACGAGCTCGTGCAGCGAGACCGGCGAGTCGGTCTCGCAAAACATGTCGTTCGCATGTCCGGTGAAGCTGAAGGGGATCCCGTAAAACCTCTTGATCCACCACGCCGTGCGGGCGCCGATGCCGGCGAAGTGGGTGTGGATATGGCGGACGCCGGCCTCCTTCAATTTCGGGCCCAGCCACGCGGCCTCGAGGAGGCGGCCTTTTCCCGGGCGCTTTCTCCAGCGGCGGATCCGCCAGACGACGGACCAGGGATACCGGCCGAGCATGCGGGACGAGGTCATTTCCCGGGCGAGATCGGCGGGCTTCGGAAGGTATTCCACGCGGGCCGCAAGGCCCGCCGGGCAGTCCGCCGGGAGATCGCTCGGGTAGCGGATCGAATACACCCGCATCGCCCCCGCCTGGCGCACCATCTCCGCCACCTCGCGGTAGCAAAACGTCTGGGTGAACGACGGAAACCGCTCGAAAAGGTAGGCGAACGACGGGGTCATCGGGCGGGTTTTCCCAGCGTGCGGGCCTCGTCGTAAATTTGCTCGAGCTGCGCGATGGCGGAGGATTGCTCAAACTCCCTGCGGACCGCCAGCGCGGCAGCCTCGCCCATCTGCGCTGCAAGGCCCGGCACCGAGGCCAGGCGGACCAGCACCCCCGCGAGGGCTTCCGCATCTCCCTCCGCGACCAGAAGGCCGGACACTCCGTCCTCCACGGCCTCGGGAATCCCGCCGTGGCGCGTCGCAGCAACTGGCAGCCCCGTGGCCATCGCCTCCAGCATCGCGTTCGGAACCCCCTCCTGATCCTGCTCGGGCGTCGTCTCGCTCGGATGCAAAAAAATGTGCGCAGCGGAGTAGAGTTCGCGGAGCGCGGCCTGCGAAACGAATCCGGCAAACTCCACGGATTCTGCCAGCCCGAGGCTCTCGACCACCCCTTGCAGCTCCGCCCGCATCGGGCCGTCCCCCGCGATGATCAGCCTGGCCCTGGGAAAGGTCCGGCGGAACTCAAGGAACGCGTTCAGCGCGGTGGGGAGGCCCTTCTTGCGGATGAGCCGGCAGGCCTGGATGAGCCGCCAGGCCCCGCCGGGAGGCCCGGAGCGCTGCACCGGAGGAAAGTCGTCCAGCGGGATTCCGGTCCGGTTGATCCGGATTTTTGAGGCGGGGCACCCGGCGGTCTTGAGGCGTGCGGCCAGCGAGGCGGAGCGCACAAGAACGAGCGGGACAAGGCCGAAGAGCTCGCGCATCTGAGCCGCATACTTCGGCCGGTGCTCGCGCTGCATCACATCCGCCCCGTGGAACGACACCACGGCCGGGTTCTCCCAGGACTCCAGAAAGGCGCGCAGATGCACGCCCGTGTGCCCGAAATACACATGCATCAGGTCCGCCGACCTGCGGCC
>Ga0247844_1006365_pt1 | contig 14172 bp, 15 predicted proteins | sample LaCtaG_FD_192421 | JGI IMG/M metagenome (GOLD analysis project Ga0247844, IMG submission 192421) | Freshwater microbial communities from meromictic Lake La Cruz, Castile-La Mancha, Spain - LaCruzMarch201714.5m_1 | ecosystem: Environmental > Aquatic > Freshwater > Lake | place: Spain: Castile-La... | reverse complement strand
GGATGTCATGAGTGTCCAGGAGGGGTTGGTAGGGGCCGAGACCTTTGCCGCGGTTGACCCTGGGAACAACCAGAAACTCAAAGCGGACCTGGCCAAACTGGCGCAGCGCAGTGAACAGCACCGGTACGTGTTCTTCAAATCACCCAGGTATCCAGGAAACCAACGCATCACTGCCTTGGAGCAGGACGGTATTCAGGTGTGGAGCGTTGATGTTTGACCTGGCAACGCTGGTGAAGCCTTCTGCGTTGGGGGTGGTCACCTACCAGGCAGCGGTGCCGCAGTTGTTTGCACGTTCTGAAGACACGGCCAAGCGCACCTTCGAGTTTTTTGCAGTGACTATTCGCAATGCCAATACCCGGCGTGCCTATGCCAGGAGCGTCGCGGAGTTTGCGCAGTGGTGTTCTGAGCGAGGTATTACCGACATCCAGCAAGTGCAGCCTCTGCATGTGGCCGCTCACATTGAGACTCTGGATCTGTCGGCATCTTCCGTCACACAGCGCCTGGCCGCCTTGCGCATGCTCTTCGACTGGCTGGTGATTGGCCAGGTGATTCCCCACAACCCTGCCGCCTCCGTGCGTGGTCCACGTCAGTCCGCCAAGACCGGGAAAACCAAAGTTCTTTCCGCTGAGGAAGTGCGTGTGTTGATTGACAGTATTGATGTCACCACCGCCAAGGGTTTGCGGGACCGGGCCCTGATTGCGTTGATGGTGTTCAGTTTCGCGCGCGTAGGAGCTGCGGTCTCGATGAAAATCGAAGACGTTTATACCCAGAACAAGCAAACCTGGATTCGCCTGAAAGAAAAAGGCGGCAAACGCCACGAACTGCCCTGCAGTCAGATGCTTAAAACCTACTTGCGGGCCTACATCGATGGTGCGCTAACGAAAGGCAAGAAAGGCTACTTGTTTCGCAGTTGCATAGGACGCACGGGTACCTTGTCGGACAGACCTATGGCGCAACCTGATGTTTTTCGGATGATTGCCAAGAGAGTCCTGGAGGAAGGTGTTCAATCCAGTATCGGATGTCATAGTTTCCGGGCAACGGGTATTACGGAGTATTTAAAGGCAGGGGGGCGCCTGGACGTGGCGCAAACCATGGCCAACCATGAGTCACCTCGAACGACCGCCTTATATGACCGGCGTGAGGACCGGATCACCCAGAGCGAGGTCGAGCGTCTGGTGCTGTAATTGCAGGTGTCCACCCGATCAGTCGAACCGCAATCCCCGCGCACCGGAGTCATACAGGATTACCGACAGAGCCTGCGTTCAGCAATGCTTTGGATCACTGCTTGAAATCGGTACTGCAACCGTGGGCGGCAAAAAAGCATGGAGTGCAAGGCAGGGCCTCAACGGTAGCGCAGGAAGTGGCAAATGGGCTGAAATGGTCTTTCGACTATTCGCCAGTGCGTAACATCCAGACCAGAAGGGAATGGCTGACACAGGAAGTTACCGAGCTAGCTTCGATTTCTGCCGAACTCGCATTGCTAAAGGAGATCTCGCAGCCAGACTTTGTATTGGCCGCAGATGTACTGGTATCTCAAAGACAAAAGGATCTGGAAGCGCAAATCACCATTTAAATGCAGTCAGCACAATTGGCGGCAGACCACTATGTGACAACGATAGAGTCTGTCGCGATTGACGAAGACCAGTTGTCAGAGAAGTTCACTGCACAGTATCCAATTTTGACGGGGCCAGCTTTGGATCCCAATGCCACTGCAATGCAAGTAAGTCGAATTCACCGCATTCTTGACTCGTTTGTGAAAATCTCTGGTAACAGGTAACAGGTAACAGGTAACAGGTAACAGGTAACAGGTAACAGGTAACAGGTAACAGGTAACAGGTAACAGGTAACAGGTAACAGGTAACAGGTAACAGCTTGGCCTGCTACCGACGTCAATTCCAACTACTGAAGGGGCATATCGGACTGAACCGGAAACAAGTAGTGCCTGTCGTGACTACGCTCGTGGTACTTCCGCTCTGTGAGGAGGTTGAGTTCAACCAGCAGCTTGATCTGACCGACCACATGTTGCGCATTTTTTGTTGAATGACCCAAGTAATCGTCAATATCCGATCGCCTTACAAGCTTTCTCGCGAGGACAGCAAATAGCAGAAGCCCTATCCTGGGTGTCACGCGAGGCTTACGCAAATTGATCTCTTGGAGGGCTGAGAACAACCAAGACATTAAACTTCCGTTCAGACTGTTGAGCTTGACCAGATGTACTTCCCTTCTAATCCGGAAGTGAACCTGCTCGGGTCGTCGGTCATTCATCCCGCGGTCAACGTCGACACAATTGAGCTTTTCCAATAGAGGCCGGAAGCTATTCAATGGAAAGATAGTTTTACAACCGAGTTCACGCCATAGATCACTGCCAGATTTCCATTCATTGCCGTACTGTGAAAGTGCCAACAAGAACGTAATGTGCCGCAAGGTGGCCTTTTGCGAAGTTTGGGCGAGCTCAAAGCAGAACATTTCAAAGTACCACGGCGCCAAAATATCTCCGCTTTTGAGCTTTGCTCGCTGCACCCTATTCTTCGGCGACGGCACGCAGGCGTTAGCATTTACGTCGTCCTGCATCGCCAAATACGGCGCGAGTGCTTTCTTAGCTGTGCCACCTGATAGAGTAAGACGGGTCATTGCAGCGCTTGCCGAATGACTGCAGCGTCAGATTCAATCATCTCCAATAGGAACAAACCACCGACCCTTGGAACTTTGGGTTCCTGTTTGAAGTAGTCCTTGGCGCTGATCGCACCTCCTCGGAATTTGCAGGTCATCTCCCACGCAAATTCTGAAAGTTTGGCTACGGAAACGTGGTCCAGTGTTTCCACACAGATGGGTGTCGACAACAGCGATCCATCCCACGACATTTGGTTGAGTTTTGACCCAGCAGGCAGCATACGCTTGCAATATGAGCATGCCATTGCACGTGCTGAGTTGAGCGTGCCGCATTCACAGATTTTGAAGGGGGCTACATTGCAAGTACGGTTTCTCATTGAGATGGATGACGTGTGCTCAAAGTCAGGTTGGTCAATGAAACCAAACCGTCGTGTTGCATTGCCAAAATCGAAGATCAAGCACTCCGTTTTTCCGCTGAAAAGTCGTAGTCCGCGTCCCAACATTTGTACAAAAAGTGAAAAACTTGATACATCGCGAAGAATCACGATTGCATCAATGCATGGAATATCGACGCCCAGGGAAACCAGCGTCACGTTGATGAGCCAACTCCTTCCAACAGCTTGGGTGAAGCCGTTGTATTGCTCTTTGATATCACCGTCGCTTAGTTTTGAGTGAACCAAGAAAACAGAACCCTCACCCAACCTGGCCAACTTCTCAGCGACATGCTTCGCATGGGCAATGTTCTGGCAGAAGACGAGCAACTTTTTCACATCCCGTTTTTTGGCATTCAACAACAAGGGATCAAGCAGCAAATCCGTTTTTTCCAGATTGTTGCCTTCAAAGCTTGCTGCTACTGTTCCGGTGGCTATGCTCCTGGGTGGGCAAAGGCGTTTGTCTTTTACAAGGTCCAGAATGGACACTCTGAAAATTGGATGCCATCCAAGTGACTGGATATGCTTCTCCCCCCTGAAGGGAGTTGCAGTAAGGCCCACAACTTTTGCATTTGGGAAACCCCTTAAAAATTTCCAGAATGCAGAATTCAAACCCAACAAATGACACTCGTCGATGAGAATCAGATCTGGATGCTTCATGCTCCGACTAATCAGTGTCTGATTTGTTCCAAGCACAAGATCGTGTTCTTGCCCATCCGCTTCCCCATAACTCGCAGACATGATTCCCAACCTTTTAGGAGGCATCCCTTCCTGCTCTTCAAGAAGCGTCTCTCTTAGCTGTTGAAGAAGCTTCTTACGTGGCGTTATCACCAAAATTTGCAGGTGAGCAGCTTTCTCAACGATCTCTTTAATGACGTAAGATTTTCCTGATCCAGTTGGCATTTCAACCAGAGACCAATGCGGATCAGAGAAACTTGCGAAAACGGCTTCGAGTGCCTTCACTTGGTGGGGATATAGAGTGGTTTTCATTTTTATGGTCTCTCTATAGTGAAATTGGGTAGACGAAGTGAGTGGAGTTCTTGCTGCGATTGACCTTCTTTTCAGCGATAAAACCGAGCTCAGTCAAAACGTTTATCTGGCGAACAATGTGTGCGGCATTCGCGCAACGGTTGTCTAGGTACTCTTCAATTTCAATGCGATTCACCAGTTTTCTGGCAAAAATTGCGTAGAGAAGTAGGCCGATCCGCGGTGTTTGCTTGGGCCTCGCCAAGAGAATTTTTCGCAATGAATGAAGCATCCAGAGCATCAACTTGCCATTGATTCGTTCAGAGTCAACCAGGTCGATTGCCTCACTGATTCGGAAGTAGAACTGCTTAGCGCCGCGGGATCCTTGTCGCAGTTCCACGTCAAAGTAGCCCAAGTCCTTTCCGAATTTCAGTATGCTGTTCCCGCGGAATTCAGGTTGATTGCCTATCCCTGCCCAGATATCAATGCCACGGACCCACGTACGACCATAGGTCGAGAGTTCCATGACGAAGAGAATGGGCATGCAACTTACCGCTTTCGATGAGCTTGCCAGCCGAAATGACAGCATCTCGAAGATCCACGGCGCCAAAATGAATTTGGATGGTGGCGCTATTTTTTGCTGCGATCTATTTAATGGAGTGGGCGATGCGGCATATTCAGGGCCGTTAGTGTCGGCATCAGTTGATGCGCGGCTTTGTTCAAAAGTACGTTCCAATTTAAGTCCTTATCTGTGTTGGGTACGAAAATGAAACGAAAAGGCTGCATGAGTGCATAGTCTGTACGCTGAATGCGCACGGGCTACTTCCTTGACGTTTCGTGGTTTTCGTTCCCTCTACAGCTGGACAGCTGCCGAGAACAGTGGGCTTAAATGACCGATTTCGCCGGTCGCGTTGCGAGTGCACTGGTGAATGCACACATATTCCTGCACCGAGACAGTTAAATGACTCGGCTATCGCTAATTCGCCTTCTTGTAATTAGAGAAGCGATTTGCTTTCACCATCAACGACCGACAGTGCAATCCGGTTGACACCAAGATAGGCAATTTGGTGAGATTCGTTTTTTTGGTACCGTTTTTGACTTTCACGATTGGGATGGCAGTTGGATCGTTTCCATTCACGATGCATTGAGCCTGCGTGGGTAAATCGGGGAAGACAAGAGCCATTTTGCGCAGTATGAGAGTACCGGAAAAAGTACCCCAGAGGTCAGTTGGTTGATTCTCAGACATGGCAAGTGCTCTTTATTGGTTGACGACAATTACCTTGGCCGGTTAACGACAACTATGTTGGCCGGATAGAGGCCTACACCGGGCGGGTCCGGGAGGCGGGGCTACCGTTGAACTTTCGAACATAAATCGAAGGTAGACGGCATGCCCGGCAAGAGAATCACGGACCACCAAGTGCACAAGTACAAGCAACACCGCAACAAGCTCAGCCAAGTAGCTTCTGCCGCCAAAGCCGGAATCAGCGAGCGAAGTGCCCGGCGTATTGAGGGCGCGCAAAGTCTGCCGTCACAGCGACCGGCACGGAGTTGGCGAACCCGCGAAGACCCGCTAAGTACAGTTTGGGACAGTGAAGTCATCACGCTGCTGCAAACCGATGCCAGACTCAACGCCGTCACCCTGCTCGAAGAATTGCAACGCCGCTATCCCGGCCAGTGGGATGCCAGCGTGCTGCGCACCCTGCAACGCCGCATACGCCTGTGGCGTGCCAAGTTTGGTGCCGAACGGGAGGTCTACTTTGCGCAGGAACACCCGCCAGGACGCCAAGGCATCTCGGACTTCACCGTGGCCGATGAACTCAGCGTGGAGATTGCCGGCGTAGCGTTTGCTCACCGCCTGTACCAATTTGCGCTGGCCTATTCCGGTTGGCGTCACGTCACGGTCATCGACTCCGGCGAGAGCTTCATGGCACTGTCGACCGGCTTGCAGGCTGCACTCTGGGCATTGGGTGGTGTCCCCGAAGAGCACCGAACCGACAGCCTGTCGGCAGCATTCAACAATTTGGCCGAACAAGAGGAGTTGACCAAGCGGTATGCAGACCTGTGCAGCCACTACGGACTGCGTGCAACACGCTGCAACCCCGGCCAATCCAACGAGAACGGCTCCATCGAATCACGTAACAACACCCTTAAGACCGCACTGGACCAGGCGTTGTGCCTACGTGGCACTCGCAGCTTCGATACGCGAGCTGATTACGAAACGTTTGTCGACACCGTCGTGCAGCGCATGAATACGCGTGCGACCAAGTTCCTGGTCACCGAGCGTGCCATGCTCAAGCCCTTGCCGGTGCGCCGCACCGCCGAGTTTGAAGAGATTCCAGCACGGGTCAGCAAATACGCCGTCTTCACACTCAAGGGTGTTCTCTACAGCGTACCGAGCCAGCTCATTGGCCACCGCCTGATGGTGCGTCAGTATGCCCAACACGTTGAAGGCTGGTTGGGTGGCCAATGTGTTGTGACTCTGCCAAGGGCAAGGCCTGCTGCGGGTCAGCGCGTTGGACGCTCCATTGACTATCGGCATCTGGTGGGCGCATTGAAACGCAAGCCCGGTGCATTTGCCCGCTGGGTGCTGCGTGATGCGGCATTCCCCCGTGCGGTATATCGCCAGACATGGGAGCGGCTCGCTGCACAAAGGCCTGAACGCGAGGCCTGTAAAACGATGGTTGGCTTGCTGGTCTTGGCCGCCGACGGGCACGAGGCCCAACTGTCCCAGGAGCTGGAGCAGTTGATTGAGCTGGACCAATTACCTGACCTCAACGCCTTGACCCTGTTACTGGCACCGCCCAAAGGGAATGTGCCGCAGGTGGTTGTGACATTGCCTGCGCTGGCCTCTTATGACGACCTGTTTGAGGTGGCCCTATGAGCGCGGCGTCAATTACAACGGCAACGACGACAACTACCCCTGACGCCACTTCTGCCCGTCTGGGGATGATGTTGACTGATTTGCGCATGCCCACCATCAAACGGCTGGCCGGTGACCTGTGCGCACAGTCCGATGCCGAGGGCTGGCCAGCACACCGATTCTTGGAGGCATTGCTGGAGCATGAAATCAACGAGCGCGAGGCACGACGCATTGACCGCCACCGCATAGAGTCCAACTTGAGTCCGGACAAACGACTCTCCAGCTTTGACTTCGCGGCGGTTCCCAGCGTGTCCAAGGCGCAGGTGATGGCCCTTACAGAAGGCACAGAATGGATTGACCGGGGTGCCAACGTTCTGCTGTTCGGGCCACCGGGCGTGGGTAAAAGCCATTTGGTCAGCGCCTTGGGACATGCATTGATTGATGCCGGTCGGCGCGTTCTGTTTACCCGGTGTTCTGACCTGGTGCAACGCTTGCAGGCAGCGCGGCGGGATTTACGCCTGCCGCAGGAATTGGCCAAGCTGGACCGGTTTGACTTGTTGATTCTGGATGACCTCAGTTACGTGCGGCGCGACCAAGCCGAAACTTCCGTCTTGTTCGAACTGATATCCGAACGCTATGAACGCAAGAGTTTGGCCATTACAGCCAACACCCCGTTCTCGCAGTGGGGCGAGGTGTTTGTGGAACCGGCTATGACACTGGCAGCGGTGGACCGACTGGTGCATCACTCAACTATTCTGGAAATGAACGTGGAGAGCTACCGTCGTCGCGCCGCACAGGAGGGGCATGCCCCTCCTGTGCGAAAGACTCGCTCAACCAAATAAGCAATCAAATTCATTCCCCGCTTCCACCGGCCAGGATAATTGTCGCTGAGCGGTCAGGATAGTTGACATCGACCACTTTATTCCTGATCTTCGTCGTCCGTTGGCTCTTCATCGACTTCGAAGCTTGCCATACCCTCTGGCCATCTGTGGTTTGGCCAGTACCAGATTTCATCCAGACCAAGTGAATCAACCAGGTTCTGACGAGGGATTCCCAGATCGTCGTCACCGCGGCAGTACCGGATGGCGACACACTTTTCGCCATACATGAACCGGCCGGAATACGGTCTGGGTTCAAAGCCGAGGGACAGCAGTTCGTCAATGAGGTCGTGCGAGATCGACGCTGGAGTGTCCTCATCTAAGCGTTCTTCGCTGAGATAGCGCTCAAGCATGCTCTCCATCGCAGCAGCCCGTGCCGATTCACGTGCTACGTCATGGGCCATAAGAATGATGTTCCCGCGGCAGTGGCTGCATTTGATGTCTACGAAATGACGCCCTAGCGGGTTGGTAGTAGCGGGACTGCCGTAAAGAATCTGAAGCATTGCGCGTGCGTTTTCCACAGCCTCGTCGGCTGCATTCATCGCAATGTTCTTGATCTCAGCGAGAGTAACGGGATGGGAGGTGGATTGGTTGGACTGGTGCATGTTTGCTTTCGTATGAATTGTTTAAATTGGGTTTGATCGTTAAGTGAAATTTGTTTACTCTGCGTGTTTGGCAGCGGTCGATTTCCTCGGCTGCTTCATGTCTAAGCTGGCCATTGCCTTACGTGCTGCGGCTTGAGAAACCAGCACTATCGCTATGTCGAGTGATTCCGCCAAAGTCGGGTACTTTTCCATCAGCCTTGCGTAGCTCTTGACCTCTGATTCGAGAGCTTCAACACCATGGATATTGGCGATATGGACTGAACTCCTGGCATGGGTCATCTGGCTGTATGGATAGGCCCTGGAGGGAGAACGGATGCCCTTACAGCAATCGTATTTGCGGGCTAGGTAGAAGCGCCTGGCATTGTCAAAGCTCCCCGCTGGATTCACTTTGCGATTCTTCAGTGCGTTGTATTCAAGAGCGGCCTTGAAGATTGCGGGATCAGCGATCGCCAAGCTGAGTCTTTTGATCTCGGCGCTGGTCATTTCAGTAATACAGTGCGTCATAAGCTAGTTCTTTCATATAGTTCGTTGGTAGGTTTTCGAATCACAGCAGTTGCATGCAACTGCTGCGTTTCAGGAGCTTTTGTCTCCATGTCTCATAGTTTTCCCAATTAAAAAATCCCGTGGTGTGACCGCAGTCACACAATCTGCTGACCACGGCCAGGACGCGACCGGGCGAGAATGTTTTCAGATGGGTTGTGCATTGCATTGGTGCCTGGCTCAATGGACTGGACTCACTGAAGCCACGGGCTGGGACGCCTGGGTTACTTCAAGAACAGCAATGCGGGTCCCGGCCAGTAAGAGATCTTTTTCGGCAATGCGGATGGCATCAATCAGGTCATGCTCGAGGCTGGCGGCATCCGAGAGTTGGACTTCAAGCTTCTCAATGCGGTCAAGTGCCGCCAGTTCGCGATCGAAATACTCACGTGCCCGGATCGATACAGCCGCTTTTTCCGCGACAGCAACGGCAGCAGCTTGTTGGGCCTCATGAAGCGCTTTTGTGACGTCGCGAAGTTGATCGGATACCAAATCAGCTTGTCGCTTGAGTTCTGGCAAAGAGGCTGCATCCAGCCGGAGCAGTTCTACTTGCTGCCTTAAGTCGTCGGCGATGCGTCTTTCGTTAACGAAGTTGAGCTGGGCCTCACGGAGGGATTCGGCTGATGCCTCCCGAACCCTTGCGATCTCAGCTAAACGTGCTTCGAGTTGACCGGCTTGCTGTTGTAATTGCACATTGCAAGTAGCAATGTCGTCTTGCAGGTTTTCGGCAAGAATATCCGCGGTGGCCAATTCTTCAGACAGTTCTGCATTGGTTTTGGTGAGGTTCTTGATTTCCTGATCGGCAGCTGCAGACGCTGTCAAAGCGAAGCTTGAAATGAGCTCTTCGATCCGATGGATAGTGGTCTCATCCAGTGCAATTCCTGGAACTTGCGGTTGGGCGGCTTGAGCTTTCGCTTCCTCGGCCAAGCAGACTTTGAGAAATGGTCCTACTTCACGGGAAGAACCTCCACCAAGTACGTGTAGAAGCTCTCGAACGGATGGAGCTACACCAATTGATCTCAAAAAGTTGAATGCAGTGGTGACGTTTTTTTGATTGGCGAGATCTCGAATACCCTTGGCAGTTACGAACGCTGCAGCGATGTCATGTGGTACTGTGTAATATTTCAAAATTGCTTTCCTCTGTGTTGTTGCGAAAGTTTGATTGGGCACTTTGGCGTCGAAAACAGGGGGGAGGGTTTTGAAATCGCCGTGGAGAAAGTCTCCCTAATTTCAGATTTAAATTAATGGCTACTCAAGTTACTCCAGGCGCCTTTTGGGAAGATCGCGACAAAAGGTCAACGCCCTTTGTCACGTTCATGCTTATCGCATTGCGGCATCAAATACATCACGGAATGTCTGATCGCAAGATGGGTGATGAGCTAAATATTGATGTCAAGACTTACCTGGGTTGGCGATCATCGGTGCCGTTCCCTGGCGTCTTAGAGAATTTAGTTAACGAACTTGACGCCAGGTACTCAAGCACCAAATGGCCGGCGACCATGAAGAAGCTGCGCACGGATTTAGTTGCACAACAGCATCCGATCGACCGTAATGTGATCCCAAAAAATCGCAGTCATACCGGATTACCTACAACAGCTGCGTTCAACCGTGCCCTGGATCATTGTCTGAAATCAGTTCTAGAGCCCTGGGCTAGAAAAAAGTACCCAGATGAAGGTAGTGCCTTAAAGGTTGCGAGGGAAGTCGCTAAGGGCTTGAAGTGGGCATACTCATTCGATCCGGTACGAAACATAGCCTCCCGTCGGGATAAGCTTATCCAGCAAGCGAGTGCGCTTGCGTCGGTTTCAGCCGAACTAACCCTGTTGAAATTTATGTCAAGACCATACTTCGCACTGGCATCCACTGTAGTGGTCTCACAAAGAGAAACAGATCTGAAGTCCCAACTTGCTACCCGTTTAAAGTCGGCAACTTTGGCTGCCAAAAACTACCTCAATGTGATAGAGCTGGTGGCGATTGAACAAGACCAGTGGTCTGAAAAGTCTACCGCATGTTACCCGCCTGAGTCGATGCCACCAGTGAATCCAAAAGACAAGGCAACGCAGCTAAAGAACATGAACCGACTGCTCGGATCTTTTGCAAAAATTTCGGTAACAGGTAACAGGTAACAGGTAACAGGTAACAGGTAACAGGTAACAGGTAACGCTGCTACTTGTTACCACTAGGCTATCTTTGGCACTCACAGTGCTTATTAACTGTGCCTCGAAAGTCAATCATCAGCCTACTGCACCCAAGGTTGAAGTGAAGGCAGATCTTCGACTTTTCTGAACTTCCCAGGCATTCGGAGTTTCATACCGCCTCGGGTCCATACAGAAACGTAGAAGTCCTCATCGCGATCAGCGCACGCGTTAAATCGGTCAATTTGGGCCGGTGATATCTGGAGACTGAACGGAGCACTGGTGTGGTCCTCAAAAAGCAGCTCGATTGAAGGACTTTCTGGAACGAGCCAAGGACCTTGCGAGATGATGCAGTACTGACCGGTCTTCATTTCTCTAACGTAATTTTTGAGGTTGTCCGGAACCAGTATGCGCGCCACTCCAGCGTTCCAGGACATATAGACGAACCCATTGCGGGCTATCTCAGAATCCCAAAAATTGGTAAATGAAATTTGTTGTCCTGAATTGCCAATCACTATGGGTTCAATCGTGTCTGGACACATGGCAGTGACCTTCTGGTACAGCTTTTCAAGCGGTTCATTATTGGTTTTCAAAATCCATCTCCCTGGTTGTTAAGGTGATGTGGATTGTTGATTTCCATGCCTAAAAAAGGGGGGAGGGTTCTGAAAACGATCCAACCAAAGTTTCCCTATTTGCTGGAGCAGGTCTCTGCACAGGCTCTAACATATTTCGGTGCCTTTATGTGGCGTGGTGCGCTTTTAAGGGGTTCAAAAAAGAACCTCAAATGAGTTGGGTGTTAAGTGAGCCAATGGCTCCCTAAACGCCCTTGGACATGAAAGACTGTCAGCGATTCATCAACTCCACTTCCAAAGCAAATTTATGGCCACCAAACCTAGAAAGCCAAGTTCTACATTAATTCCCGCTCCACTTTTAGTGGCTTTGGCCAACGCCATCCCCGCGTACAAAATGGAAACTAAGGAGGTACAAATCGCCATTGCGAGCATGCTGTGGAACTCCCAAGTAAGGCAGCGTGGGCACACTAAGCACCAAGGCTTCTTCAGTTTCCAATATCTGGAAATTGACGCACTCTTTAATGGAAAGTTAAAAGACGTCAATAAGAGGCTTAATTTTGTTGAAGTGCGCGGACATTGGCTCGTCAAAAGTGGATCAAACGAAGGCTATACAAAGGGCTATCGCCCCACTCGTTTATATGCTCAGGTTTTGAATCGGCTTCTATCGCAAAGATCTCAGGACGTGTACGCACTGGTCGATGCGAATGGGAAGGCAATAAATAAAGTGCCAAGCGCGATCGCGAGTAGAGGCATCGATGGTGTGAAAATTGATCGTTGGCAATTTGCGAACGCTTCTAAGTTGTTAAATCGTGTACCGGTCAATGTTTCCTCCATGGAGGCGTTGCTCATGAAGGCTGAAACGAAGGTTGCTGATTGGGAGCACGAATTGCACTTCACCAATGATCCTGATCTGAAAGATCCAAGTTTCATTCGTCTGGACTTTCTACAAATTCATTTGAAGAAATTTCTAACGGTTTCACAAGCTACAACGGGGGGCAAAGATTGCGTCCCGCATCGTTATCAAGAATCAAATAGCGGGCGCCTGTATGCCACCGGGCCAGTCAATCTGCAGAATGCGTCCAAGTTTCTGCGACATGCGGCGCTGGATGGTTTCTATGATTACGACATTGCTAATTGCCACTTTTCTGTATTGCTACAAATGGCTGCAAATGCTGGCGTAGCGTGCCCTTTTATTGAGAGCTACTTGAGAGACAAAAAGGCTGTCAGATCTCAGCTCGCTCAAGACATTGGTATCTCTATTGAAGACGCAAAAGAAACACTCTTGGCATTAATGTATGGGACGCAGTTAACAACGTACTACATGAATGCGATACCGAAACTGATTACAAAAGAAAAGGCAAGAGATCTTTACTCGCATCCTCTATTTTCAAACATCGCGCGTGAGCTTAAATTGGCCATTCGAGGCATCCATGCCAACACGTCAAAAAACAGACAAGGGTCTTTGATCAATTGCTTTGGCAATAGCGTGAACCCGATCGATATGAAGAAAAATCAACAGATCGCTCATTTGACGCAGGGGGTGGAGGCAGCGGCTTTACGTACATGCCTTGAAATGCATTTGGGATCTATCGTAGTCCTGCAACATGATGGTTTTACATCTATGCGCAAACTCGAAACAAAGCCAATGGAAGATTCTATTTATGCGTCAACCGGATTCAAGTTGACGATTGAGATGAAGAAAGTTTCCCCTGATTTTGAAGCATTTGAAGAACGATTCAAACCGACGGATCAACGTTTTTGGACGCGTAGCTTAAACAGTCATTCGCGATGGTAGTACCGTCGTATTCGTTACAGCATGCGTGTCCACATTGATCTAACTCAGGTCCGAATGCGTATGGAGTCTTTTTCCGAAGAAACGGGAGAGTGTCCAACCTGACGCCTGCTGGTTGCTGCAATTTGCTTGGCTAGGCCGTCATCTGCCTCTCTCCGGTATCAAACACAATCTCCTTTTCTGGCCATCGCATCGCGCCGAGCTTAAAACGGCTGCCGAGTTTTTCTTGAGCTTTGCGTTCTCTCCAGCGACCTCCTACAGAAAAGTCGACGCAGAACACGTTATTGCGCAGACCATGCCATGCGGTAGGGTCGACATCATGAAAGAGGTAGGGATCACCCTTGCCCACTGACTCGCGGTCTTGGGGTTCAGTCATACGCCAGTAGTGACCAATGATGACGGGGATTGCTTCATCGTATTCATCCCACCATTGGATGCGATCAACAAAGCGCCATTTGTGGCTGCTGAAAAATGGCTTCAATCCCTTGCGCTCAACCCCTGATACCAATACCTTGATGGGGTTCCCAACTTGACAGGCGACGTCGTACTCTGCGATGGCGTGTAGCACTGGGACTTTGGCGCCCTCTACTTCCAGCAGGTCCTTCCACTCGAACTTTTCATCCAGGTACCTTTGGTGACGACCATCGGCGCGCAGTTCTATGTTTACCTGATTCTGGTGCTTGTCATAGACATGGTGCGCTTGAGAATCGATGTTCCCTCGGGCGACTTCGATGTGTTCGGGCATCCACGCTGCATGCACTACCCGAAGGTCATCGCGTTCAAGGGCTA
>Ga0247844_1006362_pt1 | contig 14180 bp, 10 predicted proteins | sample LaCtaG_FD_192421 | JGI IMG/M metagenome (GOLD analysis project Ga0247844, IMG submission 192421) | Freshwater microbial communities from meromictic Lake La Cruz, Castile-La Mancha, Spain - LaCruzMarch201714.5m_1 | ecosystem: Environmental > Aquatic > Freshwater > Lake | place: Spain: Castile-La... | reverse complement strand
AAAATAGGACCGACGACGGAGCACCGGACGCTAAAGTTTACATCGGGGCGATCGCTGCCGGGGAAAAGGTCGTTGCAGGCGTGGAGAACCCCACCTTTGAACGCATAAAACTGCATTTAAATGATACGTTAGGGCTTGAAATGGAGGCGATTGGGCTTGCTACAGCCTTGCATATTTACCGAAATATCCATGGTTTGGTGATTCGGGGTATATCCGATTTATGTGCGGGGAAAGCCGAAACCGACCAGCAAAATTGGCAACCGGTGGCCGCTGCCCGTGCCGCAGCTTTTGCCTTTGAATTGCTGTATGAATTGGATGCCACTCCGTTTATGGTAGCAGCGCCCGACCCCAATGCAATTGCTCAAGCATTGTACGCCCTGGCATTTCCCAACGAACCATCGGAAAATGCAGTAGATACCGCTACAACCCACGCCGCATTAGAATGGATTCGTACCTGGTTTGCAGCAGCAGATCCAATTTCAAGCGCAGTGCTGGATTTGCCGGGTAGTGCGGAGGCCAAGCAAATTATTTTAGCGCAAAAACTCCCCAACTTGCTCGAAAATGCACAGTTTAAAGCAGAATTAGAGGATAAAATGGTCGAGCGCAGAAAATTGAGCATCAAAAATATGCTGGAAGGCAGTCAAGTGGAAGTCGCCGGAAATATGCGGATTGGGGATCAGCATACCCGTGACAGCGATTTATACGAACAAAAGAATATTGTAAAAACGAGCACGATCAAAGTTGGAGGCGATTTTCACCTCGGCGATGGTTGAGTGCATAAGCCCCAAAAAACATTTTAGATTGAACCACAAAAAAATCCCAGTCCGCTTAGGCGTACAACTTTCGGGGGAAAGATGCAAGGATTTTACCAATTTGTAAGTTATTTTAGCTCAGTAATTTAAATGTTTGTCTCACACATATAGTCGGGGATTACTGCGGTTTCCCCGGCAGTGTGAGACAAACTTTTATAAGCGGCCTAGCAGGTCCAACAATCCTGAATTAATTTGATTGCGTTCCATATTGGCTTCCCCCCTCGATATAATTCCTAAACGTTCATTGCGCCCCAAATCTTCCCAGCGTGCCGAGAGGGTGTTCACTTCTAATTGTAGGTGTGTAGCGTGCTGCTCCGTGTAATCCAGGAGTTTTTTAAACACTTCTCCCGTACGTGCGCTAGCAATCAGGCTGCGCAAGTTGCGGGCAATTTCAGGATCGGGGCTTGATTTTCCAGTTGTAGTATTGGTTGGTGGTATGCCATGGTAATGAATATCGCCCACGTGCACATTGCCGCCCGCTTGAATATGCTCATCGCCTAACCGAAAGTTGCCACCAACGGTAATGGTACTGTCGATAATGACATTTTTCATGGTTGTTTCCTGGGTTTTAAAGTCCGCCAGTTTTTCAGCCATTTCTTTCTTAAATTGCTCATTTTCAAGCAATACAGGCAACTTTTGTTCAATGATAATTTTTTTGGCGGCTTCATTTCCCGGCGTTGTCACAATGGCCGTAGAGATTGGATCGTCTTTTAAAAACCAGGAGCGGATCCATTGCATGGTAGCCGTGACAAAGTCTTTCGGAAACTTTTTGACTTCTTCATTTTCCAGGATAAAGTCGAGGACGTATTTTTTTGCAGCATCAAGCATTGTAGACAGGGATGTTTTAGTTGTTTTCTTGTTAGATATTGACGTTTTGTGTAGTTGTATTGGGAGTTATCCTGATCAAAAACGGATAATTTCGTGCTAGATAGTTATAGTTCATAAACCGTGCAAATCGGTATTCTGTTTTCCAGATCAACGAAAATATTTTGTTGTAAAAAACAAAAGCCGTTTGGAAGGACTCCAAACGGCTTTATGTTCATTGTATAAAACAAGTACTAGTTCTTAACTTCTTCAAATTCAACGTCTTGTGCTTCTGAGCCGCCGTTTCCACCAGTTGGTCCGCCGGTTGGCCCAGCATAAGGGTTTTCCGTAGCGCCACCATTAGCCGCTTGTGTTGACTGATAAATTTCCTGGCTGGCTACATTCCAAGCCTCGGTCAGGGCCGCTGAGGCAGCATCAATGCGGGCAAAATCTTCCGATTTATGTGCTTCGCGCAAGTCGGTGAGGCGTGCTTCAATCGTTTCCTTGTGGTTGGCAGGTACTTTTTCGCCAAATTCGCGGAGTTGTTTTTCCGTTTGGAAAATCAAGGTATCAGCGGCATTCAGTTTTTCTGCGCGTTCGCGTACCTGACGGTCACCTTCAGCGTTGGCTTCTGCTTCTGCTTTCATGCGGGCAACTTCATCTTTACTCAAGCCGGTGCTGGCTTCAATGCGGATGTTTTGTTGTTTGCCGCTGCCTTTATCCATGGCGGTTACAGAAAGGATACCGTTGGCATCAATGTCGAACGTTACTTCTACTTGTGGTACACCACGGGGTGCTGGCGGGATGCCATCCAGGATAAAACGACCCACCGAACGGTTGTCGCGTGCCATGGGGCGTTCGCCTTGCAGGATATGGATTTCTACTTGTGGCTGGTTGTCGGAAGCCGTGGAGTAGGTTTTTGATTTTTTCGTTGGAATGGTCGTATTTGATTCAATTACAACGTCGTAAATATTGCCCATTGTTTCGATACCAAGTGACAATGGGGTTACGTCGAGCAACAATACATCGCTTACATTACCAGACAATACACCGCCTTGAACTGCAGCGCCGATGGCCACTACTTCATCCGGATTTACGGAGCGGTTGGGTTTGCGGCCGAAGAATTTTTCTACTTCTTCCTGGATGCGTGGGATACGGGTCGAGCCACCTACGAGAATCACCTCTTCCACTTCATTGGCGCGCAGACCAGCATCTTGCAGGGCTTTGCGGCAGGGTTCGAGGGTGCGTTGCACGAGGGTATCGGTCATTTGCTCAAATTTAGAGCGGCTGAGTTTCATCACCAAGTGCTTAGGTACGCCATCGATTGCCGTGATGTAGGGCAGGTTAATTTCCGTTTCCATTCCACTGGATAACTCGATTTTGGCTTTTTCGGCCGCTTCCTTCAGGCGTTGTTGTGCCATTGGGTCTTTGAGCAGGTCGACATTTTCCTGGCGGCGGAATTCAGCTGCCAGCCATTCGATGATCACCTGGTCGAAGTCATCGCCCCCGAGGTGGGTATCGCCGTTGGTTGATTTTACTTCAAATACGCCACCACCCAGTTCGAGGATAGAGATATCGAAGGTACCACCGCCAAGGTCATACACCGCGATTTTCATGTCTTTATCGCGTTTGTCGAGGCCATAAGCCAGGGCAGCCGCAGTGGGTTCGTTTACAATCCGTTTTACTTCAAGGCCCGCAATAGCGCCTGCTTCTTTGGTAGCCTGGCGTTGTGAGTCGTTAAAGTAGGCAGGTACCGTAATAACCGCTTCCGTAACCGTTTCTCCGAGGTAATCTTCGGCAATTTTTTTCATTTTTTGCAACACCATGGCGCTGACTTCCTGTGGGGTATACAGGCGACCGTCAATGTCGACGCGGCAAGTATCATTATCGCCTTTCACCACTTTATAAGGTACACGGCTCACCTCACTGGTAGATTCGGTGTACCGCATGCCCATAAAACGTTTGATGGAGGCAACGGTGCGGGTTGGGTTTGTGATGGCCTGGCGTTTGGCAGGAGCGCCAATTTTGCGCTCGCCATTGTCCAAAAAGCCAATTACCGAGGGCGTTGTGCGCGCTCCCTCGTCGTTTGCAATTACAACAGGCTCATTGCCCACCATAAATGCAACGCAGGAGTTGGTCGTTCCTAAGTCTATACCAATAATTTTTCCCATATCTGTCGGGTTGATTTGTTGTAAGTAAATGGTAGTGGGTTGGAGTCAGTTGGCCAATAAAACAGGAAAACCGGGTATGATTATCTCCGCTTTAAGGTTGTTTGTACTGGCGATGCTGTCTCTTTGTTCAACAGTTATCAATCGGTATGCCATGCGGCTAAATCTGACGGATTGACAGGGTTCTGACATCAAAATTAGGCCTTTTTGTCAGACGATTGTGCAAGAAACTGACAAAGCTTCGGGCGTACATACGGTGCGGGTGTTATATCTTGTGGGCGTTTTTAATCAACCCATCCCATTTAATTCAAACTGCTTTTCCCATGACAGGTTTATCCCAGCAACGCATTTTTACGCTTTTGTTTTTGCTTTTTTTTTGTTTTCATGAAACGGTGTCAGGGCAACTGGCCAAGCATGGCAATATCTGGCATTTTGGCAATCGGGCGGGACTTGATTTTTCAGGTGGTGCCCCAATACCTTTAAGTAATGTAAATATGGATTCCTACGAAGGATGTGCGGTGTATTGTGATGCGGATGGGGAGATGTTGTTGTACACAAATGGAGGTGGAACGAATGCGGAAGGTTTTGGAGGTAATTCAATACGTGATGGCATAATTTGGAATAAAAATCAACAGGTTATGTATAATATGGGATTGACAGAAGGTGGGGGGTATAGTGCTGCACAGAGTGCCCTCATTTTACCAAAGCCGAATAGCCCGGATCATTATTTTGTTTTAACCATGGATATAGGATCCGATCCAACCCAACCTCCATTTTTAATCAATAGGGGATTATCATATTTTGAAGTAGATATGAGTGCTAATGGAGGTCTTGGCGAAGTAATCGAAGCAAATGTTAATCTGTTTAAACCATCCGCCGAATACCTTACAGCCATCCCAATGTCAGATTTTTCAGGGTATTGGATTATAATTGTTGATTCAGATAGTGGAGATTTTGTGGTAATACCTTTAACAGAAGCAGGTTTTGGTCCGGCAGTAATTCAACCTAATATAATACATGACCAGTTTGGTATAGTGAAGGCATCTCCAAACGGTAAGTATATTTGTATTAATCAAGCGTTGTATCATTTTAATGCCACAACAGGAATACTTACGTATAAAGAATCTATCCCAATTAGTTCTTATTCTTTATCATTTTCACCATCCAGTAATTATATATATGGATTTGAAGATGATGTTTCTGTAAGCCTTTTACGATATGATTTAAGGGCCGATTCGGTTGCATTGACGCAAGAAGTTATGAATTTTGATTCAATAATATCTTTTTTAGGACAAATGCAAATAGGCCCAGATGGTAATATTTACCTGATTGAGCAGTTAATTGAGGATATTTTTAATCCAATTCCACCAGTGAGTTTAACCGTAATTCGATGCCCGGATGGTTTAAATCCGCAAATGGAACGATCAATCCATAAATATGAAACCGATCTTTCCAATAGTGGCGGACTGTTTGTCTCCTTACCCAACTTTGCGGATTACATTTTTGCTACCAGTCCCATCACAGATACGGTCGAACAAAGCATTTGTACCGGTAACACGGTACTCGATCCTGGCTCGGGTACAGGTGGTCATGTATGGTCTACTGGTGCAACGACCGCACAAATTACTGTAAATCAAGCTGGTACCTATATAGTTTCATATCAGGATGCTTGCGGATTTCGCGTCCGCACCTATTTGGTTGATGCTTTGCAAGTAGATCCTGGTAATTATCAGCAGCTAGCAACAGTGTGCGGAAACACCCCAACCGAATTAATTCCTGAAGGGTTGGGCGATGTTGTTGCCTGGTCGACCGGCGACACCAGCGCCACGCTAAACGTCACGCAAGCAGGCGAATATACCGTACAAATAATCAACAATTGTATCCTGCGTACCGTTCGTTTTACGGTAACCAAAGAGCTTGCGCCGATGGTACTCATTTTGCCCGACGTATCCATTGATTCCTGTTTTACCTTACCGATTGTACTAAAAACGTCGGTAAATGCACTTGATAACCAATGGCTTTGGTCTACTGGTGCAACAACGGCCTCGATTCAGGTGGATCAATACGGCATTTATGCGGTAACCCTTACCAATTCCTGCGGATCCGCACAGGATACCTTTGAATTGTTGAAAAATGATGCGAATTGCTGTTTCCCCAACATGCCCAATGCTTTTACACCCAATGGAGATGGCACCAACGATAAATTTAGTCCGGTGTTTAAAGGCTGTACAGTTGAATTTCTTGAAATGTACATTTATTCCCGTTGGGGAGAATTGGTTTTTCAGGGCATTTACCCGAACGAATTATGGGATGGCAAAAACCTGAATGGTTGGGACGCGCATTCAGACGTATATTATTACGTAATAACGTTTAAAGTAAAAGGTGGGGACCTGGAGCGGCGCAATGGGCAGCTTACCTTAATTCGGTAAGTTTGATCGGATATTCTACCCAAAAGATCGAAAAAAGTGGGAATTGAAATAGTTTTGCCCCTGCTTTGTGCCTCGAAGTCATCCGTGTTTGTTAAAACAGGCTTTCAGGAAAATGAACTATAATTACACCGCACAGAAAGGGTTTCGTTGGAACAGATTCCCTAAAAATCATAAAAAAATGCGTATTTTTTTCTTTTTAATAACCCTGGTGGTAACTGCCGGGTTTTTTATTTCGGGCGTCGTAATGCTGCTTGCCCGCGCACTCGGTCAGTTGAGTTTGAATCCGCAAAGTGCAGCGTGGAAACGAACTTTGGCAAAATTGCGGGAACGAATTCGCAAACAAGCGGCTAAAAACCTGGTTCCGTGGGATACAGAAATGTTGGGTTTGTTGTCGACCAATCGAACCATTATAAAAAAGCCTGGTTTTTTTGACCTCTATTCGGAAGGTCTGTACGCCACCATTTATCAGGAGCCCGTTTTGGTGTACGCGGCGTTAAAAACAGGCAAAACCAGTATTTTAGTGGCTTCCACCTCTGATCGGGAGTTTATTTTCCGTCAAAAAGACAAAGAAATTGAAATTTGGCTCAATGAACAACCCTTGGGTTTGTTTGTCGATGGCACGCTGCTGGCACCCGGGCGCGGGAGTAAGTTGCTCGCCCGTATGGAAGCGACCGGCACTGAAGCCAGTTTACCCGTTTTAATCGGCGATAAAACGGCCGCTGCGATCACCAATCCGGAGCAGGCAAGTGGTCCAAATCCGCGGGCGCTTACCTTGTTGCGCACCTTGGATTCGAATGAAGAAAACGCATTGCTGGCGCTGACCATTTTGAAAATGACGAAATTGTAAATCAGGTGGTCAGCGCCAGTGGTATTTATTTTTCTGCGGTAACTTTGAGTTGTTCCAGCCAGATCAACATATCCGCTTCAAGGTCGCGGTTCATTTTTTGCTTAAACAGCTTGATCAACCAGCCTTCCATGCTTTCTTCCACTTGAATATAGGTGCCATCTCCTTGTGCACGAAGGTACCAATTGTGGATGGCTGAACCGCCGAACGTGATACCGCTCCAGCCAAATGTTTTATGTGGATCAACCGTGTGCAGGGTAGATTTTATCTTTGCCCCGTTGACCGTCCATTTAAATTTGGCGCTCGGTGTAATTGATTCGTTCATCTGCGCCTTGCTGATTTTCGGGTTCCAGTTTGGCCAGTTATTTATGTCGGTGAGCACCGCCCAAACCTTTTCGGGGGTAGCCTGGATGAAGATTGCTTTGTTTTGTTTTACCGGAGCATTTTGATTGATTTGCATGTTGGTTGAATTTTGAGCATTGCCCTGCATGAGGACTGCAGTGATGAAAAAGAACAGGTTTGAAATTTTGATGCTTGCCATTTGTTTGTGTTGTTTGTTTGACAAGACAAAAGTCGGGCTGTTCCTTTCGGGTGCAATTGATCTAAATCAAGAATTGCGCAGCAGTTGTTTTTTTCTGATCCGACTAAAGGTTTCAGGCGTCATACCCAGCAAGGAAGCGAGGTATTGCAAGGGGACCTGGTTGAATAAATCGGGGGCAAAATGAAAAAACTGGTCGTATCGTTCCTCGGCCGAAAGAGAAAGGTGGGATACAATACGGTCCTCCAAAATGGTAAAACAACGCGCCAGGAATAATTTTTCGAGGGTAGGCCATTTGGGAATCACGGTTCCAATGCGGGCATAGTCCGATTTATTAATGACCATCAGTTCGCAATCAGTCAATGCTTGCAAGTGCCAGCGTGCCGGTTTTTCAAATAAAAAACTGGAAATATCGACGATAAAATATCCTTTGCCCGACACCCATTTGGTAACTTCTTTATCTTCCAATTCAATAAACTCGCGCACCAGGCCGGCTTGCAGAAACCCTAATTGTTGGGCATATTGACCTGTTTTTAGAAAAAAATCATGCTTTTTGAGCGCCATGGGTTTGAAAAATCCATCAATGGCGTTGAGTTCTTGTGGGGTAAGACCAAAAGTGGCTTGTATATAATGGCTAAGTTCGGATTGCATGTGGAGTATTTTAACGATGTAGTCAACGCAAAGTGGTTATGAAAACAGCTGGTTTCTAATCCATTGAAAATCAATTTTTTTATCCATCCATCCTTCAAATCCATTTAAATCTGGGTATAAAAATACAAAGATGAACATTTGGACCCAACCATTTGACAAAGAATAACGTAATGCAAATAAGTGTAACTCAAAACACGTAATTTGTTGCGCACTCCAAATACCATACTGTAGTGTACTGTCCGATCGGCAGGAACCCAATATTACATGACGATTGATCCACACTTGCTAAAAACAGCCCATGAGGGCGACCGGAAAGCGCAATATGCCTTGTATCGCATTTGCTTCCCTATCCTCATGTCGGTATGCATGCGGTATCGGCGGGACAAACAAGATGCGATATTGATTTTGAACAATGGTTTTTTAAAAATTTTGCAGCATTTAGATCGTTACAAAATAAATGAAACTCCATTTGATGCCTGGATTCGGCGCATCATGATCAATACCGCCATTGATGAGTTCCGCCGAGAAAAAAAGTGGCGGGAACAAACCGTGTTTACCGATGAAATTGAACGCAGTTATTCGGAACATCCCATCAATTGGAACGAAGCGGAACAACGCCTTGATATGGAACACTTGGAGGCTTTATTACGACGATTGTCGCCCGTTACCCAACAAGTATTCAACCTTTTTGCGATAGATGGTTTTAGTCATAAGGAAATTGGCGACATGCTCCAAATCAGTGAAGGAACCTCAAAATGGCATGTGAACAATGCCCGCACACACTTACAACATTGGATCAAAACGGAGTTAAATCCGGCTTTATAAATCAGGAGCTTTCATATGGACAACTTAGACGAATTCATGCAACATAAATTTAATTCGGATGATCTGTCGGATCGTTTTGTTTTCCAGGAAGCATACTGGGAGCAGGCCGAACGGTTGATCGTGGCATCGGAAGCAGCGAAAAAGAAACGCCGGATGATTCTATTCTGGTGGTTGGGGACAGGGTTGTTTTTAGCCATCAGCGCCATTGGTTTTTGGCAAACAGGTCTGGAACTTTGGCGTAAAACACCTGCCAAAGCATCCATCGAATACGCCGTAAGCAATCCACCCATACATGCCGCTACACCGCATGATTCGTTGGATACAGTGGGCAGCTTGAAAACCAAGGCGCAGGTAAACAATAACCAAACTGTATCTGAAATCTCCCCTGTGTATTCATCAAAAAATACTATAAAAAACAGTAAATCAATTCGTTTAATATCTGATAAAAAAGAAAATTTTGGCATCGCGCAAGTTCAGGACGCGCATGTAGCTGCGCATTTGCCGTCAAATCCAGCTCCAATAAATCCAGGCATTGCCCCAATTTCCGGGAGTTGGTCTATGGCTTTCGGAAGCCCCACCCATGCGGAGTCCACGATGCTACCCGAAACGGCCACTACGGAGGAGCGTCCTGAAATTATCCAGCTTGCAGCGTTACCAAGTTTGTTAAAACCTGTTGAAATGGAGTTGCAAACATCGCCAGGTCCATCCAAGTTTGCCGGGTTACCTGAACCAATACTTCAACCGCGTGCTATACGAAAAGGCCTTGAAGCCGCTTTGACTTATTTACCTACCGGTGAACAAGGCAGCCGTTGGGGCCTGAATCTGGCCGGATTTGCCGAATATCCGATTAAAAAGCACTGGTCTTTGCAAGCGGGTATTGCTTATCGATTGCAACCCATCGTAAACTCGACTTCAGAAACTTTTGATTCTTCGGCCGCTTTTGCTGATAATTCCAACAAAATTGCTCAAACCGTGTCGTACACGTATAGTTTTGGCTACACCTTAAAAAGCACCGAGCGTTTTGCAACGGCATTACATTATGTAAATGTACCCGTCGCAATCCAATGGCGGCAGCGCGCATTTTCCCTGCGTGCTGGTTTTTCGCCCGGTTTTTTGTTTGCCAGCACGCAAAATGTTAAAAGTACCACGGAATCATCGCTTCAAAGCGCACAATCTACGGCCAATCAACGCGTTCAATTTGGCAGGCCTCAAAACTACCGGAACTTCGTATTGAATAGTTTTGTAGCAGCGGAGTACAACCTGGTGGGTGCCTGGTCGGTATTTCTACAACCACAATATCAGTTGATCAACCCGCTCAAACAAGCCTCTACAAAGTTTGGTAAGGGTGGAATATGGTCGATTGACCTTGGTGTTCGGTATATTTTTTAATGAAATAGGATGCAAAAACTTAGTTTCGTGCTGTTTTTTTTGCTGCTGTTCTTTGGTTGCGCAAAGGATTACAGCGAAAGTGTGCAATCTGATACGCCCGTTTTTATGGCAGATTTCAGTGTGGGCGATTCCAGTTATCAGTTGGTAGCCGGAAAGGATAACTACTATATGTACACCGATTATTATATGGATACTTTGCAGGTTTTGAACGCGGTTGGTTCATTTTCTAAAACGACTTGCATAGATAGTGTATGTCCTAAAACCTTGCGATTTGAAATACGCAACACCGATTTAAGTGGTACTTTTTTTAATGCAAATTCAATCGCGAATATCTCTACCTTTTATCAAGATGAGGCCTTATTTGATTCCTTACAATTAGGCAGGGCTAGCATTACCTGGACCGATTGGCAGGGCACGCAATGGAAAACCAATTCGGGGCAGCAAGGGCTTGATAGCTACTTTAATATACTATCCGTATCGCCGTATGAATCCAATGAAAAAAATCAGGCAACCTACCAATTAGAAGTCAACTTTAAAGGCTTGTTGTACAATACATTGGGTGTTTTTATGCCCATTCAGGGGACCGGGATCATTGCAATAGGGGTTCCTTAAATACCTCGTCCAAATCAGGAAAGTTGTTGCATGAGCCAACTGCGTTCTGCCAATTGAGGGGTTGCTTCTGCTTCCGATCGAATCTGGGCTTTTGCGGTGTTTGTCAGGGGCGCTTTTCGAATCATGAGCCTTACCAATCGAATCAGGTTTTCATAATGGGCTTTATGGTAGCCAAGGTTGGTGCGCCTGCGCAAGTAAATACTAAAACTATCGAGCAATGCATCCAGCGCATCAACATAGCCGCGTTCATAATATATCCGCACCAACATAGAACGGGCATCAAGGTTGGTCAGGCTGTCATCGCCCAGGCTGGCATCGCGCAACAAGGTCATGGCTTGCTCATAATCACGCAAGCGGAAATAGTACACGGCCAGGTTATACACATACGCGGCATGTCGCTCGCGCGGGTGCAGGAAGAGCTTATAATTTTCGAGAAATTGCCGCACCCAATCAAATTGTCCTGCCATAATACCTGCCGTAGTAGCATTTTTATAGGTAAATTGCGATAAAATGCCGTTTTCGAACAAAGCCTTGTTTTCAATTCCACTTTGGTAAAGTTCGAAAGCCTGTGCTCGGAAATGTGCCTTTCCGGCGTTGATTTTTCGAATACAGAAATTGAGTGCAATCAGGTATTGTTCCCGGCGTTCGGCTTCGCGGAATTGATGCCCGTATTGGTGAATCAGGTTTTTAGCCTCATAAAAGGCATCTTCGTTTTCGGGGTTGTTCAATGCAGTGCGCAAACAGGTATATAGCCGAATGCCCGGGTTCGCTTGCAGGTCCGGGTGGTCTGGATTTAATGGAATAGGATCGCTAAGACTGGTTGCTGTTTGTTGTTTCGACAGTTGTTTAAAAACAGCTGCACTGCATTGCAAACGCAATTGACCGAGTACATAGGCCGTCTGACGGTCTGTTGCCATTTGTGCAAAAGGGACTTCCACCACCCGGTTTTTCAACGCAAGATGGTCAAATTTTTCTTTAAACAAATGGTGGCTCAATTGGTAAAACTGTTCATCGCGGTAAGGTGTGGCTAGTAAAGCCGTGTATGCTTCTTCCCAGGATCGTTCGAAGTCGGCATCCAGGCCCATACGCCGCAATGCTTTGCATAAATACAATTGCGGGTTGGGCGCATCATCCTGCCAGGCCTGCCAGGCAAAAAAATCGCGCAATTGTTGCAAAAGCAGCGACATAATTAGGTTCATTTTGGCTTCCTGGTAAGGCGTGTTTGGATAAATGGTAGGCCAAACGATTTCCTTTTGCAGTTTTTCCGGTTTTTTCTCCAGGTGTTTATGGACATATTGAAAAAGCGCAACAAGGTCTTCCCGTTGGTTAAAAAAGGGCGAGCTGAGCCATTTTTGGAACATATTGCGGTCCTTGGTGCTCAAAGTTGCAATATTTTTAAGGAGCGTACTGTGGCGCATTTGTTTAAATTTTATACAAAAAAACGGTTTATTTAGTTGATATACAAATGTTTAAAATAAAATAATTTTATAGAAACGGGTAAATTTGTACTTGGATACGGGTTGCAGCACAACGACATTTGTTGAAAAAATAAGCAGTCACATGAAGAACATCCTTTTTATCCCGTATTGCATTGTGCTTTCCTTAATGATCCTGTGTGCTACGGCCTTGCATGGTCAGGGGTGGGTACGCTGGAACACCTTTAATAATATAGCAGAAATGGTTCCGCATCCAGACGGTGGCCTTTTGATTGCGGATACAAAAAATCAGGGAATTGGTCTTACACCTTACGTGGTGATCGCGCATGTGGATGCAGCGGGAAGTATTGTTTCGGAACATATCCTGATGGATTCCGTAATTGCCACCGATATGGTCGTAAGCGACCAAGGATTGCCGCAGGTAATTGTTTACAATGAAAACACCGCCACCTATTTATTTACCCCGTTGCTTTGGAACGGGCAGGCGAGTAGTGCGGGTTTCCAGATTGCTAATTATTATGGAGCCAACATCCAAATAGCAGCCTTTCCGGGGGGCGGGTTCATTGGCGAATGGATGGATCAGGTTAATATTGCCACACCGCCCGCTGTTTTGTCGCTTAAGCGCTTTGATACCAGTGGAAATTTGCTTTGGCAATTTCCAATTGATTCGTTACCAAGCAATTTTACATTTACAAATTATGGATTATCTGTTAATAGCCTGGGACAAACGATTGCAGGTTTTAAAACAGGCACGGTACAAAACCCGGAATACCATCTTACGATACTGGATGCCAATGGGGATTCGCTTTGGTATCGTTCGGACATCGTTCCCATCATCGTGGGTGTTACGGCCGACGATCAGTTTTTTTACATTACCGCTGAGCCAAGTCCGATTAATGATTACGTGTTGCATAAGGTAAATGCTTCAGGGGCAATTATTTGGGAGCAAGTATTAACCGATTTAAGCGCAAATATTGCACAAGGCGATTATTTTTCTACACCTGGTGGCGGATTGGTGTTTGGCGGGAATGGATTTGCGCTTGGTGTAAGCAGTCCATTGTTATTTGTGCGCACTTTGGATGCTTCGGGCAATTTGGTGAAGGAGATACGGCACACCCTGCCTGGTTTTTCGGGAAATTTTATCACGGTCAGAAACCTGTGCCAGGCGCCCAATGGCGGTTTTTACATGTCGGGCGATGCTTTTGATTTCGCACAAGGTATTACCCTCCGTTTTTTAGTCAAAATGGACGCAGATGGGAATATTTATGCCCAACGAATTATTGGCAACCTATCATACGACGCCAATGAAAACTGTACGATAGAAGCCGGAGAGCAGGGGTTAGAAGGGCATAAAGTGAAAATTGAAGACCTTGTTTCCGGCATTGTTTTTTACACCAACAGTGATTCGCTCGGAGGGTATCAAGCAGAAACGGATTCTACCCAGTTTGTCGTAGCGCCTATTTTTTCAAATCCTTATTGGCAGAGTTGTCAAACGGATACGCTGATCGAATTTGGCAGTTCAATTGACACGATTCGTGTTGATTTTCCTTTAAAAAAGGTAGTAGATTGTTCGTTTTTGGAGGTTTCAGTAGCGACTCCTTTTTTGCGGCGCTGTTTTGACAATACCTATTATGTACGGTACTGCAATACGGGAACGGCTGCTGCTGAAAAT
>Ga0247844_1006361_pt1 | contig 14181 bp, 10 predicted proteins | sample LaCtaG_FD_192421 | JGI IMG/M metagenome (GOLD analysis project Ga0247844, IMG submission 192421) | Freshwater microbial communities from meromictic Lake La Cruz, Castile-La Mancha, Spain - LaCruzMarch201714.5m_1 | ecosystem: Environmental > Aquatic > Freshwater > Lake | place: Spain: Castile-La... | reverse complement strand
TTATAAGGAGTGGAACAACACAGAGAATTCAGTATTAGCAAGCGAACGATTCATGAATGGAAACGAAATAAAAGTAATTTACGACTCCCCTTGGTTTTGGAAAATATCTGCATTTGAAAAACGCCCAAAACCAATCCAATAATACAAAAAACGAAAATATAAAATGTTCTATAAATGTATGTCTAATAACACAAAGTACGGAATATCTAGTTTAGCCAAAAATACTGGTTGGAATAACACAGCATTTGGGGCATATTCATTATATAATAATTTAGACCCAAGCAGTAATGTTGCTGTTGGAAGCAACACTCTTTTTTTCAATACAACAGGCAATTACAATACCGCCGTTGGGACAGGTTCCATGTGTAATAACGCAAGCGGCAAATTGAATACCGCAATAGGGTCGAATGCTCTTGAAGGAATAACCAACGGTTCATCAACTGCTTATACAGTAAGCGACAAGAATGTAGCAGTTGGAGCCCAATCCCTATTTAATCACAACATAGGAGATGGTAATGTAGCTGTTGGAACATATTCAATGTTGAATAATTTGGACGGGTCAATGAACACCGCAGTCGGTTACCAAGCAGGGTATGATACGTCGGGAAACAACAATCTATTTTTGGGAGCATATGCTGGGCAAACAAACGGTGCTTATTCGAACACAATAATTTTGAATGCATCAGGAACACCACTAAATGCAAATACTACTAATCCAGGTTTCTTTGCGAAACCAATAAGACAAATTGCCATACAATCAACCCAAAATGTATTGAGTTACAACAGTGTTTCAGGAGAAATAATGTGGGGACCGGGAGGTAGTGGTGGCGGCGGCAATGTGCCTACAGCAACAAATTTTGGCGATTATTTGTATTGGGATACTAGTGCTTGGGTAGTTGGTTCCGAAAAAATAACTCTTGGGCAAAATGCTGGTCAAACAAATCAAGGATCATTTGCAGTTGCATTAGGTTTTGAAGCTGGTCAAAGTCAAGGAACTGGTGCTGTTGCGATTGGTTATCAAGCTGGTGCACAAGACCAATCTGGAGGGACTGTTGCTATTGGCTCAAATGCTGGTCAAATAAGTCAAGGCGCAAATACAGTTGCGATTGGACTTCAGGCTGCTCAATTTGATCAACTTGATGCTGCGGTGGCGATTGGGTATGTTGCTGGTTACGAAAATCAAGGAACTGGTGCTGTTGCGATTGGCTCTACTGCCGGTTCTATTGACCAAGGAGAGTTAAGTGTTGCGATTGGCGCTGGTTCTGGTGCATTAAATCAAGGAACAAATGCGGTGGCGATTGGTACAGAAGCAGGTAACAAAGATCAATCCCAATTTGCTGTTGCGATTGGTTATCAAGCTGGTGCACAAGACCAATCTGTAGGGACTGTTGCTATTGGAGGTTTCGCTGGTCAAACAAATCAAGGCTATGGTGCGGTGGCGGTTGGTGGTTCCGCCGGTCAAACAAATCAAGGATTGGGTACTGTTGCGGTAGGAGGTTTTGCGGGATCAGAAAATCAGCTTCAATATGCAGTTGCAATTGGTGCAAATTCTGGACAAACAAATCAAGGGTCAGATGCGATTGCTGTTGGAGGTTTTGCTGGTCAAACAAATCAAGGCCAAGGTGCTGTGGCGGTTGGTAATTTTGCTGGATCAGAAAATCAAGGTGAAAACGCAATTGCGATTGGAAAAAAATCTGGTGAAACAAATCAAGGAACAAATGCGGTGGCTATTGGTTATAATGCGGGTCAAACAAATCAAGGCCAAGGTGCTGTTGCGGTTGGTCATGATGCGGGTTACCAAAGTCAAGGAAATCAAGCTGTTGCAATTGGTGAAGAATCGGGTGTAGTCAATCAAGGTCAGGGTTCTGTTGCAGTTGGTGCTGGTGCGGCTCAAGCAAGTCAAAGTACTTTTGCTGTGGCGATTGGTTATCAAGCGGGCAATACTGGTCAAGGAAATGATGCAGTGGCTGTTGGAAAACAAGCAGGTTACACAAATCAATCAAATAATGCTGTTGCAATTGGTTCAAGTGCCGGAGGTGAAGGTCAAGGTGCTTTTTCAATTGCGATTGGCGCAAATTCTGGTCTAACAAATCAATCAACTAGTTCGGTTGCGGTTGGAGCTGCTAGTGGTAGAAATAATCAAGGATCTTTTGCGACCGCAGTTGGATTTGGTGCTGGTCGATCAAACCAAGGAGCAAATACAGTTGCAATTGGATATGATTCTGGAGCTACTGGGCAAGGCCAATATGCGGTGGCGGTTGGTAATAATGCGGGTAATAATGGTCAAGGAATTTGGGCAGTTGCGATTGGTGATAATGCTGGTCAAACAAGTCAAGGTCAAAGTGCGGTTGCAGTTGGGGCTGGAACTGGTATAAATAACCAAGGTCAATATGCCACCGCAGTCGGAGGAGATGCAGGATCAACAGGTCAAGGAACAAATGCGGTTGCGATAGGTTATCTAGCCGGGGCACAAGATCAATGTGCGAATACAATAGTGTTGAATGCATCAGGAGTAGCATTAAACACATTAACAAGTTCAGCATTTTATGTGGACCCAATAAGATCTAACCCGACATCAACAGTACTAAATTATGATATATCAACAAAAGAGATCACATATGGTCCAGCACCAACAGGATCATTGCCGACAGGAACAAATTGGGGCGAGTATTTGTATTATACTAGTACTTGGGCAGTTGGTTCCGATAAAATAACACTTGGAAAAAATGCTGGTTATTCAAATCAAGGATCATTTGCTGTTGCAATTGGTAATCAAGCAGGTCAAACAAATCAGGGTTCTCATGCGATTTCGATTGGGAATAATACAGGTCAACAAGATCAAGGTTCTTTTGCGATTGCGATTGGTACTCAAGCAGGTCAAACAGGTCAACATGAGGCAGCTGTTGCGATTGGTTCTGGCGCAGGTTCATCAGGTCAAGGTGATTTTGCCATTGCGATTGGAAGAAATTCCGGACAAAATATTCAAAACAATGAAGCTATTGCGATTGGTTATATCGCAGGTGTATATAATCAAGGTACTAGTGCAATTGCGATTGGTGATACTGCGGGTAAAACAAATCAAGGACAAAATTCGGTTGCAATTGGTAGATCCGCAGGTGAAACAAGACAAGGAATAAATGCGGTTGCGATAGGTTATCTAGCCGGGGCACAAGATCAACATGCGAATACAATAGTATTGAATGCATCAGGAGTAGCATTAAACACATTAACAAGTTCCGGGTTTTATGTGGACCCAATAAGATCTAACACGACATCAATAGTACTAAATTATGATACATCAACAAAAGAGATCACATATGGCCCAGCTTCAACAGGATCATTGCCGACAGGAACAAATTGGGGCGAGTATTTGTATTATACTAGTACTTGGGCAGTTGGTTCTGATAAAATAACACTTGGAATAAATGCTGGTCAAATAAATCAAAGTTCTTATGCAGTAGCGATTGGTGCTAATGCTGGTTATTTAACACAAAACACAAATGCGATTGCGATTGGTTTTAATGCTGGTTATAATAATCAACAAAGTATTGCGATTGGTGATAATGCTGGTTTTAATAATCAAAAAAAAAATGCGATTGCAATAGGTGAAACTGCTGGTAGAGATAGTCAAGGCACAAATGCAATTGCGATTGGTTTTAATGCTGGTTATGATAGTCAAGGAACAAATGCGATTGCGATTGGTTTATACGCAGGTTTTAGATATCAAGGTACTGATGCGATTGCGATTGGTTCAGAAGCTGGATATACAAGTCAAGGTCAATATGCGATTGCAATAGGTGACACGGCTGGTAGAGAGTATCAAACATCTGGTGCGGTTGCTCTAGGTTTTCAAGCTGGTTACCAAAATCAAGGTGAAACTGCAGTTGCGATGGGTTATAATGCAGGTTACCAAAATCAAGGCACAAATGCTGTGGCGATTGGAGCATACGCTGGTAATCAATCTCAATTTTCCGGTGCGATTGCGATTGGACAATTTGCTAGTTCTAATAATCAAGGCACAAATGCAATTGCGATAGGTATTGAAGCTGGTAGGTTTTCCCAACAAACACTTGCGATTGCGATTGGTAATCAAGCTGGTTACACAGGTCAAGGTCAATATTCTGTTGCGATTGGATTTGAAGCTGGTAAATATGATCAAGGTTTTGGTGCAGTTGCCATTGGTTATGGTTCAGGGAGATTTACCCAAGGTATATATTCTATTGCAATAGGTAATAATGCTGCGTCTTTCGGGCAATCCAATAATTCAATTATCATGAATGCAGGGACGTATTCAATAAATCAACCCGCAAATTCAATAGTTTTAAATGCGACAAATTTTCCCGTTGGGGATCCGTTCGTAAGTTCTTCAGCTTTTTATGTGTCCCCAGTTCGTGAAATAACAACTAATGCTAATGCGTCGTATTTGATGTTGTATAACAATTCAACGAAAGAAATTACTCATTCACAACTTCAGTCAAATTATAACAAAACATTCGTAATTGATCATCCCAAAGATATCAACAAATATTTAGTTCACGCATGTTTGGAAGGGCCCGAATCGGGGGTTTATTATAGAGGAAAAGGAGAAATTCAAAACAATCAATCTACAAAAATATTGCTGCCAGATTACGTGGACGCATTAGCATATGAGTTCACAGTTCAAATAACACCTATTTACACATCAAACAAATACCCCAATTTTCAATGCACGGAAGTAACAAAAAATGAATTCGAGGTGTACGGAGAAAATGGAAAATTCTTCTGGTTAGTTCATGCCAAACGCAGTGAAGTAGATGTTGAGCCATTGAAATCAAAAACAACTGTAAAAGGAGATGGACCTTACCGATGGATATCCACTTTTCATAACTTCGTGAAAAAAGTGGAGCAAAACAACCTTGATAACTTCGTGAAAAAAGGTTGATAATGTGGAAGTAGATTTGGATCAACCTTTCTCAAAGGTTGATAAAGTGGATAAAATTGATTTAAAAAAATCGTTACTCAATAATACAACAATGAATTTTTCAACAGAACAGCAAATAGCATTTGATAAATATATTAATGGACGCAATATATTTATAACAGGACCAGGTGGTTCCGGAAAAACTGAACTTATTAGAAGTATTTACAGACATGCTCAAAATCATCATACGGATATACAAGTGTGTGCGCTTACAGGATGTGCCGCAGTCCTTTTGAACACAAACGCTAAAACAATCCATTCGTGGGCGGGGATTGGATTGGCTAATGCTCCAATCGATCAATTAATCACAAAAATCAAATCAAACAAATATACCAAAAAAATGTGGAAGCAAACCGAAGTATTGATAGTAGACGAAGTCAGCATGTTGTCGTTGAAATTATTCGATATGTTGAATCAAATAGGGAAATCAGTCCGCAACAACAACCGACCCTTTGGCGGAATACAAGTAATATTTTCAGGTGATTTCTACCAATTGCCTCCAGTGGGGAACAAGGAAGACCTAGATACAACTCGGTTTTGTTTTGAAAGCGATGATTGGAACTCCATATTCAATCGTGATTGTCAAATCCAACTAATAAAAATATTTCGACAAAAAGAAGAGAGCTACACATCATTATTGAATCAAGTGCGTGAGGGCAAGATCAAGCGAAAATCAAATGATATATTAATGAATCGGGTGGGAAAAATCCCAGATGAAGGGTTAGTGATTACCAAGTTATTTCCAACAAAGAACAAAGTTGAGAGCATAAATAGCATTGAGATGGTATCATTGGTAGGAGAAGAACGAGAATATAAGATGAAGTACAAGAAAGATCCAGACAAAAAGAAATCATATACTGAAAACGAAATCCAATTCGAGTTGGATTATTTGTCGAACAATTTGATATGCGAAAAGACATTAAAAATAAAAGTGGGGGCGCATGTAATGTGCATAGCGAATATCCCGGCTGAAAGGAATTCGGGTATAGAGATATGTAATGGAAGTCAAGGAATTGTAATGCGTTATTGCCCAACAACCGGATGTCCATGTGTAAAATACAATAATGGAGTCGAGATGGTGATGACAAATCATGTGTGGTTGAGTGAAAAGATACCTGGAATAGGAGTTTCGCAAGTTCCCTTGATACTGGCGTGGGCGCTAACGATCCACAAATCACAGGGGTCGACGTTGGATGCCGCCGAGATAGACGTTGGAAGTGGAATATTTGAGTGTGGGCAAACGTATGTTGCGCTGTCGAGGGTCAAGAGTCTTGAAGGACTGTTCTTATCATCATTTGATATCACGAGAATCCATATAAATAAAAAGGTGAAATGTTATTACGAAGCGCTGACGCTTTACCAGAATAGTACAGAAAATATTTATGTACCTTTAGACGTAGATCCTCTTCCACTTTTAGAAAATCAACCTTTGGGAAAGGTTGATCCAAATCCAATCCACTTTTCATAACTTCGTGAAAAAAGTGGAGCAAAATCTAAATCCACTTTTCATAAGCACATCGGAAACTTTGTGAAAAAGTGGTTCAAAATTCGAACCTACAATCGTTATTCATTCGTGTAAAGAATATAAAGATTTTTTATTTGTATATAATATAATGTCTAGAATCTACACGAAGAACTGGGGATGGGGAATCGGAAGATAAACATGATTATTTTATTGCCATGCTATAATGGCAATAAAAACGAACGAAAACATTTCCACCCGGAAATGCTCTACTATATTGTTTGAATTCCATATTCCTAATCCACTTTTCAAAAAGTGGAGCAAAATCGCTTTTAGAAAAAGTGGAGCAAAATCGCTTTTAGAAAAAGTGGAGCAAAATCTAATTCCAGTTACCATAAACACATCGGAAACCTTGTGAAAAAATTGAGGAAAATATAAAAAATAGGTTTGGTTTCAACCTTTCTCAAAGGTTGTGTTTGGTTTCAACCTTTCTCAAAGGTTGAGTTTGGTTTCAACCTTTCTCAAAGGTTGAGTTTTGCTCCACTTTTTTCACGAAGTTATGAAAAGTGGAATGGGTTTTGCTCTACTTTTCCAACAGTGGATTAGATTTGGCTCAACCTTTCTCAAAGGTTGATTAGGAATAAATTTCATTTATCAAATCGCAGAAACTGCGTTTACAATTTGTCTGTTTTTCATTCAGCAGAACAATATTTGTTTTTTCATGTGTATGAAAATTCTCTACCAAAAATCTAATATATTTTTGGTGTCTGTCTAATTTTTCCTCTAATAATCTGCAATTTTCAGCCAATTGGTGGATATTGAGCCTTGTTTCTGTGACAGGATTCTTATTTTTAAGAAGAATCCAATAAAGTCTGCGATTAATTGTGTTAGGATAAACACGAATCGACTTGTTATTATGGAACACAGTTGTTAATATCTGTTCAGTGTAGTCGTTGTAATACATAAAATCCATGTGAACAAATGCGCTTTGATAAATATCTGTTTCTTTGTTAACTATGAAATCAACTCGTTTAACAACACCAATGTTCATGTTTTTGAACGCAATAACAATACTGAGTTCATTGTATGTGATTGATATACGAGGAATATAAAAGCTTAGAATATTCATTTTGTAGTTTACAAATAGTGTAATTTACAAATACGAATCAATTTTTTATAAAAAAATAAAAAAAAAGTAATCACAAATCAATTAGTAATTAAAAAAAATTGAAACAAAAAATAATCAAAAGCATATAAATAAAATTAACAACATAACATCAAAATGAACAATAACAAGAACATTAGTTTGTACATCCCTCACGTGTTTGACACGATCAGCGAGACAAGAATCCTTAATGTATTCGAAGCATTCGGGATTGTTGAGAATATCGACTTCGTGCCAAAGGTAGGAAAGGATGGTCACAATTACAAGTCTGTGTACATTCATTTCAGTAAATGGAACAATGACGATAAGACGAGATTATTTCGCAAAGACCTAAGCGACAACCAAAAGGTAAACGTAACATATGACAAGCCGTGGTTTTGGATAGTGCTTGAGTACAAGAAGAAGCAAATCATGTCGACTCCTCCAAACACCCCAGAACAAATCCTAAACAAGAAAAAACCGAATAAACCGCATGTAAACCTAAAACCGCCAAAGTTAGTATTGGACCAGTTGGTTCGAAACTTGAACAATGAAACAATAAGTCAAATGGATGAGGTGGAGAAACTCATTCCCCAAGAGAGTTTCGAATTAGTAGACGTAGGTTATGTGAGATTTTTGGAACATCAAAATATGGTTCTGTATGGCTTATTGGTATCTCAACAAGGAAACAATATGGGAATGACAAAAAAAAAGGATTAAAACACAAAAATAAAAAACACAAAAATAAAAGAACACAAAAATGATTAATATTTGTTGTATGGAAACAATTTTTTTTCAATTATCTGTACCACCAATGTCTATATCACGAATGTATCTGTATCACGAATGTCTATGAATTAATTTTTATATAACTACAATATAAGATGAAAATTCAATACAATATGAAAACTAAAAAAAAAGGATTAAAAAAGAACAATTACACAAGAAGACAAAAGGAACAAATAGCGGATAAAATCTATAATATAAGCGATAAGGACGTTGAAGATGAATTCAATAAACTTGTAGAAATAGGTTGTGAGTATCATAAGGAACTAAGTCAAACAGGAAATAAGGTAGTCAACAAATACACATTAGTCGAGCGTTTGAACACATATGGATACCAAAATATAAATTTTTACGATGTTTTGTTTAATAAGAACGCTCTTAAAAAGGAAAAATACGTCAAAAATATAATTGAATTTTACAAGAAACGGAAGACAAAGTATCCTGAAATTAAGGTAATGTACAGGCTTTCGAATCTGTATTTTTCAGCTGTTTCAATTTTCAAGCCTCTGATCGCAATGGATATTTATTGTCGGTTTAACCCAAAATGTGTATTGGATTTTACAATGGGTTGGGGAGGACGTTTGGTGGGAGCTTGTGCGCTCAACATACCAAAGTATATTGGAATAGATTCCAACCAAAACTTAAAGACTCCATATAATAAAATGTGCAAGTTTTTAAGAAAGCATTCGACGACTGATATAGAGTTATATTTCCAGGATGCATTGACGGTCGATTACTCCAAATTTAATTACGATTTGGTTTTGACAAGTCCTCCTTATTACAACGTCGAAACGTATAGTGAAAGTAAACAGCAATCAAACGAAGATTGGGACAATAAATTTTATATTCCAATATTCAAAAAAACATTCCAGCATTTGAATAAAGGTGGATATTATTGCGTCAACATTCCAGAAGTAGTATTCAATAATGTCGCAATTAAAGTGTTAGGTAAGCCTTACGATAAAATAATATTGCCGAAATCAAAACGAACAAAAGGAGAGACGTATCACGAATATATTTATGTATGGAAAAAGTAACACCTGTATTACAGTTCCAAAAATCCTACTCTTTTAACTATCACAGTGTTTATATATTTCAAAACATATTAAAAACATTATAAATACTATATATATAATAAATGACAAGATTATTCTTTTTATTTGCTACCTTTTTCTCAACCGTCTTCAGTGCTGAAAATAGTATTCGAGGTGTAACAGTCAAGAATGAAGACATTAGAGATGATTGGGAAATTTTCTATGATTTCCAAGAGAGATTTAGTAAAAAATACGATGACTCTTTTGAATTAGAGGATCGATTTAATATTTTCCGTGAGAATATTCACAATATTATTTCGCACAATGCGATGGCGAACAAAACATTTACAATGGACATCAACCAGTTCTCTGATTTAACTGAAGAAGAGTTTAGATCTAAACACGTTGGTGGGTTGTTTAGGAACAAGTATGCATTTGCTGGTATTAGTATTGGGTCAAAGAGCTGCGAGCCTTTTATTGGTACTGGTGCCAAACTTCCAGCATCGGTTGATTGGAGGACCAAGAACGCTGTTACTCCGGTTAAGGACCAAGGACAGTGTGGAAGTTGCTGGTCATTCTCTGCCACAGGTGCAATTGAGGGAGCTTGGGCAGTAACAAAGGGTAGCTTGGTTAGTCTATCAGAACAGGAATTGGTAGATTGTGCTGGTATCAAATATGGTAGCATGGGATGCAATGGTGGTCTTATGGAAGGGGCGTTCAATTTCGCAATTGACAATGGAATCTGTGCTGACGCTAGTTACACCTATACGTCGGGATCAACTCAAACAGGAGGAACTTGTAAAAAATGTTCATCAGTTGTCACTGTAAAGGAGTGCTTCGATGTGAAGCCCAGTGATCAAGTTTCGCTCAAGGAGGCGGTTAGTATTCGTCCAGTTGCGATTGCGATTGAGGCCGACACTCGATACTTTCAGTCATATTCAACTGGTATCTTGACAAGTGCAACGTGTGGAACGAATTTGGACCACGGTGTTTTGATTGTGGGATATGGTGAGGATTCCGGGCAAAAATATTGGTTGGTTAAAAATTCGTGGGGGACCACGTGGGGGGATGGCGGATATTTGAAGATTGCTCGAAGTGAAAGCACAAGTGATGGGGGTATATGTGGAATTGCTATGCAACCATCATTTGTGACGGTATAAAACAAAAAATCGGTTTCCCGACCTTTTTATTTTTATGAGTTTTATTTTTATGAGTTTTGTTTGGTTTAGTTTTGATTTAGTTTAGTTTTTTATTATAACCATCATTTGGTATATTCAATAATACACTATTGAATATAGCGGTTTCATGAGGTTTTAAATTCATGAGGTGAATTAATTGATAAACCGTTTGCTGGAGACGTTCAATTTTTTCTTCCTGATACATTACGGTTTCTTCAAGAATACGATGATTTTCCACAACTTGGTGAATGTTGAGAGTAGTTTCTTGAACTGGTTTATGATTCTTCAATAAAATCCAGTAGACACTTTTATTTATAAAATCTGGATAAAGATTGTAAGATAGTTCATCCATATGCGCATTCCTGATGTCATTTGCGATCATTGAATCGAAATATTTATCTACATGAATAAACGCTTTGCGAAAGAACCCGTTATCATTAGATGCAAAATCAACACGTGTCACTAAACCAATATCGAGATTTCTAAATGCTGATTTGATATAGTCTTCATCGTAAGAAGCACTTATGCGAGGGATATAGATAGATGAGTTCATTTTGATGTATTTGATTTAATTTAAGTATCATTACCATATGATTAATCAATTGTTTCAATTTTTTTTTATTACAAGTAAAAAATCAAATACTAATTATTTATTTTTTAACAAATTGCAGATATGAAGAATTATTATTATCGTATTTTTAGTATATCAAATTCAACAATTTCAATCTTTTGGAAATTGGATTACACATATCACAAGTAAAATTTATAAAGTTTATTTTTACATGAAATAGCGAGTTTGAAATTATTTTTTCAAAGAATTTCTTTTCAAATTCAATGCCTCTACTGTTGCCTTCTAAACATTTAAATATTGGTTCGTTGGATGTATTACTATTTGTTTGTTGGAGTATAAGTTCATCACGACTAATGTAAATAATTTCAAAATGTCCATTTTCGAGTGTTTTATCAAATCTAACATATACGATGATTAAGTCGCAATTAAAGACAAAATGTTTCAAAAAGTCATTTCTTTTATCAATGTCTACGGTCCATATTATTTTTATACCACTTTGACTGTTGTTTTTATTAGATGAATGTTTTATGGAAATATTATTATTATCTACTATAACATCTTCTTCTCTTTCATTTGAAATATCATATTTTACATCTAGTAGTGGATTGCTGGCTAAAGACGCAACTAAATCTCTTTCTCTTGATGATCCTACTTCAGGTGTTAATCCAGAAGACCTAGAACATTCTGTTTGAGATGATTGATATAGAGTTATCAACCCTTTAATATAAGTTTCATTTTGAAAATGACAAAATATACTATTTTTGGCACAAGATCTTAAATTTTGAATAATTATATTAGTTGCCATTTGTTTGCGTGTACTTATTATAATCACCTAGTTTTTCAAATCAATTTTTTTATAAAACTATACCTTTAAAAAATGTTTAAGCGAAGCAAAAAACCAAAAATATACCTTTAAATATACCTTTAAAAAATGTTTAAGCGAAGCAAAAAACCAAAACCCCGGTTGAAATTTTGCTCCACTTTTTTAAAAGTGGTTTTGCTCCACTTTTTTTAAAGTGGATTTGCTCCACTTTTTCACGAAGTTATGAAAAGTGGTTTTGCTCCACTTTTTTCACGAAGTTATGAAAAGTGGTTTTATTCAAATTCATATTCAATCATGGTTTTAACGTCTGTTTTCATTTTATTATAAATCATATTTCTAATTCTGCTAAGAGTATTATCTTGTTTAAAATCAGCTCCCATTAATTTAGATACGGCCTTATCAAACATAGTCGCATAAGTGTCGCTCGCATTGAGTTCCGTTTTGTGATTTTTCTTCCATTCGAACAAAGCCTTTGACAATTTCATTTGAACTTGGTTTAAAAACCGAATTAGTTTTTCTCTAGACATCTCGACCCACATTAATTGACCATCAACCGTGTCAAACACATAAAGTAGATTGGATTTTTGAATAGATGCAAATATAGGACTTGTATCAAAATAAATTGTTCTTGAAAATAGTTCATGCAATGTGTCGTAAATGTTATTATTGAATAAATAATCAATGTCACTGTTAGCAATAATTACTTTGTCAATAAGTCTTTCGAATGTATACTCGGGTTTAATTGTATTATTAAGCCACTCCAACACATTGATCTTCTTCTTCTTTTTGACAACCCATTTATTTACTTCGTCCATTTTTTCTTCAATCCGATTTAATTTTTGTCCCATTTCGAGTATCATCTTATACATCATTTTCTGCGATGGAACATCATCTTCAAAAACCTCAATCTGATTATTTTTTGTTTTATGTGTGATTTCGCATAAAATTAAATGTTTCTCTAACATTGTTCTACTTTTATATCCCTTTCCACAATGAACGCAACATCCTACATCATTTGATTTTTTACTGGGTAAATTAATAATATTATTTGATATTTCTTGGTTATTCATTTTATGAAATGAACTCTATTATTAAAAAAGTTTCAATTTTTTATTTGATTTTTACTTTTTCTAAAAGTATATATATAATGTATTCGAGAACATCAATTATATTTAATGATCCCAGCAAAATAGTCGGATTACCTCCTTATTATTATCGACTTAGAAATTGTGATACGAACTTAACATCGAATACGCCTGCGAATCAATATCAAAGGCTTAAACTTATCCAGAATACAGTAAGGGTTGCGTCTTCACTGTACACGATGAATTTAGGCTCGTTGGCTGCTTATGTAAAACCAACCAACGAAACATATGGAGTTTGTTGGAACCAAATGAGTGATAGGCCAGTACCTAGTGTCCAACGGGCAACGGTCCCGACCGGCAAAAACAACTCGCTAAATAACAGACACTATTCGGTGACCTCAAGTCGTCCTGGATGTCAAACACCAGGTGGGATTGGTTGTGACATTAAGCACAATTCTTATGACCGCTACTTGAATCGATTGAAAGGAAAGGGTCCATTAAGACGTGGAGTAATTCCACCCACATTTGGAGCGCCATACATACCATTCAATCCAGCATTTCCAATTTATGGTGCTAAAACAATAAAAACAAGTATTGTCAGTGGTTGTGATTGTCCTATAAACTTTTCTAGCGATCTATTAATATACAATGACCCAAATTACCAAGACATTAACCAAGTCAGTTTTACATTCAGTGTTGGACAATATGTTTATGCAAAAGAGGGTAGTAACGATTTTTATACAAAGGCGTTAATAATAGAGGATAATGATGGAATCTTCACGGTTGAATTCAGTGATGGTACAACTGAACAAAAAACAACTGATGAATTGAGAATTTATTATCCGTGTAATTGCGGAGGTGAGATAGATGGTGTTATTTATGAAGACGGCTTCCTAGCTGAAGTTGATACTTCATTTGGGGCAAATTGTATCTATCCATCTGTTTCGTTGTAATTACATAAACTATTTGACAGAAATTTTGATTTAGAGAAAACAATTAAATATGTATTGAAAAAATATATATTTATTTATAATTTTAATTAAATTAATTTTAAAAATTTTATATTTGTATTAATTATAATATGCCTGCCAGTATTAAAATGAGTTTGACAAATGGTAATCTTACAAGGATGCAGATT
>Ga0247844_1006360_pt1 | contig 14182 bp, 23 predicted proteins | sample LaCtaG_FD_192421 | JGI IMG/M metagenome (GOLD analysis project Ga0247844, IMG submission 192421) | Freshwater microbial communities from meromictic Lake La Cruz, Castile-La Mancha, Spain - LaCruzMarch201714.5m_1 | ecosystem: Environmental > Aquatic > Freshwater > Lake | place: Spain: Castile-La... | reverse complement strand
ACGCAGCATTCAAAAACTTTCATCACTGCTTTTTTATCAACTCCATCTAACTTTGCAGGATCTGCAAATTTAGTTAACGCGTAGGCAAATCGCTCTAAAGGTAGACTGGGTGCAGGTAGTCCGCAGCCATCAATTCCGATATGATTAATTTTAGTCTCTGATAATTTTTCTAAATTTTGAATAAATAATTTTTGCACGGGATGTTTTGGATCTTGATAATTTAAAGTTTTAAATTTTTGGTGAACACAAATGGATAATTGTCCGCAGTGTTTGCCTGAACAATTATGATACAATTTTGATTTTCGCCCTTCATGGCGCAAAATATAATCTTTTCTTTTTGGACTAAGCGGCCAAGCTGAACCTAAAGTTAAATCTTCTTCTTCTAATTTTAATTCTTTAAGCCAAAGTTTTACCATATCCACATGAATTGTTTCTGCATGATGAGAAGAGGTTGCAAGGGCAATTTGTTCATCTTTAAGTTTTAGTGCTTTATCGGTGCCGGTGCTGATGATGCCAAATGTTTGAATGGGTTTTAATGCTGATCTTGGAAATATTTCAGCTGTTGTATCACCCCATTTTTTAATTATTCGGTAATTAGAATCTATGGCTATGGCTATGCCTTGGTGAATATTTTCAATAACATTGCCACGGGTTACAGCAACTAAATCAACAAACTTTGGCTTGCTCTCTTCACTCATAATTAAAATTTAAAAAATTAACGATTAAAGGTAGGACGAGGTTTAAAAACCATCCAGCAGATAATGTAAATAAGAATAGTCACGCCATAAAATAAAGCGCCAATGATGAATGCAAATCTAAGACCCCATTTACTAAATCCTAACTTATGTGCCATCCCTGCACAAACCCCTGCAAAAAATTTATCATCACTGCTGCGATACATGTTGTTATCTTTATCGGCCATAATTTATTTTATATAAATTATTTTCAACTTTTCAAATCTAAAATTATAATTTTTTAAGCTCAGCCTTTAAAAATTCTGCAATTCTTAACATACCAAATTGACCTGCTTTTTTTTCAGCAACGGAATTATAATTGGTATTCGTATTTACATCATACGTATAAGCATTGCCCTGTTTATCAAGCATATATTCAATGCCTGCAACTTCAATGTGATTAGCTTTTAAAAATTTTTCATAATTTACAATGAGTGGATTTTGATAATTTTTAACAATCATAAACTTATTGCCATCAGGATTAGTTGGGCAAAATTGCTCTTCAATATTACAAGCATCAGCCGGACATAATTCAAAGCTATCACTTGCATCCACTTGCACGGCGTAAAAAAATTTTGAATCAATAAATTCCACACGCGTGACCACCTTTGGGTCAGCTTCAATATATTCTTGTAAAATTGTTATTCCATCAACGGATTCTTCAAACTGACTACCGCGTACATACTTTTCAAGTTCAGTTTTGTTTTGAAATAATTTCACCCCAAGACCTCGTCCAGCTCTATTATGTTTAGTAATAAAAGGTTTAGTGAAATGATCTGCTGCTGATAAAATACTATCTATTCCTGAACAAAAAATAGATTTTGGGGTTTTAATATTATGCTCATTTAATTTTTTATATTGTAAAGACTTGCTAATCTCTAAGGATAAAGCGCTCTCATTATTTATAATTCTTCTTTTGTGAGATGAGAGCCAATTTAAAACCACCGCCGTATATTCAGGGGCAAACCGATGTCCTCTTGAATGGGAAGAAGCACTCATTCGATTATAAAAAACTCCCTCTGGTGGAGTAGATGCTGTATTTAAATTAACCTTAGCCATGTGCCAATCTTCAAAGGGCACTGATAATTTTTGTAAGTTTTCTTTAAGTGGTAGAGTCCACTCATCATTTTCGTGAATAATATAAGCTTTCATAAATTATTTTTTAAAAGAGTAATTGATATAATTTAAATTAAGAAGCTTTATTTAATAATTTCTTAATTAAATTTTCTTCCGTATCTCCTAAGGATCGCCCTTGTTCTTTGCCCCCTTTAAATACAATAATTGCACTTTGTCTTGAAACTTTTAAAGTTTTTAAGAGATCTTTGCTAGTGTCAAAGTCCACATTAAAAAAAGTAAAATTTTTAAACTCAGGAGATTTCATGAGTGAATTTAGGACAGGGTCTTGCGCAGCACAAGTGTAACACCATTTCGCATGAACATGCAGAACTATAGGTTTTCCCTCTTTAATTAATTTATCAAATTCTGTTTGTGCATAAGGTTTGCCAGCTGCAAATAAAACCGATTGCAACAAAAATAAACTAAAAATAACTTTTATAAAAGTTTTCATTAGAGACATCTTAATTTAATTTTTTTAAAACAGAAAGATTTTAAAATCGACCCCTTGGAAAATTATAAATAATTATAAATAGCACAACCACTAACATGATTAGCTGAATAAGCTCTGGTTGGGTTAAATTCATAACTTTTAACAATCGACAAAGTCCTTATAACATATTCACCTAACATTTATCAAAAATGTGTCTTATAATGGGTTTTATTCATGGATAAAAAAGTAAAAATTTTAGCCACCCTAGGCCCTGCCATATTTAAGAAAAATATTATTAATAATTTAATTCATGTGGGAGTAGATGGATTTAGAATAAATTTTAGTCATAATTTAACAGGCATTGAAAAAGTTGTTAAAATTATAAGAGACTGTGAAAAAATAAATAATAAGCACATTGCAATTGTTGCAGATCTTCAAGGCATCAAACTTAGAATCGGTAAAATCTTAGGAAACCAAATCTTACTAAAAAAAGGTGATATTTTTAATTTTGATTTAAATAAAAAAATTGGCAGTCAAAGTAGAGTGTATTTACCCTACCCAGAAATTTTCAAAAAAATTAAAAAAAACAATAAAATTTTAATTGATGATGGTAAATTTGTTTTTAAAATCGCAAAAATTTTAAAAAATTCCATCCAAACAATTTGTCAAAATGATTGTACGGTTAAAAATTTTAAAAGTATCCATATCCCAGGACTAGAGGTTAATTTTGATAATTTAACTGCTAAAGATAAACGCGATATTCAATTTGCAAAAAAACTTAATTGTAATTGGATTGCACTATCGTACGTAAAAAATTCTAAAATCATACAACAAACAAGAAAACTAATTCCGCGTGATGTCGGTATTATTTCAAAGATTGAAAATAAAAGTGCCATAAAAAATATTAAAGACATTATTACAAATTCCGATGCCATCATGGTTGCGCGAGGTGATCTTGCAGTTGAAATTGGTGCCAATGAAGTCCCGCACGTTCAATTGGATATTGTAAAAAAATGTTCTGAACTTGGTAAACCTGTCATCATCGCAACACAAATGCTTGAAAGTATGATTGAGAATAACAAGCCAACCCGAGCTGAGATAAATGATGTGGGCACTTCCGTATTCCAAGGAACAGATGTGGTGATGTTATCTGCTGAAACGGCAGTTGGAAAATATCCTCTTCAAGTAATCCAGGCAATGAAAAAAACTATTCTCTCGACTGAAAAATATAAAAAAGAAAATATTAATTTATTTAAAAGTAAAACTAAAATTAATAAGGACCCTGTCAGAGCTATTGCTCTTGCTATAAAAGACATTGCTTACAACATTAAAGTTGAGGCCATTATTGCATTTTCAGTTTCGGGAAATACTGCAAAATTAGTTTCTGCTATTAGACCCTCTGCAAAAATCATAACTATCTCTCCAAATATTAATATCTCAAGACAATTGTCCTTACTGTGGGGCGTTACTTCTATTACTAGTAAAGATGCTAAAAACTGGACACAGATGATGAAAATTTCAAAGGAAATTATTAAGTCTAAAAAATTAACTAAGGTTGGCGGCTATGCCATTATCACTGCAGGACTTCCCTTTGGAAAATCGAAGATGACCAACATGATCAGATTATATCAGTTAGGTAAAAACTAATGCAAAAGGCGCTTATAGTTATTGGTATTTTAATATTATTAGTTGGCTTATTTTGGCCAGTTGCAAAAGAATTACCTATTGGACGATTACCGGGCGACATTAGTGTAAAGGGAGATAAATATTCTTTTTATTTTCCAATTGTCACTTGCATTGTCATTTCAATAATTGTCTCATTGTTCTTTAAATTCTTTAAATAACCATTTATAATTATTTTATGAAAAAAATATTACTAACATTTTCAATCATTCTTTTATCAACCGTGTTTGCATTATCCTCTATGCATGACATTCATAAAGGACATGGTTCAATGCCCTTTCAAAAAGCCATGGATAAAATGCATAAAGATATGATGGTTAAATCTTCAGGAAACATTGATATAGATTTTTTAAAAGGCATGATCCCTCACCACCAAGGTGCAATTGATATGTCTGAGGAATTAATTAAAAAAACTAAAGATCCTGAGCTTAAAGCTTTTGCCCAAAAAATTATTAAAGATCAAAAAGCTGAGATCAAACAAATGCAGGATATGTTAAAAGCTAAGAGCAAATAAAAAACTTAGCTAGTTTATCAATCCCAACACGTAGAAATAAATCCTGTCACTATATTTTTGTCATCAACGGTGAACTTTCTTTGACAGTCAAATACTACTCTCTTAACTTCATAAACTTGAACTGTTTGATTGTTCTCAGTTAAAGTTTGAGTAGGTTTACCAAAGGCTTGGTTTATGTTTGCAAAGGGTTTGTTTAAAAAAGTTGAAAGGTAAGCGTTTTCCTTATCTGCTTTTTGAGCAGCTTTTTCCGATATCACTGCACACGAACTAAGAAAAATAAGTGTTGATAAAATACACAAAAACTTGCGCATAAACTCAATCTAGCAAAGATTTTTGTCTTAAAAAAGTTAATAAATTATTGAAAATAGCGGAGTTTTTATAGCTTTAATTTTTACTAAATATGATATGAGTCCTTCCAATATAAACAAACAAGTAATAACCATGAAAAAAATAGCTGTTTTAATCGTTGGTATGTTTTTAATGACATCCGGCGCTTATGCGCAAAAAGCGTGTCCAAAATTGATTGAACAATTTGACAAAGATGTAAAAGTAACAAAAGCAAAAGCTGAAGACGTTACAAAAGCAAAAGCTTTAAGATCTGAAGGTGAAAAGGCTCAAAAAGCTGGAACTGATGACAAATGTTCGAAAGCTTTAAAAGATGCTATCAAACTTGTTGGTGGTAAAGTTTAATTAAGTAATTCTATTATATTCAAAGCGGGCTTTTTTTTGCCCGCTTTGCAATTCTCTCAATCACATTAGTTTAGAATAATGAGTTTCTTTTGTTTTAAAAAACAAAAAGTTTTTATCATTGTCTTAAAAAAGTTAATAAATTATTAAAAATAGAAGAGTTTTTATAGCTTTAATTTTATCTAATTATGATAATAATCGCCCCTAATATAAACAAATAAATAATAACCATGAAAAAAATACTAGTTTTAATCGTAGGAATGTTTTTAGTAACTTCTAACGCTTATGCAAAAATGTGTCCAAAATTATGGGCGCAATTTGATGTGGATGTAAAAACTACTAAAGCTTCAGCAGCAGATGTTACAAAAGCTAAAGCATTAAGAGTTGAAGGTGAAAAACTTCATAAAGACGGAACTCATGATAAGTCTGAAAAAGCGTTAAAAGATGCTTTAAAACTTATCGGATCTAAAGTTTAATTAAATAATTCTGTTATATTCAAAGCGGGCAATAGTTTTGCCCGCTTTAAAATTATAATTTTAAAGACAAATCTTTATATTCTTCTTTTAAGTGATTTAATTCTTCATCCTCTTTAATCACTTTTATTCTTAAATATTCCAGTAACTTTTCATTTTCAGGAACATTTTCTACTTTTTCTAATTTAACTATTTTATTCTTTAAAAGATCAATGCCGTTTGTTTTTTTTAAAATAAGTTCTCTTGCATATTTTAAATGAATTCCGTCAATAAAATATTCTTTTGTATTAGTATTAAAAAAATAAATAAGATCTTTTAAACATGCTTTACATGAAAATTTTTTGATTTGTTTATTAATATCTGTAATCGCTTTGGTTGGAATTGATTGTTCTTGTTTTGAAAAAATATTGAAAAACTTTTTAAGACTATAAGATAGATGAAAAATTTTTTGCAGGTTACTGCAATAAGGACAGGTTATTTTAGCTGTTCTCATAAAACAAAAAAAACACCTATAGCCACGACATCAAAAGGGATCAGAATCTGATTGTGAAACTATAGGTTTTGTAAATTAAGTGTTATACGATATTAGCATACCCCCCCTAAGAATAAATATTTTTTTTTGAAAAAAAAAGCTTTTAAATTATGCATTTTTTATTAATCAAGGTTTCTTCAGCGACAAATTAAGATAAGAGATTCGAACATGAAGAAATTTTTTAGTATCTTCTTTATAATTGCATTATTTCTTTCATTAGCTGCTGAAGCTAAACAGCCATCGAATACTCAAAAAAAAAGATCTAACGTCAGCGCTAAAAGCTGGGCGGTTGCTGATGAAAATGGAAAAATTATTAAAAGTTTCAATCCAAATGATTCAAGAAGTATTGCAAGTATTACTAAATTAATGACTGCCATGGTGGTGCTTGATGCTAATCAAAATTTAGATGAAAAAATAAACGGTATCACAAGACGACAACATTTAAGACTAGCGCTTATTCGCTCAAATAATCAATCATCAGATTTACTATGTGAATATTACCCAGGCGGATATGAAACCTGTGTAAAGGCAATGAATATAAAAGCTAGAAAAATTGGAATGAAGGATACATTATTTGTTGATGCCTCTGGACTTGATGATGACAACGTATCTACTTCAACAAGTTTGATTAAATTAGTTCTTGCCGCACAAGACTATCCGCTCATTATAAAATCTTCTCAAACTCCTTCGATGCGAATTAAATTAGAAGAGGGTTATTATTCAGTAAAAAATACTAACCCACTAGTTAAGAATGGACAATTTATTATAAGTAAAACTGGTTACATTCGTGCCGCTGGGGGTTGCATTGCTTTACTTACAGAAACAAATAAAGGCAAAAGAGTTGTGGTTATTTTAGGAAGCAAGAATACACATACTCGAATTCCGGAAGTTAGATATTTAGTTAGAAATTTTTAAATTATAAAATTAGTGATTGTGGTCTTTAAGATCTTTTCTAATATCATCGTGATCACCAACCACAATATGATGTTTAGATTTTACAACATATTTTTCAAGAACTGGAATTAATAATAAAGGCGTCAAACCTCCTAAAAATATTCCAAGTGTTGCTGGACGAATATCTGGATCAACAAGGGATGCAATTAAATCCGCAATAACATGGGCAAATATTGCGCCAACAATTCCTGCGATATATCCGTTGGAGACAATTTTTAATAACCGATTAATACTCCAGCCTGTATAATATCCGATAATAATAAGACCTGCATGAATGACGCCAAAAATATAACCTCTAAATAAAACTTTATCTTGAAAAAAAGGAATACTTTCTAATAAATGTTCCATTAATTACATCCTTTACACGTTGAAGAAACTTCCATTTGAAAATTTTGAAATTGAAAATTAGCTTTTGTTTTAAGATTAGATAATAGCTTACTAAAAGTATTCACTTCTAGCTCTTCCGTTTTTCCACAGTCTTTACAAATAACTAACACAGGATTGTGATCATGTTCATGATCACCTTCTTTACATAGTAAAAAGCTTTTGTTTTGATTAGATTTGTGAATTTTACCTTGGTTTTGTAAATTTTTAAGAGAGCGATAAACAGACATGGGTTGAATCTTCTTCACTTTTTGAACTTTACTTAAAATCTCATAAGCGGTGAGGGATTTTGTATTATTCTTAATAATATCAAGGACTAAATCATCATTATGCTTCATGTGTTATGTTATAACATAACAAATTGCTAAACTGCAAGTATTATTTTTTATTTTTATTACAATAAAAGTGTAATAAATGTGAGATAAAATTATTTATGATCAATGTTTTATTTCTCTGCACTCACAATTCTGCCCGATCTGTTATTGCTGAGGTTTTATTAAACACATTAGGAAGAGGAAAATTTACAGGATTTAGCGCAGGCTCATCCCCTAAAACTGAAATTAACTCAATCGCAAAAGAGATTGCAACTGAGATGCGCTATGATAGTAAAAAACTATATTCTAAAAGTTGGGATGAGTTTGCAAAAACAAATGCACCAAAAATGCACATAATTATCACCGTTTGCGATAGCGCTGCAAAAGAAGTCTGTCCTATTTGGCCAGGTCATCCTTTACAAGTTCATTGGGGGTTTGAAGATCCATCCGCTGGAGGTGGCGATCAGGTTGAAAAACGAAAAGCATTTGATGAATTAGTTAAAAATTTAAAACCTAAAATTGAAAAACTTATAAGATTACCTATTGCAACTATGGATACGGTTAATTTAAAATTTAAACTTAGAGAAATTTACAACAATGATTAATAATAAATATTTTGCTGAATTTATTGGCACAGCATTACTGGTCATGGTCATTACAGGTTCTGGAATTATGGGCTATGATTTATCAAGGGGCAATTCTGGAATTTCTCTTATTATTAATTCTATAGCAACAGGAATTGCACTTTTTATTCTCATTACCATTTTTATAAACATATCAGGCGCTCATTTTAACCCACTGGTGACACTTGTTTTTTGGGCCGATGGTGAAATTAATAATGAAGAGTTTGTTAAATATTTTCTAAGTCAATTTATTGGAGCATTAATTGGGATAATGGTTACTCATTTAATTTTTTTCCTACCTATTATTCAATTTTCAACAAAAATAAGAGCAGGTTACCCCTTTTGGATTAGCGAGTTTATCTCAACTTTTATTTTACTTTTTGTCATAAAACATTTTGTAAACGCTAACAAAAATCAAATCCCATTAATGGTTTCATTATTGGTCATGGCAGGTTATTTTTTTACTTCATCCACATTTTTTGTAAATCCTGTTTTAACGGTGGCTAGAAGTTTTACTGATACCTTTGTTGGAATTTATTCAACTGATGTTATCGGCTTTGTACTTGCGCAAACATTTGCTGCACTAGTATTTATATATTTTTTTAAGAAAAAATATTAAAATTATCTACGCTTTAGATATGCCTATAGCTTTATCTAAAATAAAGGGAATTATTATGAGATGTGGCGCTATAGGATTTTCATTAACTTGGTTTTGCCAAGTTAATAAAACTTTAAATTTCTGACTTTGGTCTTGTGATATGACCAACTACTTTACCGGCATTAACGCCGTTCTTAATTCTGTAACCAGTTGTACCGTTACCGTAAGTGTCAACGGACTTCATGTTACGATTTAAATTATCAATATTTTTTTCTTTTTGTTTATTTTCAAAATTCTTAGCTATTAAACCTTTTGATCCTTCTAGCATTTTAACTCCTTTGTTTTGTGTTTTTCTTACTGCCCTGCGAATCTTGCATGTCAGTTATGCTTATAATGCAATATTTTAATAACTTTGTCAATAACCTTTAGTTTATTAACTTAAACATCACTTCATTTCTTTTTAAAAACCAAGGAGTCCAAGGCGCATTATAACCTGCATATATTGCAGGCTCTTCAATTTTAATTCCTTTTTCTTTTATATAATTTCTAAGTTTTGTTTCATTTTCTTGAATATTAACATCGCTAAATAAACCTGAAAAAGTGATAGCAATAACTTTTAAATCAATATTATTTTTAAGTTGAATATTTGCATTATCGGGTTGAGGAGCATTTTTAATATCAAATTTTTTAGGAACCACGAAAGAGATATTCCACTTATTATTTCCTGAACTTTTTTGCATCACCGGTATTGTCATGGAAATACTTTCTTTATTTTTATTTTCTCCACTTATGTATTTAAATAAAGATCTAAATCCTTTACCAATGGCTTCCTTTCTCTCTCCTTCCATTTCGATCGAGGCAGTTAAGAAATTTTTATATTGTCTTATCTCAATTTCGCTTTCCTTTTTAAGGACAATATAATCGGGTTCTTCATTTGCCATAAGGGCTATAGTTAAAATTAATAAAGAGAAAAATATTCTCCCTATCCATTTAAAAAAATAATTTAAAGTCATCTCTAATTAAATCAACAGCTACCCAAAGGATAGATAAAATTCCAAGCCAACCCAACCATTTATGATCTTTTAAATATTGTGAAATCGCATTTGCAAGAGTGATCATCATAATAACAGAAAGCGTTAGACCAAAAATAAGTAATGTATAATTAGACTTTGCAGCACCTGCAACAGCGATGACATTATCAAAACTAATGGTTATATCTGCAACAATAATAGTTAAAATTGCTCTGCAGTAATTTTTTTTATCACCCTCTTTAATCAGCTGAGATTTTTTAATTTTTGCTTGTTCAATAGGATTATTTTTTAAAATGTCCCCATAAAGTTTGTAAGCAATATAAAATAATAAAATTCCACCAAAAGTTCTCACCCCCTTATATTGAAGAAAATAAGCAACAAATACTGCAAATAATATCCTAAATAAAACTGCAAGACTGGTTCCAATGATCAAAACCTTTTGTCTAATTTTTGGATCAAATTGTGAGGCAACTAAACCAATAACAATTGCGTTATCTGCTGATAAAATCATATCAATTAATATGATCTTAATCGTCAGCCTTAAATCATCAGCAAAAAATTCCATTGAATAATTTTATAACAATAACTTAATATCGTCCCAAATTAAGTCGCCTGCAACCCACAAAATAGATAGCAATCCTAGCCAACCAATCCATTTATATTTTTTAATATAAACTGAAATAGCATTTGCAAGAGTGACCATTAAAATAATTGCAAGGGCTAGACCAAATATTAACAATTTATAATTTGTACCAGCTGCACCAGCAACGGCGATTACATTATCTAAACTTAAAGTGATATCTGCAACAATCACAGTTATTACAGCTTTTCTAAAATTACTTTTTTCAGATTCTTTAATTTGATACTTATTGATATCTTTTGTGTCTTCTTTTTTCTTTAAAATATCTACGTATAATTTATAGGACACCCATAATAATAAAATTCCTCCAACTGTTCGAATGCCTTGAAACTGCAACAAATACGCAGTCGTTGCTGAGAATATTATTCTAAAAACTACAGCAAAAGCTGTTCCAATGATTAAAACTTTTTTTCGAATTGCTGGATCGAATTGAGATGCAGCCATCCCAATAATCACCGCGTTATCCGCTGATAACACGAGATCAATTAAAATAATTTGGAGGGTAATCCTTATTTCTTCTGAAAAAAATTCTGTCAATTTGAGAGTCTATATAATGTAATTGTGGCTATTTATCAAAGGCACAACGAAAGCCTACATAAATTGCATAAAAATCAGCTGGTTTAAATTGAGCTCCATTTTTAGTTGTATTACTTGAACTGTACCACCATGAAGAACCTGCGGTTAGTGCAGAATTATCTTTTTTATCTTTATTCCATTCCCAAACATTTCCGCCCATAGCGACCAAACCATTAATGCCTTCTGACAATTTTAAAACGTCGTGATGTTTTTTATATGAAAGTAAATCGGTAGAGTTCATTTTTTCCGCTTTATCTCCACTTGGATAAAGATAAGTTTTATTTTTCTCAAATACTTTTGAGTCTAAAACTTGTGTGTAAGCTGCAGTTGACCATTCTATAAAACTTGGCAGTCTTCCATTAATAAATTTACAATATTGTTCAGCTTCAAAATAACTAATATGAACAGCAGGTTCTGTTAAGCTGTCAGGATTTTTTCCATAAGGAGTTTTATAATTCCAATTCTTTCTTTTCTCCCAACCCATACCATATTCATAACCAAATCCTTGTTTTTCAGCCTCTGTTTTAAAATTAGTTTTGTTTGCAAAATTTGAAAACTCAGCAATGGTTACTTCATATTTTTGAATGAAAAAATTATTTATTTTTACTTTAGGATTTTCAAAAGCATAAGTTTTGATTGTAAATAAAAATAAAATGAAAAAAATTTTTAACAAAACGTTCATTACGTTTCTAAATTAATCTTTCCTCCATCCACATGAATGATTTGTCCAGTGATCCAACTACTATTTGAGGATAGTAAAAATTTTGCAGTTTCGGCTAGATCTTCGGGTTGCCCTACTCTTTTCATCGCATGTTTAACTGGGATTTGCTCTGCAAGTCTTGCATTATCTAAAATTGGTTTTGCCATTTTAGATTGGGTAATACTTGGTGCAATACAATTTACTCTAATTTTTGGGGCAAATTCTGCAGCTAAAGAAGTGGTTAATCCTTGAATAGCCCCTTTTGCAGTTGAGATCACTGAGTGCATATTAAAACCTCGATCCACTGCAACCGTTGAAAATAAAATAATTGATCCATTATTTTCAGCAAGTTGCTTTTGTAATTTTCTTATAAAGTGAACAGCCCCACTTACATTTAAATTAAAAGTGTTGATGAAATCCTCTTGTTTTGTGGTTTGAAATGACTTTAGGACAATGGAGCCTACACAATAGGCAAGTCCAGAAATTTTATCATTTTCAATATCTTTTAAACTTTCCTCAACACTTTGAAGATTTGTAACATCTGAACAAACTGAGTATTTAAAATTAGTTTCTGCCGATAATTTATTTAACTCCTCTTCATTTCTTGCAATTAAATGGCATTCGATGTTGTCCTTAACATATGATCTTGCAAGAGCTGATCCGGTATAACCTGTTGCGCCAATAATTACTATTTTACCACTCATAAAATCAGTGTATATGCAATTTCACTATGTTTAAAGATTTACCTAAATGGATGCACGACACTGCGACTGTTTTGTTTGATGACACAAAAAATGATTTGCGGGCTTTACCTAAAACCGTAAGACTACAAATTTTAATTGTTTTAAGTGCGCTTTGGTCTACTGCTTTTAGTGTGTGGGTTTTTACTGTTCCTATGTTTGTTTACGGCTGGCTTGGAATGTTTTTAGGCCATTTACTCGTGATTTTTGTTGCTTACTACACATTTCAACAATTTAAAGATATTCGAAAATTTAGAACTGACCCTAATTACCACACGCCTACTCGATCAAGACAAAATCTTTGGATTAATGGCAAACAAACAAAATTACCAAAGGATGATCCTGGCGGAGAGCACGAATAATTCTTAATTAGTATTTCTTTTAAGAAAATCTTCAGCCGCAGAATAAATTCTTTTCTTCTTTTCTTTATCCATCTTTTCTAAAATTTTAACCATCATAGATAATCTGTAATTTTTTCCAAAAAATACCTTATGCCTTTCAATAAACTTCCAGTACAATCCATCTAACTTATCGCACCAATCGCCTCGTTTAAAATCACTCATCTTAAGTAGATAACTTGAGGCACAAATGTAGGGTTTAGTTGCAAAAATTCCCCCATCACTAAATAAACCCATGCCGTAAACATTAGGCGCCATAACCCAATCTGAAGAGTCCACATACATTTCCATAAACCATTGATAAACGGATTTTGGTTCAATGCCTGATAGATTCATAATGTTTGCAACCACCATCAATCGCTCAATATGATGACTCCAGCCATATTTGATGCAGTTTTTAATGGTGTGATCTAAGGGATCTATTCCAGTCGTCCCATCATACCAACTTTTAGTTAATTTTTTAGTAGATTTAAAAAAATTAGTATTTTCTAATTTGCTTTCATAATTTTGATAGATCCCTCGCATAAATTCACGCCAGCCAACAATTTGGCGAAGATACCCTTCAAGACAATTGAGTTTAACTTTATTAGTTTTTGCATAAGCTAAAGTTTCGCTCACAATTTGTTGTGGCGTTAAGAGTCCTAAATTTATTAGCGGACTTAACATGCTATGAAATAAAATATGAGATTTTTGAGAGATTGCATCTTCGAAATCACCAAATAGATTAAGTTTATTTTTTAAAAAATCAAAATATAAATTAAGCGTATCTTTTCTTGTAGTTGGAAAATTAAAACTTTCAATCTCACCCGGATGATTTAGAAAATTTTTCTCTAAAAACTTTTTAATATTTTCAGTATGTTTCGTTTGTTTAAAAATAATATGTTTTGGAACTGCTACTTTTGGATCTAATTTATTTCTATTTTCCTCATCAAAACTCCATTTGCCTCCTAATGGCTCATTTTTACTCTTCATTAAAATATTGAATTTCATTCTTTGAATTTTATAAAAATTTGCCATGAATGGCTTTTTATTCGTCTGCAAATATTCTTTAAAAT
>Ga0247844_1006357_pt1 | contig 14186 bp, 16 predicted proteins | sample LaCtaG_FD_192421 | JGI IMG/M metagenome (GOLD analysis project Ga0247844, IMG submission 192421) | Freshwater microbial communities from meromictic Lake La Cruz, Castile-La Mancha, Spain - LaCruzMarch201714.5m_1 | ecosystem: Environmental > Aquatic > Freshwater > Lake | place: Spain: Castile-La... | reverse complement strand
TAAAAATAGAAATAAAAAACAAATAATTATTAACTAAAAACAAATAATTATTAACTAAAAACAAATAATTATTAATAATATTTATACTAAAGATATTATGAATGAAATAAAAATTTATAAAAAAGAAGTAAGAAAAAAATATAAAGAATTAAGTAATGAAGAATTACTTGAATTATATAACAATAATAAAATAGATGAACTGGTTAATTCTCTTTTACCTTTGGTATTTTATATTTCAAATAGATATTATCCTATTATTGATTTTGATGAGTTAGTTTGTATTGGTAATGAAGGTTTATTAAAAGGTATTAAAAAATTTGATATTAATAAATGTAATAATATTGTAACTGCTTGTAGAATTTATATAAACTATTCAATATTAGATTATATAAGAAAAGAGAAAGATTTAATTAGATTACCCCAAATACAAAAAATTACATCCCAACGAACAATAGATAGTTACGCAAAGGCTTATAATACAGACAATATGGAGGACTTTGATTGTGAAGATGAGGTTTATGTTGAACCAAAGATTTCAAGAGGTGAGATAGAAGATTTATTAATGACTATTCCAAATATGAAATATAGTAAAGTTCAGGTATTTTTAGATTATATTTTTATTCAAGGGATGAGTTATAAAAAAATAGGTGAAAAAAATGGATATTCACATAACGGGGTTTCTTTGATAATTAAAGATATGATTGATAAAATCAAAAAAAATAAAATAATTCTTCAACGAATTGGGGATATGTTAAAAACAAATTAAATTTTTTTTCATAAATAATGACTTTTGGTAAATTTCAAAGTATTTATATACAAGAAATAAACAAATTAAAAATTAAAATTATGGAGGAGGACAAAAATATAATCAATATCACATTCACAGACGTGATGCAGGTTATCGCAAGTGAAGATACTTGCCCCAACGATAAGATGGTTTACATCTATTTATTAAATGTGATAATGGATTTAAACGAAAAAGTTGATAAATTAGAAGCATCAACTAAAAAAGTTAGCTTAAGTGTTAAGAAAAATGTAGATTAAAATTTATATGTATATGTGTATTTATATTACACAAAACCCCTATTGAGTTTCTCCCATTCTCTATTTAGGGGTTTTTTTATTATTTACAAGTATCTTTTCTCATATAAACATCCCCATTATAAACAGGGGAAAATGTAAAGTCACCCTTTATTCTTCTAACCTTATCCAAATCTAATGTTTGAACTTGTATTGTTGGTGGACATTTGTGGATTAAATCTGGACAATCTGGCACTTTTACAATTGGGGGTTTTTGTAATTTAAATCCTGTAAATAAACCCCCTCCAAAGATGATTAAAGCACCGATGATATAAATGTATAACTTATTCATTATCTCTTTGTTATTATACTCCAAATCGTTCCGATCAGGGTTATACTACTACCTACCAAAGTTTGTAATGTGCTTTCATCAATTAACCCTTTGGTAATAAAAATACCTCCAACAAAGGTTAATGTGTGTCTAATAATACCTAATACCATTTCTTTTTTCATAATTTATAATTTTAATTTTTATTCTATAACTAATATATTTGATATATTACCTGTTGTTCCACTAACTTGTATCCAATTATTACCATCATCGGTTGAATATAATATTTTTTTACTAGCGTTAGGAAGGCTGGCAGTTCTTGTTCCTGCAATAAAAACATTACCAGTTGTGAAATATTTAGCATCCGTATATTGATATGTTTGTGGGGCACTTGAGATTGCTAATGATGGTATTGTTTCCCAAGCACCAGGTGTTGTAGTTTCTCCAAGCATAACTACACCATCCCCACCTTTATCAAAACCAACACTTTTCCAATCACTACCAAATGATGTAGAACTTTGTGTGAATGCTATTAAATCCGCTGTTTGTATTATCCATTCATCACCAGAAGTTGGGGCTGCAGGTATGAAATATATATTATGGTCTTCAAATTCAATACAATTAAGATATTTAGCGTCCGTAGTTGCTGCCGCACCAGTAGCAGATGTTATACCAGTCCAAGCTGTTCCATTAGTGGAAGTCATAACTCTTTTTCCGTTAGTGGTTCTGTTTGCTGCATAATATTTTCCTTGATTATAACTATAACCAATACAATCAAAATAATTACCCACAGAAGTAGTTGTTGTCCAAGTTTCACCATCATCAGTTGATATATGGATTTGATTTGTTGTTACTTCTCTTGTTATACCAATAAATAAATCATTATCACTATCATATGCCATATCCTGTATGTTAATAATTGTTGTAAAGTTTTCCCAAGTATCAGACCCCCAATTATATCTAATAACATTAGTATTTCCACCCATTAAAGTAAATACGCCTGGCTTACTTGCACTACAATTTGCATTAACACTATAATCGGACAAAGCATCAGTTGTTATTGTAGTCCAATTTATACCATCAAAACTTTTATATGGTGATGAATTATTCCTAAATGCTATAACAAAATTATTTGCAACTCCACAATTCGCAGGGAAATAAGATGGGGCATACTCATAGAACGTAAGGAAGTTATATATATTGGGGTCGTCTGTATTTTTATAAAAATCATACTCACTATCAATACCTATATAACTTAAAAAAAAATCATATCTATTATATAGTAAGTGGTCAAAAAAATCTGTTGCGTTCGCACATACAAATCCATCTCCAAAGGTTATTCCATAAAAACAATCATACCAATTGTTAGCGTTTTGATTACCACAAGTAACCCCCAAATCTGTCCAAAATGAACTCATAGTTATTATTGCCATATCTATTTAATTTTTAATTTATTTATTTTTTCTTGGTGGTGGTGTGTTCGTCCCATTTGCATAGGGAACTTTACCATTCACTTCAGTTTGTATTGGTTGTTCGGGTGATTTAACCAAGTTCATAGTATCTTGATTATAAAAATACTTAACCCAACGATGATAACAATTGGGGCCCCCGCGCCAGTTGAAGACAGAATATGTATCACTGCCACCTTTACCAAATCCAGGGTTAGACGAATTTAATGCTTCTATATCTTGTTTCCTCATTAAAGATGCGTTTGTTCTTGTAACTAACGAGCGACAAAATCTTCTACTATTATCTTTAATAACTCCAAAGTATCTATATAGGGGGATTATCTTACTTGTGGCAAACTTTTCTACCTCATCTGTATAATCACTATCATCTAAATCATAATAATCGTTTAAATCGTCTAAAGTTAAACCAAGTTCTTCAAGTGAAATACCCATTTGTTCTTGTTCGTCCAACCAATCAGTTATAAATTCCTCAACAATAATACCCTCAATTAAATTAAACTTGTAATCATCAGTTAATTTGGGGTGATTTACTATTTCTTCTATCGTATAATTTATTCTACACATATTATTAAATATTAATCATCACATCCATTACAATATCCACTGGCTCTTCTTTGGTTATACCAAGGTATATTACCTAAAGCCCAACCTGACCCACTCCTACTATTAGTATAAATTCCACTAAAATATGATTTGGTATTAGCCACAACATTTTCTTTACTATCTGGGTTTTCATATTCGGGAAATAAGTTTGAATAATCACATAAAAATCTATTTAACCTTTTTAAATAAAACTCTGCCAAATCCCTAATTGAGTTTCTCATATATTTTATTTCATCCAACTCACTGGCTTGGCTCCATTCACTACTTTCTTTTGATACCGCTTTATTGGTAGCCTTATAGTTTAAGAAGGGGTATACTTCATAAAATACCCATTGGGCCAAACAAGGTTGCACATAGTCCCTTAAAAAGTCCTCTTCATCTACCGTTAAATTATTTACAGTAACCCCCGATTTTAACCTGTTATAGAATGTTGCACCCAAGGCTTGTTGAATGTGTGTATCTTGTGCCGCATATATAAACGGAACCAATTTATTATCATCCACATTATCTTCTATTGTGGTATTTTCTTTAAGATATATACTGGATATAAATTTTACTTTAAGTGTTGCCATTATCCGTTAATTATTTGTGTATTATCAGTTGGTGGAACGATGATTGGTTCCCCTAACATTCGTCTTGCGGTTGCTGCATCAATACCATATATGATTTCTAATATTGCTGCCCCACTATCAATAGATGTAATACCTTGTGATACTGATGCTTGTATAGATAAAATACCTTGAACACCACCAATAGAACCTTTTAGGTTTGCCTGTGCCTCTTCTTTAACTGACAAATCTTCCGTTTTATCTACTTGTTCAGCATCATATCTATTTAATACTAATTCACTTGTAAAATTTAAAGGTAATAATGTAAGATTAACAACCTCCTCCAATTGTTGTTGTCTTGGTGTAATATAATATGACTGAAATTCGGCCAATAGTTCTTGTCTTTCAGTTGTTGAACCTAACTTACCCGGTGTTAAAATAACTAATTGTGGGGGAATTTCGTGTCCCATTACAATATTTTTCTCAACCATATCTTGCAACATAATAAATCTTTCATCACTATCATTAAGTTGTATAGGTGTAAGTTGTGGTGCTTGTTCTTGTCCCTCCGAATATGTAATAATAATCTTACCGGCGTTTTGTGCTGATGAATAATTCCTTTTAAAATCTCTATAAAAATCATCCATCTCTTCAATAGAAGGAATACCGGTGGCAAAGTTTAATATAAACGATGGGGCAAACCCTTGTTTAACTTGGTTTAAGTGGAATGTTGATATCTCATAATCCAATTCTATCCAGTTCATAGTCGTTGAATAACCTGGTATTGGGTATAAACCTTCCTGTTGTGGGTTAGCTTCTGTATAATATATTAATTGTCTACCCGTTCTAATAGATGGGTCGTATGCTTTAATATATTCTGGTTTATAATCTTCTTTTTTATATTGTGTCCAGTCGTGACTAAACCAAAAATGGGAGTGGTCAATCTCTTTATTCTCAATACCAATTCTAATTTTATGTATTGGAACGTGTTTCATTGTAAAATTGGACCCCTCGTTGTTCCATATTATCTCAAAACAAAAACCATTAAAGATTTCAAAATCTATCTCAATAGCTCTCATTTGTTTTTCCAATCTATTTTTATCAACGAACTCTTGTAATCTATTATCTAAAATATCTTCAAAACCAAAACCAACAGCTAACCTTGTTTTTTTGTTGATAATTGATTTGTGTGTTGATGAACCATAGTTATTGTATAAATTTAATAGATAAAATGGGTAATTATTATCAATACCCCATTCTAAAAATCCACTAGCAACATTCACTTTATAAGTGGGTGCTACATATGCTTCGTTAAAACTATAAATTTTAAAGGGTTGTTTCATACCATCATTAGATGGTTGAATATCATTTGTTATTTGTGATTTTTCCATATTTAATAAAATGTAAATTCTTGTTTAGGATTGTTATAAGTTGTTCCAGTGCTTATAGGTGGAGCAATTACCGTGCATAATCCACTCTCAACTATATTATTTACTGTTAAAGCACTTACAACAATAGTGGTTGCCGTTGATGCCGTGCTTTGATATACAAAATAATCATAAGTCCCACCACTTACATTGTATGGACTTAAATTTATTGGGAAGTAATTATACCTCGCATTGTTTGTTGTAGTGTCTCCAGTCAACCATAAATAGGTATTGTCGTGATTTTGATTAGAGAACAACTGCATAACATATCCAGTTAAACCTGTATATGTAGTTTTTTCAAATAAAGTGAATGGAACATCAGTTGTTGTATTAGCCGATATATATATCATATTAGTTTTTATTTAAATATTATAATCTTGATTTTGTTTAGAAAATAAAAAACCCCCAAATCAGAACGATAGGGGGTTATAGGGTATAAGGAATAAAAGAAAGGATAAATAAAACCCTATTGGAGAATTATCCGATTGTGATACCAGTTCCCAACACTGTTGGGTCTAATAAGTAAACTCCGTTTGGTGTTTTCCAAGTGATTTCAAAAGTAGCCCCGTTCAAATCTCCTTGTGCAATACCTAAAGAGGCAACACCCGCAGTGGCTCTACCTGCACTTTCTACACCACATGCATAGTATTCACCAGCATTTGATTTAACAACTGCGAAGATAGGTGCTCTACCTAATGCAATAACCAAATTTCTTAATTCAGCAGTTAATTCAATAAATTTAACAGACAATACACTTTCGTAAAATACAGTTCCGTTCTCTCTTGAGAATTGACCCGTTTGGTTCAATCCTGCGAACTCCATATCTTGTTCCATTAAATATACAGTAACTCCTGATGTAACCGCACTGATGACGTTTAAAACATCATATACGTAAGCCTGATCGGCACTGTATGTCCCAATCCAAACTTTTTCTACACCACCGATTGAAGAACAACCTAATGTGTAACCTTCATCTATAATACAACTCATAATTTAATTTTTTTTATTTAATTTTATTTTATAAAAGGGGGATTTACTAACCCCCCTATTTTAGTAATTATTAGTTTTTATACTGAACAATAAACTCTGGAAATGCTGCTTGAACACCTTGTTTCCATTTAGCTCTAAATCTAACTTCGTCATCATTCATATCGTAGAAGATTTTAAATTCTTCTGCATCTGATAATAAGTCAGTTCCGAAATAAAGGTTAGAACCATTTGTTAAGAACATTCTGTTTGTTCCATTTAAACCTCTAACTGCAACCACTCTTACATTAGTTCCTGGTATCATTTGTGAAAAATCCTCACCTTGATTTTCAGCACCTGTATAGTGGAATAAGTTAGCGTTTCTTAATGCCAATGCATATGTTCTATAAACATCATACCCTACGAATAAATATAAGTCATTTAAACCTAATATATCAGTTGGAATAACTGAAGACATACCATCAATAATTGCGACGATGTTAGATGCGGTGATTGCTGTTGTGTTATTAATATTACCATCTACAGTTGATGCCGACCAAACATTATTTGCTTGATAGATAATACCATCACACAATAACAAGTTACCTGTACCTGATACTGTATCACCCTTCCATATTAAATCATCAATTAACGCATTGATTTTATCCGCTTTCTCTGAAGCATAAATTTCTTCAAAAGGGATATTTTCGTTATATGACCCTGGGTTCATTAATTTTTGTGTGTAGTAAGTTTCCAAAGTATCCAAACAGATACTCTCATTTACTCTAATTGGGCACACAGTTAATACTTGTTGTGTTAAGAAGGTAGTACCAGCCTCATTCCATCCACAACCACCTGCTTGAGCAACTAAATCACTATTTATAATATTGATTGTTGCTGAAGATTTAATATCAGGTTGAACTGTAATAAATCTTAAAGTTCTTCCACCTAATACTGCTTTTTTAATTAACGCCATTTTGTTTTCATCAACATATGCCGTTAGTCCTGCTACATTTAAACTCATTTTTAAATTGTTTTAATTTGTTTATTTTTTTTTTATTATCTTTTAGACATAAATGCCAAAATGTCTGATTTAGATTTTGTTTTAAATTCTACCTTTGTTGGTAGCGGTTCTGCTGATGGTTCAGCTGCGAACTTATTTACTCTTGTTTTTAATGCTTCGTTTTCTTTTTTGAACGAATTTAATTCACCTCTTAAAGATTTAACCTCATCCACTAAATTTGAAATAGCTGAGAATACTTCTTCCATACCTGACCCATCTCTTTCTTCTGTTTGTGCTGTTTCAATTTCGTTGATATTACCTTCAGCGTCAGTATAAACTACTAATCCCCCTTCTACTTCGTGTCTTCCTTCTGGGGCTTCTTTATAACCTTCACCTACTTTAACTAAAACCATATCACCTACTGATATTGCATCACCTTTGGTTAATACTCTAATTTCAGTTCCATCAAGTAATTTGGTGTCTATTTCATTTGTATAACCATCAGCCATTACAACATTATCATCTTCTAATATATCTTCCATTTCTTCTTCACCAACAACAGCACCTACTGATGTGATTTTACCTGATGCTACAGTTAAAGTTACACCATCTTCTAAAATATAATCACCGTCTTCAATATCCATTTCACCATCAGCGGTAATTTCTTTTACCATTTCACCAACATCTAATCCTTCTCCGTAACATCTGATTATTCTACCATCTTGTGTTTTATAATCACCAGCAAAAACTTCTTCTGTTGTAGAAAAAAGTTCTTTGATTTTTGTTAAAATACCTTTTTTATCCATAATATTTTCTTTTAAATATAATTATTTTTATTGTGTTTAATAGATTTTATTTGTTCAATCTATCCTTCATATCCATAGAGGTTGTAAAAAAGGTTTTAAACCCCTTTAAAAACTTTAATATTTTGTCTGTTATACCCTCACCTTTAACCCATTTTATTTTTTCATCTACACTGGTATATTCAATCCATACAAAAAATCCGGTCCAAAACTTGGTGAAGGCAAAATCAAACCACACATAATTTCTTGTGATGTCGTTAATCATAAATTTATCTATCAAAAATGAAAAAAATATTACTGATAAATACACCAATAACTTAATACATAATCCTCGTCTTGTCTTACCACTGGTTATTGTTTCCCCCTTTTGACGGGCATACCATCTACCAACGAAGGTATCAAATATTACAGATATTGTTATGATTAACATTAGAGGAAATAGGGGGGTTAAAAACATTAAAAACCATACCCAAAAATTACTTAATAATATTTTCATTCTCTTTAAATTTTACTTTACGTGTATATTTTTTTTTATTACGATACACATTTGGACGTGTTGCCATTTTTATTTCATTATATGTAACCTCTATTGGTTTCATAGTCCTAATAATCTTTTAATTTGTTCTTCTTTATCTTCATCAGGTAAATTTGAAAAAACTATATTTTTTACACTGTTGAATATTTTATTAATTAACTCCATTTCGTATTGTTCCTCAAAATAACCCTCCAATGAAAAACCAGTAAACCCTTCTTCTTTAATTTTGTTCCAATAGTCCTCATCTTCAATATAGAATGATGCCACCCAACTACCTTTTGGTAAATTAGGGTATAATTTACTTTCAGCATTGTCTCCAACGATGAAACTTTCAATCATATATACACCACTAGCAATTCTTTTAGGGTCGTGTTCTTCATTTACTCTATGTATTTTGTTTTCCTTAAAGTATTTTTTCATCATCTTTAAGATGGTTCCCTCACTAAACTTAACATAATACTTACCTATTGATGGATTAAATCTTGGGATGGGGGTTTCTGCCAACATAACAGGGGCTGTTATAATTCTTTTTTCATCATTTGTTTTAAATTCTTGTTTGGACATATTGTTATTCCACATATTGTGGTTTGCCCACTCCATTTTTCTTAATGCCCAAGCGATACCTTCATCACCTCCCCAAGCATCCCACATCAATCCACCACATCCTTCATTATAAGGAACATCTTTATTTTGTTGATGTCTTTTAAATGATGCCATCCTACCGATTGTATCCATAGATAAATTTTCCCTATTACATAATTGATTGGCTCTTGTCCAACCAACTTGCGTCCCACATTCTACTTTGGGGTTATCATCTCTATATTTGATTGCCCTACAAGCGTTTTCACTTGCTGACTTTGGATAGTCGTTATAAGTGTCTGACATAACACTAAACATATTCCATTCTAATTCAGTTGCGGGATTTGTTACGAAACTAATAGCATCTACCCCTGATTTCATATCTGTTTCGTCTATTTCCAAATAAAATATTGGTTCATTCATAATCTTAAATATTAAAAAATAAATTTAGTTTAATGGTTTAAAATTCAACTGAACGCTCAATTCTATTTACCCTCTTTTGACTATTGGTTATTTCTGTTTCAACAACATACGCCCTTACTGGTTGATTACTTCTATTATCAGTAAAGATTGTTCCTGATCCGGATGACCCTTGTGATGCCAAAGCTGGGGCTAATGATATTCCCCCACCTGCTTGATTGATTAAAGATAAAGTATTGGGGAACATCGCCGCTGAATTTGCGTTAATAACCGCCTCACCTGGTGCTAATAAAGAAGGGACACTATCAATACTACCATCACCACTACCAGGAACAATACCCCCACGAGCGGCTTTGAATTGTTGTTTAGATATTGTAGCAACTTGTATTCCTGTAAGAGCTCCAGCCATTGCTGCCATAATAATACCTACGGGAACTAATGGTTGGGTTGCCAATCCATTTAAAACCGCTTGTGCTCCTGTCATTATTGCATTAGAAATATTAAATGCTTTATCTCTGTTAAATTGTTTTCTTTTTAATGCAATTTCTTCTTGTTCCCTTTGTTGGTCCAAGGCTTTCTTCTGTGCATTAAATTCTTCTTCTGTTAAAGCTTTTTGGTCGTATAGGGTTTGTAAATTATCACTTTCAGTTTTATACCTTGAATTAACAGCATCTATTTGATTTTGGGTTTGTTGAGCGAATAATGCGTTAATAGCATCTGCCATCTCCATTACTTTACCACCCCATAATCCTAATTGGTCAGCCATATCAGTTAATGTTTCACTAAACTTATCTTTAGTGTTTTGATTTGTTGCTGACTGAATATCCATAATTTTTATCTGTGCGGTTTGTTCCAACTCAACCCTATCTTTTTCATATTGAGCGTCTATTTTAGTTTTATCTTCCCCATTCTCTTCAGCTAATTTTAAATCGTCTTGGTATTTTTCATATAAAATATCTAATTCTTTTTGTGATATATTATTTACTTGTTCTATTTCAACTTGTTCATAATATTTTAGGGTTTCTAATCTTAATTTTTTCTTCTCTTCTTCAGTTTTGTTTGACGCATCTATCTCTTTTAATGCCATTTGTTTATCAAACTGAACTTTTGATTGTCCAAGTTGGTAATATAATAAATCAGCGGATGCAAGATTATCACTTGTCCTCTCTTCTAAATCTGCTTTAATTTTAGCTCTGTCTTCTTGTCTTAATAATTCTTTTTTAGCTAATAATTCTAATTCAATATCTAATAAATTATTTATACCATTCATATTAATTTTTATTAACTCGGCACGATATTGTTTTTCACTCATCGTTCCATTAACAAAAATCTCTTCTAAAGCATCTAATTCTCGTTGGGTTGCTTTTTCTACTAAACTATTTTTAAAGGTATCATAATCCAAATCAGCCTTTACTAAATCTTGTTGTATTTTATTTCTTTTTTCATAAATACCATCCCCTATTTTTTCTCTATCAATTTCTAATACCGTTAATTGTTGTATTGCTGATTTTTCCCTTTCTAATTCACCGTTTATTCTATCTAATAAATTTCTTTTTTGTTCTACCGCTGCAGCATTTTTATCATTTGCATCAGTATTAACATTTATAGCCTTAGTATTAGTATTAACCGCATCTGTGTTTGGCATTAGGGTTTTAGTCATTTTATCTATTTCAGATTGTGTCTGTAATATATTACCCCCAAGTGATGATAAACCATCATTAGTCGCTCTAATAGTTTGGGTGGTTTTTGTCCACGCAGCACTAAACTCACTATTTTTATCAAGGAATTGTTCAAAAGTTTGGGTCTCTTTATAATATGTGCCCGCACCACTAGCCTCACCTGCTTTACTTCTTTGTTTTTCAAATTGTTCTCTTAATTCAGCTTGTTTTTTTTCTTGTGTAAATCTCTGTGCATTTAATTTACCAATCTCTTCTTCGTTTTTTGTTATTTTATATTTGTTATATGATAGGGCGATGTATTGTGCAACGGCAGTATTTAACTGATTTTGAAATGCAATCTCACTCCCCATATTTTTTAAGATAGTTCCATACTTCCCATTGATTTGGGTTATTAAACTACTCCTTTCTTTTGACCCTGCATTGGTGGCTTTCAGTTGATATATTAAAGATGTAAATTCTTGTGTCTCTTTTGCTAAATAAGTTGCTTGTTCTTTTTCTTCCTCCTTTAATTTTGCTAATACATCTTTCCTTTTTTTATCTTCTTTTGTTGCTTCCTTACTGGCTTGCATATAATCATAAACACCGTAGGCGATTGCCGCTAAACCTGCTGCGATTGCCACAAATGGTATTGATTTCATTGCCGTGCTTAATGCTGTAACGGGGACAACTGCTGCCCCTGCTGCTGCTCCTGCTGCCGTTTCACCAACTGCAAGGGCGGTTGCTGATGCTGCCGCTGCTACTTGTTGTGTTTTAATAAATCCTAATGCTTGTCCTAATCCTTGAAACGACGCCTTTATTTCTGTTACTTTATCTTCTAATCCCCCAAAAAATTCTAATGATGAGGTTAATGCCATTGCTGCTTGTAAAGTAACCATCGTCTTTTGTAAGTTTTCACTTTCAACACCAAATAATGTAGCAGCACCCATAATACCTTGAAATGCGTTTACACCTATTGATGCGACATTAGTTAAACCTTTAGCTAAATTCTCCGTTAAATTACCCGCAGTTGCTTTAATAACCGCACTTGTATCTTGTATTGTATCTCTTAATTGTCCCGCTCGTTGGGATAATTCATTAAACCTTGCTGAACCAGGTTCTAATCCCTGTAATTCTTGGGTTACCTGTCTTAATTGGGCTCTTAAAGAGGTTGTTGTTTTTTCGGTTTGTTGTAGGGAAGTATTTAAATTATTAACTGAATTTTGTGCTCCCCTCTCATCAACCTTAATATTTATCTGTGCTGTTTGTGCCATAATTATTTATCTTTACTTACTTTTATTATTGTTTTATCATCATAATACCTGCGACATTAAGTGGGGCTGCTCCCGTTCCATCTGTTTGGTAAACATCATTAATTAACAAACCAGCAGTGGTAGCTGCAGCATCATCAGCAAATGCTGGTATTGATGTTAGATTTAAATTTATTCCTGGTGTAATAGTTATTGTTTGTGGTGTAATAATTATTGTTGAAGTATCTGTTCCATCTGTTACAGATAAAGTGGTATTACCTTGATTAAATTGGGTACTATTGGAATTAGTTCCATTTGTAACATTTAATTCAATATTATGAGAAAATGTTTGTTGTGCACTATTTGTTCCGTTAGTTGTTAAAATATCTATTAAAGGTGGTGTAATAGTTATTATTGAAGTATCTGTTGCATCTGTTACTTGAACAGCGAATTGGTATGATGGACTTGTTTTGAAACTAGCCCCAGCATAACCACTTCCATCATTTGCTTCAATCACTACAGATGTTGTATCTATTAATATTTGTCCAATATCAGTTCCATCAGTTATTTCTAATACCACATCTGTTGATTTATTCAAGGTTAATTTACTGTAACCCCCAACACCATCTAATGATAAAGCATATACCCCTTCAGCACCAACTTTATCTAATTCTATTGTGGCAAGTCCCGCATAACTTGCAATCTTTTGTGTTGTAAGCATAGTATCACCATTTGTTAATACATCACTTAAAGTGGGGTTGGTTACACCAGTAACAGATACACCATTAAAGGTTGAACCTGACGACATAAAGATATTATCTGCGTATAATGTATTACCTGTTGATGCAATAATATTATTTCCCAATAAAAAGATATTAGATAGGGTGGTTGCCGTTGAACCTGTATTACTTAAATCAAGTTGTATGGAGTTATTATCACCGAAGATAAATGCGTTTGTTGTATCGTTTGTAATTGTATTTCCATTACCCATTATTTGGGTTGATGTTGTCCCATCTATAATACTATTATTGTCCCCAAGTATCTCAACTGATTTTACATTATAATCCACATAGTTAGATTGTCCCCTAACTACAGCTCCTGGACTATTGATTGTATTATTACCAGCCATTAATGTTTCGGGTCTATCTTGTGAATTGGGGGTTATGTTTGTTCCACCTTGAATAACTGTATTAGATGTCTTTAAATAACCATCTTTAGCCCCAATTTGTCCATCCAATCTTGTTCTTACCCAACATTTACCGTTGATAAAATCTCCATTTAATGAAGAACAACAATTAGCATCCAAGATTTGTCCCGATGCTGAGACATAATATGCCCCTTGTAAACTGAATTTTTTAATAACATCAGAAGGACACGACTTATTTGATAAAGATATTTCCACCCGATCAGGAGCAAATATATTTATATTGTTTATTTTATATAATACAACAGGTGTAGTTTTATCAGTTCCGATAGGGTTATAATCCTTTACATTATTAATTCTCCAATAGGCGTTGTCTATTAAAATAATATCCCTAAAATCTAAATCAGCAACATCTTGGGGTGTTAAATAAAAA
>Ga0247844_1006348_pt1 | contig 14217 bp, 11 predicted proteins | sample LaCtaG_FD_192421 | JGI IMG/M metagenome (GOLD analysis project Ga0247844, IMG submission 192421) | Freshwater microbial communities from meromictic Lake La Cruz, Castile-La Mancha, Spain - LaCruzMarch201714.5m_1 | ecosystem: Environmental > Aquatic > Freshwater > Lake | place: Spain: Castile-La... | reverse complement strand
AGCATATTATTTGGGTTTTGTTTAGCGACACAAAGTTACTGATTTTCAGCGACTTTACCAAATTAATATGCTGTTATTTTGTTATAAATCAGCAAGTTATTTTACTTGCGAAAGTTGAGTTAATTACATTGTCATGTCCTTACAAGTCCTAACCACCAACGATCTCCAGGAGTTCAAAATCGAACTCTTGGAGGAAATTCGGAACATATTAACCGATCAAAAATCAGTAACAGCAAAAAAATGGCTTAAATCTATTGAAGTCCGTAAGCTTTTAAACATTTCTCCCGGTACACTTCAAACACTCCGAATCAATGGAACACTCCCATTCACAAAAATTGGAGGTACCAATTACTATAGCTTCACAGATATAGAAAAACTACTTTCCAAAAAAAAGTCTTAACTCTCTAAAGCCCCACAATTTATCCCGATTTATCGGGAGGGGTTTGGGGCAATCATCAAATTACCACATCATGAACTATATTCTTCAGCTAAGCGGTTTCTTCCAGAAGGTTGCAGTCGATAATCGACTTAACCCTACCCACGTCAGTTTATACATGGCCGTATTTCAATATTGGAATGCAGAACGATTCCAAAACCCAGTTTCAATTTCCCGACAGGAACTCATGCGAATCAGTAAAATTAGCGCAAAAGCCACTTATCACAAGTGCATAAAAGACCTGCACAATTACGGTTATATTCAATACTTACCTTCCTACAATCCGTTCAAAGGAAGTCTAGTTTACCTGTTCGATTTTCAGACAAGTGCTAAACTAGTATCTACCCAAGACCGTACTAATATCGAAACAAGCATTGAACAAGCATTAGTACCTTATATAAACAATAATATAAACTCTATAAACACAAATATTGAAAACGAAAGCACCCAATCAAAAAATGATATTGTGTTGAAAGTTTCAAAAAACAGAGTAAAAGTAGTGGACGTTAACGGCGAAAAAATTCAACCCGAGAACAAAAAATCGAAAATCAAAACAAGAGTTTTGGTCACCCCTCCCGAGATAGCTTCTGTCCGAAGCTATTTTCTGGAGCAAAACAGCTCGGAAATCGAAGCAGATAAATTCTACAACTATTTCCAAAGCAATGGTTGGAAAGTCGGTGGCAAAACACCCATGCAGGATTGGCAAGCAGCAGCCCGCAACTGGATGCTAAACGCACCCACTTTTACCAAACCCACAAAAGTTCCCCCGGCGCTCCATCCCACGCCCGGCCAACTCAACACCGTCACTTCAAAAAACTACGCCGAACCACTCTAAAAAAAAATGAACAACCACATATCAACTCTCCAAACCAAAGGCAAAGAAATCTTCGGCGAACATTTTCAAATTGTTCCCGAAGATTACGAAGTCATTCATAAACTATTCACTTGGTTCTTGCAGGACGAAACACAAGCCCGGCAGTTTGGAATAAATCTGAACAAAGGCATTTTATTAACCGGTCCTATCGGCTGCGGTAAAACAAGCCTAATGACCCTAATGCGCATTTTAGTACCACCGCAGCAACGATTTGGAATCAAATCCTGCCGAGAAATCACCTTCGACTTCATCAAAGATGGGTACGAAATAATTCAACGATACAGCAGCTATGCCTATACCAATTCAACAACCCCTCCCCGACCCCATACTCATTGCTTCGACGATTTGGGTGCCGAAAGCACCCTCAAATACTTTGGAAATCAATGCAATGTTATGGGCGAAATTCTGTTGTCGCGGTACGACCATTTTATTAATAACCACATGCTTACGCATGCCACCACCAATCTTTCAGCCACTGAACTCGAAAACTTTTATGGCAACCGCGTTCGCTCCCGTATGCGTGAGATGTTCAATCTGATAGCTTTTGATAGTGGCGCAAAAGATAAACGAAAATAATGCTGCCACCAAAGTCCTTAAAGTCCACCAAAAATATTTCTTAAAACGAACAATTAGCTCAATTCTGTTCATTATTCTTGCATGTTCATTGCCAATGAACACTCCATTTTACTGAACAAAAAGTATTAATTTCAAAAACATAAAAATATGGAGCATTCTTGTAAAACTCTATTATATCTATCTTTCAACAAAATTGAGATATTAGTGGCTTACCTTTCGCACTTCTGTCTCTTTCCGCCTTGGAAAAAAAGCGTGAAAAAAATTATCGAAGTGTAGCGTTAAAAAGCCGTCCTTGTTTGAGCGACGAAGGAGCGAGTTTGGACGGGTTTAGCGAAATGCAGATAATTTTTAGCTTTTTATCCCCAGCGGCGGCATTTTTTGTTTACTTTTTTTTGCTGAAGAAAAAAAGTAAAAGCCTGTCCGGCTTGAGGATAATAAAAAATATATTTAAAAAATTATTAGAATTTATTTTAGTAAAAATCCTAATAATCAACAACTAAGCATTCCTTAAAATTTATACAATTAAAATAATTAATTCGCACATACATTACGTCGCAATTATTCACTATATTTGCGACACAATAAAACAAACAAAGTCGTGAAAAGCATTGTAAATGAAATAGAAAACAAGCTGAAATACGGACGAAGGGGTAAGATAGTGTTTGCTTCCGATTTCAGTTCTTTCGGACTACCCAAAGCCGTGAATAAAGCCATGGAGCGACTTACCCTATCAGGAATGTTGATCCGGTTGGCTCAGGGCATTTATTTGTACCCTCAAATAGATACCCGCTTAGGGCTCGGTGTGCTATATCCAACAGTTGAAAACATTGCACGCGAAATCGCCAAAAGAGATAAAGCGAGGATTGTCCCCACTGGCATTTATGCCCTCAACGCACTTGGTTTTTCTACGCAAATACCTATGAACGTGGTTTTTCTGACCGATGGAGCTGCACGCAAAATTAAAATTGGTAACGGACAGGGTATTGTTTTTAAACGCACAGTAGCAAAAAATTTATCCTACAAAAACGATGTATTAATGCTTGTAGTAGCTGTACTTAAAGAAATTGGTGAAGGCAACGTAACAGCCGAGCAACTTTCAAAAATAAAGGACATGATTTCGAAAGAAAAGCAAGAAGATATTAAAGCCGATTTGCAATTGGCACCAGCATGGATTAAAAAACTAATAAAACCAATATAAAACACCCCACTCTTGGTAAATGCCGATTTGATGGGTAGTGGTTTCGGCCGTAATATCGAAATGGCTAAACTGATATTAGAAAATGAGTTAAATCAAATTTGAAATGACGAATATAGCATCAAACAATATAGAAACTGATTATCAAAATTTCGTAACAGAAATTATTGATTTAGTACAGCATCATCGGGTTCGGGCAGTTCAGATAGTTCAATCATTTACCAATCAACTCTATTGGGAGATAGGCGAACTTATTATCAAAAGACAACAGGAATACGGCTGGGGAAAATCCATTGTTAAGCAACTAAGTAACGATTTGAATCACAAGATTGGCGACGGGATTAGCTGGTCGCCTCGTAATTTGTGGTTTATGCGTCAGTTGGTTGAAGAATATTCAAAAGTGAACCAGCTTGGTTCACTTTTGGAAAACATAAAAGTGAAACGGGCCGTTTCACTTTTAGAAAACGTCAAGGAACTCGTATTTAATGCTCTCCGTACCGCTTCAAAACCAATAGGCGTAGCACATTACACCCTTAGTAAACAACTGCCTAACGAACTAAAAGGAAAATTACCTTTGGCAGAGGATTTTAAAAATATTATAATATAAACAAACAATGGCAATTAAAAAATCCGAATTATACAGCTCATTATGGGCTGGTTGTGATGAACTAAGAGGTAGCATGGACGCAAGCCAATACAAAAATTATGTGTTAGTCTTGCTATTTATGAAATACGTTTCCGACCGTAAAGACCCATTAATGGAGTTCCCGCCCGAATCTTCTTTTTATGATATGTTGAAATATCGGGGAAAAGATGAAATTGGAGACAAAATCAATAAAATTATTGGAGCATTTGCAAAAGCCAATGGATTAACCGGAATCATTGATACCAACGACAATGATTTTGAAAACGATGAAAAGTTAGGCAAAGGGAAAGACAAGATTGATTTACTTACCAACCTACTAAATATCTTCAACAAGCCGGAGCTTGATTTCAGTAAAAACAGAGCCGAGGGAGATGATTTATTGGGTGATGCTTACGAGTTTTTAATGCGACACTTCGCTACCGAAAGCGGTAAAAGCAAAGGGCAATTTTACACTCCTGCCGAAGTCTCACGCATTATGGCAAAGGTGATTGAAATTTGCAACTCTACAAGCCAAGACCAATCACTGTACGACCCAACGAATGGTTCGGGTTCATTGCTACTTAAAGCAGCCGACGAAGCACCTTATGGAATTACCATTTACGGACAGGAAAACGACAACGCCACACGTGCTTTAGCCGTTATGAATATGTGGTTACATAATTTTGCCGATGCAGAGATTTTGCAGGGTAATACCATGTCGAAACCGCTTTTTACAAATGAAGAAACCGGCGAACTCAAACAATTCGATTTCGCAGTTGCCAACCCACCATTCAGTTATAAATCGTGGATGAATGGCTTAGATCCTGTAAACGATATTTACAAACGTTTTGAGGGTTACGATAACTTACCACCTAAAAAGAATGGCGATTTTGCTTTTCTGCTTCACCTCATTAAATCGCTAAAATCAAAAGGTAAAGCCTGTATTGTATTGCCATTGGGTGTGTTGTTTCGTGGAAATTCGGAAGCCGACATTCGCCGTAAAATCATTCAGAAAGGCTATATAAAAGCCATTATCGGATTACCAGCAAACTTATTCTATGGCACCGGTATTGCCGCTTCACTTATTGTCATTGACAAAGAAAATGCTGTCGACCGCAAAGAAATCTTTATGATTGATGCCAGCAAAGGATTTATAAAAGATGGCAACAAAAACCGACTTCGTGAGCAGGATATTCATAAAATTGTAGATACTTACACCAATCGGCTGACCATTGATAAGTTCTCCCGTACTATACCAATCTCTGAAATTTCCGACCCTAAGAACGATTATAACCTCAATATCCCCCGATACATTGACAGTCAGGAAGCAGAGGATATTCAGGATATTGAAGCACATTTGTTGGGTGGTATTCCAAAGCGTGATATTGAAGACTTGCAAAATTACTGGACGGTTTACCAAACCATGAAAGCTGATTTATTTAGTTCTATTGCCAACCGCCCAAATTATTATAAGCTCAATATCGTAAACGAGGAAATAAAAAATACCATTTTCAATCACCCCGAATTTGCAGTTTTTGGCAAAACAATGGAAGAGGTATTTACCGAATGGGAAACCGAAACCATAGCACACACCAAAGCATTGGATAAAGGATTACGCCCAAAACACGAGATACACATTATCTCTGAAAACTTATTGAGCCACTACCACAACAAACCGCTGACCGACAAATACTCCATGTATCAGCACCTCATGGATTATTGGGTAGAAACCATGCAAGATGATTTCTATGAACTGGCTTCCGATGGTTGGCGTGCAGGTAACGACCTGAAGCGATTGGAAAAGAAAACCAAAAAAGGCGAGAAAGAAATTATCAAACAAGTGCCTGGATTAGAAGGTTTGGAAGGGCGACTGATACCACCCACATTGATGATTCAAGTCTATTTTTTTAAAGAGCAACAAGCCATTGACGAACTGGAAAGCCAAATTGAAACTGTAAAGTCAAAATTAGAAGAGCTGATAGAAGAAAACTCTGGCGAAGACGGATTGCTTGCAGAAGTTACCGACGACAAAGGCAAAGTAACCAAAGCAGCTGTATTGAAACGCTTAAAAGACATAACCCCAAAAAAAAGGAAAAACCAAGACGATGATATAAAAGAAGAATTCGATTTGCTGGAACTGTACAAATGGCTAACCGAAGAAGCAGCCGAAATAAGCACAAAACTACAAATTGCCAAAGCCGATTTGGAACTGAAAGTAATTGCACAATATCCAAAACTCACCATTGATGCAATAAAAACCGTGGTAGTGGAACGCAAATGGATGGCTGCCATGGAACAACGCATACATACCGAAATGGATAACATTAGCCACCGCCTGACACAACGCATTAAAGAACTGGCCGACCGTTACGAAACACCTATGCCACTTCTTACCCAAGAAGTAGAAGCTCTAACTACCAAAGTAGAAAACCATTTAAAACAAATGAATTATAAATGGTAGAAAATTTTAAGCAGACAGAAATAGGTGCAATCCCTCATGATTGGGATGTTAAGAATATTGTTGAATTTTCAACAATGAAAGCTCGCATAGGTTGGCAAGGTCTAACTGTATCTGAATATCTCGATAGGGGTGATTACTTTCTAATTACTGGAACTGATTTGGTTGATGGTAGAATTAAGTGGGACACTTGTCATTTTGTAAATAAAGATAGATTTATTCAAGATAAGAATATTCAAATTAAGGCAGGTGATATATTAATTACAAAGGATGGAACTATTGGAAAGATTGCTTATGTTGACAGCTTGACAATACCAGCAACGCTTAATAGTGGAGTTTTCGTAATTAGGCCAAAGAAAGAGGCATACCTTCCGATTTTCTTATTCTACATTTTTAATTCGTCCTATTTTCGCGATTTCTTAAACAAATTAGTTGCAGGGTCAACTATTAGTCACCTTTATCAAAAAGATTTTACAACTTTCAATTTCCCTCTTCCTCCCACCAAATCCGAACAAACCGCCATTGCCACCGCCTTAAACAATGCCGATGCCCTTATCAGCAGTTTAGAAAAACTGATTGCTAAGAAAAAGGCAATAAAACAAGGGGCTATGCAGGAGTTGTTGAAACCTAAAGAAGGATGGGATTGGACTACTGTTGAAAAACTAGGGAAACCTTATGGCGGGCTTTCAGGTAAATCGAAAAATGACTTTAACGCAGGAAATTGCCCATATATTCCATTCATGAATGTTATGAGTAATCCAATTATTGACAAATCATTTTTGCGGTATGTAAAAATTGGTTCTTCGGAAAATCAGAACAAAGCAATGAAAGGAGATATATTTTTTAATGGTTCCTCTGAAACTCCAGAGGAGCTTGGAATGTGTTCTGTTTTATTAGAAGATATTCCAAATCTATATTTAAATAGTTTTTGTTTCGGTTTTAGATTGAATAAAGAATTAGGTACAGATGGATTGTATTTAGCATACTATTTCAGAAGTAGTTTTGGAAGACGAATTTTCACTATTCTGGCTCAAGGGGCAACACGCCATAATCTTTCAAAAGCAAATTTCAATAAAATTGAATTCCAATTACCAAAACCTGTAGAACAAAAAAGAATCTCGGAAATAATAAGCGATATGGATAATGAAATATTCGAGATTGAAACTAAACTTGAAAAGCAAAAGCTTTTGAAACAAGGGATGATGCAAAGTTTATTAACCGGAAAAATCAGATTAAATAAACAGCAGGAATTGCCACAAACTATTGGACTTAAACCGAAAAAATCACTTAATCACAATCATTATTTTGAAGATGCCGTCCTGATTGCAGCCATAGTGAACCATTTTTATTCGGAAAAATATGTTCTGGGGAGAAAAAAAGTGCAAAAACTACTCTATTTGCTTCGTCGGAAACAAGAGGCAGATACCAATGCTTTTAAAAGAAAAGCAGCAGGTCCTTACGCCGATGAAGTAAGATACAAGGGTGGTGAACCCATTGCTAAAAACAAAAAATACATAAATATAAGTTCAAATAAATTGGGGTCTATTTTCAGCAAAGGAGAGCAAATAGGCGAAGCCCTCGACTATATTGAAAAATGGGGAATGAATTCAGACATAAATTGGCTTGTCTCTCAATTTAAATTCGAAACCATAGATCAATTGGAGCTTTTGGCTACTATCGACATGGCAATATTCGATTTAGAAAAAGACAATAAAGTTGCTTCGTTGGAAAATATAAAGAATCTGATTAAGTCAGACAAAGAATGGAAAGCAAAGTTAGAACGTGAAATATTTTCGGATGGTAATATTCGATTAGCTATTCGTCAACGCTTTGATTTATTTGAATAACAAATATGATTATGGGACAAATTGGTAAAATCGAACGCATTACGCAAAATCGCATTGTTGACCTATTCCAGAAGGAGTTGGAATACCTTTATCTTGGCTCTTGGGAAGAACGTGAAAACAACAGCAATGTAGAAGAAGAAATTCTGGCTGATTGGCTTCTCAATAAAATGCAATACAACCAAAGTATTGTTAACAAAGCAATTTCTGATTTTATCAAAGCGTCTAACAATCAAAGCAAATCTTTGTACGATGTAAACAAAGAAGTGTATTCTATGCTTCGCTATGGGGTAAACATACAGGCAGAGATGGGGCAAAACAAACAAACGGTTTGGCTCATTGATTGGAAGAATCCACAGAATAACGATTTTGCCATTGCTGAAGAAGTTACCATTAAAGGCATTCATAAAAAACGCCCCGATATTGTGCTGTATGTTAACGGTATTGCATTGGGTGTATTAGAACTCAAACGGAGTACTGTTTCCATTTCAGAAGGTATTCGCCAGAACTTAGACAACCAAAAACACATTTTCATAAAATCCTTTTTTAGTACTATTCAATTTGTGTTAGCAGGTAACGATATTGAAGGAATTGCTTATGGTGCTATCGAAACCAAAGAAAAATATTTCTTGAAATGGAAAGAGGTAAGTGAGGAAAAAGACAGTGCTTACCCTCATTTACTTGAAATCACAAAACCAATCAGAGAAAAAGCAGCCAAATACGATTTGCCATTAGACCGCAATGTGATTGAAATGTTCAACAAAGAACGTTTCTTGGAATTAATGCACGATTTCATTGTATTCGACCGTGGCATAAAAAAACACAGCCGTCAGAATCAGTATTTCGGGATTAAAATGGCGCAGGATTTTATCGCTCGCAAAGAGAACGGAATTATTTGGCACACACAAGGGAGTGGTAAAAGCCTCACAATGGTTTGGCTTACAAAATGGATTAGACAGTACAATGATAATGCAAGGGTTTTAATTGTTACAGATAGAGATGAGTTAGATGAGCAAATTGCAAAAGTCTATACTGGTGTTCAGGAAAAGATTTACAGAACAAAAAGCGGAAGTGATTTACTCGCACAATTGAATGACACCTCGCCTTGGTTGATGTGTTCACTCATTCATAAGTTTGGAGGAAAAGAAGACCCCGACGAAAAAGATATTGAAAACTATCTGCAAGACTTACGGAACAACATTCCGTCAGATTATAAAGCAAAAGGCGATATTTATGTATTTGTAGATGAGTGCCACCGTACTCAATCGGGTAAATTGCACGAAGCTATGAAGCAATTTATCCCTAATGCTGTATATATTGGTTTTACAGGTACGCCTTTATTGAAATCCGACAAGCCAACCAGCTTAGAGATTTTTGGTAGATACATTCACACCTATAAGTTTGATGAAGCAGTAAAAGATAAAGTGGTGTTGGATTTGCGGTATGAAGCCCGGGACGTTGAACAGAAACTCACCTCTACTGATAAAATAGATGAATGGTTCGATCTTAAAACCCGTGGTCTTAACGACTTTGCCAAAGCCGAACTAAAACAGAAATGGGGAACGCTCAAAAAAGTATTTAGCAGTAAATCACGATTAGAAAAAATTGTGATGGATATTGTGCTTGACATGGAACGAAAAGAACGCCTACAAAACGGAAGTGGCAACGCCATGTTGGTTTCGGATAGTATCTACAATGCTTGTCGTTACTACGAATTGTTCCAAAAGGCAGGTTTGAAAAACTGCGCTATTGTTACTTCTTTTGTCCCAAATCACAACGATATAAAAGGGGAAGAAACAGGGGAAGGATATACCGAAAAATTACAACGTTTTGAAATTTACCAAAACATGTTAGCAACCTACTTCAGCGAAGCCCCGGAAACAGCAATCAATAAAGTAGAACAATTTGAAACGGAAGTAAAGAAAAAGTTTGTTGAAGAACCGGCACAAATGAAGTTGCTTATTGTAGTAAACAAGCTGCTTACCGGCTTTGATGCTCCTTCGGCAACTTATTTATACATTGATAAAAAACTTAGAGACCATGGCTTATTTCAAGCTGTTTGTCGTGTCAATCGCTTAGATGGAGATGATAAAGATTACGGTTATGTAATTGATTACATGGACTTATTTAATAGCTTGGAATCTGCGTTTAATGATTATACTTCCGAAGCATTGAGCGGTTACGAGAAGTCAGATATTGACGGATTGTTGGAAAACCGTTTGAAGAAAGGTAAAGAACGATTAGATGAAGCATTGGAAGCTATCAAAGCATTGGTTGAACCTGTCGAACTTCCACAAAACACAATAAATTTCATTCATTATTTCTGTGGTAAAAATACTGAGAATCCGGAGGAATTAAAAGATACCGAACCACGAAGAGTTGCTTTATACAAACTCACTATTTCGCTCATTCGTGCTTATGCCAACATTGCGGATGATATGAAAGAAGCTGGTTACACTGATAAACAAATTGAAGAAATAAAAGCGGACATTAAGCACTTTGAAGCTCTCCGTAAAGAGATACAACTTGCCAGTGGCGATTATATTGATTTGAAACAATTTGAGCCAGCAATGCGGTTCTTAATTGACAGCTATATTGGAGCAGAAGAAAGTCGTGTATTGGCTAATTTCGACGATATGAGTCTGGTTGAAATGTTGGTGAAGGAAGATGGAGTGCCTTATGGTATGCTACCAAATAGTTTCGGAAAAAATCCGGAAGCTATGGCAGAGGCTATTGAAAATAATTTGAGGAAAGTAATCATTGAAGAAAGTCCGACCAATCCAATGTTCTATGAGAAAATGAGTATTTTGTTGGACGAATTAATTAAACTCCGAAAATCAGCTACGGAGGAATACGAAAAATATTTACAGAAAATTATTGAGCTGGCACACAAGGTTAAAATGCCAAGCGCAACACACGAATATCCTTATTCTGTCAATACCAATGCAAAAAGAGCATTGTTTGATAATTTAGGCCGTAATGAAACACTGGCAAATGATATGGATAACAAAATCCGTTCAACAAAAAAAGACGGATGGAGAGATCACCCTCAAAAATTAAAGGCTGTAAGAAATGCCATAACTTTAGTTTTAAAAAACTATGAAATAATTGATGAAAGTGAGATTCACCGGATCTTTGATTTGGTAAAAAATCAGAAAGATTACTAATGGACCAAATTACCGTCAGCAATATAACAATAGATGTAATTCGAAAGGACATTAAGAATATACACCTTGCTGTTTACCCTCCTACAGGCAGGGTGCGTATTGCAGCACCATTAAGTGTAAACGATGATGCAATTCGGTTATTTGCCATTTCCAAATTAGGTTGGATAAAACGCCACCAGCGTGAGTTTGATGCACAGGAAAGAATATCACCAAGAGAATACAAACAACGTGAAAGCCATTACTTTCAAGGCAGACGTTATTTAATGAAAATCATTGAGAAAGACGAACCACCCAAAGTAATTTTAAGAGCGAGATCCAATATTGAATTATATGTAAGACCCAACACCTCATTTGAAAAACGGCAAGAAGTAATAACAGAATGGTATCGGTTAGAATTAAAAAAACTAATACCAGGCATTATTGAGAAATGGGAAAAGTCTTTGAATGTAAATATACAAGAATGGCAGGTCAAACAAATGAAAACCAATTGGGGAACATGCAACATTGAGAAAAAAAGAATCCTTATAAATCTTGAATTGGCAAAAAAGCCACTCCATTGTTTAGAATATGTTATCTTGCACGAAATGGTTCACCTTCTCGAAAGACACCACAACGAAAGATTTCTATATTACATGGACACCTTTCTCCCAAATTGGAAACAAATACGAACCGAACTAAATAATCTTCCGGTAAGCCATGCTGATTGGGAATATTAAAAAGTTTAAATTATGACTGTATATTCTTGTTGCGGCAAAGGAAATCGCGTAACCAACGAAGTCTATATAAGAAGTGTTCAATTTGAAAATAATACTTCACTTCATATCGTTGCAGATGGAATGGGCGGATACCTGTATGGCGAAATAGCCGCACAAGTAGCCACCGATGCTATTGAAAGCAGAAAACAACTGATTAAGCTGCGTATTGCTTTTGTGAAAGAATTCACTAATTATCCAAGAAGAATATAATAATTTCAAAATATACAATTAAACTATCATTACGCAAATGACTGAACAGCAATTGCAAAATATCCTGACTGATTTACTTTCACTACCTGCCGAAACCGAGGTTGTGGAGTTTAAGGAAGCGCGTAATAACTTCGATTCAAAAGAATTGGGTAAGTATTTTTCTGCTTTAAGTAATGAAGCAAATCTAAAAGGTAAATCTTCTTCATGGTTGATATTTGGTGTCAACAATAAACGAGAAGTTACAGGCACAGGCTACCGGTCTAATCGCAAAGATTTGGATAGTTTAAAATATGAAATTGCTGAAAGGATCAATAACAGGCTAACTTTCATTGATATTCATGAAGTTCAAACAACGAATGGCAGAGTTATTTTATTTCAAATACCACCTGCCCCCAAAGGTATTCCTACTTCATTTGGTGGTTTTTTCTTTGGTCGTGACGGTGAAAGTGTAGGTGCTTTAAATATAGAGGAAATTGAACGAATTCGTAATCAGGTTGCTCAAACTGATTGGAGTATTGGTATTTGTACAGAGGCAAACATAAGTGATTTAGATGAAACAGCCATAGCCAAGGCAAAAGAAAATTACAAAGTCAAGAACCACCGGTTAGCCACTGAAATAGAGAGTTGGGATACACCCACATTCTTGAACAAAGCAAAACTAACTATTAATGGTAAGATTACCAACACAGCAATTTTATTGTTAGGGAAACCCGAATCGGAACATTATCTTGCTCCCGCCATTGCCCGAATTACATGGGTTTTGAAGGATATTCGTAATATTGAAAAAGATTATGAGCACTTTACTTGTCCATTGTTGCTTTCTATTGATAAGGTTTTTGCCCGAATACGTAATCTTAAATATCGCTATATCAAAGAAGGCACTTTGTTCCCCGATGAAGTAGATCGTTATGACCCTTACAATATCAAAGAAGCACTTAGTAACTGTATTGCTCACCAAGATTATACCATGTCAGGCAGAATAAATGTGGTGGAAATAGAGGATGAGCAACTAATCTTTAGCAATGTTGGTGACTTTCTACCTGGTTCAGTAGAAAGTGTACTTGAAAGCGACCAACCCCCGGCTTTGTATCGTAACAACTTTCTTGCTCAGGCAATGGTCAATCTGAATATGATTGACACCATAGGTAGTGGCATTAAAAGAATGTTTATTTCACAACGGGAACGTTTTTTCCCCATGCCCGATTATGATTTAAGCGGTTCTTCTGTAAAAGTTGTAATTACAGGTAAAGTGATTGATATGGAGTATGCAAAAGTTCTTGCACGTCATAAGGATTTATCATTGGAAGAAATTCTATTATTAGATAAAGTTCAAAAAAAGAAGGAGCTTACTGATGATGAAATTCACACCTTAAAATCTAAAAAACTTATTGAGGGCAGAAAACCCAAATTTCTTATATCAGAGAATGTTGCTATTAAAACAAAACAGATAGGTTCGTATCTTAAGACCAGGGGTTTTGATAATACTTATTACAAGAAATTGGTTATTGAGTATGTAAACAAGAATAAAAAAGGATCAAGTAAATCAGAGATTAGAGAGCTGCTTTGGAATAAACTGCCCGATATCTTAAACGACGCTCAAAAGGAAAACAAAATTTCAAATATACTTTCTGAATTAAGGATTAAAAATAGGATTAAAAATATTGGTTCTGATTCAATTTCTATTTGGGTAAGTGTTGAATAACAATCTAAAAGAGAAATTAGAAGCAAATTAAAAGAGAAATAAAAGAGAAATTAATATATCAAAAGATAGATGTAGGTTATTACATATTGATAATCAAGGCTTAAAAGAAAAAGAAGAAGAAATATTATAAGAGAAGTAAAAAGAGAAATTAAAAGAGATTTAAAAGAGAAGTAAGACCTAAAATCGTTAATTCTATGAATGAAGAATTTGTTTTTAATATCTGGTTTATTGTTGATATTGGTACAAACTGTCTTAGCCCCCTAATTAACTGGACTATTTTGTAGAATCAATTTAGGACATTAATTTTGTGGAATTATGAGTAAAATTAGAAGAAAATTTAGTTTATCAGAGAAGCTTCAAATATTGAGTGAAGCA
>Ga0247844_1006344_pt1 | contig 14221 bp, 6 predicted proteins | sample LaCtaG_FD_192421 | JGI IMG/M metagenome (GOLD analysis project Ga0247844, IMG submission 192421) | Freshwater microbial communities from meromictic Lake La Cruz, Castile-La Mancha, Spain - LaCruzMarch201714.5m_1 | ecosystem: Environmental > Aquatic > Freshwater > Lake | place: Spain: Castile-La... | reverse complement strand
TGAACAAAGGCCTCATAGCTCCTTAGGAAATCTGACCCCTAATGAGTTTGTAAAACAAGGTCAGAAAACTCGGTCATGAATGACAGGATTCTAGTTTTAAATCCTCCGGTTATTGGGGGGAGGTCACTTAGATCAATATTTAAACATGGCATTGGGCAGCATTAGGGCGCATACCATCATAGATGGATTAGATATACCCACGCTCTAAAAATAAAGATTTCATCTGGTCCCCTACCGATTTAAATGAGTGCTGGCCAATCATTAGCTCCCTCCCTTTAAGGGCAAGATTTTGAGCCTTAGCAAAGTCAGCATAAATCTCCTGAAGATATGAGGCCGCTTGATCAATATACGGATCAGCCCAAATTTGGTTTAATGCAAATGGATACTCAGTTTGCTTAACCGGAATAAGCCTATACCCCACAGGGTATGCTGTATTAGCATTGATGAAATCGCAGGTTCCACCGTAATTGGTTGATACGACGATCTTACCCCTTCCCAATGATTCCGCCGATCCCAAACCAAACCCCTCCGAACGGTGTAGAGATAAGAATACATTGCATCCCTGAATCAAATCATCCATTGATGCTCGATCCAAATTTTTATCAATAATTTTAATTCTAGGATCATTCAAGGCATACTCCAGCAGCAATCTTCTGCCACCCTCCCCGCTCCCCCTTACTTTTACCGTCAACTCCACATCATTAATTGACTTAGGAAATGCAATTTGAAAAGCATCCAATGCTGCTTTAGGATTTTTTCTTGAAATAAATGAATCAGAATCAAAAAAACTAAATATTTTTAGCTTTCCATCCACCAAAATATTAGGCATCAATCTAGTAGGTATGTCGACAGGGTGGTGTATTACAGAAACCTGCCTATTTGTATATTGGGAAAAAGTATCCGCAATAAATTGAGAGGGGGCAAAAATTTCATCATAAAAACTTAATTTTTCTACAACTTCATAAGGCAATCTGTCCAGCTCCCATAATGGGTATAGGAATTCCCTGGCCCCTTTTCCGAGTTGCTGAATTTGTTCAGGCAAAGATACGGCTGTTCCCATTTCACAAACAAGAAAGTTATTAACAGAAGGTACCCAAGGAATGCAATGCGAGGAAAAATCCGTTATGTTGGATCTACCAGGCAGATCAATATTAATACAATTGATAGGAAAATCCACTTCAAAAAGAGAGGAGGCAATATTCCTAACGGTTTGACCTAAGCCAACTTCTGATAGAAAAAAACCAATCACCGAGAAAGGTTTGGTTTGGCCAAGATCATTCATTTTTATCGGCATGAGAATTGCTATTCAACTGGTCAAGAATAAGCTGGGTATTCCTGATTTCAGCCTGAATAAAAGCAAGATTTAAATTTGCCCCCTCATAAGATAAATGCCGATATAAATCAGCAGATACCCACTTCTTTGCAAAAAATAACTGATCTTCCAATTTAATCTTATTTAACCAGGGCGTGACCATGTCGGCACTACCATGAGGCTCATGATCAACGAACGCATCTTGCACAACGATACATTTCCAGCCTCTTGCGCGAGCAGTAAAAGAGTAATCAGAGTCAGAGCAAATAAATTTCATATTTTCATCTAACAACCCAATCTCTCTAATCATTTCACTGCGCAGTAGCATACATGCCCCATTTACCCAGTAAGTTTCGAAGGGATGCGTAGGTAACTCAGTTAAGTTACAAGTAATATGACATCCCCAAGGAAATGCTTGAGCAGAGCCAGCCCAATTAACAGCCTTATCTTTTGAAAGAGCGACTGGAGCACAGATTCCAATCTGTGGATCAGAGTTCATGGTAGCAATCATTTGCTTTAAGGACTCTGGATGCAATAAAGCATCGTGATTAAGGACTAAAATGTAATCATATTTAGATGAAAAAGAGAATTGCCGCAATCCCTCATTTACCGCACGAGTAAATAAAATATTATCGACCGTATTGTCCCGAATAAATAGTTTTGTTTTTACCCCTATCAATGCTTCTACACGTTTAATAGTAAGACTTAAGGCTTCGGGAGCATTAAAATAGGGTATTACTATTGGAACTATTTTTGAACTTATATTTTTCATGGGATAGAGTTATTTGAAGAATATTTTTTATTCGTCAGGGAATGATTTTATTATCCAACTAAATTCTCTTGAGTGTAGCGTAAATTTTCATACGTTCGCCTTGACTCCTAAAGTGACCGAGCATGCTTAAAAATATCACCAGCTCATTGAGAATTATTGTTTACGGCACATGGGCAAGCGATTGGATGCAGGCCTTAGGACCCCATGCTAGGCTATGGATTAATCATCCAAATGTTAGGGAGGTTGTAGTTTGGAACAATATTAATAATGATCCAATTCCGCAGCCAAGAAATTCTGAATTTTTAACAGTTATTCTACCTTTAATGGAATGGCATATCATTCAATGCCCAAAAAATTATTACTCATTAACGTCCGATGAAAAAACAATAAGTACATTAGGAATTAAAGATCTCTTTGCAAATTATATGCAAGAAATAGGTCTTAGTTCATTCTGCCCAGAAAGATATTTATCCCTATCCACAATATCCTATCCTGCAATACTTAAACGAGTTAATAAAAATGGTAGCAATGGTATTGCCTTAGTTAATACTGAAAGCGATCTTGTAGACCATCTTAATTGCGAGCCATGGAAAAATCAAAATATACTAATACAGGAGGCCATTACTAGTGACAAGGAGTTTGTATATCACTTAGTGTGCAAAGATGGACGAATTTATTGGGCTAGTTGCCTTTGCTATAGGCTTATCAACTCCCATTCAATTAAAAATGAGAATTCTTTACTGTCTACCGAGCGCGTTACTATATCTACAAACTTATTGACCCTATTTGAGAGAATATTAAAGCCTTTGAAGTTTAGTGGTCCCTGCAATATAGATTTTAGATTTAATTCAGCTGGGAATTTAAAAATTCTTGAAATCAATCCAAGGTTAGGAGGAAGCCTGATGAGAAAAGAAAATGCAGATCTTCTTAAGGAGGCCATTAACCAGATATTGGCACTAGCCCTTCATTAGAAATTACTTTTCTAAGTTTTGGAGTCTTCTGGCCTTAGTATTTAACCGCAACCATTAGCCTCAATAGAAGAATTTCAGTTTTGCGCTCACCATTTGATTGTTATAACTTGAGCTACTAAACTGCGTGTCATAGCGCACATTTAATTCAATCTCTTTGCTTACTCTGCCTGAAAGACCTAAACCCGCACCATAAAGCCAAGGTGAGGTTTGCAAACCATTCGTTGTGAAAGCTGGGCCACCACCCTGGAAGGCTGTGACCATTTGAACTTGGTTATTTAAGGTATTGTAGCCACCACCTAAATTAGCAGATAACTTTAGCTTGTCTGAAAGCATGTGATCTACCCTCATATCTGCAGCAAGCACCATCATATTGTAGGTTTGAGAGTTTGCACTTAGATTTAAACTTCCCGCCCCGGTCTCAGTGTAGCTACTACTTTGAACGGTGGTATAGTCCGCTCGCACAGATGGAATTAAAGTAGTCGTCTTGTGAGCCATTGGGTAAAACTGACGCAATCCTACGCCTAGGTGACCAACATAACTATTGTAGTTTCCATTAGCATTAACACTGCCAGAACTGGAGCTTACGCCTGGAACACCATTAAACGCAGATAAATTACGAGATTCCTTATTATTATTTAACCCAAAATCGAGCTGGTAGTTAATTTGCAAATTCTGACGCAACGAATAGTCACCGTAAGCCCCTAATTGATAGGAGTTTATTGTCATACTACTTGGAGCAGCCGAGCTATTGCTATTCACACTGCTATTGGCAAATGCAAAAACGGCACCTATATTTGCCTTGGGTGATAGCTCATGATCAATGCCAATTGCTAAACCACCAGTGTTGACCTTATATCCAGATACATTATTCACATCTCCTTGGCTAGCCCAACTACCAAAACCCCTCATCCAGGCATGTCGGTTGCCAATAAACTCCTCACCAGATGAAAGCCCACGCAATTGGTTCTGTCGTCCTTGCATAATTTGATTTAAGTTTTGCTGGGTTTGCGCAGCAATCAAAGATCCTGCCCCCACTAGTACCGGTACAGTTTGAGAGATAGCGTTAGACACTGCTAAAGTTGTTGGCTGCTCATACAATCTAGTCACAACACCTTGCATGGTTGCGGAAGGATTTACAGCAAAACCTTGCAACACAGTAGCGGAGCCTATTGCAGATGGGTTATTATTCTGCTCCACAGCTGTAACCATATTTAATGACTGCGTAACAATTAAATCCAGGCTATTAGGGTTAGAGGCTGAACTTGCCGCAAACTCTAACCAGTTACTATCATCTGTCACAGTGACATTGGATACCGATCCCGCAGTCAAACTTCCCGCATTTAAAATTCCCGAAAGGGTGGTTTGATTTGCTATATAGGGAGTATTTACCACATTAACGTTAATGACTGAACCAGTATTTAAAGTCGCGGTGCCTGTTACATTAAATTTTCCGTAATTATTGGCAGAAACCAATTGAGTTTGGTAGATGCCTCTAGTTTCTTGCTGGTAATCGCCGGTAATTGTGGGACTTTGCCCAGCAATTACTGCTAGCGTCCCTGCATTCCTAACGCTATCGGTCACTTGAACACCACTTGCAATCGATAAAGCACCCGCAATTGCTGAGCCATAAGTAGTGCTAGAACCCTGCGACAAGTTAAAAATAGCGCCACTTTCTATATTAAGACTGCCAACATTAATAGAATTGGTATTGCCAAAAATTGCGCCAGACTGAATATTTAATGTTGATGTACTTGCGCTAAGGTCCCCAATCAATGCAGCAGAAGTTCCTGCAATATTAATTCCACCAGATAAAATGCTAGAGTTATCTAGATATATAGAATGCAATCTCCCGCTGATAGTTCCAGAGTTATTGATGCCACCTGTTACTAGCGAACTTTCGTTAATTGCAATGCCTTGATTGCCACCACCAATCAAGCCAATATTATTAATCCCTCCATTAATAGTGGCATTCGATAAATAGAGGCCGGCAGCAGAATTACCAGTAATTGTTCCCGAGTTACGAATACCTCTTTCAACCACAGAGTTCGATGTAATAAAAACTCCATAGCCATTACCCGAAATTGCGTCAGCACCCGCAGCAAGTCCACTATTGCCCTGTAATAATCCAGAATTGGTAATCCCTTGACTTACTATGACACCTCCAGTAAGCGAGGTAGTGGTATCAAATCCCCCTAAAAGCATTCCAAATCCATCGCCCCCATTTGCAAGAGCGCCACCACTGACACTACCACCAAACCCTTGAATCGTTCCGCTATTTATAATAGAGCCTACGATTGTTGTATCTACAAAAACAGGGCTATCCGTATAGTTAAGGCTATTCAACCTTACACCAGCACCAATACCACCTTGAACTGTTGTAGAAGTATTGCTAGCGGCTGCTGATCCGCCCCAGCCCTCAATCAAGCCCGAATTTTCAAAATTGCGATTAATGAGCGAGTCTGTGATATCTAAGCCAACCCCATCTCCGCCTTGTACCCTGAGATTAGTGGAAGCATAGGATGCCGACTCAGTAATCATCGCCTGAGAAGATCCCCCTACCCCACGGATGATTCCAGAATTAACTACCTCTGAAAGATCTGAATAAATAAACCGAACTCCAGTGCCGCCTCCACCATCGGCGAGATGACTTAGGCTTGTAGATAGGCTGGAATTGATATACGTGACATTAGTGCTGACATTTCCCCCAACCCCCTCAATCAGGCCCTGGTTATTAATACTGCCAGCACTGGTACTTCCTTGGACGCCTATACCTAAACCAATACCACCCGTAGCAAATACATCTAGCCCACCATCCAGTAGCGATGGATCAATTGGCTGCGCAAGAACACCTTGGATATTATTGTTTCCAGCAACACCAATAACTGAACCGGTATTTATTAGCCCACCTTCACTGAAACCATCATAGAACATAGCTCCAATGCCAGATCCACTATACACTTCGAGACTTGCACGACCGGTTACGGAGGAGCCGTTTACTGTAGCTTCAATATTTTCTGCGCGCCCAAATCCCTGAATAAGCCCACTGTTGCTATAAGACCCTAAAATTATATTATTTACGGCAAACAATCCATAACCAGAGTCTCCTCCGACATAAACCTGCTCATCACTTGAGTAGCTATACGAATTATTGTTAACTCCAATAATTAATCCGCTATTTATAAAGCCAGCTATGGAGGATCCTACAATGTAAAGCCCATAATCTGTCCCGGATAGGGTACCGCTATTGTTAACCGCTCCAAGGCTAGAAGAGGCTATAACGATTGCCAATGCTCCAGCAACAGAGCCTGCATTAATCAGGCTGCCAGCTACGGAGGATCCTGCGATGTAAAGCCCATAACCTGCTCCGGATAAGGTGCCACTATTGGCAATCCCTTCATCTAAGGTGGAGGAGACTAAATACACTGCGTAGTCATTACCTGCAACAGACCCTGCATTAATCATGCTGCCAGCTATGGAGGATCCGCTGATATAAAGCCCATTACTTACGCCAGATAAGGTGCCGCTATTGGCAATCCCTCCACCTAAGGTGGAGGAGACTAAATACACTGCGGTCTCATTGCTAGCAACAGAGCCTGCATTAATCAGGCTGCCAGCTACGGAGGATCCTGCGATGTAAAGCCCATAACCTGCTCCGGATAAGGTGCCACTATTGTTAACCGCTCCAAGGCTAGAAGAGGCTATAACGATTGCCGATGCTCCAGCAACAGAGCCTGCATTAATCATGCTGCCAGCTATGGAGGATCCGCTGATATAAAGCCCATTACTTACGCCAGATAAGGTGCCGCTATTGGCAACTGTACCGATAAGATTGCTTTGATATAACTCAACAGCAGTATTCCCAGAAATCTTACCCGCATTGATAAAGTCTCCATTGAGTGCAGATTGACTTAGTAAAAGGCCTCTACCGCCTCCATAACCGACGGGATCGCCTTGAATCGAACCCGAATTGAGAAATTGACCGTTAACAGTAGACCCATTAACCAAATAGAAGGCATTGCCAGACGATGAAATAGTTCCAGTATTGGTAATGTCTTCAACATAACTTCCGCTTAGATTAACGGCTGCATTAATTCCGGTAATCAATCCAGAATTATTCAGCCCACCAACGATAGAGGAATTCTCCAAAATAATGCCTTGATAGATTGGATTAATTACGCCAGAGTTTTGGAAGGGGCCTACTAATTTTGCATTTCGTAAATAAACCCCATCTGTACCGCCGCCAATTACCCCAGCATTAGTAATTCCACCACTTAAAGTTGCGCCACTTTGGAGTTCAATGCCAAATGGATATCCCTGCACATGGCCCTGATTATTAATTCCAAAACCTGATGCGTTAGCCCCATCGCTAAATCCGGTTAGAACTCGGATGCCAGCATTGCCACCTGAGATGGTTACCCCTGAATTTACGACTAAGGATGGAGAGTCAAACCCAACTAAGCATGGGCCAGTACTATTTACAGCAACCGTGCCCGCACAAACACCTGCGTTAGTGCCCAGAGCCACGATATCAAGCTGGTTTCCTATAATCTGCCCTGAAAATGTTAACAGGACACTATTACTTGTAACATTTAAGCCGGATGAAGTAATGCCAGCAGTATCGATCAGTACACCAGCGATTGTTGAGCCAGAGGAAATACCATAACTAGAGCTTAAAAAATTGAGGTTTATGCTACCCGCAACAGATGCGCTGCCATCAATATATAAACTACCATAAGCGCCGCTCTGCGTACCGCGAACCACCACTTCCATCGAGCCATCGATAGCTTGTGTAAATAAACCATTGGATGTCAATCCAGCAATTGTTGAGGGACTTCCTGGGTTAAGGACAATTGTTCCCTCGTTATAAAATTCGCGCACAATATAAGGGGAGGATGAACTTAGTGTAAAAGTTGAGCCACTTGTTACATAAAGTCCAGTATTGGGAGCATAAATAGAGCCATCAAACCTTGCACTATTGTTTCCCGATACATTGATGCGAGAAACGGTTGCCGTTGAATCTACGTAAATAGCATTTGTATTGCCACTTATAAGTCCACTATTAGTGATCCCTCCAGCAATATTTGCATCGGCCCCAATGAAGATTCCATAGCCTCTGGCAGTTCTAAGGCTTGCGTAATTTCCACCGATACCTTGAATAGTCCCGCTGTTATTGATCCCTCCAGTAATGGATGAATTAGAGATCTCAAAACCATACCCAACCCCAGTATTTAATGTGGAAATAGATGAGTTGCCACCACTACCAATTATCAAGCCCGAATTTATAAAACTAGTAGCTTGACTACCGTTAGTTACCAGCAATCCTTTACCAGCGCCAGATGAAGCAGATGTGCCACTAGTGTTACCACCCATCCCTTGAATCGTGCCGCTGTTAGATACATCACCAACAATGATTGAACTGGAAAGCGCAATGCCGTGACCAAGTCCGGCGCTCACAGATGATCCTAAACTAATCCCGCCCACACCCTGAATCAAACCGCTATTGCTCAAGCCATAAAGCAGGCTATTTGCTCCAATCACCAACCCTTGTCCATCTCCTGCAGCTGCAGAAGATATGCCACTGGAACTGCCGCCTAAACCCTGAATGGTTCCACGGTTTTCTATTCCTCCAACCAGGAATGATTCACTAGCTTGAATACCTATACCAGCGCCAGCAAAAGATAGTGCGCTACCACCAATGCCTTGAATTAACCCTGAATTAATCAGCCCATTATTTGTCGTACTGTTTGATAATGCAATCCCAACTCCAATACCAGAGGTTCCCATGGATCCGCTAGCAACTCCACCTCTTCCAAGAATAGTTCCAGAATTAACTATTCCTCCAGCTACAGTAGGATTCGCAATGGATGGGCCAGACCAAGCTCCAATTGAAGCCGTAGATAAGTTCATCCCATAACCAGCACCCGCTATTGCGGAAACTCCAGTTGCGTCTCCGCCAACTCCTTCTATTAAATTATTGTTACTAATGGCCCCAGATGACGTGGGATGGTTAATGCCAATACTTCCAGTCGAGACATTTACTCCAAATCCTGAACCAGCAATAGAGCTATCATTTAATGCGCTCCCTCCAAGACCCAATATGAGGCCATTATTTTGAATACTGCTTCCAGGTATAAACCAATTACTAAGACTACCAGAATGAATATCAAAGCCGTAGCCATTACCACCGCTTGAATTTAGCCCTTCGACAGATCCGCCAATGCCACTCAATGTGCCACTATTTTGCAGAGACTGATGGCTACCTTCCATATTCACTAGATTTACGGAACGAATTTCGATACCGAAACCATCGCCAGCAAAACTTCCAGCGCCTGCCAGGCTAGCTCCCCTGCCATCAATTAATCCTTCATTGCTGATATTTCCAAATTGAGCATTGCCTATTGAAGTCGTGCCATTAGCCTCGAAATACAAACCTGCAGCCAGGGACTCGCTTGAAATTGCTTGAATGAGCCCAGTATTTACAATGGACCCAGCAACAGTTGCGTATGCACCTATCGCATCGGGATAGTTACCATAAAACCCAACGCCATTAGCGCGAACCCCAGTCCCTGTAATAGTGCCACTATTAATAATTGGTCCAATTACTCTAGCGTTATTGCTGACGCTTATGCCATTAAAACCACCAAAGATGGATCCAGCATTGCTAATACCCCCTGAAATAGTTCCACCAATTAGATCTATAGCGTTGGCGGAGTTACTACTTCCAACTGAACTAACAGTACCCATATTGTTGATGTAGCCAATGGTTGCACCAATCGTATTTGATATGGCCGGAGTATTGAGTAATGCTCCAGTATTGATTGATCCACCGATTTGAATAGCTACGCTATCGCCATCATTCAGAGTGAGCGGGGTTGTAGTGGGCCCTGTGATGTCCCAATCGGTAGCAAATGCCTGAGCAGCGCCCAAGGTCAAAATAGCTGCAGCGACGCCGTCAACCAGAAATTTACTGGCAGAATTGCCTTTACCACTTGATTTGGCATTTTCATCCACAACCATCAAGCAGTTGCGGGCCTTATTCCAAACAATTCGGTAGGATTTATTCAAGAAGAGCCATCGTGAAATGAAAGAAACATGTTAAAGGACATTGGCTGAATAGCTAATACTTTAAAATATACACGAACGAAAAAATCGGAGAAATTATTTGAGCCTAATCTATGGGCTACTAAGGGTTACTACTAATATATAAACTATTAGAACAAAGATTTCTAGCGTCTCACGGGTAAAAAAATGGGGATAGATTTCCACAAATTAGACCATTGCTCATCCCAGCAGCAAACATGTCCATTTGCTCGGATCTCAATCACTATTGGAGAAAAATTAGTTGGAAAGCTATTTGCAAAAGCATAAGTAGAAGCGGGCGAGACAACGCGATCCTGACCGCCAATAAAATAGACTTGCTTAATTTTTAAAAGACCAGAAATGTCCCGCCTTGTATCCAATGAACCGTCTAGGCTTTCTAGGCCAAGTTCACTGGCCCATGCATGGGGATTAACATTACCGGCAATGCTAATAAGCATTTGCACATCATCTCGACGAGCAGCTATCAGTAAAGCAATCGCAGCGCCGCCAGAATATCCAACTAAATTAATTTTTTGAGCGTTAAATCTTAACTTTAAGCTATCAATCGCCTGATTGTTTGATCGAACCACTTCCTCAGAAAATCTCGCCGAAGTCCAAACAGAGGTTTTGCATAGTTGACGATTTTCTATTCCAATAAATTGGCATGGTCTAGCTAAATAAGCAACAGCGCCAATAGGTTGCCTCAAAGCCAATGCTAGCGCCATAGCATGCTGAGGAGTAGGATCAGCTGAAGGATATTGACCATTAACCCAGGCCAATCCATCGCCTTCAATATAAATTGTTAATTCTTTATTAATCGGTGATTCTTGATTTACATAAGCACGCAACTGAAAAGGTTCTGTATTTAAGTTTAATTCTAACCAACCGGCCTTTTGTGACCAAGAGCGTGCTTGGGAAATTCTTTCATCAACACTAGATGAATAAGATGAACACGCCTGCAATATACATAGAGATGAGAAAAATATAATGCTCCGCAAATTAGGATAAAAATGAAAAAAACAATTCATTATTACGTTGTGTAGCGCTTTTTTTTGATGATCTAAGTACGTATGAAGTTTGATTATCTTTTTACTTATTTTGAGCTTGCGCTAAAAGGGAGAGGGCAGTTAAATTTCCAGGGTCTTGCTTTATTAATTTTTTCAAATAATATTTAGCCCTTTTATCCTCACCCATTCGAAGACAAAGGGTTGCCATTCCGATCACTGCCTCTTTATTTTCACGCTCAAGTGCCAATGCTTTTTTGAAGGCAGCCTGAGCCAATTCTGAATGAGTCCGCTCCATATGAAGCCATCCCAATTGGGCCCACAGATGAGCATGGCCATCATTCAAATCTAAATACGCTTTTAATACCGAAATGGCCTCAATAAAGTCACCGCGCTCTTGAAGAATACTAACTAACAGCATCTTTGATTGACTATCCTCCGGCTGAAGAATTAATGCGCGACGTAACAGTGACTCCGCCTTATCAAAATCTTTTAGCTTAAAATAAGCCAAGCCCAAATTGCGTAACCCAACCGAGGAATTGGGTCTAAGATCCAATACTTTAAGCAGTAAAGGAAGTGCCTCTTCAGCTCGATTCGCTTCTACCAATACAGCCCCCAAATTAATTAAAGATTCCTCATACTCACCATTAATTTTAAGTGCCTTTTGGTACCATCCAATTGCCGCTAAACTATTATTTCGTGCCCTTTCTATGCTCCCTAAATTATTGATTGCCTGAACCAAATCAGGCTGAATTTCCAGTGCTTTTTCATGGGCAATTTGTGCGGCATCATATTTTTTTGCATCATAAAGTGCTATACCTAAATTGCAATGAGCGATACTCAAGGAGGGATCTAAGCCTATAGCATAGCTTCCATGCTCGATTGCCTCCTCAAGCCTGCCTTGTTGACGACACATTTCGGCAAAATTAGTTTGGAAAAGTGCCACTTGTGGATTACTTGCAATAGCCTGCCTCATTAGGTCTAAGGCCAAAATACTTTGCCCAGCCTGATAAGTAACTACTCCTAATAAATGCAGGGCGTGGGCATGTTTAGGGTCTATTTTTAAAATATGCCGCAATACTTCCTCGGCCTGAACCAACCTCCCCCCCACATGATGTTGGCCAGCTAATTGAATTGCTTGCTCTATAGTCAAACCATTAGTGGAAAAATGATTTCCAAAGTTTTGAATAGTGTTGCTCACAGAAATTGGTAATACCCTTACCGACCTTGGCTTAGCAGGGATCTGAGGAATGGGTAGTTCAAGCAAAGCTTGACTGATATTAGCGATCACATCATCCCAAATGCCAAATTCTGACTGATTAAAAATTCTCAGACTGGGGTACCAAGGACTATCAATTCGCCCACTAAACCATCGCCACTCGGAGTCATACCGATTTAACATCCACACTGGCTTATTTAATGCTCCAGCCAAGTGCACCATAGATGAGTCAATTGAAATAACCAAATCCAATCCATCAATTAGTGCTGCAGTATCAGCAAAATCAGTTAACTCCTCAGTCCAATCTACCCAATCAATTTCAACAGGAATTTGAGGTCGCACTTCTTCAGTCGCCCACTTTTGCAAACTAATCCAAGTCACAAATGGAGTCTTAAGTATGGGTAAAAACTGTTCAAAACTTAAACTTCTTCTATCATCATATTGATGAGCTTTTCTTCCAGCCCAGGCTACTCCAACCCGCATTCTTCCTGGAGCAACAGTATTTAATCGTTCCAACCAGTGTTTTTTTGCTGGAATTGGGATGCTCAAATACGGTGTATTACCAGGAATATTTTCGAGTCGTGTTTGGCACGCGCGTGGCAAAGACATCAGAGAGCACTGTAAATCCCAAACTCCATAATCCAGTGGGAAGTGCGTAAATAACACAATCCCATGCTCATAAGACCACTCCATTAAGCGCAAAGTTGGTGCCGAACAAATGAAACCAATCTTTCTAAAGCGCAAAGAAACATCGTTTAAGTAACGAGAAAAATGAAATGTATCTCCAAAACCCTGTTCCGCAATAACTAATAGCCGTAAATCATGAGTACTTGACTCTCCATTCCATTGAGGAAGTGGACATGCAGGCTGCACAAAAGTTCCCAAACTACTTTCTGCTGAGCCAGTCCAGCGAGCTTCGTAATTTTCCCATCCATTGGCAAAATCACCCAGCTTAAGTTGAATCATCCCCAAATTCAAGCGAGCCATAGCCATTTCGGGGGCTAAAGTCAAAGCTTGTTCAAATTTTTCACGTGCATCAATTAATCGACCCAAATCTTGCAATACAAATCCCATACTGTTTAATAGCGCAGGAAACTCCGAATGCAAATTTAGACCTCGTTCATAGCTTGCATAAGCCTCTTCAAGACGGTTAAGGCGATATAAAGAAACACCATAAAGATGGTAAAAATTGGCAGCCAGGGTTTTATCATCATTACGCCCCAACTCAACCAGTTGAGGCTCCAAAAGAGAAACCACAGCCTGATGATCGCCTTTACCTTGGAAAGCAACACATTGATGTATTAGATGTTGCATGGTCATAAAGAGTTCCTCACAGCGAAAACTTGCCTCGTTAGTTCATATTGATACGATTGTTGCCAAGGCAATGATAGAGAGTGATTCCCCAAGCCTTGTCCAATGTTAGTTCGGATTAAGACAAGATTAACACGATCTCCTGCGCAGCAATTTAGAGTTAATATCCTGAAGGTTTTTTCTTTCCGAATTCGTGAGGCGGAGCTAGAGCCGCTCTAAATAAGTGATTAAGGGTATATTAAAGAAGAAATTTTTAATATCAGCACCCAAATTCTATCAACTTACTAAAAAATCAATCAATGAACTCAGTTAACTTTAACCGCCGCCTTGTACTTAAAGGAATCGGCGCAATTGGTACATCAGGAGCGCTAGTCGCATGTGGAGGTGGTGGGAATTCTGATGCGCCAGGGATTCAATATTTTACCGAGCTGATTCTTTATCCGATTGCAAGCTTAGCCATATCAATTACTGCTGAAGCGCTTGAAGACCGCTGGAAATAATCCATGAAGTATGTCGGTTTGCTAGGAAATACTACACATTCATTTCTTTGTC
>Ga0247844_1006341_pt1 | contig 14228 bp, 17 predicted proteins | sample LaCtaG_FD_192421 | JGI IMG/M metagenome (GOLD analysis project Ga0247844, IMG submission 192421) | Freshwater microbial communities from meromictic Lake La Cruz, Castile-La Mancha, Spain - LaCruzMarch201714.5m_1 | ecosystem: Environmental > Aquatic > Freshwater > Lake | place: Spain: Castile-La... | reverse complement strand
AACCGCGCCGGTAACCCCGGAGGCTGTTTGGTTGGAGTCATGCAGCGATAGCGTTTTCCTTCAGCGCTGCAAAGTAGTTGGCCTCGGCTTCTGCCGGTGGGATATTTCCGATCGGCTCGAGCAGGCGGCGGTGATTGAACCAGTCGACCCATTCAAGCGTGGCGTATTCGACTGCGTCCATGGATTTCCATGGGCCTTTCCGCCAGATGACTTCAGCCTTGTAGAGTCCATTGATGGTTTCGGCGAGGGCGTTGTCATAACTGTCACCGACACTGCCGACCGAAGGCTCGAGGCCAGCTTCTGCCAGACGCTCTGTATACCGTATGCTGACATACTGGCTGCCGCGATCAGAGTGATGAACAAGACCACTTCCGATGCCCGGCCTTCGATCGTGCAGGGCTTGCTCAAGAGCATCGAGCACAAAGCTCGCATGTGCCGTCCGGCTGACCCGCCAGCCGACTATGCGGCGGGCGAACACATCGATCACGAAGGCAACGTAGACGAACCCGGCCCAGGTCGAGACGTAGGTGAAATCGCTGACCCAGAGCCTGTTCGGTGCCGGGGCCTTGAAGTTGCGGTTCACATGGTCGAGCGGGCACGGCGCTGCCTTGTCGCTGTAGGTCGTTCGATGCGGCTTGCCGCGGATAATGCCCTTCAGCCCCATGGCCTTCATCAGGCGCCTGACGGTGCAACGTGCCACGTCAAAGCCTTCCCGCTTCATCTGGTGCCAGACCTTGTTGGCGCCATAGACGGTGAAGTTCTCGTTGAAGACCCGAAGGATCTCTGGCTTCAGCGTCTCGTCCCGGCGGACGCGCGGCGGCTTGAGCTCGGGGCGACGCCGCCGCGCGTCCGCCTCATGATATGTCGATGGGGCGATCGGCAATACCCTGCAGATCGGCTCGACCCCATAAGCGTCACGATGATCGTCAATAAACGCGATCATGTCTTCGGTCGGCGGTCGAGCTCCGCCTGTGCGAAATAAGCTGATGCCTTCCGGAGAATCTCGTTCGCCTGGCGAAGCTCGCGGTTCTCGCGCTCCAGCGCCTTGATCCGTTCGCGCTCTTCAGTGCTTGGCCCGGACCGCTTGCCGGCGTCCCGCTCGGCCTGCGCGACCCAGCCATGCAGCGTCTGCGGCACGCACCCGATCTTGCCGGCAATCGAGACGATCGCCGCCCACTGCGACGGGTACTCGCCGCCATGTTCCATCACCATCCGAACGGCTCGCTCACGCACCTCAGGCGAGTAAGGAGGTCTCTGCTTCTTCTCTGTCATAGGTCCACTCTCTCAAAGAAAATGGCCTCCGGCAAACCCGGCGCGGTTCACCGCCACTGCGACCACCACGAGCAGAACCTGCCCAAACGCGCCGCACTTGTTCTTCTTGGGCGGTTTTGCGGCGGTGGGGGCGGTGTCGCCGATGGTGTCGGACGGGTCATAAGGCTGGTATGTCGAGGCGTTTCGGGGTGTTCTTGAGAACGCCTGCAAGGTATTGAGGCCGGTCTGCCGTAGGCAGATGATCTGATCCGATGGATCAGATCAAGGCGGAGAAGGCCCTGGGAGCCGCATGCGGAGCGCCGATGCAATGAGTCGGATCGACGAAGACTTTGATCGCCTTCCCGCGCTTGTGCTCGCCCAAGGCGTCTCAGAAATGTTCGGGTTCGAGTTGGCGGTCAGGCTCGAACCGCTTTCGGTAGAATAGTGAATTCAGGGCACGGATAAAGTGGCTCTTGCCGACCATGGTTTCCCTGACACTGTCGATGCTATAGCCCGGCTCGACGTCGGCGCGTGAGAAGTTTGCTTATCATTGGGCGCGGTTGTGCACACCTCAGTTCCCAATTTCTATGCTTGACCGATGCGATTGGCCCGTTCGGCGATGTCTGCACAGCGCTCCATCAAGACATCAAAAGGCTCCGCATCGTCGAGAAGCAGGCCATCGTCGACCATGCGCGCATAGTCATCACCGAGAGCTTTCAGCGCTTCGCCGTCCGGCACGAGACATAGGCAGCCATTGACCGCAGCAACGTAATCAATCGGTTCACGATCCGCCGACTTCTCGGGAAAGAACATCGTCTTATGACGCGCGACAGCATCCGCAAGATTCCGATCGGCAAACGCCGCTTCGGCAAGGCCGGCCTCGTCCAAGCGCACCGCGTCATGCCAGTGACGAGCGAAGCGTTCGCCCCGCAGGCGCTTCTGCAGGCAGAAGACATGGATCGCTGTGGCCTTCTCCCAGAACGTTCTTTCCGCGTGCATCACCCGGGGCCGGGCGGCCGGAAAAACGACGTTCTCGACCACGCCAGACGCGTCGCAGATGATATTGCGCAGGCTTGCCGGCTCTCCGGTCGAGCGCGCGCCGAATTCGAGCATGACACTGGGCGCGACATAGCCCGAACCGGTGGTCGCCGCTTCATAGTCAATGAACAGCTTCTCCCCTTCAATGCGGACTGTCGCTGCGAGTTTCTCTTCAGCCAGATTTTTGGTGAGTGCTGGCTGAACCGATCCAGCCACCCATTCAGGAAGGCGCTTACGCACCTCGCTCGACCAGCGCTTTTCTTCACTGCGTGAACGCGGCAATGCCTGCCCGCTATCGCCGACGAGATCGGGTGCAAGTGCCCGAATGTCATAGGTCAGGTCGACGTCCTCAGAGAAGCGCCGGATCACGCCGTAGGCCTTCGACAGCGAAGTGCCACCTTTGAAGACCAGGTGTCCGCCCAGCGCCGAACCGTAGAGCGCCGATAGAGCCCAGACCACCCAGGCATCCTTTTCGAGGAGATGCGCGGGCCGGCCTGACTTATCGGCGGCAATACCGAGGACGTCGCGACGGTCCGAAGCCGTCAGCTCCAGAAAGACGTCAGCCATGCGCCGCGTTCCCGACGCTCCGCGCCAGCCACGTCGGCAGCTGCGGCGCCGCCGCAACGAGTTCCTGGAACGTCGTCGACGGAAGCTTTCGCTTCAGGACCTTGACCGCTGCGTCCGCTTTTTCCGGCCCGAGCCAGGCAAGCGCTCTGACTGCCACGCCGGCAGGCCGATGGGCCATGGCGAGCTGCCAACGCGGAGCGTGCCGGAGTTCAATCACTTGCTTTCCCAGGCTGATCTTGCGGCTGCGACCAGAAGTCAGAAAGACCGACTTGACCGGCACTTGCGTCGTGAGTCCAAGCGTGTTCGCCGCCGCCGCTCCGCCCGGGACAATGACTTCGCCGCGCTGACTGGCGAGCGCCTCGACCGCTTGCTCAACTGAAGGCGACCGGGTGCCGAACCGGCTTGAGAGCGGTCGTAGATAAACGCCCCGACCGGCCCGTATCAGGCGGCCCCTTTTCACAAGGCGCGACAATGCCTGATCAACAGCCGCCCGATTGCCGAGGTGCAGCAAGCCCTTGGCGGATATCGGCGCGCCCTCTGACGCGCTCTCCGCATGCAAAAGAATCTGTTCGGTCAGTCGCTGCATCGCTTTTCTCCTGTCAGAAATATACGCAGTTTTCTGACATATTTCAAGAACAGTTGGCTCACGAATTGAAGCAACAGCCTCACTCCTGTCATGCAGCGACTTCATCAGCGCCAGGCGGGAGTTCGCCGAAAACGATCATCAGTGGCTTGAGGACGGATGACCGTTTTGGAGGATCCAGGCTTTTTCTTGCAGAACCGGCTGTGACTTCAAACGGATGAAGCATCGGGGGTCACAGCAGCTCGTCTGCTGCTGGACGCGGTACTCGTCTTGCCAGGCCCGTGCAAACGCCGCCACACGGCCATACGAGCCGTCATATCCAAGGCTCACCAGATCGGCATGCAGCTGCTTGATCGTGCGCTTCTGCTTGCGCGGCCGCGTCATCTCCTGCCTCAACCAAGCCGACAGCCGGTTCGCGCAAGGATCCAGCTTGCTCGGCCGGTCCGGCGTCCGGAAACGCGGCTCGACCACTTCGGATCGCAGGTACTTGCGCAGCGTGTTTCTTGAAAGGCCCGTCCGCCGGGAAATCTCCCGGATCGACATCTGGTCGCGGTGATACCACCGCCGGATAACGCTCAATAATGCCATGTCCAACACTCCATGGTCCCCCGCTCGCCAAAGCTCGGGACCGGTTCAAACATGGGTCAGTTCTCAGTGGAAATTTCTGCCCTCCCAGGGTCAATTCTCAACGGCAATCAACAGTCTGCAATCCTCGCTCAGCTCTGCAGCTCGTCTTGCACAATCCTCGGTCGCTTTTCGATGAGGGCGAGCAATACCCGCGCGGGGCCTTCAGGGCGTCTGCGCCCCTGCTCCCAGCCTCGCAGAGTACCGACGGCGACGCCAATGCTGCGAGCAAATTCGGCCTGCGACAATCCCGAGCGCTCGCGGATTGCGGCCACATCAGGCTCCGGCACTTCGATATGATGAACCCGTGCGCCGGTCTTGTGACCTTTGGCGTGGGTAAGCGCCTCCTGGAGGCCTTTCTTGATGCTTGCGGCAACGTTGGTCATGTCACTTTCCATAAGTATCGGCGATAAGGTCGCAAAGCTCGATCAGTTCGGCACGTTCGGTCGGAGAGATATTTGCCTTTTCATTCTTTGCAAACACGGTGAGCAAGAAGAGCGGCATGTCACGAGAGCGGTAGAAATGGATCACGCGGTATCCGCCGCTCTTGCCTGCACCCGTTCGGGCGAAGCGCACCTTCCTCAATCCGCCTCCGAGACTGATGCCCGCCTCAGGATCGGCCGCCAGCGCCGAAATCAGCTCCGCTTTCTCCTCATCCGTCATGCCTGCAGAGCGTGATCGCCGGATAAACTCCGGTGTCTCCACAACTGTCAGCATCGACATCGCGCCAGCCCCATTTATACGTCATTGACGTATATGTCAATGACGTAGCTCTGATTTCAATCTTCGCTCCACATTTCATCCTTCGAGAGGGATCAGCAACCGCATCGATGAGGCCCTCTTGACCCACCTCTGAGAGTCAGGGAGATCAATTTATCGGATTTCCTGTGGAAATCGGAATCAAACCACTCTCCCATGCCAACAGCTACCGATTTGTTGGCATTTTGTTGGCAGTGCCCGACACCACAGCAATATTTGTCGCAATAAAACCAGGGGTATACAGGCGCTCGCGATTCCGCCCCCGGGCACCATTCAGGCTTCCAGCGACGTCCGCGGGCCTCCATCAACTTCCATAAAAACGAGGCTTCAGGACGGCGCCTCCACGGCATGTGTCCGCCAACGTCCACCAGAAATCATTGGAAGACATTTTTTCTCTTGGCATCGAGACGGCCGGGAACCTCACCGGCCGGAAAAATGCCCCTGACAGACAGACGTATCCGCGGCGCCCGAAATCCAGCCAGCGAGGTCTCGGCCCACAAGATGCAGACCGGCCGCGCTCCAAAACGGTTCCGGCGTTGTCTGGCGGCATCCGGCATTGCCAGAGCGGCTTTTCGTGCACTGAGCCGCGGCGACAATGCGACCGGTCTGCCCGTCGGTGATCCACGTCCCGAAGAGGAATGCCTGATTGATGCCCTCCCCTTGCGCCGGACGGGTAGAATGAAGGCAGCGCCGATGCAGCGGGGGTGACGTGCTGACAACCGCGCGCGTCCGCCGGCAACGATTCATCCGTCGCACGGATATCACTTTTCGCGAATACTTCGTTTTTGGGCGATTTTTCGTAGACTTTTATGGGTTTTCGCAGGGGTGCGGTGCCATATCGGCCAAATGCTCACTCCCCCTCCGCTTGAATACAAAGGACCGGGAGGCTGTTGCGTTCATACTTTCCGGCCGGTTCAAACCAAAAAAGCAGGTGAACAAAAGACTTCAGTCCAGTCCGAGGATCTGCCCGCGCGACCTGATGCCATCTGCCAGGCTATCAACGAGGGCGGCAGGAATGATGTTGCCCGCATCGGACGCAACCTGGTCGAGAGCGGACGCAACCGCCTGTCCGAGCTCCTCGCAAATGTCTTCAACCGTTCCGACCGGCATGCCGGCAGCATCTGCCGTCTCCCGGAAATGCCTCGTCTGGATCTCGTCCAGCCGGTAGTGGTTATTTGCGCCGAGTGACATGGCCATCTTGAACCGGTTGCGTTGCAGAGTGCCTGCATCGGCCAGAGGCTGCGCCGACAGAATGTCATAGAGCGGCGCCAGCCTGAACCCTCCACCCGGGCGGTGGGCGATCGAAAAGTTCTTCGCATGGCCATCGGTTGCACCCAGCAGCCAGAACACAATCTGTGCTTTCAGGAAGGTCCGCCTGTCTTCAACAGGACGATCACTTTCCTTCAGTCTTTCCAGAATTGCCAGGATGCCTGGCCCGCCATCCCGCTGATACTTGAGCGTTGAAGGCATTGAGAGCGCCTGACAGAAATCCTCCTGCGGCAACCTGATCAGGCGGCTCTCTTCCGTCCACAGACGATCGAACCTTGTCACGCTCAGCACCAGCTGGTCCTCGAACTGCTCGATGGAGGCATCGGCAACATCCAGCCCCAGCGCCGCGCAGAGCTTAAGGCAAAGAAACTCATTCTGCACGCTCTCGGCGAAGTCGAAGCCATTGTGCAGGACGCCGATGGCGGGCTTCAGGATGTGCGTGGTTGCGGTTGTCCCCGCCGGACGCTTCCACTGCCCGCCGGTCCTGAGAAGCGCGGTCTTGTCCTGCGCGCCGGCAATCGAGATACGGAAATCTTCATCCTCGCGTTCCATCCCGAGGGGGGCGTCCCGCAGCCTGCGGATCAAAGCCGCGATTTCTGATTCCGAAAGGACCTCGCCCCTGACCTCACCGGCGGGCCCCGGCGCCTCGCCTTCCGGCAGGAACTGAAGCGCGCCGACACAGTCCCGGCCTGCAACGCAGAGCAATGAAAACGCGTCGGTGCCGGCCGCTCCCAAACGCTCCGCGACCTGGCGGCGAACCTGTTCAGCGTCCGGCAGGAGGTTCTCGAAAACGTTGATGACAGGCGCGCCGCGAAACACCTCACCGGTCAGCGGCAGTGAAATCGAAACAGGCATTGAACCCGGCCCGGCGAGCCACGGCTCGTCATAGCTGAAGGTGACCGCGCCCGAGGCGGCGCGCGTGAGGCGTCCGACGGGCCTTGAGTTGAGGAAGACGCAGAGGGTCTGGGCGGTGGACCGGCGCGCCATCAGAACACGTTCTCGAAGTTTGATTTTCCGCTGCGCGGTGTGACGGTAACTTCAAGTCCGAGGGCTGCAAGTGCATCGAAAAGGACGGCCATGCGGGTTGCCGGCTCGCCGCTTTCCAGCTTCGAGATCGTCGCCTGGCGCACGTTCATGCGGGCCGCGAGTTCCTTCTGGGTCAGCCCCTGCGCAAGCCTTGCCTTTCGCACCACACTGCCTGCCATCCTCGGGCTTCGTGCAAGATCAGCCATAACAACTCTCCCTCATACGCATTCGCGAATAGAGTCAGCATATACGCATTCTCGTATAAATCAAGTTTATACGCAATCGCGTATTGCGATCATCGTACTGACGGCGAAGGACGTTACCGATGCCCCTGATACCTGGCCAGTTTACTGGGCCAGCCGATTGCGGGGGCAAGTCTCGGCGCGGCCTCATTCGGTCCGCCGGCGTCTGCTCACCATCCATTGATTAGTGCGCCCGCGCCGCGCATGTCCTGAAAGCGTTTGCGCATGCGCTCAGAAGGCATCGACGCGGTCCCGGCATACGGACTTCAAAAGGTCCGGGCGCGTCACGGGTTCAACGACCAGATCGATCCTGATCCCCTCAAACTGCTCATTGAGCAACGACCGGACCGCACCAAGATCGAACGGAGCTTGCACCCGGCGAGCAGAGTTATGATGACGTCGATATCGCTGGTCGCCCTCGCCTCATCCCGCGCGGCCGATCCGAACACACCGGCTTGCAAGATGCCGAGCGCCTGGACCAATCCGCTACGGCCTGATCTCGATCAGCACTTCGTTGCGCCGCAGGAATGTAGGGGTCCAGGGCGGATCATACCGGGCATAAGTGGGCTCGCCCGCAATCTCATAGCCCTCCCGTTCGAGGAAGGTCGTGAGCGCCCTGGCTTTCGCCGCAAACGCCTTTTCGTCTGGCCCGCCCGAGAACCGGATGGCGGCCATCCGGCGCGCGGGCACTTGCCGGATCTCGACGCTTTTATCATTCGGCCGCGGCAGTGTGTCCATGGTCCAGTCCGCCGGCATGACGAATGCGACGCGCCAGGTTTCGTCATCGCCGCGCGCCTGCGTCACCGGAGAGGTCATGGCGATCTTATCGGGCCGTGCCTGGATGACCGGCGCCGTCATTTCGATGTCGGCGCCCGTTGTGCTTTCGGGCCGCTGGTTGTCCCCGAATATGAAGTTCGCCAGGGGCCGGAAGCCGCGATTGCCAGCGGTTGCCATGTCACCCGAAACCTCCACCTCGGCGAGGATCATCGGTGCATAGTCCCGGATTTCGATCGAGCCCGAGGAGAAAGTCACCGTATGCGGCGGCTCTTCGGCAGCCTGCGCCGGGGCCATCATCAGGGCCCCCATGACAAAAACTGATAGGATCAAAAAGCGTATCAATGCCATGGCGCAGCCTCCGTTACCGCTCACTACGTTTCGCCGGCCTGCACGGACCACATTGCCTGTGCACAAAGCGCCCGGTCCAGGTCGTCTCGTTTGAGACCCGCGAGGTCCCCCCATGACATCCGTCAGGCTGCCGGTGATGCGGTCAATCCAGGGCCCGGCGGGACAGAGGCGGTTCAGCGGCCCTTGAAGTCTCCGGGCCGGCGCTCGTTCACGCCCGCCACGCCCTCGCGCAAAATCGTCCGTCTGCATCCGCCATTGCTGCCCGGCAATCTCGCGGTCTGTCGCCGCGCGCACCGCCAGCGGCGCGTTGCCTGCGACCGCGGCGGCGTGTGCCCTGGCCGCTGCAAGCAGGTCGCTCCGGGGGACGATCTCGTCCACCCGTCCGATACGCCGCGCCTGCCCGGCGCCGGCGGCGCAACTGACTGAGTGCCCGCCGGCCGGTTTCCTGACCATCTCCGATGCGCGGCGGGTCTTCGATCCGCTCATCACAGCCGCTCAGCAAGACTATGCCTCGGCTCTGATCTGCTAGTAAAAAGGCCGGATGCTGAGCCGACGAAGAGCGATCGGCGGCTTGAGCGCCGCCCTGCTGACCCAAATGCAAACGGCCTGTGCCGGGCCGCCTGGAACCGCTCTCGTGATCGGCGCGGGTATGGCCGGGCTTGCGGCTGCGCGGGCCTTGAAAGACGCGGGGCGGGCCGTGACGGTTCTGGAGGCCCGCGGCCGCATCGGCGGGCGCATTTACACAAGCCGGCTATGGCCGGATGTTCCCGCTGACCTTGGGGCGTCATGGATTCACGGCGCTGATGGCAATCCGCTGACGCGCCTCGCGGAGGCGGCGGGCGCGCGGACACTGATGACAAGCTATGACAGCACACAGCTTCATATTGCAGACAGCCTGCGTGCGGTGGGCGTTCAAAGCCGCGGCGAGGGCTGGGCGAGCAGCGTCGTCGAGGCGGGCGTCGCAGCTTCCCGGCGGGCTGACAAGGACCAGTCTCTGCGGGCCGCGATCGACAGCGTCAGCCCCCCGGCGCGCCGGTCGGCTGTTCAGCGCGCGCAGCTTGAGTTCCACCTCGCCGGGACCTGCGAGCAGGAATATTCAGGCGCCGCAGAGCAACTCTCCGCCTGGGCCTTTGATGACGACGCGGCGTTCGGCGGCGAAGACCTGCTTTTCCCAGGCGGGTATGATCAGATCCTGGGCTTGCTCGCGCGCGGTCTCGACATCCGGTTGAACTCGGTTGTGTCCGAGGTGCGCTGGGATGAGCGCGGCGCCGAGCTTGTGCTCAGCACAGGCGACATCCTTCGCGCCGATCAGGTGATCGTCACAGTCCCGCTGGGCGTGCTGAAGAGCGGCTCGGTCCGTTTCACGCCGGACTTGCCGCGCAGCAAGCGCGAGGCCATTGCCGGTCTGGGCATGGGCTTGCTGAACAAGCACTTCTTGCGGTTCGGCCGTGTGTTCTGGCCGGGCGACTATGACTGGCACGAGCTTATGAAGGAGACACCGGGGCGATGGTCGCAATGGGTCAGCCTTGCGAAGACCGGAGCGCCCGTCCTGATGGGCTTTACCGGCGCAGATGCTGCGCGTGTTGTCGAACCCCTGGATGACCGCGCAATCGTGGACGAGGCGATGGAAGCCGTGCGCGCGATGTTTGGCACAGCGGCGCCCGGGCCAGCCGCCTGGCAACTGACGCGCTGGAGCGCAGATCCGTTCGCGCGGGGATCATACTCGTTCAATGCCGTTGGCAGCGGGCGGGCTCACCGAGGCGAACTCGCGCGCGCGGAGGCCGGCGGCGTGCTGCGCTTTGCGGGAGAGGCTTGCAGCGAGGCCTACCCCGGTACGGTTCACGGCGCATTGATCAGCGGGCGCGCAGCCGCCGCCTGAGGCAAGCTCCGGCGCCCCGGCGGCGGACATCGAGGCGGTTCAGCGGCCCTTGAAGTCTCCGGGCCGGCGTTCGTTCACCGCCGCCACGCCCTCGCGGAAATCGTCCGTCTGCATCAGCCATTGCTGCTCGGCAAATTCGCGGTCTGTCGCCGCGCGCACGCCTGCCGCAAGATCGGCCCGCAGTGTCTTTCGCGCCGCGCGCACCGCCAGCGGCGCGTTCTCTGCGATCGAGGCGGCGTGTGCCTGCGCAGCCGCAAGCAGGCCGCTCTGCGGGACGATCTCGTTCACCAGTCCGATACCCCGCGCCTGCCCGGCATCGACGCGCGCGCCGGTCAGAAACATGACCTCCGCCGGCCCGCGTCCGATCAGGCGCGGCAGCGTGTAGGTCAATCCAAAACCGGGATGAAAACCCAGCTTGACGAAGTTGGCGGCGAACCGCGCCTCCGGCGCCGCGATCCGCAGATCCGCGATCATCGCGAGCCCGAGGCCGGCGCCGATGGCGGCGCCCTGTATGGCGGCGACGATCGGCAACGGCGTTGCAAACAATCGCACGGCCTCGTCGTAGAGCGGATTGGTGCCCGGCGCATCGGAGCGCGCCGCGATGCCGATTTCGTCGGCGCGGCGCGTGAGGTCCGCGCCGGCGCAGAACACCTTGCCGGTGGCCGCCAGCACGGCCGCGCGCGTCACGCCGTCCCGGCCGAGGTCTTCCAGCGCGTCTGCAAGATCCCGCATGAGATCGACGCTCATCGAATTGACCGGAGGCCGGTCGATCGTGAGGGTCGCAACGAAACCACCGCGCGCAATCTGGATATCGCCGATGCGGGTGACCGCGCTCACCGCTTCAATCCCAGCAGGTTGCGCGCGACCACCCATTTGTGCACCTCGGTGGGGCCATCATAGATGCGCATGGTGCGCAGGTGGCCGGACATGAGGGAGAGCGGGATCTCCTTCGTCATGCCCATGGCGCCGTACATCTGCATGGCGTGATCGAGCACTTCGTAGGCCATTTCGGTCGAATAGGCCTTCACCGAGGAGATGTCGGTGCGCACGTCGGCGCCGTTGTCCAGCTTCCAGGCCGTTTCATAGGTCATGAGTGTTGCGGCCTTGATGCGCGTCCAGGCGTCCGCGATCCACCACTGCACGGACTGCCGGTTCGCCAGGGGCTCGCCGAACACCACCCGCTGGGGCGCATAGTCCAGCATCATGTCGAGCGCGCGCTGCGCCATGCCGATCGACCAGCTCGCCATCTGCAGGCGCCGCGTGGAGAGGCGCACCTGCATCGGCGCAAAGCCCTGCCCTTCCTCGCCCAGCAGGTTTGCCGCCGGCACGCGGCAGTCTTCGAGCACCACTTCGTAGGTGAACTGCCCGCCCAGCATCGGAATGCGCCGAAGCACGTTGAAGCCGGGCGTGCCGCGGTCCACCAGGAAGGCCGAGATGCCGCCGCGCGCGCCCTTCTGCTTGTCGGTCACGGCCATCAGGATGGTGAAGTCAGCCTCCTGCGCGCGGCTGATCCAGATCTTGCGGCCGTTGATGATCCAGTCGCCGCCTTCCCGAACGGCACGTGTGATCATCGCGGCGGGATCGGCGCCCGCGCCCGGCTCAGAAATGCCGATCGCCGAAACCAGGCGCTTCTGCACATAGGGCGCGAGGTATCGCCCGCGCTGGTCCTCGTTTACTGTCGCCATCAGCATGCGAAGGTTCGGCGAGTCCGGGGGCAGGTAATAGGGAACGCAGGTCTTCCCCATCTCGATATTGACGCCGACCATCGCGACGGCGGGCAGGTCTGTTCCGCCCACATCCGCAGGTGCATCGAGCCCCCAGAGCCCCAGATCCTGCGAGCGCGCATCGATCCGGCCCCGCTCTTCCTCAGTGAGGTAGGCGCCCTTTCCTTCAGCGTCTCGTTCGAGGACCTTCTGCTCGAGCGGGATCAGGCTCTCCCGCACGAACCGCGCGACGAGGTCCTGCAACATCCTGTGCTCTTCGATGAGTTCGAAATGCATGAACACCTCCCGCGGGCCTGACGCCGATGCGCCGAAGGTGGACTTGCCTACCCGGGAAGTAAAGCCGCGCGGATCGCAGGTCCGTCTTCCGCCTTCGGGCCAAGCGCCGGTTCGCACCGATGGCTCACGACAGGACCTCGCGCAGATCACGGACGCGCTGAACCGGTCAGAATAACAGTTCACGCAAAAACACAGGCCGGTCGAGGTTGAGGGCGTTCGCCTGCGCATCGCCGGCCGGGCCCCAGGGCATAAAAAAACCCGCCGGCGAACCGGCGGGCTTATTCAAGCCTTCAAAATCTGATCAGGGGCTGGACGCGCCACCGGCACCTGCTGCCACCGCGGCTGCGGCCGCGGCTGCCGTCAGCCCGACGGCCGCGCCGACGCCGCCGCCAGCGACACCCGCATCAGCGATAGCAACACCGCTCGCATCGAGTTTCGCAATGACCGCTTTGCAGAACTGCGCGTCGACCTTCACCGACTCGAGAGCCTTGAGCTCAACCGTACAGCCATAGGCCGTAATGGTCGCCGTCCCGGCCGCGCGGGTCTGGACGATGTCGCCGTCGAGCAATTCGGCTCCGGTCCCGATCGAGATAATCTCCGTTCCGCGCTGGACCACAACCGATCCGACTTCCTCTGTTGCCGAAGTTACCGATCCGGTCGCGTTAGCAAAGGCGGACAAGGCAAAAGCGCAAAGCACGCCCGCGGCGATCGATGTCCGGAAAAAGCTGGTCATTAGAATCTCCTCGAAACGTTGCTGTTCGTTTCTCTCTTTAAGTGAATGCATCCCTAGCGTCTATAGCTGTTAAGCAAGATTTGACGGAACCTACACGGCTCTGACAGGTCTCTGGAGTGAAGCTGTCAGATTGCCCAATTCCGGATCAGGCCTCGGCTCAGGATTTAACCGGCCGATGCGGCCACCGGCGTTCCGGCAGCCAGGAGTTCGCGCTCTGCGCCTTCGATCCGGAGCGCGGTCAGAATGCCCGACTGATAGGCGCCGGTATCGATACCGACGCGGTTCGGCCGGAACGCAACCGACTCCGAGATCGTATGGCCGTGCACGATGTAGGCCTCATGCGGCGTATCGGAACTCAGGAACTCCTGCCGGATCCAGCGCAGGTCGCGGCCCGTCTGGGCCTCAAGCGGCACGCCCGGCCGCACGCCGGCATGCACGAGGCAATAGTCGCCGAACCGGACTGTATCCACAGAGGCGGCCAGGAACCTGATATCGGCCTCGGGGATATGGCTGAGCAGCGTATGCTCGAGCCGGTGAAGATCCGGATCATTCAGGATGGATGGATCGACGCCGTAGCTGATGGCGCAGGTCCTGCCCCCATGTTTCAGCCAGTCGGGGATCAGTTCCGGCTCGCCGCTGAGGCTGCGGACCATCATCTCTTCATGATTGCCTTTGATGACATGCATCTGAGCGAAGCCGGGCGGTGAAGCGCGCAGCAAAGCAACCACGTCCCGGCTCTGCGGCCCGCGGTCCACAAGATCGCCAAGGAACACGATATGACAAGGTTTTGCGGCGCGCTGGCGGTGATCGCGTTCAATCTCAGCGAGCAAGGCCTGAAGCTCTGCAAAGCAGCCATGGACATCTCCGATGGCGTAGAGGCGCTTGCCCGGACTTCCTTCGGGCGCCGCCGCGCCGGATGCCGGGCCCCGGCCAAACCAGGCCCTCATCGCGCTCTCCTTCTGAATGCTGCCTTCGCACGATGAACTGAGGGCGCCGGCCGCGGCATTCAAGTGTGCAAAGCCTTTGATCACTCCAGAGGCCAAGCTTAATAAAGTTTTATGAATGGGTTGCAAACGCATTCAGCGCGTGCACTCTCTACGCCTAGAAGTAGTGCGGGGTCGTTCGCGTGATA
>Ga0247844_1006339_pt1 | contig 14230 bp, 6 predicted proteins | sample LaCtaG_FD_192421 | JGI IMG/M metagenome (GOLD analysis project Ga0247844, IMG submission 192421) | Freshwater microbial communities from meromictic Lake La Cruz, Castile-La Mancha, Spain - LaCruzMarch201714.5m_1 | ecosystem: Environmental > Aquatic > Freshwater > Lake | place: Spain: Castile-La... | reverse complement strand
CCATCGCGACGAAATCGAAACCCTCCGCCATCGCCTTGTCCATGGTCGCCCGGTTGGTGATCCCGCCCAGCAGGATCAGCGGCATCGTCAGGTCGGCGCGGAACCGCTCGGCGTCGCGCAACAGGAAAGCGTCCCGATAGGGGTACTCCCGCAGGAACTTCGTGCCGGTCATCCGCATGCCCCAACGCAGCGGCGGCGGGAACGCGGCCGCGAACTCCTTGATCGGTGAGTCGCCGCGGAACAGGTACATCGGGTTGACCAGCGAACTGCCCGCCGTCAGTTCGAGGGCGTCCAGGGCTCCGTCATCCTGCAACCAACGCGCGGTCTGCAGCGCCTCCTCGATCGAGATGCCACCGCGTACCCCATCGGTCATGTTCAGCTTGGCTGTGATGGCGATCGGCGCCGAGCCGTCGCGTTCGGACTCGCGGCGCACCGCGAGCGCGATGCCGCGGGCGACCTTCGCGCGGTTCTCCAACGATCCGCCGAAGTCGTCGGTCCGCCGGTTGATCAGTGGGGACAGAAACGAGCTCGCCAGGTAGTTGTGGCCGAGGTGGACCTCGACCGCGTCGAACCCCGCCTCGATAGCGAGCCGTGCTGCCGCGGCATGCGCGGCGATCACCTCGTTGATGTCATCGCGGCTGGCATGTTTGGCGAAACGCATCCCGATCGGGTTGAAGAACCGCACCGGGGCCAGGGCCTTGGCTTTGTTGGATGCGGCGTTGGCAACCGGTCCGGCGTGGCCGATCTGTGCGCTGATCGCTGCGCCTTCGGCGTGTACGGCATCGGTCAGGCGCCGCAGCCCAGGCAGTGCCTCGGGCCGCATCCAGAGTTGCTTACCGTCGGTGCGGCCGCCGGGGCTGACCGCGCAGTACGCCACGGTGCTCATTCCCACTCCGCCGGCGGCGATGGTCCGGTGGAACTCGATCAGGTCGTCAGTGACCAGCGCATCGGGTGTGCGGCCCTCGAATGTGGCGGCCTTGATAATCCGGTTACGCAGGGTGATCGGTCCCAGTTTCGCCGGGCTGAAAACATCGAGGGCGCCGTCCATATGCAGAATGTAGCCGTGCCCGCGCAGATTTTGGACGGCAAGCTCACCCGTGACGAGATCTTCGTCGATCTCACCAACCGGGTCGCCGCGCTGGCTGCGGCCGGTCGGACGCCGGGATTGGGCACCGTCCTGGTCGGGGATGACCCCGGTTCGCACGCGTACGTGCGCGGCAAGCACTCGGACTGCGCGAAGGTCGGCATCACCTCGATCCGTCGCGATCTGCCCGCCGACGTCAGCGCGGCGCAACTCAACGACACCATCGACGAACTCAACGCCGACCCGGCCTGCACCGGGTACATCGTGCAGCTGCCGCTGCCTCGACACCTAGACGAGAACGCCGCTCTGGAACGCATCGACCCGGCCAAGGACGCCGACGGTCTGCACCCGGTCAACCTGGGCCGGCTGGTGCTGGGCGAGAAGGCGCCGCTGCCGTGCACGCCACGAGGCATCGTGGCACTGCTGCGCCGCTTCGACGTGCCGATCGACGGCGCCCACGTGGTCGTGATCGGCCGCGGCATCACGGTGGGTAGACCGCTGGGCCTGCTACTGACCCGGCGTACCGAGAACGCCACAGTCACCCTGTGTCACACCGGAACTCGCGATTTGCCGGGGTTGACCCGGCAGGCGGACATCATCGTTGCCGCGGTGGGTGTTCCGCATATGCTGACCGCCGACATGGTGCGTCCCGGCGCGGCGGTGGTCGATGTCGGGGTCAGCCGGGTCGAGGGCAAGCTCACCGGGGACGTGGCGCCGGACGTGTGGGACGCCGCGGGGCAGGTGTCGCCGAATCCGGGTGGCGTCGGGCCCCTGACGCGTGCTTTCCTGCTGAGCAACGTGGTGGAACTGGCAGAAGCGGCCGGATGACCGCGCGCGCCCAGTGGCCGATCCTGACCGTCGCGGTGATCTTCACCCTCGCCCTGGCCCTCGTGGCTGCCGGATTCTGGCGCCGCGGGGCGCTGCTGATCGGGATCGGCGTGGGGGTGGCCGCGGGTCTGAGACTGCTGTTGCCCGAGGAACAGGCCGGCCTGCTGGTGGTGCGCTCCAAACGCCTCGACGTCGCCACCATGTCGGTGGTCTGCGCTGTGGTGGCCTATATCGCCTTCACCATCGACCCACTGGGCACCAGCTAAGTTGTGAGTCAGGCCAGCGTGGCCCGCACACAGACGGTGATGTAGGGCATCGCCAGCCCGGTCGAATTGATCAGCGCCGGATGCGTGTCCAGCAACTCTCGGACATTTTCCAGCGTGCGGGTGCGCACCTCCGCGGGCGAGGTGATGCAGTAACTGCGCGAGGCGACGTAATCGATGAGCGCGTCTCGGGTGATGTAGTTGGTCCACTGGACCTGGTGGGTTGTCACGTCGGTGAACGCATTCGGCAGATCCACCGTCGCGCTGTCCCGGTCATGCTCGAGACCGACGATCCGGCCGAAGTCTCTGACCCAGCCTGACCGTTCATCGCGGGTATTCCACAGCACCCCGAGCCGACCGCCAGGGCGCAGCACGCGAATGATCTCGGCGGTTGCTCGCTCAGGGTCGAACCAGTGCCAGGCCTGCGCCACCAGGACCGCGTCAACGGCGTTGTCCGGCAACGGGATCTGTTCGGCAGAGCCGAGTAGGGCCGGCGTATCCGGTAGGGCGCCTCGCAGCATGTCCAGCATCTCGGCGATGGGATCGACGGCGGTGACGCTCAGGCCCCGCTCGACCAGCCGGGTGGTCAGCTTGCCTGTTCCGGCGCCGAGGTCGAGGACCTCGCGGGCTCTGAAGCTGTCGGTGGGCGCCAGTAGCCAATCGACGGCCTCGGGCGGATACGAGGGCCGTCCCCGCTCGTAGGCGGCGGCCTCGGAACCGAAGGACAGCGAGCGTTCCCGCCGCGGATCGCTCACCGGGGCGGCTCTGCCAGCGCGAGGGTCTCCCGGATCAACTCGCCGACCGCCTCGGTCTCGAGCAGGAAGCCGTCGTGTCCGTAGATAGACTCGACCACTCGCAGGCCGGACGAACCCGGCAAAAGGGCGGCGAGTTCTTCCTGCAGTCGCAACGGGTAGAGCCGGTCGGAGGTGATCCCCCCGACCACGACCGGGACCTCGCACGACCGCAGCGCCGTGTCGATGCCGCCGCGACCGCGGCCCACGTCGTGACTGGACAGCGTCTCGGTCAGGGTCACATAACTGCCGGCGTCGAAACGGTCGACGAGCTTAGCGCCCTGGTACTCCAGGTAGCTCTGCACCGCGTAGCGGCCGCCGGATAAGGGAACTTCGTCGTCTTGGGCGTCGTTGCCGAACCGGGTATCAAGATCCAGTTCGCCGCGGTAGGTCAGATGGGCGAAGCGTCGTGCCAGCGCCATTCCGCTGTCCGGGGACCGGCCCGTGCCGTAATAGTCGCCGCCCTGCCAGTTCGGGTCCGAGGTGATCGCCGCGATCTGCGAACTCTGGGTGCCGATCTGATCGGCCGTCGCCCGCGCACCGACGGCCAGGACCAGTGCGGACCGCACCCGCTGGGGGTGGCCGATCATCCACTCCAGTGCGCGCGCTCCGCCCATCGAGCCGCCGACGACTGCGGCCACCTCGGTGATGCCGAGGGCGGCCAGTGCAGCGATGTCGGCATCGACCTGATCGCGCACGGTGACGGCCGGAAACCTTGAGCCCCAGGGCTTTCCGTCCGGTGCCACTGTGCTGGGTCCGGTGGAGCCGCGGCAGCCACCCAGGACGTTGGTCGCGATGGCACACCAGCGGTCGGTATCGATCGGTGCGCCCGGCCCGGTGACACCGTTCCACCAGCCCGGCACGTTGGAGTCTCCAGTGAGGGCGTGCAGCACCACGACGACGTTGTCGCGGTTGGGGGACAACTCGCCCCAGCGTTGCACCGCGATCGCGACGTCGTCGATCACCGTGCCGTCCTCGCAGGTAAACGCGCCGATATCGACGATGCCGATCTCACCGTCGGCCGGTAGTTCCGCGGAGTGCAGACGCTCATCGGAGAGGGTCACGTCAGGGTCCCTCAACGGCCCGCCGCAGCCGTGAAGCCGCACTCGAGGTCGGCAATGATGTCGTCGATACCTTCCAGGCCGACGGCCAGTCGCACCAGGCCGGGCGTGACCCCACTGGCGAGTTGTTCAGCGGCGGAGAGTTGCTGATGGGTGGTTGAGGCCGGATGGATGACGAGCGATCGCACGTCACCGATATTGGCGACGTGGCTGTGCAGTCGCAGCGCGTCAACGAACGCCTTTCCGGCGCTCACCCCACCGGCTAACTCGAAGCTCAGTACCGCGCCGGTTCCCCGGGGTGCCAGTTTCGTTGCTCGTTCGTGCCATGGTGAGCCGGGCAATCCGGCGTAGTTGACCGCGGTGACGTCGTCGCGGCCGTCGAGGAACTCGGCGACCCGCCTGGCGTTGGCCACATGGCGCTCCATGCGCAGGCTTAGCGTCTCCAGGCCCTGGGCGATCAGAAAGGCGTTGAACGGCGCTGCGGCCGATCCCAGATCGCGCAACAGTTGTACCCGGGCTTTAAGCGCGAAAGCCGGTGCACCCAGGTCGGCGAAGACCACGCCGTGATAGCTGGGGTCGGGTTCGGTAAACCCCGGGAACCGCCCGTTGGTCCAGTCGAAGTTGCCGCTGTCGACAATGACCCCGGCGATCGCGGTGCCGTGGCCGCCGAGGTACTTGGTGGCCGAATGCACCACGATGTCCGCGCCCTGGGAGATCGGCTGGATCAGGTACGGAGTGGCGATGGTGTTATCGACGATCAGCGGCACCCCGTTGGCGTGGGCGACCTTCGACAAACCAGGTGTGTCGAGGATGTCGATCTTCGGGTTGGAGATGGTTTCGCCGTAGAAGGCCTTGGTGTTCGGCCGCACCGCAGCCTGCCAGCAGTCCAGGTCATCGGGGTCGTCGACAAATGTGGTCTCGATGCCCAACTTGGGCAGCGTGTAGTGGAAGAGGTTGTAGGTGCCGCCGTAGAGCCGGGGACTGGACACGATGTGGTCACCGGTGCCGGCGATATTGAGGATCGCGAAGGTCTCTGCGGCCTGACCCGACGCCAGGAACAACCCCGCCACTCCGCCCTCGAGTGCGGCGATCCGCTGCTCGACGACATCGGTGGTGGGGTTCATCAGCCGGGTGTAGATGTTGCCCGGCTCGGCCAGCCCGAACAATGCCGCGGCGTGGTCGGTGCTGTCGAAGGTGTAGGACGTCGTCTGGTAGATCGGAAGGGCGCGGGCATGCGTTCCGGCGTCCGCCGTCTGTCCGGCATGGATCTGTTTGGTCTCGAACGACCACTCTGTTTCTGATGTGCTCATGACGCCTTCAGATTGCTCATGACGTAGCTATCCCTATCTACCGTGGGGCCCGTCATGGCGGGCCCGCGCTTGCTGTGCAGCCTGTGTGGCTGTCCAACCTGGTCATCACCCAGGGCACCCCACCGCGGTTGGAGGGTTGCCGGCCAGCAAGCCGGGGCTTGACGCTGGCACTCATGACCGGCCCGAATCGTATCGCACGTCGGTCGGGGCTGGCCAGTCGGTCGGGGCGCGGGGTTCCGCCCAGCCCTTGTAATGTTCCCTGAAGCGAGCGCGTGCTCGCCGGGGCCGAGGAGGATGGGCGACTCACATGCCGAGCGGACGCAAGACCGGCGGGAAGATCAAGGTCAAGGGCACCGTCGTCGAGCTCGATGGCGACGAGATGACCCGGATCATCTGGAAGCTGATCAAGGACACCCTGATCCTGCCGCACCTCGACGTCGACCTGGATTATTACGACCTCGGCATGGAGCACCGGGACGCCACCGATGATCAGGTCACCATCGACTCGGCGGAAGCCATCCTCAAACACGGTGTCGGCGTCAAGTGCGCCACCATCACCCCCGATGAGGCTCGCGTCGAGGAGTTCAAGCTCAAGAAGATGTGGCTGTCGCCGAACGGAACTATCCGCAACATTTTGGGCGGGACGATCTTCCGCGCGCCGATCGTCATCTCGAACGTGCCACGTCTGGTCCCGGGCTGGACCAAACCGATCATCATCGGCCGGCACGCCTTCGGCGACCAGTACCGGGCCACGAACTTCAAAGTCGACCGGCCCGGCACGGTGACGTTGACCTTCACGCCGGAGGACGGCAGCGAGCCGATGGTGCACGAGGTGGTGCGCATCCCGGAGGACGGCGGTGTCGTGATGGGGATGTACAACTTCAAGAAGTCCATCCAGGACTTCGCCCACTCGACGTTCAGCTACGCCCTCGAGCAGAACTATCCGGTGTACCTGTCGACAAAGAACACCATCCTGAAGGCCTACGACGGCATGTTCAAGGACGAGTTCCAGCGCATCTTCGAAGAGGACTACAAGGCCGAGTTCGACTCCCGCGGACTCACCTACGAACACCGCCTCATCGACGACATGGTGGCCTCCTGTCTGAAGTGGGAGGGCGGTTACGTCTGGGCATGCAAGAACTACGACGGCGACGTCGAGTCCGACATCGTCGCGCAGGGTTACGGTTCACTCGGCCTGATGACCTCGGTGCTGATGACCCCGGACGGCAAGACCGTCGAGGCCGAGGCGGCGCACGGCACCGTCACCCGGCATTACCGCCAGCATCAGCAGGGCAAGGCGACGTCGACAAACCCGATCGCGTCGATCTTCGCCTGGACCCGTGGGTTGGAGCACCGCGGCAAGCTCGACAACACTCCCGAGGTGATCGAGTTCGCCGAGACACTCGAGGACGTCGTCATCCAGACCGTCGAGGGTGGCCAGATGACGAAGGATCTCGCCATCCTGATCAGCCCGGATCAGCCGTGGCAGACCACCGAGCAGTTCCTCGCCACGCTGGCAGAACACCTCGACAGGGCCCTCGACTGAGGTCAGAGCGAAACGGTACCGGTGTTGCTGCCAGCGCTGGTCGAGTTGTCTCCCAAGGGATTACCGAGGGTCACCATGCTCTGGAAGTACTCGATCACCCGCTTGTTCGAGACATTCAGCGCCGGCCACTGCGGGTAGTCAAAGGTGTCGTTCATGAATGGCCGCATCTGGTCGTGGCTGAGAATGGTGAGGTGGTTGACATCGTGGGCGGTGGCCGCGCCGTCGATGAGGAGTACGCCGTGCGTTCGACCATGCATCCAGCCGCCGTAGTGCGGCTCCATCTTCAAGGTGTTGATGAAGGCCGTTTGGTAGCCGTTGTCCGTCAGGTATTTGGCATAGCCGGCATGACCGTATAGGGCGACCATCGCCATGACCTGATCGGCTGTTCCCAGTCGGGCGGTGCGTTCGATATCGGCGACGATCTGGGGGGTGTACTTGGCGTCGGCGATCCAGCCGACCTTGGCGCCCTGCATCGCGTAGTACAGCCCAACGCCCTGCAGGTCGTTGCCCGACGCTTGCGCGTTGTTGGTCATGCTGTTGGCGAAGGCCCACCGGCCGACGTTCTCGATCGTTGTCGGCGCCAGGCCGGCGAACCGCCGAAGATCGTTGTAGGCGACCACGGCTTCGGTCGTGATGGCGGTCCGCCCGCCTACCAGGGCGTCCATGCCGGTGTGATCGCTGCTGTGGAACATGCCGTACGTCATGATGTCGACGTAGTTTGCCCCGGTGGTCGGCGGCGTCGGGGTCACCGCGACGAGGTCGTCGTTGAGGATGCTCCCGATCGCGGTGGCGCGGGCGATGCTGACCCCCGAGGGGTTCGACAGCGTCACGGAGAAGGTTTCGTCGGGTTCGACGGTGGTATCACCGAGGATGTCGACATGGACCTGCTGGGTGGTGACCCCGGGGGCGAAGGAGATGGTGCCGGCGGCTGCGGTGTAGTCCACACCCGCGGTGGCGGTGCCGTTGGCGGTCGCGTAGCCCACGCTGACTGCAGTAGCTGAGGCCTTATCCAGAGTCGCGGTGAACATGAAATGGGCGTGCGTGCCGTTGGCCTCCTTCACCGCAAGATCGGCGATAGAGACCTTCGGCAGTGCCACCGGCGTGACCGGCGTGACCGGCGTGACCGGGGGTGTCGGGATGGTCGTCGGGTCGGTGATGGATCCGGTGCCTGAGGCGTCGGTCAGCGTCGCTCCCGACGGGTTGGACAGGGTGACGGTGAAGGTCTCCTTGGCCTCGGCCGTGGTGTCACCGTTGACGATGATCGCGACGGTCCTACTGGTCTCGCCCGGTGCGAAGGTGAGCGTGCCCGAGGTGGCGATGTAGTCGCTGCCGGCGGTCGCCGTGCCGTTGGAGGTGGTGTAGGCAACCGTTACCGCACTCGTCGAGGCCGAGCTCAGCGACACCGTGAAGGCGGCCAGTGAGCTTCCGCCTGCCGCGGTGAACTGGACCGGTTTCAGGTACGCCATCTTGTTCTGGTTGACGGTTCTCCAGTCGTCGGCCAGGATGCCGCCGGTGTCTCCGGAGTTCGGATTCCACGACCAATAGGTCCAGCTGATGTCCTGGTTGCCGGCGGGGATGTCGTTGGTGCCGTTGTTGTCCAGGTCCCCGGAGATGTAGGAGGTGATCGCCTCGAGCCAGACGGCGTCCTTCGGGTCGACGAGTTTAGTGCCGAACTCGCCGATGTAGATGGGGGCGATGTTCTCCTCGTAGATGTAACCCCACGCCTTGCGGAAAACACCCGGCAGGCCGGCGCCGAAGTCGGCGGTCTGGAACCAGGTCTGGGGGAAGACCGAGTTGGGGTAGTCGTGCGGTGAGTAGACGAGCCGGTTGGCAACGTTGAACACGATCGGGCGGTCCTTGACCCCCATCAGGTTGCCGCCCCACCAGTAGTTCTGGCCCTGGTAGGACCCGACGCCCTCGACGAACATCAGCAGGTTGGAGTTGACCGCGAGTGCGGCGTTGCCGGCCCGCTCGGCCGCACGGGCCCAGTCGGTGGCACCGCCACCGCCCCAGGTGCCGTTGTGCGGTTCGTTGTGCAGGTCGAAGCCGATCACCGTGGAGTTGGTCTTGTAACGGTTGGCCAGGGTCTCCCAATCGGCCACCCATGCGTCCTCGGTATACGCGCTGTCGTACCACAGGCCGTTTTCGGATGTTCCCGCGCCGGCGCCGCTGCGGTGATGATCGAGGATCACCCGCATCCCCTTCTGTCCGGCGTAGGCGATGATCGCATCCATTATCTGAAGACCCGAAAGGCCTTGCAGGTCAGCATTTTTGGAGAAGTCGATGCCATTGGGCGCTGCGGTGGTGTGCAGCAGCTCGCTGGAGTACGGCAGCCGGATGGTGTTGAACCCCAATCCGGCCATCTCATCGACCATCTCCTTATAACTGCGTGTCCACAGACCGTGCGGGGCCTGAGTGGTGGACTCCATGCCGAACCAGTTGACTCCGGAGATCTGGACGGTCTTGCCTTGCGAGTCGATGATCTGGTTGCCCGAGGTGCGCAGGAAGCCCGGTGCGATACCGCCTGATCCCGGCTCGGTGGCGGAGGCGTCGGAGATGCTCAACCCCGGTGTGATCGTAGGTGTGATCGCGGTGCCGGTGTAGTTGACGACATTGATGGTGCCGTGCTTGTTGAAGGCGGCGCTGAAACTACCGGCCGGACTGGAGGTTCCGGAGGCGTAGTTGCTGAGCTGCCCGAGCGGACCCGGATTGTCGCGGTCGAGTGACCAGAACGAGAGCATGCCGAGGCCCTTGGAGGTGGCGAAGGCCTGCAGTGCCTGCGCGTCGGTGACGGTGAACACCTCGCTGGTGATGTCGTTGACCCCGATCATCGGGGTGACGCCGATCTGTTTCCAGGTGAAGGTCTGGCCGTTCTTGGCGTACAGCGATGACAGCTGGCTGTAGGTCGACTCGGCCGACCTGATCGCATAGGTGCCCATCGTCTGAGCATTCGGACCGCTAGTGGGCGCGGGCCCCTCGCCGTAGTCCATCGCCATGACGTTGACGCCGTCCAGTTTCACCCCGGCCGTCAGCGCCGCCTGCACAACGTTGAGGCCGTCGGCGGTCAGACCCTGGGGCAGCACCGGCAGCGTGTACCAGATCTTCACCTGAGGCCGTGATTGCTGGAGCAGTTTCAGGGCGTTGCTCATCAGGGTTATCGAGGCCGTGTCGGCGATCGCCGCGCCCTCGACATCGAAGTCGAGGTGGGTCACGCCGTAGGTGTCGACGACGCCGGCGTAGGCGTTCGCCAGGGCCTGGGCGCTGAGTCCCCTCGCGGCATAGGACTGGGCGACGCTAGTGCCGGCCACTCCGCCTAGCGAGATCATCACGTCGCCGCCGGCGGCACGGAACTTCGCGATCGAGGCGTTGATCGCCACCGCCTGCTCATTGGTCGAGTTCGGTTCCAGCACGGTGTAGCCGCCCCACGAGGGGTTCCCGGCCGGATCCGCCTGCAGGAAGCCGAGCGTCAGCAGCGAGGCGCCGGTGGCCTTAGACAGCGCCAGCAGATCCGGCACCGGCCAACCGGCCATGTCCACGTACGGCGCGAAGAAGGCATTGCCCCATTGCGCTGTGGTGCCGTTCGTCGACGGCGCGATGTCATCGGTGATGATCGTGGCAGTCGCGGTGGCCCGGGCGAGGGTGGCACCCGACGGAGTGGACAACGTCACCGTGAACGTCTCGGTCGGTTCGACGGTCGCGTCACCGGTGACTGCGACGGTGACAGTCTGCGAAATCACTCCCGGTGCGAAGGTGAGCGTGCCCGAACCCGCGGTGTAGTCCTGGCCCGCCGTGGCGGTGCCGTTGGACGTCGCATACCGGACCGTGACCGTGGTGGCCGAGACTTTCGACAGCGTCGCGGTGAACACCAGATTCGACGTCCCGGTACCACCCTCGGTCACGCTGGTATCGGCGACTGACACCGTCGGGGGCGTGACGACGACGGCCACGTCATCGTTGGTGATGGTTCCGACCGCGGTGCCTTTGGCGATGGTGACCCCCGACGGGGCCGACAACGTCACGGTGAAGGTCTCGCTCGGCTCCACGGCGGTGTCGCCGATAACGCCGACGTGCACGGTCTGGGTGGTTACGCCCGGGGAGAAGGTGATGGTGCCGGACTCGGCGGTGTAATCCACACCGGCGGTCGCGGTGCCGTTTGAGGTCGCGTAGCCCACGCTTACCGGGGTGGCTGAGGCCTTGTCCAGGGTCGCGGTGAACATGAAGTGGGAGTGCTCGCCGTTGCCCTCGGTCACGGCGAGATCGGCGATCGAGACCTTCGGCGGAGTGGCCGGCGCGGGGTTGATGTCGTCGTTGGTGATGATGCCGATAGCGGCGGTGTCGGCGATGGTGGCGTTTGTTGCATTGGAAAGATTCAACGTGAACTGCTCGTTGAGCTCGTACATCGTATCGCCGCTGATGGCGACGCTGACGATCTTGCTGGTCTCGCCCGGCGCGAAGCTCAGTGTGCCGACCGTCGGTGTGAAGTCACCGGCGGTCGCGGTGTCGTTGCTGGTGGTGTAGCCGACAGTTACCGTGTTGGCGGCGGCCTTGGACAGCAGTACCGCGAAGTTCATCGCAGACGTACCGGTGTTGCCTTCGGCGATGCTTCGGTCACCCACTGACAGGCTCGGCAGCGCCGTCGTCGGCGTTGCACTGAAGATGAGGTTCTGCCACTTGGTGCGAGCCCCGCTGTCGAGAGCGATGATGTTGCCGGTCTGCAGTTGGCCAAGGGTGACCCCGGTCAATGTGTAAGTCTGGTTGTTACCGACGATCGTGATCTTGGTGGAGCCGGTTGTGTCGGTGACGTCGAAATCCGGCGCTTTGAACCAGCCGAAGTCGAGTTTGTCTTTACTCGGGTCGAATGTCAGTGGGGTGTTGGTGCCGTATTTCCAGGCGATGACGGTGGTGGTTCCGGTCTGGCCGGCCGGTGGTGTGCCATTGCCGGCGGCGGTGGGCCAGACGGTGGTGCCGGCCATCGGCACACCCTGGGGCTTGATCTGTGAGTCCGGAATCGAGGCGAAGTCGAGTTGTTTGTACAGCGAGTCCTCGCGCGCCTGGGCGAAGTGGAAGGCGAAGTTCGTCGCGGTCAACTGGCTCTTGGTTACGCCCTTGAGGATTAGCGCCTGACCGGTGCCGGCATTGCCGATGATGACGCCGTCTGGGCTGTCAGACATATAGATCTGTTCGCGGGTGCCGTAGTAGCGGAAGTCGACGACGTCGGTTGCCGGGTTGAACGCCACCGTGTTGACCTGCCCCACCTCGTGGGAGCGGGCATAGACCGTGTTCGGTGCGGCCGTGATGCCGCGCTCCCAGGCCAGCGCGCCGGAAAGATCCTGGCGCAGATGGTCATTGATGATCGGGGCAAAGTTGTCGACGGTCAGTTGCCCCAGCGAAACGCCCTGCAGGACTGCGGTTTCACCGGTCCAGGGACTGCGGAACCCAACTCCTTCCGGCGTGTCGACGACGATGAAGTTGTGCACCGAGACGTCCCCGAGGTTGAGTTTGTCCTTTGCGGGGTTGAAGCCGGCGATATCGGGTCCGGTCGCGGTGATGTTGTAGGTGGTGCCGGTGCTGGTGACCGGGGTGACCGCGGTGTTGGTGATGGTGGCGGTGGCGGTGGCTGTGGTGATGGTCGCGCCGGTGGGTTTGGACAGCGTGACGGTGAAGGTTTCTGCGGTTTCGACGGTGGTGTCGGCCAGGATGGGCACGTTGATCTTCTGTGAGGTGACCCCCGGTGCGAAGGTCAGGGTGCCGGTGGTCGGGGTGTAGTCGGTTCCGGCGGTCGCGGTGCCGTTGGCGGTGGTGTAGCCGATGGTGACCGGGGTGGTCGATGCTTTGGACAGGCTGACTGTGAAGGCGGCTTGGGCGGTTCCGGAGGCCGATGGTTCAGCCACTGTCACATTGGCCACTGAGACACCCGGCGGCGTCACCGTCGGCGTTGTGGTGGTGTTGGTGATGGTGGCGGTGGCGGTGGCTGTGGTGATGATCGCGCCGGTGGGTTTGGACAGTGTGACGGTGAAGGTTTCTGCGGTTTCGACGGTGGTGTCGGCCAGGATGGACACGTTGATCTTCTGTGAGGTGACCCCCGGTGCGAAGGTCAGGGTGCCGGTGGTCGGGGTGTAGTCGGTTCCGGCGGTCGCGGTGCCGTTGGCGGTGGTGTAGCCGATGGTGACCGGGGTGGTCGATGCTTTGGACAGGCTGACTGTGAAGGCGGCTTGCGCGGTTCCGGAGGCCGATGGTTCAGCCACTGTCACATTGGCCACTGAGACACCCGGCGGCGTCACCGTCGGCGTTGTGCCGTTCGCAACGCCATTGAGTTGCAGGCCGGTGACCGCCGACCCGGCCGCACCTGTGGTGGCCTGGAAACCGAACGACGCGCTCTGACCAGAGGCGAGCTTTCCATTCCACGGAGCGTTAGTCACCACGTAGGTGTCGCCGATGTGGCTGGTGATGACGCCGTTCCAGAGGTTGGTGATCTGCGCGGGGGTGGTGAAATTGACCGTCCAGGTATTGAGGCCGCCCTGGCCGGCCGTCACATCCATCTTGCCGACGAAGCCGGCGCCCCAGTTGTCGCCGACGCTGTAGGCCACCGTGCCGGTGCCCGCCGTCGTTGTCGCGGTGGCCGCCGCACTGGCGGTGCGTGAAGCCAGTACCTGACGGTCGCCCTGCGGAACCAGCACGTTGAGCGTCACTGGCACGGAAATCGTGGTGGGGGTCCAGAAATTGAGGTGGAAGCCCGTGTCGCGAACCGCAAACGCGAACGTATCCGCACCGCCGGTCGCGGCCAGATCGGCATTCGCGGTGTAGACGAAGTTTCCGGAAGAATCCACCACGACGGTGCCGTGTGCGGGAGCTTGAGTCACCGTGTAGGCGAGCGGGTCACCGTTGGGATCGGACCCGCCGATCGATCCGGTGATAACGGGATTCGTCTGACTGTTCAGCACGGGATTCGCCGACGGCGTCTTGTTGAAGAGCAGCCGGTCGATCTCCCTGCTAACCAATGACAGTGCCGCGGTGATGAAATCGAGCGGACGAGCCGGTGTGCCGGTGCTCTTCCCCGAGGGACTCGGGGTCAGAACCGACGGGAGAGCGGAAGCGACCGCTGTGGCCGCGACGGGCTGTGGTTGGGCCTGGACCGCCGGTGCGGCGGGGGCCGGGCCAGCGGGGGCTGGGCCGACGGGGGCTGGGCCGACGGGGGCTGTGGGTGCCGGGCCGGCGGGGGCGGAGGGTGCCGTGTCGACGATTCGGCTCAGATCCGGTTCCGGCGTCTCCCGGTTCGAATCCACCATCGTGCGCTTCGCGGTGGTGCGTTGCGCGGCGGCCGTGTCCGATTTACCCCGCGCCCGCACC